>ERZ773035.2884-NODE-2884-length-10724-cov-3.680195_pt1 | contig 10724 bp, 8 predicted proteins | sample MGYA00511487_ERZ773035 | MGnify/ENA primary metagenome ERZ773035 (study PRJEB29015, sample SAMEA2737985) | human oral metagenome | biome: human oral; feature: human-associated habitat; material: dental | place: China | collected 2024 ...
GGCTACTTATCTACTGCTTGCTATTTGCATCGGGCTACAGTATGCTGAACCTCAAATACAACAAACAAAAAACGCTGGCTGAAGTACAAATGGGCATCAATTTTATTCTGGGGGCCTTATTTATGACCATAGGCTTGTACTACTTTAGCGAGTTGCGCGAACGTTATATAAGCGAGGCGGCTAGAGGTTATCAGCTTTCGTTGTGGTTCTTAAACATCAGATATTTGGGTATAATAGCATTTGCCGGTTTGTGTTATACTATCTGGCAATTGCAAAAGTTCCTCAACTTATCAGCAAAATCTAAGCTAAAATTAGAGTTATTGCTACACTTAGTAGCCTTGTGGGTAAGCAGCAGCGAGCTATTGCATTGGACAGAATTGTATGAATCGAGCTCTAACTACAAATTAGGACTGACCATACTATGGGGAGCCTATGCGGTACTATTGTTAGTATTAGGGCTTTTCAAAAAGAAGAAATACCTACGCATCTCGGGTATCGTTCTTATCAGTTTTAGTGTGTTGAAATTATTTTTCTACGACATTACCCACTTAGATACGCTGCGCAAAACGATAGTATTCGTATCGTTGGGGGTATTGATGCTAATAGCTTCTTTCTTGTACAACAAGTACACTAAAGAAATTGATGAGGGTAAAGAAGAAAAAACAGAGGAAGAGGCCACTGTAGAAGAGGAATCAAACAACTGATAATCAACATTATAAAAGAATAAAAAAGTCAGTATTAAAACTTTTATGAAAAGTTTATGATAAAAAAGTATGGCTTTATTAATAAAAAGATTTATCTTTGTGCGATAATAACCAAAATAAAATTTTGCAATGATTAGAGATTATAGAGACATTGAGCTCACCGTAGAACGCCCTACCCCTATTGATAAAGAAGTGGTATGGGATAAATCAAAAGTGATTATCAGTGAAACCGATGTTTACGGGCGCATTACTAACGTAAATGACGTATTTTGCACCGTTTGTGGTTATACAGCTGCTGAAATGATTGGGCAGCCCCACAGCATTATCCGTCACCCTGATATGCCTAAAATCACTTTTAAACTCCTTTGGGATAACCTTAAATTAGGGAATAACTTTGCTGGGGTAGTGAAAAACTTGGCTAAATCAGGAGAGTATTATTGGGTAATCACCGACTTTGAAATGCGTCGCGACAGTGCAGGCAACATCACTCACTACATCGCTCGCCGTAAGTCAGTGCCTAAAGGGGTAATCGATAATTACGTAGCTCCTCTTTACCAAACCCTCGTAAAACTTGAAAAAGTAGGAGGTATGGACCTAAGTGCTCGTTTCTTTAAAAACTATTTGGATAAACAAGGTAAAGACTACATCGACTTTATCATTGATGTGATGAACGAAAACCGCGAAGATGTGGCCTTCCAAGATATACCTATGGCTCCAATGGATTCTAACAAAGTAATATCAGATGACATCGTAACGGTAAGCGATGCTATGAACGAAAAACGCAAGAGTTTCTTTGGCAGATTGTTTTCATAATCAGGCGATGGAACTATAAATAATAATCATTAAAAAAAATAAACAGTATGTCAGATTTTACAAATCCTATCCCTACTATTGAAAGACCTACCCCTATTGACCGCGAAGTACAATGGGACAAGACTAAAACCCTTATTAGCGAAACAGACGTAAAAGGTACTATTACCAACGTAAACGATGTATTCTGCGCTGTGGCTCACTACTCTGCAAGCGAACTTATCGGGCAGCCTCATAACCTTATACGCCACCCCGATATGCCTAAACTTATCTTCAAACTCCTTTGGGATAACTTAAAAGTAGGCAATAACTTCGTTGGTGTGATTAAAAACTTAGCTAAAACAGGTGAATACTACTGGGTAGTAACCGATTTTGAAATGCGCCGCGATGCTATGGGCAACATCACTCACTACATCGGTAGACGTAAATCTGTACCTGAAGCTGCTATCAATAACTATTTGGCTCCTTTCTACGAATCTCTTTTGAAAATGGAGAAAATAGGGGGCGTTGAACTTAGTAGCCGCTTCTTCAAAAACTATTTGACAAAACAAGGTAAAGACTATATCGACTTTGTGATTAGCATTATGTCTGAGAGCCAAAGTGCCTTCACAGCAGAAACTGTTAATTCTATTGATAATAGCAATGTAAGTGTTTCTGACAATATCTACCAAGTAGATCAATCAATGAACGAAAAACGTAAAAACTTCTTTGAGCGTTTATTCTCATAAAGTTTAATGTTCTTATTTCATAGTTTAAAATCCCTGTATATCTGAATATGCAGGGATTTTTACACAATAATACTTTGCCTATTATATGTTTCTTTTCATCGATTTCACTTTTCACCCTATTATAGAGCTTGTGCTGCCCAACGCTTATATTGCCGAACAGCGCAATGGCTACTGCGTATTTTACAAAAAAGCTTCTGATGAAGTATTGCGCAGTTTGCCCAACTGGGAGCTCTCCTCGGCTGAAAAGGAAGCACTTTCAATTATCAACAGCCTACAACCTAACGAATTATACCAAAAATACCTAAAAAAAGGTGATACTTTCTCTAAAATATACCAAAACGCACAAACTAAGAAGCATATTCAGGAGCAAATAGAGGATAAAACAGATAAACTACTAACGCTTATCTGTAAGAATGAACTTTTTATCACTACGAATTACACGCATAAAGACGAATTAGTAAAAAAACAAGTCCTCACTACCACTCAGGTACTCGAACCTATATTAGAACTAAAAAAAACGGAAGAGGGCATACGCTACCGACTGCTATTAGATGATGGCAAACAAACCTTATTGCCCTGCCAGAGCCATATAGAGTTTCTGAACAACCATCACGCGTGGGTTGTCTTAAACAAGAAAGTAGTGAGAATAGCCCATATCAAAACATCGCACCTAACCCCTTTCTTAAACAAAGAAACAACTATTATACCTGAGAGAAGTTTTCCTGAGTATTTTGAGAAATTCCTTAAGAAAATACTTCGTAATGCAAAAGTATTGCCTATAGGCTTTGACATTATCGAGAGAAATGAACTGACTGATACCGCTATAGAAATCTTTTTCGACTTTTTTGCTAATCATTATAAAATACACCTACTATTCCACTACAATGACTATGCTTTTAGCAGTCATCAGCACAAAACTATACAATCTGACTTGCAAATAGATGATAAAAAGCGTATTTTTATCTATAATTACCGAAGAAATACTACTGAAGAAGCTAAGAAATACGCTATTTTAGAGCAAATGGGCTTTACTAACGAAAGTGGTACTTTCTTTTTGGAGAGTACAGACCCTTTTGCTTCGTATTTTCATCTGTTGCACCACCGCGAAGCCCTAACTGCGGAAGGTTTTAGCTTTCAGCCTTTCGTAATAGACGGCGGCAAAGAGGTAACTATAGTCCCGCCAGAACTGATTTTCAACCATACACATACCGAAAATGACTGGTTTGACCTATCCATAAAAGTAAAACAAGGCGATTCTTTATTCGATTTTAAAGATTTAATCAAAAATATCAAAGAAAATAACCCTATATACCCACTTCCCAACGGTAAAATATTCATTATACCCCAAGAATGGTTCAGCAAATTTCAATCTATCGCCAAATATGCTAAGGTACAAAAAGAAAAACTACAGCTTGCTAAGAGTAATTACGCTTTATTAGAGGCTATACCCGAAATAAAACCCCAGTCGTTAGTAGAAAAAGTGAGTTACACCCCTTCTGATAAGCTAAAAGCAACGCTACGCCCCTACCAAATAGAGGGAGTAGAGTGGCTACTACAGCACTATCACAACGGGGTAGGCGCTTGCTTGGCTGATGATATGGGACTCGGAAAAACCCTACAGACGATAGCCCTGTTAGTAAATATACACGATAGCCTACCTGAAAAATCTATTGACAGCAGCGACCTATTTTCGGGGGTAGAGGTGCAAAAAGAAGCCCTAAAGGTACTCGTTATTCTGCCTTCATCGCTTATTTTCAATTGGTATGATGAAGCTAAACGCTTTGCCCCTCACCTAAAGTGCACCCAATACGTAGGCACGGGTGTAGAGCGCAAGCGAAAAGTAAGGCGGCTGACTAATTACGACCTCGTTTTTACCAGCTACCCCATTGTAGAGCGCGACATCAAAGAACTTCAGCAGCTCGATTTTCGGTATATTATCCTCGATGAAAGTCAGCGTATTAAGAACAAAAACTCTAAAACTTTTAAGGCTATCAATAGTCTGAAAGCCCCCCATCGCATAGCACTAAGTGGTACCCCTATAGAAAATTCCCTCAGTGATTTATGGTCGCAGATGCAGTTCATCAACCCCAATATACTGAAGAGTTACCCTTCTTTTCACAAAAACTACGAGATAGAAATCAGTAAGAAGAAAAACCTTCAGGCGTTAGAAGAGCTCAAAACTATTATCAGCCCTTTCTTGCTCAGGCGTACCAAAGAGCAGGTACTCGATGACTTGCCTGAAATGGAAGCCCAAATAATCTATTGCCCTCTTACCGAAGAACAGGCTAAGTGGTACGAGAGCGAAAAATCAAAAGTGCGCAACCAATTGCTACAGATTGCCGCTCCTATCACAGAGTTTAACGCACTGAATATGCTTACCAAACTCCGACAAATCAGCAATCACCCTATGTTGGCAGATAAAGACAGTCTTATTCCTTCAGGAAAATACGAAGAGGTAGTAAATTGTATGCAAGAGTTGGTACAAGCATCGCACAAAGCTCTTATTTTTAGCAGTTTTGTATCTCACTTAAGCATTTATGAGCAATGGTGTAAAGAAAACGGAGTAAAATACGCTAAACTTACCGGTAGTACCCCTACTGTCGAGCGCAAAAATGAAGTTGAGGCTTTTCAGCAAAACCCAGAGGTTACCTTCTTTTTTATATCGCTTAAGGCAGGCGAGGTAGGGCTTAACCTCACGCAGGCATCATATGTGCTGCTGTTAGACCCTTGGTGGAATCCGTTTTCTGAAAAGCAGGCCATTGCAAGGGCACACCGCTTAGGACAGAAAAACAAAGTAAACGTAGTGCGCTTCGTCAGCAAAGATACGGTAGAAGAAAAAATCATTCGGCTGCAAAAAGCTAAAACTGACCTTGCTGATGATATCATAGGCGAACAGAATTTTATCAAAGAAATTATTTCGAATATGAATACTCTTTTGGAATAAATTTTGCAACTTGTTACTTGCTAATTATTATTTATTTATTATCTTTGCAGATTATGAAGCTAAAGTTATTTCGATTACCTAAAAACAAACGTTTTAATTATACCCCTCGCTATTATGAGGGGAAAGAAGAAGGGAACGCTTTCGAGATGGGGTCTCGCATTCGCAAAGACCGCGAAACCGTTTCTAACCATTTTACTGAGCAATGGCGCAGTATCCGCAGCGAAAGTAGGAATAAGAAAAATGCACAATTCAATAAAACTTTCTGGATTGTACTAGTTATCTTAGTGTTATTATCACTCTATTTCCTTGATTTCGACCTTTCTATATTCCTGCGGAAATAACACGAAAAAATTGTTAAACCAAAATAAACGCTCATTATGAAGATAAATAAGTTATTTATATTGCCCGCACTACTCGTAGCAATGAGCGTCTGTGGGCAACCCGCTTTTGATAGATTAGAAGCTAATAATGACATCACGACAGTTGTGGTTTCGCAAAAGATGTTTCAAATGCTTTCTAAAATCGATAGTAAGGATGCTGATGCCAAAGAGTTTATGGATATTGCTAATAAACTCAAGAGTATGAAGGTATTCTCTACCGAGAATGCTAAAGCTGCTTCGGTGATGAAAACTGAAGTGCAACAATATGTTAAAAGTGCAGCTCTCTCTGAACTGATGCGCGTAAAAGACAAAAACCAAAACGTGAAGTTCTATACCAAAGGCGGTAAAGATGCTAACAAAGTATCTGAACTGCTAATGGTGATAGAACCCTCTGCAAGCACTGCGCAAATGGTAGTCCTCTCGCTTACCGGCGACATCGACCTTAGCAAATTAGGTGTTTTAACTAAGAATATGAACCTTCCACAAGAAATAAAAGATATAAAGTAGTACAGAAATGGCAAGATACGAATTGAAATTACCCTCTATGGGTGAAAGTGTGGCTGAAGCTGTGGTTACCAACTGGCTCAAAAATGTAGGTGACCCTATCGAAGCCGAAGAAGCTATTGTAGAAGTCGCTACTGACAAAGTAGACTCAGAAGTGCCCAGCGAAGTAAGTGGCATAGTTTCTGAAATCCTCTTCAAAGTAGATGAGGTAGTAAAAATAGGTCAGGTGATGGCTATCATCGAAACCCAAGAGTCAGCAGACGCCTCGGCTCCTCCTCAACAAACTGCTGAAATACTGATGCAAAACTGCACACCACAACTACCTGCCAAAACACGCGCAAAACATAAGCGATATAAAAGAGACTACCCTTAGCCCTCAAATAGACTTTAGTGGTGCTGAGCGTTTCTACTCTCCTTTGGTGAAGAATATCGCTAAGCAAGAAGGCATTAGCCTTGACGAATTAGCCCATATAGAAGGCACTGGACTAAACAACAGGGTAACTAAAGACGATATCCTAGCTTATATAGCCCACAGAACCGAGCCTAAGGCTACTACTGTAGCGCCTACTCCAGCAGCCCCTGCAACAGCAAGCCCTATTGATCAGAGAAGCTATACTAAGCACGGCGAGGAACGCATAGAGATGAGCCGTATGGGCAAGATTATAGCTGAGCATATGACCCTCAGCAAGCAAACTTCTGCACACGTACAAAGCTTTACTGAAGTAGATGTAACCCGTATATGGCAATGGCGCAATAAGGTGAAGAAAGCATTCGAGGCTAATGAAGGCGAGAAATTTACTTTTACTCCTATCTTTATGGAAGCTGTAGCTAAAGCTCTTATCGACTTCCCGATGATGAATATATCAGTAGAAGGAACCACTATTATTAAGAAGAAAAACATCAATATAGGAATGGCTACTGCCCTACCTGACGGCAACTTAATAGTACCTGTTATCAAAAATGCTGATGAGCTTAACCTAAGAGGTATGGCTAAGGTAGTAAATGACCTTGCTAAGCGTGCTCGTGCTAACCAGCTAAAACCCGATGAGGTAAAAGATGGTACTTACACAGTTACAAATATAGGTTCTTTTGGCAACGTTTTTGGCACACCTATTATCAATCAGCCGCAAGTTGGTATCTTGGCAATAGGGGCTATACAGAAAGTACCTGCTGTTATAGAAACGCCTGAAGGTGATGTGATTGGTATCCGCTATAAAATGATGCTCTCGCACAGTTATGACCACCGTGTGGTAAATGGTGCTTTAGGCGGTATGTTCGTACAACGCGTAGCTCAATATCTTGAAAAATGGGATATGAACCGCACCCTTTAAAATAAAGAGAAAACAAAAAAGGCTGTCTGTTATACAGACAGCTTTTTTGTTTTCTCTTATCAAAAAGATATAATTGTTAATCTACATTATCGTGTAGGTACGAATTGTTTTTTCGTATCTGAAACTCTCCTGAAGAGTCCTTTCCTACCGTAGTACGCGATTGGGTATTAACCGAGCCAAATTTGTAGTTATAATCTTGCAAACGATTAGAACGTTTGTTCATCACATCTGAAATTCGTGCATCCATAGGGGTTAGCTTTATTTCAGTTTCTTCATCTTCAAACATTCTCATTTGTACAGGAGCATTATTAGGCTTTACTGGTGCAGCCATCTTCTCTTCTGTATTATATAGCACAAACTCATTCTTATTCACCGTTTTATTTTCTACAAACGAGGTCGGTTTGGCATCGCGAAAGGTGCGCTCTAACTCAGTATATTCCTCTAAAGTATAACGTATTTCGCCTGCTTCATTCACTATAGGAGCTGAGGTATAACGGTTTTTAGGCTGCGATGGTTGTAGCTCATAATCTTCCTCACGCAATTGGTGTACAATAGGTGCAGCTACTTCAGCAGTAGCATACACTTTTTGCTGGCGAGGCACTTCTTGCACTACCTCTTCTTTCTTAGGTTTTTCCCACTTAGGAGCTGTTTTATCTACTATTATAAAACTATCTTCTGTAGTTACCAATTCGCAGTCTGTCCAGATATTGAGTAGGTCAGTAAGTGCAGGTTCTTTTTTTACCTCAGGTACTGATGGCACAGGGTAAACCTCTGTAGCATTAATAGCAGTATTGACTACCACCCCTTTAGGCTCTGTTAAATCGCGAGTAACAGTTTGATTGTCATCAAGGACGTGTATTACACGACGTGGCTCAGCATTTACGATTTCTTTTTGCTGCTCTACATCAAATCCTGTAGCTACTACCACTACCGAAATAGCCTCACCTAACGACTCGTCTTCACCAATACCATAGATAAGGTCAGCCATATTGTCGCCTGCTTGCTCCTGAATATAGTTGTTAATTTCAGTCACTTCGCGCTGAGTAGCCTCTTTAGAGCCGTAAGTAATCAATACCAAGACATTTTTAGCTCCTACTATTTTGTTATCGTTTAGCAGTGGAGAGTTTAATGCACCTGTTACGGCATCGCTTGCTCTGTTTTCGCCCTCACCTATTGCTGAACCCATAATAGCAGTACCTCCGTTTTCGAGTACTGTACGGGCATCGCGCAAGTCGATGTTTACCATATAGTGCTTACTGATTACCTCAGCCATTCCTTTGGCAGCTTTTAGCAATATCTCATTGGCTTTACCAAAACTTTCGCTGATAGTCAGTTCGCCATACATTTCGTTTATCTTATTGTTATTGATAACGATAAGCGAATCTACAGAATCACGGAGTTTCTTAATACCCGCTTGTGCCTGACGACTGCGTTTTAAGCCTTCGAAGTTGAACGGAGTGGTAACGATAGCTACCGTTAATATGCCCATCTCTTTAGCCTTTTTAGCTATGATAGGCACTGCCCCTGTACCGGTACCGCCCCCCATACCCGCTGTGATAAATATCATTTGGGTATTCCCTTCAAGGGCTTTCTGGATGTTGTTTTCACTCTCTATAGCTGCTTTCTCTCCTATTTCAGGATTATTCCCTGCTCCTAACCCCTCGGTAAGTGTTACCCCTAACTGTATTTTGTTAGGAATATTGCTGCTCTCAAGTGCTTGTGCATCGGTGTTGCAAATTAGGTAATCTACCCCATTGATGCCATTATCGTACATAAAATTGACGGCGTTGCCCCCTCCTCCGCCTACTCCAATAACTTTTATATAATTACTGTTATTCTTTGGAAAATTAAATTGGACATCTTGTGTTTGTTCCATTATCTAAATCATAATTATTTGTTCTATACTTCTTCTTCAGTCTCGCCTATGAAATTTTTTATTTTCTTGCTGACTTTTTCCCAAAACCCTTTGCTACTCTTAGGTTCTTCCTCTTCCTCATCATCTTCTTCTATTTTTCGGCTGACCGCAGCAGCTGAGTCGTCTATAATAGTAGTTATTACTTTTTCTGTTTTATTAATTGGCTGTTCAGCAGGAATTTCTGCTCTTTCATCAACCTCTGTTACTTCTTGTGCTTTAAGCTCTTCTAAACGTTTTTTGAACTGCTCTTCAGCCTGATTTTCTATAGCATTCATCACCAATCCTATAGCGGTAGCATATATAGGTGAAGTAAGCTTAGGATCTGAATTGTCAGCTAAATGCTCGTCGGGGTAACCTATACGGGTGTCCATACCGGTAATGTATTCTACCAACTGCACTATGTGCTTTAGTTGGCTGCCCCCTCCTGTAAGTACGATACCTGCAAAAAGTTTCTTCTTAGCCTCTTGGTAACCGTAATTTTCTATCACCTTAAGCACCAAATTGATAATCTCGCTCACACGAGAATGGATAATCTTTGAAAGGTTTTTAAGGGTTATTTCTTTAGGTTCTTTTCCTTTTATCCCAGGTATAGAAACTATTTCATTATCGCGGTTTTCACCAGGCCAAGCTGACCCGTATTGTACTTTTAGCATCTCGGCCTGACGTGCCAAAATACCACAGCCATTTTTAATATCGTCTGTGATGATATTCCCTCCTAAAGGTACTACAGCTGTATGTCTGATAATGCCATCTTTGAAGATAGCCACATCGGTAGTACCGCCCCCTATATCGACTAATACTACCCCTGCATCTTTCTCTTCTTCACTTAACACTGCTTCAGCCGAAGCGATAGGTTCGAGTGTTAGCCCTACAGGTTTTAGATTAGCGGTCTGTATGCAGCGGGTGATACCCTTAATAGCATTTACCTGACCGATTACCAAATGAAAAGTAGCGTCTAAACGCTTGCCCATCATACCTATAGGCTCTTTTATTTCGCCTACATTATCTACTTTATAATCTTGTGGAAGGGCGTGAATGATTTTTTCACCAGGAGCCAAAGAAATAGAGAACACTTGCTCTTTCAAGCGTTCTAAGTCTTCAAAATCTATCAGTTTTTCAGGGTCGGTTCTGGTAATATAGTCGCTGTGCGAACGGCTTTTTATGTTTTGCCCCGCAATACCTGCTACTACATTTTCTATATCGAGACCGGTTTTCTCTTTAGCATCTTGAATAGCATTCATAATCGACTGGGTAGCCTGCGCTATGTTATTCACTACTCCCTTATTGATGCCTTCACTCTTAGCCTGACCGTATCCTAAAATTTTTATCTTCCTGTATTCGTTTTTCGTCCCTACCATAGTTACAATCTTGGTAGTACCGATATCTAACCCTACGTAGTATTCCTTAT
>ERZ773035.2887-NODE-2887-length-10720-cov-6.159025_pt1 | contig 10720 bp, 12 predicted proteins | sample MGYA00511487_ERZ773035 | MGnify/ENA primary metagenome ERZ773035 (study PRJEB29015, sample SAMEA2737985) | human oral metagenome | biome: human oral; feature: human-associated habitat; material: dental | place: China | collected 2024 ...
TGTCGATGTCGAATTCATCCTCTATCAATACAGTCAGCTCCGCCAAATCAAAAGAATCGAAACCTAAATCCCGTCGTAAAGACGTAGATGCATCAACCTTCTCCTCAAGGATTCTCCCCTTTTTTTCTAGAACGCCATTGATGATTTCCTTCAGCTTCTGATTCATCTTTCTGCCTCCCTCGATTCACTGCTGTTCTTTCCACCAAAGCAAAAATTTCCGTTCTCCCTCCTCAATAGATTTCCGATTGCGAGGAAGCAAAGATTTTGCGGGGTTTCCAACATAGACTTTCCATGGCATCGTAGACTGCGTTACAACAGACATTGCCCCAACTGCCGTTCCTTCAGCAACAACGATATTCGGCATAAGGACGGAATTCGTCCCTACAATCGCATGCCTGCGCATGATGACTTCACCAATCGTAGCATTGCCGCGGAATTGTGCTGGTATCGTGGCATTTGTGAGCCCCTCCAGATAATCGTCCGTCCCACAAACTACACGACAGCCAGCTGACATTCCGCCAAAATCCTCCATCACAAAGCGACCTTCCCGCCCTCCAATAACAGTACAGCTAGGGGCAATATGGCAATGATTCCCAATCGATACCTGTGTCGTAAAGTAGCAGAAATCATCAATAATGACATTATCGCCGATTTCCACCTCACTTGGGTAGCGGAAATATACGTTGCGCCCAATCTGGACATTCTTGCCAATTTTCTTGAATTTATACTCCAGATCCGTATATGGCATAACTGCACCTCCGACAATCAGATACGAACCCGATCTACGTCAGCTCCAAGGTAGGGGCCGTTCTTGATCTCTACAACCTGTGTGCCATCTTCCAATATCTTATATCCATGAGCGCCATTGAGCAAGACCAAAACTTCTCCCTGCTTGACAACAAAGCTGTCAAGCAGCGTGTGTTCCTCATCCTCATCAAAGATACTTGCCTGAATCGAACCTTTTTGAATCACAAGCACCTCTTGTGTACGTTCAACCGTACGCTCTACAAGATTATGCTGATGTGCGAGCAAATCCTTGCCTGCTTCGTAGCGCCATGTCCCAACTTGAATGAAGTCCGCGTCATCCGAGAAGAAGCCCAGACCATCCTGAATATCGTCCGCTGTAATATGCTTCGCCAAAATCTTCCCACTTGGGGACTGTACCATTTTCATTCATATACCTCATTTCTACAAAACCATACAAACACAGACTATTTTCAGCAATTTTCAAGATACCACTGCACTGTCTCACGAATCCCCGCTCGGAAATCTTTCTCCGGACTCCAACCAAGGATGGCGCGCCCCTTGCTGCCGTCTACTGTCTTATACGGGGCTCCATCCGGCTTTGTGGGATCGAGTTTTAGTTCCCCCGTATATCCCACATCTTCCTGGATGAGTCTCGCCATATCGATAATAGAAATACCCTTGCCCACGCCGATGTTCACGGGCTGCTCAGAATGCGGCGCATCCAGTCCTCGCACCATCGCTTCTGCACCATCATCAACGTAGAGCCACTCGCGCACAGGCTTGCCCGAGCCCCATACAATGACCTCAGGTAAGTTCTCACGTTTTGCCTTCACTATCTTCATAATGAGCGCTCCGAGCGCATGAGAGCGCTCTTCTTCGAAGTGATCCTCCGGACCATACATATTGGAGAGAATCAGGTTGAGCGAGTCCAGACCGTATTGCTTTTCATATGCCCATGCACCTACCCAAGAGGTTTTGCGTGCATGTCCATAGACCATGACAGACTCGTGAAGCTCACCTTCCCAGAACTCATCCTCCTTGAAAAACGTTGCACGCGCGGGATAGGCACAGTTCGAGATTGGGTTGACCAGTCGCTGAACAGAAAACTCTCTGCATGCCTCCAGGAGGTTGATCGTCATCAGAAGATTGTTGCGAAAAAGCTCTGCCGGATGCTTATAGCCGAACTGTATGCCACCGACATAGGCAGCGCAGTTGATGACCTTCTCAGGTTTCACCTCACCAAACAGTTTCTGAACGGCAGAAAGCTCCCTCAGATCCGTTCCCATCGACAACGATGTCGGATGAAACGCCAAGCCGCGCGCTTTCAGTTTTTTTGCAACACGTTTCCCCAGAAACCCCGTCGCGCCCGTCAATAAGATCATTTATGATCGCCTCCATAATTATCGAACTTCATATCATAGTCCATCATAATCTCCACAAGACGCTCAAAGCTCGTCTTGTTCGTCCAACCAAGTTTCTCCTTTGCCTTGGACGGGTCACCCCAAAGGAACTCGACCTCGGCAGGACGAAAATACTTCGGATTCACCTCAACAAGAAGTCGATTCGTCTTACGGTCATAGGCCTTTTCCTCGACTCCCTCGCCTTCCCAGGCGAGTTCCACGCCGATATGGCGGAAAGCCAGCTCAGTAAACTCGCGTACCGTATGCGTTTCACCCGTCGCAATAACAAAGTCATCCGGCTGCTCCTGCTGCAGCATGAGCCACATTGCCTCGACGTAATCCTTTGCATAGCCCCAATCGCGCTTTGCGTCCAGATTTCCAAGGGAGAGTTTATCCTGTCGACCCTGTGCAATGCGAGCGACGGCACGCGTGATCTTCTTCGTTACAAACGTCTCACCACGGCGCGGGGATTCATGGTTGAACAGGATGCCATTGCACGCATACAGATCATAGGCTTCTCTAAAGTTTACCGTAATCCAATATGCATATAGCTTCGCTGCACCGTACGGACTCTTGGGATAGAACGGTGTCTTCTCACTCTGCGGCGCCGTCTCGGGAAGTCCACCAAAGAGTTCGCTCGTCGACGCCTGATAAAAGCGCGTATTGCTGCGTAGTTCTCGAATCGTATCGAGCAATCGAAGAGTCCCGAGTCCATCAACATCTGCTGTAAACTCCGGCACATCAAAAGACACCTGCACATGGGACTGTGCTGCCAAATTGTAAATCTCATCCGGCTGAATCTTTTCCATCAGGCGATTGAGGTTGGATGAGTCAATCATGTCGCCATGATATGTGTGAATATCTTTCATCAAATGCTCAATACGCGCTGTATTAAACACGCTTGCACGGCGAACAATACCATGCACCTCATAGCCCTTTTCCAGCAGGAATTCCGCAAGATACGAACCATCCTGCCCTGTAAGCCCTGTAATAAATGCCTTTTTCATCTTCGTCCTCCATACCAAGTGTTTACAATTTCACCCATTGTTCAGGAACAATATCTGCATAGTTAAAGTTTCCATTACACCACTTCTCTGGAGCAATCACGATTTTATTCGGATTGCCATTCAGCCAAGCCCCCCACCAGCTAAAGGAACTATTAGCAATGATGTTGTGCTTGCATTGTGTCATCAAGTACATATCCTCATATCCCTTAGACTTATGACCAATTTCCTTTTCATCCGTTTGTATATTATCATCAACATAGCAGACATCATAGGGGATCTGCAAATGTTCTTTAACCCAAGGGATGTCATCCGAGAAAACAAAGAAAACAGGAGTTTCCACTCTCTGTGCCATGTACTTTGCAGCATCGACATAGTACTGCATGGTAAAAGAAAGAAAAATCTCACCGAGTTTTGGATTCTGTGCATAGTCGCCACGTCGAATATGGAGACTAACCGCATTACACTTTCGAATCTTCTCTACCATCGGGCGCTGTTCCTCAATGGAGCGGCGAATCTCCTCTCGAAAGGTAAAATCCTTACGTATTTCTTGGGCAAAGTCAGAGAAATATTTTTCGCTCTGCCAGTATCCCATATAAAAGTATACGGAACGCCGTATCTCCATGACTTCTGGATGCCATCCCATCTCACGTTCTTCAAGCACATTGCGCCATGCAAACGGGAGTGCCAGATTGATTGCACGACATATTTTAGCAGCGAACCTTCCAGAAGGTAAAAACCGATGAACCTCGTCTGAATTAGAAAAGACTTTTTCAAAGGAGAAGATTCCCAATCCATAGATATCATCGGCAACCAGTTGTTTTTCCATTTGATGAATCCATGACAAGTCCAGTTTTAGTCTTTTCCCCACACGACGCGCCACGGAGCTTGCCATCGCATACTGAAACATCTGATTACCAAGTCCACCAACCAACCGTATCAATATCATGCTCTATGTTTTCACCTGACTTTCTCAAAAGATTTCACTATCATACTAATATCGAGTCTGAAAACATCTTTTTATCATAGGTAAGAACTTCACGAAAATACAGTCCCTTGAACGCTGATCGCAAGCCAAATACATCTGCATTTCTATTTGGTATATTCTCTGCAATATTCATCATAATTCTACGCTGACTAGGGCTATCCTGAACTTCATCCTGTTCCAGATTTCCACCCTTAGTTTGGTCATCTTGGTTCTTGCAGCCTGGGTTATCTTCCTCATCATATACTAAAATATACGTCATATATTGGCGTGTATCCGATATATGTTGTTTGGTTATGTCACAAAAAAGCAAAAGGCTTTCGTAGACCTTCTTCCAAACTTCGTATATCTTCTTTTGCGATATGAACCCATCTTTAAATTCAATGAAATACACATTGTGTCCTACTTGAAGCAAAGCATCCGTTGATGCAGGAGACATGCTGACTGAATACTTAGCGGTATACTCGTCCTTCACAGCATCAAAATAGATAGCTTCCTTCTGAGACATCGTCATGTAACTCCCACCGCTCGTATTCTTCGATGTCTTCTTCAATATTTTTTTATGTTTCAAAAAAATATCAATGCTGTCAAAATCAACTATCACGATATTCCTCTGCTTTCAAAATCTCAAACGGACGGAGCAACTTATTATAGACTAATTCTGTCGCTCTCGTCACATTCTTGATCTGTGCGCGCTCTCCCACATTCTCAGCCAGATAGTATCTGCACCGATCCGCAATCCTATGCTTTGCCGAATAAACTTCAATTGCATGGAGGAAGTACGGGCTATGCGTTGTCAATAGAATATGCATATCATACTCTTTTTGAAGCAAAACAATAACTTCTGCAAAGAGAATTTGCCATTCTGGGTGTAGATGCACCTCTGGCTCATCCAGAATCAGCACCCCTTTCTCCTCCAAACTTTCATTTTGGAGGAGTTGCTTTATAGCGACGAATGTCTTCATCCCTGTAGACAGATTGGCGAGATTGATTTCAACTCCCGACTTTCCAATATAACGAAATGAGAGTCGTGCTAGTCCACGAAGCTCCATCTCACCATCACAAGCCTCTGAGATCTTTTTCAAGATTTTATTCATACGTTGATCCACAAGGATGTCTCCCATAACTTGTTCGACATCATCTTGAGATTTTTTTTCACGCAAACGTTGAATCAAATGATCCTTATGATTGTAAATTCGAGATTCCCAGAAGTCGACAAATCTTCTCCTGCGCATATATAGATCTTCTGTAATACGTGACAACTCATCAATATCAAAGGGGCTATCCAGATAGACTGCCTGTGTGTGCAATGGAACTAGCTTCGAAATATGTGTAACTTCATGGCTTTTTATCTTCACCCCTATCGTGCTATCCTTTATAACAAGATCTAATATACCTATTTCATTATCAATATGCGGGAGATAATTAACTTCATTTGAAAACTCACGGCTAATCCACTGTTGCAAAAGGCGCTGATAGATTTGTTCCCTAGGTATTCCTCGAATTCGCTGGATTTCATGTGCGATTTTCTGTGCTTTTTCATCTTCTAATATAATTGCCTCATCTCCTCCTTCTTCGTTAGTAATGTAGATATGTCTTTCCAACAATCTTTTCAATTCATTATGATCATTATCATTGGAAAATTCTATCGGCTTTTCCTCTATCTCTGAGATAATCAAGTCAAACTCAATTTTAACCCCAATATCCTCACGAAACGCACGAGCAATAGCATTTCTCATCATAATTTTACGTGTATTGTTAATCTGTTCATCAAGCTGATAAAAACTATTAAAGATGCAGTACAGAGCCTTTCCTACTGTACTTTTTCCGGTATTATTCTCACCGGCAATTACGGTGATTCCCTTGAGTTCAACATCCGCCTTTTCAATTTTTCCAATACGTTCAACACGAAAACGCATAGCATATCTCCTCTGTGCTGAGGTTCTACTCATCACATATCTATCGAATAAAATTCTTTGCCCAACTGCATAGGACAAGTTTCAATAAAAGAAAATTCTTCTATATCGCAAGCAAGAAACGTCATCTCACATAGGAAAGGGTAGTCTTGGCAAGTAATTTCAAAAAGGCTTTCGGTTGACGAACAACATCTTGCATGCTTATGCAAGAAAGAACCTCCATGCCTAGTCTCGATTGTTCAGAAGCAAAGCGAATCTTGGCCAGAGAAACCATGCGCTCAAAAGTCTTTTGATGATGTGTTTTCTTTTTTTGATTTATCGCTGGAAGCATATCAAAGACATCAATCGCAACTTTCAAGGTATGCAGAGTATAGTGTTCTTGCAAAAGTGGTTCTATGTCTCGCTCTGTCAAGCCAAAGTCCATGAGATTACGCGCAACAATGCGGTGCGTCAATTGCTGCTGACGCCCTCCATACTCACTAAAGATATGGAAATGACCTATACGATAGCGCAATAAGACCTCAGGGATATTATGAAATATGCAGCCAGCTAGCGTCATCCGACTCCATAAATCGTAGTCTTCTGCATACAAAAATTGTTCATCATAGAAAAAATTCTTTTTGATCATAGTCGAGCGTCTCATCACAACACTTGGGTGTGCAAAGGAACAAAAAAATAACATCGATAATTTAATGTCAGAATCAAAAACGGGGTATGTTTTTGATATATCGACTCGCCCACCAATCGTACGAAAAAAAGTTCCACACACATCTACATCGGGATGATTTTCCATAAACACTACTTGTTTTTCCAATCGACTAGGTAAACTGATATCATCCGAATCCATACGTGCCAAATATTTTCCTTTAGCCATTCGAATAGCATCATTAAGGGGTGGTACGAGTTTACGATTCCCTTTTCCCGAAACAATACGAATGCGCGGATCTGTATAGGACTGTATGATTTTTAAACTATCATCTACAGAACCATCATCGAAAATAATGAATTCAAAATCGATGAATGTCTGATCCAATATGCTATCTATGGCTTCGCGTAGAAATTTCTGCGCGTTATACACAGGCATGATAACAGAAACCATCGGTTCTTGTGACAAACTCAACACCTCCCCTGTTTCGTTTCAAGAGCCCATGCTACTCCCAAGAAGATCCAATATGCCCAAAAATGAAACATATCCATATTGAATCCAGAAAGTAATACACCAATAATACTAATCATGAGAACAACATCATACTCGTTACCCTGCCTCTTAAATCTTCTATATATATTGGCAATAGCCCCTCCCCATAGGAGAAGCCATGTCATCATTCCAAGAATGCCCAACTCAGCAAGTATGCGTGGATGCACACCAAAAATTGATGGGTTATACTGAAAATACTCTCTGATCTCTATACTATCCCAAGCCCAATAAGGATAGTAATCAACCAAACAAAGCGCACCTTGCCCCCACCCAATCCCACAAAAAGGATTTTCCAAAAATACATTCCATGCTGCAACTTGAGAGCCAAATCGTGTAAGATTTGAGGTCTCTTTAACAGCACTATCAAACGTCCAAAGTGCAGAAACAGTGTTTATCATATCATCAGTTGTAAATATCCCCCCTAAGAATATCTCAACAGCATATGCGATAATGATAACAACAGAGGATATTCCTATCAATGCCTTACCATACGTTTTTATAAGATTTCCCTTTAAAAATAACAACAAAAGAATAAATTGAACCGCACACACCCCATACGGCGTACGTGAAAAAGATAAAGCAACCATTCCAATACAAATGAATAATAACAAGATATATGTCTTTCCTCTTCTCAGGGCAGCCAGCAAAATCCATGGGAATACTGCAGAGATATACGTACCAAATAAAGAAGCTTCAAAAGCAAGAGACCGCAATCTCCATCCATAGACAGACTCTGTATTTGCGCCTCGAAACAGCTGGTCTACAGACAACAGGAGAGAAGCAACAAATTCACTGACAAAGCTACCGACCTCCAAGCATGAATAAGTTGCCGATAACACAAAAGAAGCCAACAGTAGTTTCCCTACGAATCGGTAAATATCCCCCTGATAATTGCGAAAAAAATTATAAAAGTAAAGGGTTCCGAAAAAGTAGAGAAACATTGTTCCTGTTTGCACGACATATCGGAAAATTCCTGTCTGTCCATAGAACTCAGCATTAATTATATTACCCAAATTAACAATGCCGGATAAGACTAGTAAAGACAAAAAAACCAATGAAAAGTAAAAAGAGAGCGATTTCGGAAAAAATATCTTTCCACCTAAAAAAAGTTCTACTGTCCATATCAACATTCCCAGAAAAACGGGGTAAAACGAGGCATCCTGTCCCATCCCGCCAAGAAAGCCTCTGCCCTGAGACATCCCTAAAGAGTATAAAAAAGGAAGCAGAAAAATTGTAGCACCAACGAGATACTCATGTATTCGATGCATATATACTTCATGCCTCCTCATCATTTAGTTCGCTGTAACAATACAAAAAGACTCTTCATTACTCCCTTCCCCATAAAGGAAAGTAAGCAAGCTCCCCGTGTTTTGGTTTTTGTTTTAGAATCCAATATCACTCTACATCTATATTTTTTTATTTCTCTCCAGCAGCGATCATGATATATGGCAGACATCTCGGCGGGGAGTTGAAGCAATATATGAAAGGATACTGCTACTAACTTGGCAATTGCAGCCTTATAGATGTCTAGTCGCGAATTTTGATAAGCATCCTCCATTATTTTTTCACATACATCCAAGGCTGATATCTTATGCGGTGAGAATTCACTTCTCTGTGCAGAGCCATCTCTTAGATAAGCGTAATAGATAGCTTTATCACACAAAGCAACATTTTTAGCTGTCTTCAAAACATTATAGAGAGCCCAAATATCTTCCGCCAGTACGCAATCTCGAGGAAAAAAAATTTTTCCCCAAACTCCACGTCTAAACATCTTTCCACACACCGAAGGGCTGAGATGACGTTCATATAAGCATTGTTCCATAGCCGCATCTGAGGTAATGGCAACCTCATCGTCAATCTTATCTTGAAAACCAACGATAGCTCCAGATACACCAACTTTATACATATTTCCGACAGCAACATCGGCAGAAAAAGCTTCGATGCAGCTAACCATATGCTCTAAGTATCTTTTTGAAAGGTAGTCATCCGCATCCAAAAAAAGGATATATTTTCCTCTCGAAAATTCTATGCCAGTATTTCTTGCAACAGAAACACCTTGATTTCGTTGATGAATGACTCTAATCCGTGAGTTTTTTTTCGCATATTGATCACAAATTTTTCCACTACGATCTTGCGAACCGTCATCTACAAGAACAAGCTCCCAATCGTCATATGTCTGCTTGAGTATAGATGTCACGCATTTATCTATATATGGTTCTACATTATATACCGGTACAATGACACTTACCACCAGCATCGTCCACCCTCAGTTTTATTTACTATGCATATATACTTCTAAAAAGCACTCTGCTATAAGGTAGTTTTTGTCAGTAGGCGCCTTTTCCTGTAAACACTGTTTTTACAGTCTTAAACAAATATACGAGATCAATCCAAACAGACCAGTTGCGCACGTACCATGTATCCATAGCAACACGCTCCTCATAGGTCGTATCGCTACGCCCATTCACTTGCCACATGCCCGTGATACCGGGTGGAACCATATAATACTCGCGAATGTAGTCTCCATAACGCTCCACCTCTTTGGTAACGATAGGACGCGGACCGACGAGGCTCATATCGCCCATCAGCACATTCCACAGCTGCGGCAGTTCATCCAGACTTGTCTTACGCAGAAATGCGCCTAGCTTTGTGACGCGTGGGTCATTCGTGAGTTTGAAGGACTCCTCCCATTCCTTACGCGCCTCTGGATTCTTGGCAAGGTATTCTTCTAAACGCTCCTGTGCGTTCGGCACCATCGACTGAAATTTATAGCAGGGGAAGAGTTTTCCCTTGCGTCCCACACGTCGATGTGCAAAGATGATACGTCCTTTATTGTCAATTCCAACAAGAACGGCCAGTATGAGCAAGATCGGCAAGATCAAGAGACCACCGACAATAGTCGCTACAAGGTCAAAGATACGCTTTGCCAGTCGGTTTCGTCGTCGCGCAAGATTATTGCGGATGCTGAGCATAAAGACCTTTTCGGTGTAGAATGGCTCAACGCCGACGTGCCCCAACGGCAACATCATAAGGTCGGGGACAAAGAGAATGTCACGGACGAGAGGCTGAATCTTTGCGACAAGTTTCTCTAAACGCGTGCTGTCCATTCCCGGAGCTGTAATAATGACAGTCTTTACCCCAGAATCCCGAATAATTTTCTCCGCATCACTCACCTTGCCCAACATCAGGAACTTTTGTGGAAGCTCTTCTGAAATTGGGGCATCATCCAACAGTCCGACAATCCGATAGCGATACCCTAAATCCCCTTCAAAGAACTGAAGAACAATCTCCGCCGTCTTCCCCGCACCGATCAGGATAATAGGTTTCATCAGCAGATTTGTCGTCTTGAGAACCTTCAACAGGATATATCGAGCAGCATAAATATTAAACAGTGCAAGGACACCAAAGAGAACAACGTAGAGACGTGAGGCAAGCATGCTCGCCTCCATGAAGTAAAGTGCGAGGATGCA
>ERZ773035.2894-NODE-2894-length-10703-cov-7.626878_pt1 | contig 10703 bp, 14 predicted proteins | sample MGYA00511487_ERZ773035 | MGnify/ENA primary metagenome ERZ773035 (study PRJEB29015, sample SAMEA2737985) | human oral metagenome | biome: human oral; feature: human-associated habitat; material: dental | place: China | collected 2024 ...
CCGCCGAGGTCTCGATGTCGTACTTCTGCTTCTTACGCTGCGTGAGCGCCTCTTTCTTTGCGATAAGGTCTTTGATTGATACTGCCATTTGTATTCCTCCCACAAGAAAGCCCCGCAATCATTCTGCGGGGCAAATTCATAAACTTAGTTGTCAACCGTTTCAACGAATGCCGCATCCTCAGGCGTAAAGCCAAAGGTAAATTCCTTTTCAACAACCTGCCCCTTCTCAAAGGTCATGAGCAGAAGCTCGTTCGTACATACACCAAAACGACGACAAGAGGAAAACCCGCGCCGTTATTGGGTTATCCGCTATATGCGTGCTTCCTTGCGCTGGCGAACTTGTCCCAAAATGTCCGAGTTGCCCGCCGTTCCTGTAAATCGGTGTTCCTTTCCTCTTTGCTTTGCGTCGCGAATTGCGACGGTATCACCTGCACCGCCGCCGCTCCTTTTCATGCGTGCAAGCGTTCTTTTTCGCCGCCATTTCTTACTATCCATAATTCCCCTTATGGATAGTAAAGATATACACGGTCTATTTGTTCGATATTCTTCATCTGTTTTATGAATAATCATTGACTATATTCTGTATTATACCGCTCTGGTGTTCGCCCTATGTTTGCCCTGCCTCATGCTCCACACAAGGGGGGGCGTTTCCCGAAACCATTCCGAGCACCCGCACGATATGGCAACGCTGCCAAAGTGACCAACAGAAAAACCCGCACTATGGCGGGCTTTATGTCAATCTTTATGTCAATCTTTATGTCAATCGTTGTACCAGTCGTTATGTTACATCGTCCCGAACATCATCAACGCTATCGCTTCTATCGCCGCGCCGCCTTTCTTCTTGACCCATCTTTCAGAGTAACCGAATTTGTCCGCGACCATCTCCCACGATAGCCCCGCCATTCTTGCGCGGATAATCTCGCGCTCATCGTCCTGCAAGGCATTTACAGCGCGGTCTATTGCTCGTTGCTTGCGCTCTATGGCGGCGATCCTGTGACGTAGGTCAATGATTCGCCGCTCCATCTTCACACGCCGCACGGCTGCCGCTTCCGTTGCTGTGAGTTCGCCCGTGCTGTGACCGCCGCCGATGATGTCCATTCTTGCGCTTGCTATGCTCTCATCTGCAAGGAGGGCTTCTAGTTCGGCGATTTCTTCCGTGAGATTCTGGACGATAACCGCCGTCATTGGTGCTTCTCTCAAAAGCCGTTTCGTTTCCGCGATGTAGTCGCCACCCGCCATGCGTCCGCCTCCTTTCTCGCGGTCATTCTTCGGGCTTCGCTCTTACTTCGTTTTGGTAGATTCCCTTTGTTCGTTCTCTGTTCGTTCTGCTTCAATGTCTCCACACAGGGGGTGTGAACGTAAATGTTCACGTCATAATATAACTTTAACAATTACTGTAGAACATTCATTCTTTTTCTCTAACTAAATACTAATAAACAGAACGCTAGTATCTTTTTCAGTGTCTATTTAGTGTATAAGTGTACCCTTTTACTTTTTTTCCCGAAAGTCGCATATAGAGAGTAAAAGATAAGAGAGTTTAGGAAAAATCGTTAATCGGGTACATTTATACACTGAACAATATCACCCAACAAAAACGCGATCCAGTAACCCGAGCCCTACCCAAAAACGCCCGTCATTATGGCGTTTCACATCGTACCCTTTGCGGCGCATCATGCCGATCACGGTACTTTTCTTGACGCGCTCCCCGCTCCACTCCGTGAAGCGTTCACAAAAGTCTTTTACCTTTGCGCGGGCTTTCTCGCCGATGTAACATTCATCGTCTATGAACTGTTGCAGTGCGTCACTGTCTGCGTAGAACATCCCCATCTGCTGTAAGAAGCGGCGCGGGGGCTTGCCGAGCCCTTCCTTCTGCCATCTGAGACAGCCGTCCACACACCAAGCGAGCACCGCCGCCATCTCATCGGGTTCTTGCAGTCGCTCCTTGAGGTGTATGTCCCGCACATCGTCAAGGTTTTCCATGAAGGGCGCAATCACAAGCCGCCGCCGTACTCCTTCATCTGTGGAATCTCTGAGCGCGGGCAGGTAGTTCGACGAAAGCACGAACTTCACAGCAGGGGTAAAAGTGAACTGTTGGCCGTAGAGGAAACGCGCCGTGATGTCGTCCCGCCCCGTGATGCTCTTTAGCTTCGCCTCGTTCATCTTGCGCCCTATCGGCGTTTCGCTTGCCATTGCGGCGCGGATTCCTGCAAGCTTCGCTATTTCGGGGGACGCATTCGCCCCGCCGCCGTGGCCATCGTTCCGGCTTGCAAGGAATATCTCCACATCGACGGTATCGGCATAGTCCCCGAGCATATAGCCGATTGTGTTTATGAACGTCCCCTTGCCGCCGCCGCCCGTGCCATAGAGAAACAACAGCTTTTCTTCGGGTGCTGCACCGATCAGCAGATAGCCCGCCCATCTTTGCAAATAGGCGCGTTCCTCCTCATCGGGGATAATCTGCGCAATCGCCCGTGTCCACATGGATTCTTGCCCGATCAGTTCGGGGCGGTATTCGGCGCGGGTAATCCGTGAGCACATGGCGGCGCGGCTGTGTGGATGAAGTACGCCCGTCTTTAGGTCGACAATGCCGTTCTTGACGTTGAGCAGATAGGGGCTTGCATCAAAATCCGTTATCGACGCTTCAAGGATATTCCGCGCAACCTTCAAGCAATCGTCGATATGAGCGCGGTTCTTTAGTTTTGTGAGTGCCTTAACGCGCTTTTGTGCATCTTCGTCCAATGTGCCGCCGCTTGCATTGTATACGGCGCGAATGGAAAGCTGCGCCGTGTTGATTACAAGGTCATACAGTCCTGTTTCAAACACCGCCCGCCATCGCTTCCCGTCCCAACGCATCCATGCCGCGCCGCGCCCCTTTTCGGGGATATAGCGCACATCGTCACCGTAGAGAAGCCGTAAACGTTCGGCGTTGTCCGCATCCGTGAGAGGCAGGAACGCAAGGCGATTTTCCCGCCATCCAACCCGCGCCGCGCTAATCGTCATAGTCCTGTAGTCCGCGCGGGTCTGCCACTTCTCGCGCCGCCCGAGTGCCGAGCAGGTAAAGACTTCCTCCATGAGTGCCGCGTCACCATCGGCGGCGAAAGCGATCATGTTCATGAGTGCCATGTCCGCCTCGCTGCCGCTCCCATAGTGGGACGTATCCCCACGGTCAAACAACGCGGCGAACAGTTCCGCACGCTCCCCCTTGCGTATCTTCGTGATGACTGCATCCACATGAGGGGCGGCGGGGTACGCATCTGATACATCACCCGACCCGCTCTGAGGTGCTACGCCCTGCTTCGTCCCCACCTGTGGAGACGTTGCCGGGGTTTTACTCATTTTTGAGTACGTTCCCGCCTTGCCGCCATCATCGGGAAAATGCTCCGCCATCAGCGCATCAATCCCCGCTTGAATGTCCGAGAGTGCCCCGTGACCCTCCCAAACGTCACCAGTCATAGCGATAAAGCGTTTATCTGGGTATATTTCGATTCGGTCATTGCGCCGCCCGCGCTCCACTGTTGCACGTCCGAATATGTGTAATCCCTTCCCGCTCTGTGATACCTCCACATAGCCGCCGATCTGCTCCACGATGCCCCGCGCCCATTCTTCTTTTTCGCCGCCATCTAGGCAATGGTCTAGGTCTACGCACACATACGGCGAATCACTGAGCATAAAGCCAACGCCCTTATACTTGCCGCTCCCATTGACCGCCCGCGCCGCCTCTGAAAAGCCGCACCATGTCACAGGGTCGTTGCTCTTTGCCTTCGCACCCGTGAGCGCGTTGTAGGGGATTTTCGTATCACGCCCGCCGATCTGCTCCAATCTCCACACACACCAATTCTTGAGCGCGTGCATCTCATCGGGGATATTCGCTAAATTCATACGCTCGTTCCTTCCATGTCCCGCGCCTCCGTGTTATACTCACACTTGACGCTTTGCCTATCCTGCATTGTGTCAACCGCCGCTGTAGGTGTTCCCGCACCTATGGCGGCTTTCTTGCGTTTGGCACGTTCCGCGCGTTTGCCGTTGATAACCCCGAGCTTGTACGCACTGAGCGCGGCAATAGCTACCACATGACCCGCGCTTATATCCATTTGTGCCGCCTTAAAGGCAATTTTTGTCACTGCGTCGACTTCTTCCGGCGTTGTAGGTTGATTCGCTAGTCCGAATTTCTGAAAAACGGTGAGCAGGTCTTTTTCTGTCATACCGCCGCCCCCGCTGCCATGTGCCCCTTCTCGTCCGCGCGGCGGTCATGCACCGTACCGCCGTACTCCTTCAAGAGACGCGCCGCCATCGCACGTGGGACGAATACGCCCCACATCATACCGAGCAGATATTTCAGCATGTTATAGCGGCGGTCTGTCTGCACGCCGCCCGCTGCTTTCATGTACGCCCGCGCCGCTTCCCCTGCGTCCATCGTCGCGGGGAATTGGTAATAGACCTTTTCGCCCGTCATTTTCTTCACGTCTTTCATGTCCTGCCTCCTTCCGTTCATACCTCTATTGCGCCGTAGATATCGCCGCCGAAACGCTTCATGAGGCGTTCTGCCATCTTGCGCGGGATATGCACATCGCCGCCGCTCTCCTCCAATGCCCGCTTGACGTTGAGATAGTGCTGCATATCGCCCTCTGTCCCTTCCTCCTCCACATAAGCACGCGCCGCGATGTTCGCGGGGATGTGTTCGGGGAACTGATAGCTAACCTTGTTCGTGTTCATCGTTTGACCTCTTTCCCTGTCTAAATGCGTTTTTAGCCCTCTGATTTTCGCCACGCATGGTTTTATATGCGTGACGGATTTCAATGTGTCTGGCGTGGTAATACGCGCACGCTACGCGGCTTAAAATTGATTCTGAGCGTTGCCCTCATGCCGCCCTTTCATCTGTCACCTCCTTTTCTCGTTCTGCTCCGTGTAAATAGCCCTTCAAAATGTGCCGCCTATACAAACTATCACGCGACACATTTTCATGTGTCTTTCAAGCGTAAATACGCTTGCTAGAGTGCTTAAAATCGATTCTACGACTTACCTAAGCCATGCTTTTTTGCTCTCTCCGACAAAGCCCGCCGCTGTTCATCGGTGAGATTCTTTTTCACAATCCCGCTGCGGAAAGAAATAAACTTTTCGGGCACCTCGTACTCTACCGCCGTTATGCCGTCCGCATTCCGATGAATCCGCTTGCGCTCATACATCTTGTCGAGCTTCCCGATGTACCGCCGATCCGTCGTATAGATTCGGGCGGTTCGGTCTACCCTATCCCACGAAATGACCGTCTCTTGCTCCTCCGATGAGAGCGGCGCGAACTTATCCGCGCTCTCTTTTGCTTCTGCTGTCATGTCCTGCCTCCTTTACGCCGCAACCAGTCCCGCCATGCGGCGCAAGAATCGCCGCCAACCGTCAAGCATTTCTTTCATGTTGCTCCTCCTATGGCGGTTACACCGCCGCCGCGCGTCGCTTGAGCGTCGCGACTACTTCGATTCCGTTTTCAGCGGCATACACCGCCGTCAACGCCTCCCAAATGCGCCGCGCAAGGTCATAGCCCGCATCGGCGGGAAAGCCTTGTATAGCGTGCCCTTCCTCCACAGGCGCACCCCACCCCTGTGGATGCTTCTCGATGTTCTTCATGGTCTCTCTCCTTCATGCGTCATGGTTCATTCTTTCAGCTTGCAGGCTGTTTTGTTCGTTTGCGTTTACCCGCCGCCGCGCCTTCAATGGGCTATCAGTTTCGCTTGCGTTTACCCGCCGCCGCGCCGTGACAGTATGCGCCCCGCCCTCATTCGGCGATGAGGGCTTGAATCGGCACGCCGAGCACACCCGCGACGCGTCCGAGCGTGTCAAGGCGCGGGCTTTTCCCGTGATTCATCCACAGGTTTAGCGCGGCTTCACTCACGCCCGACGCCCGAGCGACCGCACGAATCGAAAAGCCCTTTTCTGCAATCAGCAGTTTCAGCTTGTCCCGATCTATTTTCATTCCATCACCTCCTTTCGTAATAGCTTATTTAGCTATTTTTATTGCTATAATAGCTTATTTATCCTTTAAGGTCAATAGCTTTTTCATGTCTTTTATTGCCTTTTGTTGCTTTTTAGTCTATTATGGAACTATCACCAAGAAGGGAAGTGTTCACCGTGTCAACGTTGGGTGATAATCTGCGTTTCTACCGTGAAAAGGCGGGGTTTTCTACGGCGAAAGCATTCGCCGCCGCTATTGGGATGAATTACGCGACCTACATAGCCTATGAAAACCGCGACCGCCAACCGCCCGCGAAAACCCTGCTGCGCGTCGCCGAGGCTCTGAGCGTCCCTATCACCGTGCTTTTAGGCTATCCCGAAACAGAACGCTATGACGACTTCAAGCGATTCGTCATAGGCGCGGGGTACTCTCTGGATGAGGACGGGGACAAAATCGCTGTAACGATTCCGGGGCTTGACCGTAAAGCGATTTTCTCAACGAGAAGTGAATTTTGCTACTGGATCGGGAAAGCATTAGGACAATGCGAACGCCTTACACAACCGATTCAAGCGCATTTCATGAAAGAAATGCTTGACGATTTTCTTGCATCCACACAGGGCTCGCCGCCTGATACCGCCGCCCTTATCGGGAAAAAGATTCTCGCCGCAAGCCCCGCCGCACAAGCCGCCATCAACGAGATTATCCGCGACGATGAAAAGGAGTAGCCGCCATGTCACCGAAAAAGCACAGCACCGTATCAGCCAAAGGGCTTGAAATCCGCGCCATTCTCACGACCGAGGATAACGACTATTTGTCCCTTACGGATATAGCAAAGTATCAGAACCCGAAAGACCCGCGCTTTGTCATTCAGAACTGGATGAGAACGCGGAACACAATTCAGTATTTGGGAATATGGGAAGAATTACATAACCCGAGTTTTAACCGTGTCGAATTCGAGGCGGTTAAAAAAGAGGCGGGACTAAATTCTTTCGTCATGACTCCGCAACGATGGATTGAGGAAATGAACGCCATCGGGATTCAGTCTAAGGCGGGACGGTATGGCGGGACGTATGCACACAGCGATATAGCGTTTGAGTTCGCGTCATGGTTATCCCCCGAGTTCAAGCTATATATCATCAAGGACTATCAGCGACTAAAGCGGGATGAGGGGGAACGCCTCTCAATCGGCTGGGAAGCGCGGCGCACTCTCGCAAAGACGAACTACCGCATCCACACAGACGCAATCAAGGCGCATCTGATTGACGAATCCATATCCCCCGCGCATCAGCGCATGACCTACGCGAACGAGGCAGATGTTATCAATGTCGCACTGTTCGGATGTACCGCCCGCGAATGGCGGGACGCACACCCCGACGCAAAAGGCAACATCCGCGACACGGCAGAGATTCACGAGCTTATTGTCCTTGCCAATCTGGAGGCGATGAACGCCGACTACATCCGGCAGGGCATCCCCCAAATGGAACGTCTGCAAACCCTACGCAAGGTTGCGCGGTATCAGCTGCAATCCGTCACCGCTGCACCGAGCACGAAACGCCTTGAATCCGATATAGCCCCGCCATCGTTGCCGCCTGTGAAGAAGTGACCCGCTTCCCTCCCTTCATGATGTGTCTCCTTTTCTGTAAATCCCTATACGGAATTTTATGTGTTGATAATATCCTAAAGGAAATTATAAGTCAACATCTTTTTTGTGATTTTTATTGTCTTTTGTTGCTTTTTCGTGTATTATGCAGAATAAGGAGAGGTGACAATCATCATGACCTTTCAGGACAATCTAAGGATTTACAGAGAGCGGGCGGGCTATGCACAAGCTAAGGACTTCGCCGCTTTTTTAGGTATTAAATATTCGACGTACATAGGCTATGAAAGCCAAGGTAAAGAACCCAAATATGACACCTTGCGCCGCATTGCGGAGGCTCTTAACGTGTCCATTGACACGCTTCTTAGTTTTCGACCAAGCGAATACGGGGAATATAAACGCCTTGCCACAGAGGCGGGATACTCCATTGAGGAACAGGGAAACGGCTATATAACAATTACCTACAATTTTGGCACGAAAAGCATTTCAAAAGCTGATTTTAGTCGCTATATGCGTATAACTCTTAACAAACTGGACAAAAATTTAAAAGGCATGAGAATAGCCTATGTTGGCATCGCTATGAACGAGCTTTTTCATTCGTCCGATTCGGAATAGCCCCTACGCCGCCGCAAATGCCCCTAGAATCGTTTTTATCGGCGCGGGCATACATCTTCCCTACCCCAACGCAAAAAGCCGCCCTTATGGCGGCTGTCATGGTTCATTCTTTCAGCTTGCAGGCTGTCACGAAATGACAACGAAAGAAGGACACCATGAAAAGAGCAGCGTTATATATACGAGTCTCCACAGAGGAACAGGCGCGGCACGGGTATTCAATCGCCGAGCAGGAGCACGATCTAACGGAATACGCCCGCGCGAACGGGTACGCCGTTGTTGATGTGTACGCCGATGAGGGCGCGAGCGCACGAAAGGCAATGTCACGCCGTCACGCCCTGCAACGGCTTCTCCGCGATGTGGAGGCGGGCAAGATCGACGTTATCGTCATCAAGTGCCTGGATCGTTGGTTTCGCAATATCAAGGACTTTTACAAGGTGCAGGAGCTTTTGGACGCGCACGGGGTTGAATGGACGTGCACGCAGGAGGATTTCAACACGACCACGGCGAACGGGCGGCTGATGCTGAACATGAAGCTGTCTCTTGCGCAGCATGAGAGCGACCAGACAGGCGAGCGGCTGAGATACGTTTTTGAGGGTATGCGCCGGAAGCGTATCCCTCTGAATGGCGTTCTCCCCTACGGCTACATGACAGACAGAACCGGCGGCGGGCGGCGTATCGTGCTTGACCCGGCGACCGCCCCGAACGTCGAAAAGATTTTTGCGTTCTTCCTGCGTGAGCGATCTGTAGGGAAAACTATGACGTTCGCGCATAAGCTTTGCGGGCGTAAATGGTGGAAAGCCTCTATACGGGCGATGCTTTCCAATCCGACCTATAAGGGCGAGCGTCACGGCGTTGCGGATTTTTGCCCCGCCATCATCCCCGCCGAGACGTTCGAGCGTGTACAGTCCATCTTGAAGCAACGAGCGACGATTTTTGACCGCAGCAAGAGCAGCGGCAACGTATACATTTTTACGGGGCTGATCTATTGCCCCTTTTGCGGTAAACATCTTTACGGCGGCTGGAGTGTCTACACGAACGGAAAACGCCGGCTGTATTACACCTGCCGAATGTACTATAACGAGCATAAATGCGCGTATTCAAAGACAATCATGCAAACGACGCTTGAGGCGTGGCTGCTGGATAATGTGCAGAGGCTTGTGTCTGCGTTCCTCGTGGATGCGCGGGCGAGTGCAGCGCGAAAGCGCGACAAGTCCCCCGATAAGGTCATCAAGGAGACGCGCGAAAAACTGGCGCGGCTGTCACGGGTATTCATCGACGGGCTGATCTCATCCGAGGAATACGAGAGCGAGAAGAGAGAGCTTGAAAAGGTGCTTTCCTCCGCGCTCGTTGCCTCCCACAGTACGCCCGCGCCGTCATCGGTAGAGAAGTATCAAGCGATCCTTGACAGCGGTTTCCGTGCCATCTATGATGCACTCACGCAAGAAGGGCGGCGTACGTTCTGGCACAGTATCATCCAGCGGATTGACGTACCAAAGGACGCGCCGAAAGGCAGAGGCGGGATAAAGGCGTACTATGTCACCTTTCAACGCTGAAAACCGCATAAGAAAAGGCTTTCTCACGTTTTTGTGAGGAAGCCTTTTCTTGTGTTGTTTTGCTATGTGCTCGTTGAACCACACGTTATCGATGGAGCAGCGTTCTTTCTGTCCGTCTACTGCATCCGGATCATCAATCAGCCCGACGATGTTGGCGCGCGGATCGTGCCCCGCCTTCCACTCCTCGAGGTACCGATTGATATTTCGGTTGATGACGCTCTTGATCGTAAACGAACCTTCGCCCGTGAGTGAGACGATCTTACTGTCCTTGGAATTGCCGATCAGCACGTCCTCACGGTCAGCCGTTACTTTTGCCTCGAACTTTGAAATCTCAAAAAGAAGCCGCCCATCCCACCAGACATGACCGTGCGAACCGTTCCAGCGGCGGCGGCCACGATATTTCACATCTTCTGCAGCTCTTGCCATATATTATTCCTCCTCCCTTACATTGTGAACGTGATGCGCAGGTCTTCCATCGCGTTGACAGGGGTGATGCGCCCCGTAAGAAGCACCTGCGTCCCCGTGTTGTACTCGCGAATCTGCTGCACTGTCATCTTGGTCACATCGTCGCCATGCAGAATCGCATAGTCTTTCTGTGCCGCTTCGTCGATATCGACCGTATTGATCGCCGTCGGCGAATCATCCAGCACGTTGCCCTTGAGATTGCGGAAATAGACGAGGATCGCCGCAATGAAGAGCATCTTGTGATTGTAGTCGTTGATCACCTTTCCGACATACGAATTTTTGAACGTGTCGCGGATGTCGTCCGTGATCATGTCCACCGCCTCGACAATCTTGATGTAGCGGAAATCCTGCCCTACATCCGTCGTGAACGTATGGAGAGAGTTGCACGCACGCGCAATCTTCACGCCATTGCCGTCCATCTCGTCAAAGAGACAGAGCTGCCCCTTGCTGATGCAGTCGTCGATGTCCTCGTAGGTTTCACAGTCGTAGACCTCATTCAGCTCGTAGTACGTCGCCGAGCGGTCGAGTGCAA
>ERZ773035.2899-NODE-2899-length-10671-cov-44.626884_pt1 | contig 10671 bp, 9 predicted proteins | sample MGYA00511487_ERZ773035 | MGnify/ENA primary metagenome ERZ773035 (study PRJEB29015, sample SAMEA2737985) | human oral metagenome | biome: human oral; feature: human-associated habitat; material: dental | place: China | collected 2024 ...
GGGTGGGGCGACGGCGGGGCCGGCGGGGCCGGCGGGGCCGCCCGATTGGCGGCGGACCGCTGCCGCAGGGCACGCTAGTGGCATGACACCCACGCCCGACGCCCCCCAGCGGACCGCTCCGCCCATCGCCCTCGCCATCGCCGGATCGGAGGCCTCCGGCGGCGCCGGCGCCCAGACCGACCTCAAGACCTTCCACCAGCTGGGCGTCTTCGGCTGCACGGCTCTGACCTGCATTGTCTCCATGGACCCGAAGGCCGGCTGGGACCACCGCTTCGTGCCGGTGGACCCGCAGGTCATCCACGACCAGATCGAGGCCTGTGCGGGCGTCCACACGGCGATCGACGCCGTCAAGATCGGCATGCTCGGCACCGCCGCCACGATCGACGTCGTCGACGCGGCCCTGGAGGAGTACCGGTTCCCCAACGTGGTCCTGGACCCGGTGCTCATCTGCAAGGGCCAGGAGTTCGCCTCGGCCCGCGCAGTGGACGACGCGCTGCGCTCCAGGATCCTGCCGCGCGCCGCCATGGTGACCCCCAACCTGTTCGAGTCGGCGACCCTGTCCGGCATGGAGGAGATCACGAGCGTGGCCGCGCTCAAGGACGCCGCCAGGCGCATCCACGACCACGGCGTGCCCAACGTGCTCGCCAAGGCGGGCCCGAGCCTGGGGACCGGCACGGCCCTCGACGTCTTCTACGACGGCGAGACCCTGGAGGTTCTGGAGGTCCCGGCGGTGGGGACCGAGCGTGTGCACGGAGCGGGGTGCACGCTGGCCGCCGCCGTGACCGCCGAGCTGGCCAAGGGGGCGACGCCGCTGCAGGCGGCCGTCACGGCGAAGGAGGTCGTCTCGGCCTCCATCGGCATGCGCGGCAACATCCCCTTCACCTACGTCTACCAGGGCTGGTACACCGGCTGAGGGCTGGTCGCCGAGAGCGGTCGGCCGGGAGGCGGCGGGGACGCCCGAGCGGGCCCCCGCCCGTCCCCTTCGCCGAGATCGGTTCACTTCCGCGCCGAGATCGGTTCACTTCCGCGCCGAGATCGGTCCGGGGAGTCCGGCGGAGCGCGAACCGGGCGCCGTCGGCTCCCACCGGGCCGGCCGGCCCGGCTGTGCAGCCCCGTGCAGCCCCCGGCCCGCGTGCGCTCTTCACCGCATCGAGCCCATAGGCTAGTCTCAGTATTGGCGTCGCCGTCTGGCCGCCCCACCTAACGACGACCCAATTGCCCGAAAGGTTCCCGCGGATGGCCACGTCATTCAAGGATTCCCTCGCCGTCCTGGCGAAGGCGCGCTTCCCCATCCTGTACGTGGAGACCTTCGAGGAGCGCCGGGCCCTGGCCGAGATCCAGGTGACCGTGGGCCCCGGTGGGCTGCTCCCCTCGCCCCGCCCTCTCCACACGTGGAGCATCACCGCCGGTCTCGTGGACCCGGAGGGCAAGTCGGCTCCGGGGACGACCGACCCCCTGCGCGCGCTCGACGCCGCGCAGCACACCGACCACGCCGCCACCTTCGCCTTCCTCGACCTCCACGCCCACCTCGGGGACGGGGCGCGCCCCGCCGATCCCGCGATCGTCCGCAAGCTGCGCGAGCTGTCCATGGACTTCCAGAACGGCGCCCTTCCGCGCACGCTCATCGTCGTGGCGCCGACCCTGAGGATCCCCCCGGAGCTCGAGAAGGACATCCACATCCTCGACTTCCCGCTTCCCGATGAGACGGCGCTGCGCCGGATCCTCGACAATCTCATCGACGCCAACGCCGGGAACCGCCGACTGCACATCTCCCTGTCCGAGACCGACAGGGACCGCCTGGTGCGCGCCTCTCTCGGCCTGACCGAGTCGGAGGCCGAGGGCGCCCTCGCGCTGGCCATGGCCACCGACGGCGTCCTGGACGCGAGCGACGTGGACACCGTCCTTCAGGAGAAGAAGCAGGCGGTCCGCAAGAGCGGGCTGCTCGAGTACGTCGACACCGACATCGACCTCGACGGCGTCGGCGGGCTCGACAACCTCAAGCGCTGGCTGTCCCGCCGCGACAGCTCGTGGCTGGCGGAGGCCAAGGAGTACGGCATCCCCGCGCCGCGAGGCGTGCTCATCACCGGCGTCCCCGGCTGCGGCAAGTCGCTGACCGCGAAGGCCATCGCCGCCACGTGGCGGCTGCCTCTGCTGCGCCTGGACATCGGCAAGGTCTTCTCGGGCATTGTCGGCTCCAGCGAGTCCAATCTGCGCACGGCGATCCGCTCCGCCGAGGCCGCCGCCCCGGCCGTCCTGTGGGTCGACGAGATCGAGAAGGGATTCGCCGGCGTCAGCGGCACGGGCGACTCGGGCACCGCCTCGCGGGTCTTCGGCAGCTTCCTGACCTGGATGCAGGAGAAGACGACGCCCGTCTTCGTGATCGCCACATCGAACAACGTCCAGTCCCTTCCTCCCGAGCTGCTGCGCAAGGGCCGCTTCGACGAGATCTTCTTCGTCGACCTGCCCGCGCCCCGTGAGCGCGAGCAGATCTGGAGCCTGCACGTGCGGAAGCACATCGGTGCGGCCCCGCACCACGCCGGTTTCGTATTCGACGACGCCCTGCGCGCCGACCTGGTGGCGGTCACCGAGGGCTTCTCCGGCGCGGAGATCGAGCAGGCCGTCGTCGCCGCGCTGTTCGACGCCTTCTCCGAGCGCCGCGAGATCCGTGGGGGCGACCTGCGCCTCGCGGTGGAGCGGTCGGTGCCCCTGAGCGTCACCCAGGCGGAGTCCCTTGCGGGCATCCGGGTCTGGGCGAGCGAGCGGGCCGTCTCGGCGAGCGACAGCAGCGCGGGGTCACCCCTCCATTCTCCCGGCCACCCGACGACGGCGCCTGCCGGGGGCGCGGCCCCGGCGGCGCGCAACGAGCCGGCCGGCCGACGCGTCGAGTTCTGAGGAGTGGCCGCATGAGTGTCGAGATTGTCCTCATCCCCCTGGCGATCGCCATTACGGCCGCGACGCAGTCCTACAAGGCGCGTTCCGCCGGGGCCTCCGCGAGCAGCGAGATGCACGTCGAGTCCCGGATGCGCGACGGGGGCCTGCTCGCCGCGTCCCTCCAGGAGCTCGGCGCCGTCGTGCGCCAGGAGGGCGACGACGTGCTTCTCGCCGAGACGGCCGCCGGCGGCGTCACCATGAGCCGGAACGCCGCCGGGCTGTGGACCGCGCGCTTCCCCCGGACGTGGGCGCCCGAGCGGGCCCGGGCCTTCATCGAGGACCTGGACCGCACCTACGGCCTCCAGGTCCAGCAGGCGGTCATCCGACGTCTGCAGGAGCGCGCCCCGCAGGCCGGCATGCGCGTCACGTCTCAGAGCGTCGACGACGATCGCGTCGTCACCCTCGTCATGGAGGTCGAGCACGAATGAGCGCCAAGAAGCGCGCGCTGAAGGTGTCGGTGGCACCGGACGGCACCATTACCGCCGAGACGATCGGTTTCACCGGGAGCACGTGCCTGTCCCAGATCGGGGCGCTCGAGGACCTTCTTGAGGCGACCACCGTCCGCAGCGCGTTCACGGACGAGTACTTCACCACTCAGACCACGACCCAGGAAGGCGCGACCCTTGCCACTCGACAGGATTGACGCTCTCGTCTCCCAGAAATCCGCACTGTGGAAATTCTGGAACTCCCTATGGATCTTGGTGGTCGGAATCGGCTTCGGTGTCCTCTCCGTCCTCGGCTGGCTGTGGGCCGGGGCGAAGGCGAGATCCACCAAGGTCTGGTGCTCCGTCGCCGTGTGGACGCTCGTGACGGCCGTGTTCATATTCTCTCTGAGGAAGTACGGACAGAATAAGGACTCTGTCTGGAACACCATAAGCAGCATTCTTTTCATAGTCTCCTGGTTCGGCTCCCTCATCCACGCATCCATCATGCGAAACAGCGTCCTGAGAGGCGTCGCGGCTCGTGAGGAGCAGGCCGCTCAGCTCCGCGCTCAGTACGGCATGACGCCCCAGACTCAGCAGACTCAGGGTGACTGGAGCCCGCCCGCGAAGGCGCCCATCCCGACCAGCGCCCCTCCGGGCGCGCCCCTGCCCCAGGCGCTCCAGGTCGACATGGGCCAGTACTACGGGCAGCCGGCTGGAACGGGCTCGTGGGCACCGGCTTCCTCGGCCCCCGCCCGACCGACCGCTCAACCGGCCCCTGCGGCTCCGCCGCGGTCAGCGCCGTCGTCGGCTCCTGCTCAGAGGCCGCCTCAGCCGGCCGGGCAGCGGCCCCCGGCCATGCCGTCGCCGCCGGCGTCGTCCCCCCCGACGACACCGGTGAGCGCACCGGTATCCGGCCCCGTCGACATCAACACGGCCCCGGCCGAGAACCTGCTCGCCCTGCCCGCGCTGGGCCAGGCCGACGTCGAGCGGATCGTCGCCGCGCGCGGCGAGCGCGGCGGCTTCCGCGACATGGACGATCTCGTGTCGGCCGCGTCCCTTCAGCCGCACCAGCTCGTCGCGCTCCAGGACCGGGTGGTCTTCGGCGAGTTCACGCGCCCCGGCTCCCAGGGACACGGACGCGTTCTGGACCTGTGACCCCGACCGCCCCGCGGTCCGCCCGGGTCGCCCGCTTCGTCGCACGGACCGAGGCGGAGGGCCCCGGCACCCGCTCGGCACTCTGGGTCCAGGGCTGCACCATCCGGTGCCCCGGCTGCTTCAACCCCCACCTGTGGGGAGCTCGCGGCGGCAGGACGACGACGCCGGAGCGGCTGCTGGCGAGCATCCCCCTCGACGTCGAGGGACTGACCCTTCTCGGCGGCGAGCCCTTCGAGCAGCCGGAGCCTCTGGCCGAGCTGGCCCGACTCGTTCAGTCCCGTGGGCAGACGGTCATGACCTTCACCGGCTACGAGCTCGACGACCTCCGCTCCGCCGGGGACTCCGCCGTCGCCGCGCTCCTGGAGCACACGGACCTGCTCGTCGACGGCCGCTTCGAGGTCGACCGCCTCGACACGGCCCGGCCCTGGGTGGGATCCACCAACCAGCGCTTCCACGCGCTCACCGCCCGCTACGCGGGGCTCGTCGACTCGCTGACCGCCCTGCCCGACCGGCTGGAGATCCACGTCGCCCCCTCCGGGCGCGTCGAGGTCAACGGGTGGAGCGACGCGGCCTCGCTCGAGATCCTGCTCGAGGGCATGCGGCGGCAGCCCCCGTCCAGGGCACGCGCCTGACCGGGCCGAGACCGCCCCCGGCCCCCTTCTCTCCCTTCCCCTTTCGCCGAGATCGGTTCACTTCCGCGCCGAGATCGGTTCACTTCCGCGCCGAGATCGGTTCGATCGCTCATTGTGCCAGTACACCGGCCGGCCGGTGGGCGCAGCCGTCCGCGACGTCGGCAGAGCCGGTGAGCGCGGCAGCCCACCGGCCGCCCGGCCGCTCCATGCCGTGCGCGGCAGCCCGGACACCCGCGCTGACATCAATCAGGACGATGGGATCCTGTCCGCGTAAGAAGGATCCTCGTCCTCGCTATCGAAAAGCAGCAAGAACACGGCGTTCTCATACCTCTTGACCACAACCGGCCTCAAGTCGGAGCCGAGAGGGTTCGGGAAGTCAGTCCTTCCGTAGAGGAAGCGGATAGTATCGCCACTTCGCGTCAGGTCACTAGCGGCCCGTTGAGCGCCTCTGTCGTTCGGTCGATAAAGTGTGCCGCACGAAGGCACCGCGGCGGCCATCTCATCCACAAAGGCACTCGCCCGCTCCGGGGAGTCGAACAGCCTGGCATCGGCCCAGGGCTTGTCCGACCCATCCAGGTCACCCATCACTTGATAATGAGCGGGGCCCTTCGACTCAAGATCGGAAGACGCAATCATTCCGACGCCGATCTGAGCGAGCACACCGCACACCGAAGGAGATGTGCCCTTTATGTTCTCAGTATCGGGCACGTGCGCCTCCAGGCGCTGACCAGTCACCTCGACAACCAGCGAATCGAGGTCGGAGGGGCCAAGGGGATAGGTGTCGGGATAACGCGGCCAAAACACAAAGTACGCCACAATACTGGCGACAACAGCAGCCGCCAGGCCGGCGGCGAGCATCGCCCACAGTCGTTCCCGTCGGAGCCCTGTGCGCCCACGGGTGGCTGCCGGAGCCGTCCGCGCCTGCGCAACAGCCCCTGGGGATGACTCGCCTGCGGGCACAGGTGGCGGGGGTGGGGGAGGCATCATTCCTGGTGCGTCTCGCGCCTGCATGGGAGCAGGAGCGGGATCAGCCGACCTGCTGGGCCGGAACGCACCGTTGTCGAAGACCGTCATAGAGATTGCGGCGACCTTCTTCAGCGAGCTCGCGCTCGATAGGCTCGCCGCCGAGCAGCCGTATCTCCGTTGTCTGAATCGTCGGCGCCGACGCCTGCGCCTCGAAGGCCTTGCCTATGATTGCGGGACCCGATCCCGCCGCCGCCGTCCCACTGTCACGGGCGATAGCGGGAACCTCTGCGCCCTCACCCGGCGGACCGACCGGCACGACCCATCTAGGCCCCGACTCGGAGATCTCCAGCAAAGAGATCATCGCACCGCGCTCTACGGCCTCGCGCCACAGACTCTGCCAATCCAGATAAGTGGCACGATCGGGCTCGACAACCACCATAACATGAAGCACTGAGCCACTCACTCATGAACCTCCCGAATTCATACTTTTAGCGCGCCGGCAGCAACCTGTGAGGCGTGGGCCCCGCGTTCGATATTTCGCTCACCCACAGCCATGCACCCCGGCAACCGGAGGACCCGTTTTAGGCGCTGGCAACTGCTTGCCACTTCTCCGGCCGGTCCGGATGGCAGAACACCGCCACCGGCATCTGTCGGCCGTCTTACTAGCGCAAGCACGGCCCCAGGCCTGCGACCCCGGGACGGGGTCAGAAGAAGAGCGTTGTCTGGCGGTTCATGAAGGCGCCGTGGCCGGTGTCGGTGTTCCAGCAGGTCAGGCCGTTCTCGGCCGAGGCGCACACAATGGTCCGGTAGTACACGACCTGCCCGTAGTCGACCACCATGGGAGCCGTGTACTGCTGGGGATTCTCCTGACCCAGCTGATAGGCAGACGCACCCCCGCGCATGGCCATATGGGGCTGGCCGCCCGAGTTGAACCCGGTGACCCACCACAGAGTGTGCCCGACCTCGTCAGCGCCAAAGGGATGATCCTTAAGGTAACTGAGTATGCCGCACCCGGTATCTTCGAACTCACTGAAGCTGATGTCGCAGCCGATATTGCCCGAGGGGGTGACAATAATTGCGGGCCCAGTGTTCCCACCCGAATTATAAAAGGCCGTGATGGGCACCGCGTTCGCGGGCCTGGGCCCGCCGGCCCCCGGGAACGCACCGGGAACCGGCGCCGGAGCCTGGTCGGTCGCCGTGAGCTCCTTCTCGGGCGGCAGGTCGCCCGTTTGAATTGCCGCCCCGGAGCTCTCGTCCCAGGTGTACGTCGCCGTGCAGCTGCCCGACGCCGACTTGGGCTCCTCCCCGTCCTGCGCCCAGGTGTAGGTGACGGAAAGAGTGTCGTCCGATGTCCGGCTGACCTTCGGCGCGAACCCGTAGGGCCGCGCAGTGGCGGTGCCGGCGAACTCCCCGTGGTGGAACAGCATGATCTGCCGGGGCGAGGACAGGGCGGGGTCGTGGATGCTCAGCGTGATCCACGACAGCCCTGCGCACGGGTCGTAGGTGTCGACCGGCGCCCCCTGGAAGTCCCAGCTGCGCGGGTCGTCGGCCGCCAGGTCGCTCCAGGCCGCGGGAACCATGGACCCCCACTTCTTCAGCGCCTGCTCGCCGGTCAGGTCGGCACAGGTCGGCGTGGCCTCGGCGGCCTCCGACGCCGTCGCAGTGGACTGCGAGTCCGCCCCGGCGTCGTCCCCCTTCGACGACCGCGACGACCCGCACCCCGCCAGCGTCATGGCCGACAGGGCGATGACAAGCAGCACCCGTATTCCGCGTCTCACACGGGCGACGGGAAGCAATCGAGTGGACTCGGACTCCATAAGCATGTCGGGCTCCTGTGATCGAGGCTAACAGAGCTGTCGGATACTGAGCGGCACCTACTGGGCGGCACCTCACAGACCGCGCATCACAACACGGCGGCCGGTCGTGCTCCCCACCCCCGGGTCGGCCCGCTCGGCCCGCCCCGCGGGAACGGCCCGGGTGCGCCCCCACTGCTGGATCGCGGCCACATCCTCCGGGTTGGACCGAGAGAAGGGGACCACCCGCTGGAACCGCTGGGTGATCGTCAGGTCGTCGGGAAGGACGCGGGACTGCTGGGTGTACATGATCTCCGCGATCTCGTTGACGACGGCGTCGATGTCGGAGCCCGCGAAGCCCTCGGTCAGCACGACCAGGTCGCGCACCAGGTCCAGCGTCGGCTCGCAGCGCGTGTAGCGGCGGAAGCACAGGCGCAGGATCTCCTCGCGCTCCTCATCGGTGGGCAGGTCCACGAAGAAGACCTCGTCGAACCGCCCCTTGCGCAGCAGCTCCGGGGGCAGGGTGGAGACGTCGTTCGACGTCGCCACAAGGAACGCCTTCGCCGTGGACTCCTGCATCCAGAACAGGAACTGCCCGATGAGCCGCCTGGTCACCGAGCTGTCGCCACTGCCGGAGGCCAGCCCCTTCTCGATCTCGTCGATCCACAGGATGCAGGGGGCGGCGCGGTCCGCCGTCGCCAGGGCCTCGCGCAGCCGCGACTCCGACTCGCCGACGTACATGCCCATGATCGCCGCCATGTCCAGCCGGTAGAGCGGCAGCTCCCACTCCTGGGCGATCGCCTTGGCGGACAGGGACTTCCCGCAGCCGGGGACCCCGCACAGCAGGACGCCCTTGGGCGGCCGCACCCCCCAGCCGGTCAGGTCCCCGGTCATGAGGCTCTGCTTGCCCGCCAGCCACTCCTTGAGGTTCTCCAGGCCGCCGACCCTGTAGTCCTCCTGGAGGCGGACGCGCTCGAGCCCCGCCAGGGCCCCGAAGATCCGGTCCTTGAACTGGCTGAGCTCCGCCAGGTCCTCGTTGTGCACGGCCTCCTTGGCCAGGAGGGTGGAGATGACATTGATGGCCTCCCCCTCCGTGACGCCGCTGAGGATCTCCGCGGCACGGTGGATCTCCAGGTCCTGCCACTCGATCGGCATGCTCATGCGGTAGGGCTCGATGGTGGAGCCGATGACCTCGTAGAGCTCCTCGACGGTGGGCACGTCCAGCGTCGTCGTCATCCCCAGGCGGCTCAGGCCGGACCACACGGGCCGGTCGCCGATGAGGACGATGGCGCAGGAGTTCCGCTCCGCCAGGTGGATGAGCTGGGAGAAGTGCCGGGAGGTCGGGGAGTCGTTCTCCAGGTCCTCCAGGTCGGTGAAGACGAAGTTCACGTTGGCGCGCGCCCGGAAGGTCTGTTGGGCCTGGTCCAGCGCGGCCACCAGGGAGTGGTCCTCCGTCACGGCCGAGCCCGAGAGCACCTCCCGCAGCCCCTCGGTGCGCGAGTACGAGAAGAAGGGCATCTGCCGGAACTCGGTGGCCATCTGGTTGATGATCTCGAGCGCGCGCATCGGCTCGACGGTCCGGATGATAATGACCGGGACCCGGGCCTTGAGAAAGCGGCGCACCTCGTCGGCGGTCTGTCGTCCGTCCATGTGTCCTCCTCCTTAGCGGAAGCGCCGGCCGAAGAGGCCGGCTCGTCGTGGGCGTCCTGTCTGTCCTGTCGGGGCAGCGGGCCCGGGAGCCCGTGCGGCCTCGTTGACGGGCTCCCCGACGACGGCCCCGGGCTCCCCGACGACGGGCCCGGGAGCGGACGCCCCGACGGCAGGCCCGGCAGGGGGCTCCCCGACGGCGGGCCCGGCAGGGGGCCCGGGCGTCCCGGTCGGACTCCCGACGACCGGTCCGGGAACGGGCCCGGGCACCCCGCCGACTGCCCCGCCGGCGGGCCCGGGGGCGCTGACCCGATCGGCGAGCCGGACGATCGCGGACCCGTCGACGTACCCGCCGTCGAAGATGCGCGCCATGGAGTTCGTCCGCACGAGGCGCACCAGCTGCTCCTGCTGCTGCCGCATGGTCGGCGTGGTGAACCGGGAGACGTCCTGCATGTCCTCCTCCAGCTGCTTCTGGATGGACTCGACGTCCTTGCGCAGGCCCGTCATGAGGGCCGTGCGGATCCTCTCGGGCAGGCCGGGGTGGTTCGCCAGCGTGAGCCGGGGCAGGAGCCGACGGCGGGCCTCCACGAGGGCGGCCTCCGCACCGTGGAGGTCCCCCGCGCCCAGGGCTGCGTTCCAGTCACGGGTGAAGCTGTCATTCCACCCGCGCATCATGGTGCCAACCGCGGTGATTATGTGGTCCAGGACCCGGTTGTAGGTGGTCGGGCTGAAGGAGTCCTGGTTCAGCGGCGGCAGGGAGTCGAGGCTGACGGAGGTGTCCCGGGACCAGGCCCGCAGGGTGGTGACCCACGACTTGTATGCGCTGCTGCCGGTGGCCGTCATGAGGCGGTCCTCGCCGGGCGGCGCACAATGAGCTCGTGCGGAGGCAGGGGGCACCATGCCGGCAGGTTGCCCGCCATCTTCGACTCCCGGGAGAGCTGCGGGCCCTCCTTGGTGCCGCGAGTGCGGGCCAGGAGGTCCTTGCGGTCGATGACGGCGGTGGGCTCCTTGGACGGCGCCGGCGCGAAGCGGGGCATCCTGCGAGGGCGGCGGACCAGCGGTGTCGTGCCGGGCGCCGCCGCAGCCTGCGGGGCCCCAGGCGGCAGGACCGGGGCCCCGGGC
>ERZ773035.2901-NODE-2901-length-10670-cov-65.732642_pt1 | contig 10670 bp, 8 predicted proteins | sample MGYA00511487_ERZ773035 | MGnify/ENA primary metagenome ERZ773035 (study PRJEB29015, sample SAMEA2737985) | human oral metagenome | biome: human oral; feature: human-associated habitat; material: dental | place: China | collected 2024 ...
CAAGGTGCGCTCAAGAGGCAAGACGGAGCCCAGGAGTACATGAGGATTCGCTCCAAACAAAGTCCGGTCGTCCTAGGAGGCAGCCTTGGCTCCCCGCAGGGTACCATCCGCTTCGTCCCCATGCCCAATAGCAACGGGAATAAGCGGAGTAGGTTTGTGATGAATCTAGCACGAAAGATCCATGGAATCGACATCTCCAGAGATGTAGCCGACAGCTTCCTTGTCAACCTCTACGAGGACCTCAAGAAGATCCTAGGACAAGTCGAAAAGCAAGAGCACTCCACGTTCGTGCACAATGACACAAAGACCGAAGGTTTCTTTCTATCGGCTGACCTCTGGACACTACAATCGGCAGGAGATGATCTCGAACTCTACCTCTGCGACACCTGCGGCTGTATGCTCCAGCACGACACGGGGGGAGTGTGCCTGACAAGGAGCTGCAAAGGACATCCCCGCAGAGTCTTAGCCGCCAAGGCCCTCGGGAAGGATCGTTACTACAAGCAGACCTACCGGGAGGACCCCCTTCCCATCAGGGTAGAGGAGCACACCGCGCAGCTCTCTACAAAACGCGCGGCAGCAGTGCAGCAGGACTTCATTGATGGAAAGGTCAATGTTCTATCCTGCACGACCACGTTTGAACTTGGCGTGGACGTAGGAGACCTGAGGGCCACGTTCATGAGGAACGTCCCACCCTCACCCGCCAACTACGCACAGCGCGCCGGCCGCGTCGGTCGACGCGCAGGCAAACCGGGGTTCGCAGTCACGTTTGCCCGCCTGAGACCACACGACATCGAGCATTACCGGTCTCCGGGAAGGATCATCGCAGGTAAGATCCGGGCACCCTCCTGTTACTTGTCAAATCCTTTCATTGCAATCAGGCATATCTATGCGGTCGTCCTCTCCGAATACTTCAGAAGTAGTCCGGATCGGGAGGATTACTCGAACGACTATAACAACTTCATGAGAATCTCCGAGGAGAACCCGTCAACATTAAATGAGCTTAAGAAGTTTATTGAAGGTAACCAAAGTACGCTAGAAAGACTATTTAATGACATCCTTCCAAAAGACGTCGCTGAGTCGCAGGATATTGCGATTTCCAAAGGTAGCTGGATCGAAGGACTCGTCGGCAAGGGCGGCCGTCTCCTAAAGACACACTCGCTTATACATGAAGACTGGGATCGCCTCGAGCATTCCGCATGTGTCGCAAGGGCCGAGGGAAAATACGATCGAGCTAGCATCAATACGAGACAGCAAGGTATGCTTCTCAAGAAGAAGACCATCAGCATACTCGCCGAGTCGGGGGTGATCCCCAAGTACGGATTTCCGACCGATCTCGTTCAGCTCTCACTTGTCGAACAGGAGAACTCCCTTCCCGAGGACAGGCTTGACCTCTCTCGAGGGCTGAGACAGGCGATATATGAATATGCTCCAAGTGCAGAGATCATCGCCGGCAAGAAGGTATGGGAATCGGTCGGCATCACAAAGCCGCGCCAACGTCCTTACGAAACGAGACGCTTTGGCATCTGTCCAAACAAGAATTGTCGGTCCTTTGTCGCGCCGATCGATACCGGAGAGAACGAGACCGAATGCCCACTCTGCCACAAAAGGATAAGTCTGACCCACAGGTTCCTTATTCCTTCCAGCGGATTCAGAGGAAGGGAGAAGGCTAAGTCGGTCGCATACCTCAGAAGACCAAGAAATCTTAACTTCGTCCACATCAAGTTTGCCCAAGACTGGGGCAGCGAATGCAAGATAGAGTGGCGCGACATGCCTGGCGGCCGCCTCGGCATACGGCATGCCAACAACGGGCACCTCTATGCGATTAACTATGGACCTAGCGCGAAGGGTTTCTCTGTGTGTGGATACTGCGGGGCAGCCGCACCGACCGGAGAGAAGATTAACCATGAGGTCTGGTGCATGGCAAGGGAGACCCAAAAATATACAGGACTGGGTACAGACTTTACCACCGACGTCCTCGAGCTGACCTTCGCACTCGAAGATTATATAGCCCGGGATCACTTCGCGTGGAGATCGCTGATGTGGGCTCTCGTGCAGGCTGCCGTGTCGGTCATGAATATCCCTGAGCGAGAGATAGGGGCTACAAACTATACCAACTTCGATACCGGCGACGAGTCGGTGCTCATATACGATGACGTACCAGGAGGAGCCGGAAGAGCGTTGCAACTGAACGACAACATCGACTTGCTGCTCACACGAGCCTATAAGGGGGTCAGCGTATGCGACTGCGATGAGAGCTCCTGCTGCTACGGTTGTCTTTGTAACTATCTCAATCAGTATGAGCATGAAAAACTATCACGAGGGGCCGCAAGAGACATCTTGGAGAACCTTCTCCATGGGACAGGCCAGGAAAGTATGGAATTGTGAGGCGACTCCCCGCTGCCCTATTGGTCTTGGCGTACAGAGAACAGGGCCCCGACCCTGACGGGACAGACTGCCATGTCCGGCCGTCCCTCTCGGCTCCATCGCCCGAATGTCTGGCCGGAGGGTGCGGGGGCAACCGTCCTTTCCATCTGCTTCTCGCCCACCTGCACCTCACGCTGCCCACCGTGCTCCCCTGCCCCGTCACCTATCCCTCTCGGCGCTGTGGCAGACATGGAGGAATGCACGTCACCTACGACGTTGAAGCATATGAGAAAGCGTCATCCCATGATAAGAACGTCGGGAAGTCTCGTACGACCCGCTTAGACTCTAGGTGAAGTACAATGTATCACACTGTCAGACAAAGTAATCAGGAGTCATGATGGCCATCACCGCTGCAACCGAGTCGATCTCCACGAAGCTCCGCAAGGATGAGAAGGATCGCTTCTCCGCCATCTGCGACGAGATCGGGACATCCCCGAGCAACGCCATCCGTATGTTCGTGTCCGCGTTCAACCGTCGCGGCGGTTTCCCGTTTGACCCGTCGAACCCATACGGGTTCAGCGCCGAGACGCTTGCCGCGATGGATGACGCAGCGACAGGCAGAAACCTCTCTGGCCCCTACAACACGGTCAAGGAGGCAATGGCCGCCCTTGACAAGGAGTAGGTCATGCTGAATCTAAGATTCACCGCTACGTTCAAGAGAGACTACAGGCGAGTCAAAAGTCAAGGTAAAAATGAGGCTTCGTGAGCTCGCGTGGGTGGATGATTGCGTCACCGCCCCGGTGGCATGGGGCTTCAGGTCCGGGCACCTGAGCATCACGGGGGCCATGGGGCCGTCGATGTCGTGGGACCCATGGCCCCGCCCGGCCGCGCGAGCGGCCGTGGGTATGCAGGAGTGTACACAGATCGGCGAAGATGGCCTCTCAACGTAACTACCGCTCGCATACAGAATGCGCCCTTTGGTCACGTCGCGATCGCATCGCCGGCGCAGAGTGCGCCTTTCCGTAGAGTGCGCTTTTCCTCACCTGCGCAAACGCGGAGCCACCTTACGCAAAGACGCATTCTGCGCAGACCGCCTCACGGAAAAGCGCAGTCTGCACCCGTCACCTCACGGAAAGGCGCATTCTGAGCGCGGACCCTCACGGAAAGGCGCAGTCTGCGGCCCCCGCGTCGCGCAAAATGCGCTTTTCCGTCACATCACCGCCCGGGAGGCGTAGGACCAAACCGCCCGCCAGCCTGCGGGGCACTATGGAAAATGGCCCAACTGGGCAAACGCGCTCGAGCAACCCCCCGCCAAGCTGCGGGGGGGTTGCGCCGGGGGCCCGCAAGCCTCGGCCTGGGACCTGGTCGCACGGAAAGGCGCAGTCTGGGCAGAGGGCCTCGCTGAGGGCGCGCCCTGGGCCAGGCCGGGGCACCATCAGGCTGCCAGTCGTGGGCTTCGGAGGTGCCGAGAGCTCAGGCTCAATCAACTTGTAGATTGACGATACGAAGTGCGCAAGCACCCCGCAACCTGCAATACATCGAGCGGGATATCCTCCTGGGCGCTCGCTCCTAGGGTTGAGGAGGTTGTAAATCCCCATTTCCCCGCCCCAGAATCCTTGCGGCTTACCACCCCAAATGCTCCCAATGTACCTCATGGTCGCAGTTGGCATCTGCCCTGAAGTCCAACCGTTCGCGGCAGATTTCACATATTCCAGGACTTCTGACAAAGGGCCCTTGTCTCTCGTGTAAGATAAGCGTGTGCAAGGCAGATAATATGTAGACGCGCACGTTCGGAGGTGTCATGCTTCCCTTTGGCCGCAAGCCCCATCAGAATGACGCCGGCACGTCGCCCGATGACAATGAGTCGGCGCGCAACGGACGGCACATGGCCCCTGTCCCCGGGACTCCTGCGACCCCCGACAAGACGGAGGTCTTCGAGTCGCGCATAGGGGTCATAGGCCCGGCCGATGCCGACGAGGACGCCGAGGCCCGCGAGGCCTATGAGAGCCTCATGCGCCACCGCAAGGTCCGCAGAAGAAAGAAGCGCATAAAGGTGGGCGTCATCCTCGGCGTCGTGGCGATCATCGGCATCACCATCGCCCAAGTCATCCAGGGCGGCGCGCAATCCGAGAGCCCCGCCATAAGCACCGCGTTCGTCACGCGCGGGGAGTTCAGCGACTCCGTGTCCGCCTCGGGCTCCATCAAGCCCGTCTCCTCAACGGTGGTGACGCCCGAGGTCGACGGCATCATCCAGGACGTGCGGGTCGCGGAGGGCTCCGCCGTCGACAGGGGCGACAGGCTCTTCAGCGTCAAGAACGATGAGCTTGACAAGGCCGTCCGCAAGGCGGCCCAGCAGGTCAAGACGGCGAAGAACGAGGTCGGCAAGGCCCAGGCCGCCCTGGAAACCGCCCGCAGAGGTGCCGCGGCCGTCACCGAGGGCGGCCAGAAGGGCGACGCCTCATCGGTCGAGATGGCAAAGACGGACCTCGAGAGCGCCAAGATCTCCCTCGAGGAGGCCCGCTCGGCCTATGACGACGCGGTCGCCCAGGCGGACAAGCGCACCGTCACCGCCCCGTGCGACGGCACGGTCATCGTCATGAACGCCGTGAACGGCGCGTCGGTCGGCTCGCCTGGGGGCGCGGGCGCAGGCGCAGGCTCGAGTGCGGGCGCGGGCTCGGCCGGGGCGCTGATGACCATCGCCGACCTCTCGAGGATGAAGGTGACCGTGCAGATAAACGAGGTGGACGTCTCTCGGGTCGCCGTCGGCCAGAGGGCGAGGGTGACGTTTTCCGCCCTCCGCCAGCTCGTCTGCGAGGCGCAGGTCACGCACGTCTCCACGGTCTCCTCCTCGGAGGCGGGAGGCTCGGGCGCGGGCAGCGGCGGCCCGGGCGCGGGCTATGACGGCGGGGGGCGCGCCATCGTCACCTACGCCGTCGAGCTCCTCATCGACAGCCCCGACGCCTCCATCAAGCCCGGCATGACCGCCAACGCGGACATCATGATCCAGCAGATAGGCAACGCGCTCAACGTGCCCCTCTCCGCGCTCACAGAGGACGGCGCGCAGGCATACGTGAGCGTCGTCACCGCGCGTGACGAGAACGGCGACCCCCAGACCAGCCGGGTGCCCGTCACGGTCAGGGCAAGGAGCTCCACCACCGCGGCCATCGAGGGCGACGGCATCGAGGAGGGCACCGAGGTGCTCCTTGCCGGCGGGACGGGAGGCTCGGGTAACGGCGGCGGCATGGGCGGCCCGGGCGGCGACCCCTCGGGCGACGGCTCTGGCGACGGGGCGACGGCGTATGGCGGGGGCGGTACGTGAGATGCCCAACGTGATCGAGGCGCATGGGCTGCATCGCATATACGAGACGGCGGCGGGCCTCACGCATGCCCTGCGCGGCGTCTCCCTGAGCGTCGGGAAGGGCGAGTTCCTCTGCATCATGGGGCCCTCAGGCTCGGGGAAGTCTACCCTCATGAACATACTGGGCTGCCTAGACACGCCCACCACGGGCTCCTACAGGCTCGAGGGGCTCGAGGTCGCCGACCTCTTTGACGACGACCTCGCCGAGATCCGCGCCACGCGCCTCGGCTTCGTCTTCCAGTCGTTCAACCTGCTGCCCCGCACCACGGTGCTGCGCAACGTCATGCTGCCGCTCGTCTACTCCGACATCCCCGTTTCCGAGCGCGAGCTGCGCGCCTGGAAGGCGCTGAGGTCGGTGGGCCTGCCCGAGGACTACTACGACCACCGGTCAAACGAGCTCTCCGGCGGGCAGATCCAGCGCGTGGCCATAGCGCGGGCGCTGGTCAACGACCCGGCCGTGATCCTGGCCGACGAGCCGACGGGCAACCTCGACTCCGCGACGGGCGAGATGGTGCTCAGGACGTTTCGCACCATGCAGGATCGCGGCAAGACCATCGTGCTCATCACCCATGACCCCGAGATCGCCGCATGGGCGGACCGCACCGTGCACATACGTGACGGCCGCCTGCTCACGGACGAGCAGGAGCGCGCGTTTGTCCTGCAACATGGCGCGCAGGAGGCCGCGGGGGGTGGGGGCGCATGAGGCTTCGCGACCTGTTTCTGGAGACCCTCTCGGCGTTTAACGCCAACCGCGGCCGCAGCCTCCTGACGATACTGGGCATCGTCATCGGCATCAGCGCCGTCATCGCCATGACCTCCCTCATCGACGGGATCAAGTACTCCCTGCTGGGTTCCCTGGGCCTCAACCAGTCCCGCATGGTCACCATATATGCGGCGCCCGATCGCGGGGTGACCGAGCAGGACCTGGAGCAGCTGGCGATGGGCATCCCCGACTACGAGTTCGTCACCGGTATCGACTCGGCCTCGGAGCGCCTCGGCTCGGCTGAGAAGCAGTTTGACGCGCGCATCACCGGGTGTAGGCCTGAGTACTTTACCGTCATGGGGTTTGTGGCCTCAACGGGATCGCTCCTCTCGCAATCCGACGTGAGCGGCGAGGCAAGGAATGTCGTGCTCGACCGCGTGGCCGCCGAGAAGGTCTTCGGGAGCGAGAGGGACGCCGTGGGCAAGACGGTGCGCATCAACAACGGCGACTATACCGTGGTCGGCACCTGTGACAGCGGCCAGGGGGCGAGTGGGGGCGAGAGGTCCCTCCTGTCGTGCTACATGCCCTACTCGACATTCACGACGCGCATCTCGGGCAGCAAGGCCATCAGCGAGATCTATGGGTACGCGCGCGAGGGCGCCAACATGAAAACCCTTGCCGAGCGGACGAAGGCCTGGCTCATCGACTGGTTCTCGATCCCCGAGAGCGAGGCGGAGGGCCGGATCAACGTCATGACACTCTCCTCCACCATCGAGCGGCTCGATGCCACCATGGCGTCGTTCCAGGTGCTCGTGACGGCCATCGCGGGCATCTCGCTTCTGGTCGGCGGCATCGGCATCATGAACATGATGCTCACCAACGTGACGGAGCGCATCCGGGAGATCGGCCTTCGCAAGGCCCTGGGCGCACGGGCCGCCGACATCACGAGGCAGTTCCTGTTCGAGTCGATACTGCTGTGCGTCACGGGTGGCGTCATCGGGGTCGCCCTCGGGTATGCCGCCGCGTGGGGCCTGGCAGGCTCGGCCTCGGCCTTCCTGCACATGGAGACGTCGGTCACGCCCATCATCACCCCGTCGGTCGTGCTGATGACCTCGGGGACCTGCATTGGGATCGGGCTCGTGTTTGGCTACTGGCCCGCGCGCCGGGCGGCGAGGCTCAACCCCGTGGAGTCGCTCCGCTACCAGTAGGTGGTGGATCCGGCAGAGGGCGTGCCCCGCTGAGGATGTGCCCACAGGGGGCGACTTCCTCTGAGGGCGACCGCCGTCGAAGGGCGTCAGGTTGGGGGATGCTCGATACCCCACGACAGACCGGGAGATGGAATGTGGAACCTGGGTGTTAACGGCAAGCGAAATCAACCCTGAGTTCCCGGCGCCTCCTTAGCCCACGACTGGCAGCCTGATGGTGCCCCGGCCTGGCCCAGGGCTCGCCATCAGCGAGGCCCTCTGCCCAAACTGCGTCTTTCCGTGAGGTCAGACTCCAAACCGAGATCTGCGGGTCTTGGCGCAACCCCCCCGCAGCCTGGCGGGGGGGTTGCTCGAGCGCATTTGCCCAGTTGGGCCATTTTCCATAGTGCCCCGCAGCCTGGCGGGGGGTTGCTCCACACCTCCCGGGCGCCGCGACGTGACGGAAAAGTGCATTCTGCGCGACGTGGGAGTCGCAGACTGCGCCTTTCCGTGAGGCGCCGGGCCGGGATGCGCCTCGCCGTGAGGCCGCACGTGCGTTCCCCCTCGTGGTCCCGGCGCCGTCCCCTGCGGGTCTGGCGGACTAAGGATGTGCCAGGAAGTCAGGGTAACCAAATGGGGGCTGCGGTGGGGATCCTGGTCCTTCTGATCCTGCCTCGGTCCCAAGATTCCCACGCAGTCCCCCATGGTCACATCAGCCCAGCTTGAGCAGCTCCTCGCCTCTCTCTTCTCACGTCCCTCCTGAAATTAGGAACGGGAGATTGAGCCGCCGTTTTGCCCGTCTGACACCTTATCCCAGGGGTTCTCGGCCTTTGGCGGGTACTTGGTGTAAGACCAGTTGTCCGGGTTGTGCGTCGTATGAACAAACTTGATCGTATACTGAGGAACCTTCAGGATAACGATTCTCTCGTTTTCAGGGTCAATGGAGATGGTCCCCTCGTCGGAAAGCTTGCCGTTGGCTCCTTGAATATAGACTGGGTAGGTTCTGCCATCTGCAGAGGGATTTTCGACAGCAACCTGCATGCCATACACGTACTCGAGCGCAAAGAGCGCGGAGTCCCCATTGGTGCGGATGGACATGTTATAGCTGAGGCCAGAGTCAGCGCCCGCTGCAGCGACGCCCTTCTCATCCAGATCGGTTTGGCTTGGATCGCTGTAGTCGATGCTGACAATGGCGTAGCTGCCAGGAAGCCAGACTCCAACGTTATTGAGCTTCCCCTTGACGTAGGTCAGGTTAGAGAGGTCGGACGGATCGTCTGAGACCTTCCTCATGTGAGTCGTGACCTCGTCCGCGAGGGACAGCAGGTGGGTGGCCCTGTCATAGCTGTACTCATGCTCGTTGCCGTCCGCGCCGACAAACGAGATGGTATTCTCGTCCTTGACTTTCCACTTGAAACTGGTTTGTTTCCCAAAGTTATCAATCTCAAGCGTGCCATCATCCTTGAAAGTCCATGTCAGAGTGCCTGTCTTGTTTTCGGTAAGATCAAGATAATCTCCGCGCGTCATGGTTTTTGACCCACTCGCGCTGTCCATGTCCCAGACACCGACAACGACGCGAGAGAGGTCCCCATCAAGGGTAACCGCTTTGGTTGGGGCGTCGAGCATCGCCTTCTTCGAGCCCTGACCACCCTTCTGGTCCTGGCTCTCAGTGGTCTGAGATTGACCGAATTTGGGCAAACGGCTACTATCGCAGCCAGACAGCGAGATAGTAAGTGCCAGCGCCACAAGGCCGGCGAACGCGCACGCAAAGAACTTGTGGTTCCTCATAAGCTCCTCTTTCTCCGTGGACTCTTTTCTCTCGAACGTCACTTGAACGTGTCTCGAACGTATGCAATTACGATAACAATACCGTATTTTTCGGGCGATGTCGTCACAGGCAGGCAACGTCGTCACGGAACGTGGAGCCAAGGTGGAGCGCAACGGGAGCAAACCTGAAATCGGTCGCATCGTCTTTTTTCTTTCGGCCAGCTCAGCGAGGCAAAACGGCATGTATAGGGGTAGGTACGTGAGCCTCCCGTCCCTCGAGACGTTTTTGCGCGAGAGCACGAACAGCCTCAAAGATCGCGCTTCCACTTACCGACAAAAAGTTGTCGAAGGCGGCATGGGAACGTACCTTCATCCCCAACTTGACCTCGACACGCCGATAGCCCAGCAATACTCCTCGAAATCCATGAGTCGCATGATGATTCGCTCGATGAAGCCCACAGGAAACGATGAGATGCCCTTGAACCCGGTCCCCAGCACGGAACTCACAAGACGAACGAGAAACGATCGTCCTCCACAAAGTCTTTCACGAGAGCGACGATCTCCGGATATTCTTGGACCTCGTCCACAAAAATGAGTGTGTAGCCCTCGACCAAGGTGCGCTCCGAGAGCATGGTAACACGCAAGATGAAGTCCCCCGCATTTTGTGCCCCTGTCAGAGTCTCGTGCGCTTCTACATCGAGCAGTAAGTTGGTCTCATGATAGACGGTATAGTTCGCTTTACTAAATTCACGGATGGCATAGCTCTTGTCAGCCTGGCGGGCACCTGTCACAAGAAGGGCCTTTGTTGAAGTCCATCTCCAACGCAGCAGGCGCTCAGTGAGCTTTCTTCTCAGAACATCGTCTCTCTGTACGCATTAAAAGATCGATACGTACAGATAGTACATGAATTGGAAGATAGAACGCAGCTGTAGCTACATTAACTCAGGAATAGCTGTAAGGTGCCTTGCACCGGCGTCCCCGTGATCAAAGGCCAGAGGACCGCTGCGCGGACTGGGCGGCCGTAGGGCCTTTCGGACCTCTTGGGGCGGCTCCCTGCCTCGCCGGGCGTGACCCATCCGGCGCTTTCCGAAGCGCATGACCTGCGAGAGGGTCGGCGAGGGGCGTATCTCCATGAACTTGTAAGAACGCTTGTTCTTACACCGTGCTATACTATTTAGTAGGACAGGGTAGTTGGAAGAGAGGCGGTGGCCGGATGGCGCAGGTGAGGTGGGACATGGGCGCGCTGAGGCCCATAGACGACCTGATGTTTCGGGTGATGGCGAGGGACAAGGCCTTC
>ERZ773035.2902-NODE-2902-length-10670-cov-38.152803_pt1 | contig 10670 bp, 8 predicted proteins | sample MGYA00511487_ERZ773035 | MGnify/ENA primary metagenome ERZ773035 (study PRJEB29015, sample SAMEA2737985) | human oral metagenome | biome: human oral; feature: human-associated habitat; material: dental | place: China | collected 2024 ...
CGCCCCGCCCGTCGCGACGGTGGCGGGGGCCACAGGGGCGGCGTCGTCGTTCAGGAAGCGGGCGCCGCGCGGGGTGATGGTCAGCAGGTCGGTGGCCACGGGGGCCAGGCGCGCCGCGACGGCCGCGTCCAGCCCGACGAGCGCAGCCGCCAGCTCGCGGTCCAGGCCGACGAGCTCGTCGAGGGTGGTGCGCCAGGGCGTGGCCTGTCCGCCGAAGGCGAGGACGTAGGGCTCGCCTCCGCTCAGACGCTCGGCGGAGGTCGGGGCGGCGGCCTCGACGGTGGTGGAGGTGGTGGGCTGGGTGCTCATGCGGTCCTCGGTCGTGGTGGGCAGGTCGGTAGTCGGGGTCGTGCTCGGAACGGTGGTGTCCGACAGCGCCGCTGGGGCGGGACGATCAGTCATGCGGGTCCTCACAGGGGGACGTTGTCGTGCTTCTTGGTGGGCGTGTGGCGCGAGTCGCGCTTGTCGGCCAGGGCCGCCAGGGAGTCGACGATGACGGTGCGGGTGTCCTCCGGGGCGATCACCGCGTCGATCTCCCCGATGGCGACGGCCTTGTCGGGGTTGATGACCGCCTGGGTGTACTCCTGGGTGAGGCGCTCCCGCTCGGCGGCCTCGGCCTGCTCGCCGCGCTCGTCGCGCACGGCCTTCAGGTCGCGGCGGTGGATGATCCCCACCGCGCCCGCGGCGCCCAGGACGGCGATCTCGGCGCCGGGCCAGCAGAAGTTGAAGTCCGCCCCGATGGCCTTGGAGCCCATGACGATGTAGGCGCCGCCGTAGGCCTTGCGCAGGATGACGGTCACCAGGGGGACGGTGGCCGTCGCGTAGGCGTTGATCACCTTGGCGCCGCGTCGGATGATGCCGGCGTGCTCCTGCTGCGCCCCGGGCCGGTAGCCGGGCACGTCGACGAAGGTGACCACCGGCAGGCCGAAGGCGTCGCAGAAGCGCACGAAGCGGGCCAGCTTCTCCGAGGCGTCCACGTCCAGCGTGCCGGCGTCGTGAAGGGGCTGGTTGGCCACGATGCCGACCGGGCGGCCCTCGAAGCAGGCGAAGCCGATGACCACGTTGGGGGCGAAGTCCTCCTGGACCTGCACGAGCTCGCCGTGGTCGACCAGGGCGGCGACCACCTCGGCGACGTCGTAGGCCTGGCGGGAGGAGGCCGGCACCAGGGAGCCGACCCGGGTCGCCGCGGAGGCGTCGGCGGTGCGGGTGGTCGTGTCGTAGTCGTAGCGCGGGGCGTCCTGGTCGGCTGAGGAGGGCAGGTAGGCCAGGAGCGTGCGGACCTGCTCCAGGGCGTCGGCCTCGTCCTCGGCGACGTAGTGCACGACGCCGGAGACCCGGCCGTGGATCCGGGCGCCGCCGAGCTCCTCGGCGCTGATGCTCTCCCCCGTGACGGCCCGCACGACGTCGGGGCCGGTGACGAACATGTGGGAGGCCTCGCGGGTGGCGATGACGAAGTCCGTCAGGGCCGGGCTGTAGACCGCCCCACCCGCGCACGGGCCCAGGATGACGCTGATCTGGGGCACCAGCCCGGAGGCGGCGCAGGTGCGGTTGAAGATGCGCCCGTACTGGCGCAGCGCCCCCACGCCCTCCTGGATCTTGGCGCCGCCGGAGTCGATCAGGCCGATCACGGGGATGCGCAGGCGCAGGGCGTCGTCGAGCAGCCGCACGATCTTGTCGCCCTCGATGGTGCCCAGCGCCCCGCCGGAGACGGAGAAGTCCTGGGAGTAGACGGCCACCTGGCGCCCGTCGATCTGGCCGAACCCGGTGACGACGCCCGAGGGGCGGGCCCCCGCCCCGGCGCCGGAGCCGGTGTAGCGGCCGATCTCGAGGAAGGTGTCGGAGTCCAGCAGCGTGTCGATGCGCTCGCGGGCGGTCTGCTTGCCCTTAGCGTGCTGGCGGGCGACGGCGCGGTCCTCGGCCTCGGTGTCGACCTGTGCGATGTGCTCGCGGAAGGCCGTCGTGGCCGCGGAGTCCGCTATCGTGCGGGCCTGCGTCCCGGTGTCGGGGCCGGTGGCGGGCGCGCCGGCGGTGGGCGTAGCAGCCCCGGGGGAAGTGCGGGTCACGGCTCAGGCCTCCTGGTGGGTCGGGTGCTGCGCCGGGGCGGCGGGGTCGGACGTCTGCCCGGCGGTGTTCTTCATGCGCACGAGAACCTCGCCGGCCGAGACGGTGCGCCCGGCGCTGACGGGGATCTCCGCGACCGTGGCGTCCGCGGGTGCGTGGACGTAGTTCTCCATCTTCATGGACTCCAGGACGACGAGGAGCTCGCCGGCGTGGACCTCCTGGCCCGGCTCGACGCAGATGCGGGTGACGATCGCCTGCATGGGGGCGGGGATGACCGTGGGGTCGGCGGTGGACGGCTCCGCGGCCTCACGCGCTCCCGACCGGGCGCTGGCGCGTCCGCGCAGCGGCTGCTGGGTCAGGCGCCGGCTGGGCGCGCCCGGGTACCCCACGCCGAGACGGGGGCCGTGGCCCCCCAGGATGCCGTCGGGGATCGTCAGCTGCACGCGCCGGCCGTTGAGCTCGATGACGTAGGAGGAGCGGGTGCGACGGTTCTCCGGCGCGGGCTCGGCCCCCGCCTGCACGGAGGCCGGGTCGATGAGCCCGGGTAGGACGTCGGTCTCGAGCCAGCGCGTGGTCACGCCGAGCAGGCCGTCGGCGGTGGGCTCGGTCAGCTCGGGGCGGGTCAGGACGTGGGCGTGCAGGGACGTGCACACGGTGACGCCCTCCACGACCGTCTCGCTCAGGGCGCGCCGTGCCCGACGGATGGCCTGGTCTCGGGTGGCGCCGGTGACGACGATCTTGGCGAGCATGGGGTCGAACATGGGGGTGACGACGTCGCCCTCGACCACGCCGGACTCGATGCGGATCCCGGGCCCGGCCGGCCAGCGCAGCCGGGTGATGGCGCCTGTGGACGGGGCCAGTCCCCGGGCGGGGTCCTCGCAGGTGATGCGCAGCTCGATGGAGTGGCCGCGGGGGGCGGGGACGGGTCCGAGGTGCCCGCCGGCCGCGATGCGCAGCTGGACCTCGACCAGGTCGATGCCGGTGACCTCCTCCGAGACGCAGTGCTCGACCTGGAGCCGGGGATTGACCTCGAGGAACCACAGGTCCCCGGCGGGGGTCAGCAGGAACTCGCAGGTGGCGACCCCGACGTAGCCGACGGCCTCGAGCAGGCGGCGGGAGGCCTCGACGAGCCGGTCGTTCAGGCCCTCGGGCAGCCAGGGGGCGGGGGCCTCCTCGAGGAGCTTCTGGTTGCGGCGCTGCAGGCTGCAGTCGCGGGTGGACACGACGGCGAACGCCTCGTGGCCGTCGCGCGCGCACTGGGTCTCCACGTGCCGCGCGGCCGGGATGAACTTCTCGAGGATCAGGGTGCAGCCGCCGGCGGCGGCGGACTCGAAGGCCGGCGTGGTGCGGACGTCCTCGTCCGAGCTCAGCACGGTGATGCCGCGTCCGCCGCCGCCGTCGGTCCGCTTCAGCGCCACGGGGTAGCCGTGGGCGGCCGCGAAGGCGATGACGGTCTCGGCGTCGGTGACCGGCTCGGTGATCCCGGGGACGGGGGCGACCCCGGCGCGCTCGGCCGTGGCCCGGGCGCTCATCTTGTCGCCCAGGGCCCGCATGGCCGACGGCGAGGGGCCGACCCAGGCGATGCCGGCGTCGGCGACGGCCTGGGCGAAGGCGTCGTTCTCGGACAGGAAGCCGTAGCCGGGGTGAACGGCGTCGGCGCCGGTGGCCCGGGCCATGTCCAGGACGGCCTCGGCGTCGGTGTACGAGGAGCCCTCGGGCAGGGCGTGGGCCTCGTCCGCGAGCTCGGCCGCCGGGCTCAGCAGGTCCTCGGGGGCGTAGGGGAGGATGGATGTGCCGCCCAGGTCCCGGACGGTGCGCACCACGCGCAGGGCGATCTCACCGCGGTTGGCGATGAGGATGCGGTTGAGTGTCCGGCTGGTCACCAGTGTGCTCCTCGCGTCGGGCGGCCGTCCGCATGAGCCGCGCATCCCGGGCGGGACAGCGCGGCTCGTGCTGGGGGCGACGTGCTCATGTGTCTGGGTGGGAGTAAGCCTCCCTGCAGGTGGCTCACCTGTTCCTACAATAGAAGCGGTCTGGGTGGCTCACGGAGTCACGGTATGACGCCGAACCACTATCGCAGCATTGTGGATATCTCACAAAGACATGCGATTGCGTTGGACCGGACGGCGCCGGCGCCCGGGAGCGCCGCCATCCTGCGCCCAGCGTGCCGGGAACGAGACGGAGGTCATTACCGGCCCCTGACGCGCCGCCGCGGACGGGACCGCCCGGAGGTCGGTGTTTTCGGCTGTCCGAAACTATGGTCGAGCTCGAGTCAGAAACGCTGCTACGGTAGGTGTCAAGTGCCCAAGGTCATAGTAGCCTCCCCAATCGTACCGACTCCCGAAGGCCTTTGATGTCGCCAGAACCGCGCAACGTCGCGCGAAGTCTCCTGCCGGGTACCGCCGCCGTGCTCGCACCGGTGGCGGTGTTCGTCGTCTCGCTGTCGGTGGGGCGCTATCCGGTCAGCCTCGACTCGCTGTGGTCCTCCGCCGTCACCTGGGCGAGCGGCCAGGAGATGAGCCGCGCGGACATCGCCCTGATGACAATCAGGATGCCCCGCCTGTGCCTGGCCCTCATGGTGGGCGCCGCGCTGTCCGCCTCGGGCACCGCCTTCCAGGGGCTCTTCCGCAACCCTGTGGTCTCCCCCGACCTGCTCGGCGCGTCCTCCGGCGCGTCCTTCGGCGCGGCCCTGGCCATTCTCCTGGGACTGTCGGGGCCTCTCGTCCAGGCCCTCTCGTTCGCCACCGGGCTGGTCGCGGTGCTCCTGGTCGCTACCCTGGCGGCCCTGGTGGACCGGCGCACCAGCGGCATCGTCACCATGATCCTGTGCGGCATGCTCGTTTCCAGCGTCTTCAACGCGGCCGTCTCCCTGATCAAGTTCGTCGCGGACACGGACACCAAGCTGCCCGCGATCACCTACTGACTCATGGGGTCGCTCGCGGGGACCAGGGTCGACAGCCTGTCGACCATCTGGGTCTTCGCGCCAGCGTGCCTGCTGCTGTACACGCTGAGCTGGAAGCTCAACGTCCTGGCCATGGGCGACGAGGAGGCGCGCATGCTCGGGGTCAACGTCCGCCTGTACCGGTGGCTCATTATCGCCTGCGCCACCCTGCTGACCTCGACCTCGGTGTCGGTCAGCGGCAACATCGGCTGGATCGGCCTGGTCGTGCCCCACCTCGCGCGAAAGCTGGTGGGCCCCGACCACGTGCGCCTCATGTGGGCGTCAATGTCAATCGGGGCGGCCTTCCTCCTGCTGGTCGACACCATCGCCCGACTCGCCTCCACGGTCGAGATCCCTCTGGGCATCATCACCGCCTTCATCGGCGCGCCGTTCTTCTTCACCCTCATCCTCCGCTCGCGCCGAGGGTTCCTCCAGTGATCGACATCGACTCCCTGGTGTGCGGGTACCCGGGCGCGCCTCCGGTCGCCGGGCCCCTGACCTTCACGGTCCCCGACCGCGGCATCACCTGCCTGCTCGGTCCCAACGGCGTGGGCAAGACAACCCTGTTCAAGACGCTTCTCGGGCTGCTGGCGCCGGTGTCGGGATCCTTCACCCTGGACGGCCGGCCGCTGCACACCTACTCGGTCAAGGAGCTCGCCCGCACCGTCGCCTACGTCCCCCAGGGCCACGTCCCCACCTTCCCCTACCTCGTGCGCGACGTCGTCGTCATGGGGTGCAACCCCTCCATGGGCGAGCTGGCCCGACCAGGACCCGAGGAGCTCGCCGTCGCCCAGGAGCAGCTCGAGCGCCTCGGGGTCTCCCACCTCGCCTCCCGGCCCTATACGGAGATCTCCGGCGGCGAGCGGCAGCTCGTCATGATCGCCCGCGCCCTGGCGCAGCGCGCGCCCCTGCTGGTCCTGGACGAGCCCACCGCCCACCTGGATATCGGCAACGAGGTGCGCGTCATGTCGCGCGTGCGGGCCCTGGCCGACGACGGCTGGACCGTCCTCATGGTCAGCCACGCGCCCAACCACGCCTTCCTCTACGCCGACGAGGTCGTCGTCCTGGGAGATGACGGCCTGTGCCTGACCGGGAGCCCGAGCGAGGTGCTGACCGAGAAGAACCTCACCGCCGTCTACGGAGTGGACCTCCAGGTCGCCCCCGTCCCCCTGCGCTCCGCGCGCGGCACCGTGCCGGTCGCCGTTCCGGCCATCGAGACCGCCCACCGCCCCCCACACACAAAGGAGTGACCATGACCATACGTTCCAGACCCTCTATACCCTCCATACCTCCCGCACCCCCCACACCCTCCGGGCCGCGCAGACCGCCCTTCGACGTGCTGAGAAGGCTGCTCGCGCTCATAGCGGTGGCCGCGCTGGCCCTGACCGGCTGCGCCCACTCCACGACCGCCGGCCCCGACACGTCGGCGTCGGCCGAGTCCGCCACCGTCAGCTTCACCGACTCCACCGGCCGCGAGGTCGAGCTGCCCCGGGAGATCACCCGCATCGCCTCGGCGGGGCCGCTGGCCAACATCATGCTGTACGCCATGGCTCCCGATGAGCTGGTCGGCTGGTCGAACAAGCCCGACGACGCCGCCGCGAAGTACCTCGACCAGAAGTACCTCGACCTGCCGGAGTACGGGAAGTTCTACGGGGACTCCGGAGACTTCAACCGGGAGGCGGTGCTGGCCTCCGACCCCCAGGTGATCGTGGACGTCGGCCAGTGGGACGAGGAGTACAAGGGCAAGCTCGACTCCCTCCAGGAGGACCTCGGCATTCCCGTCATCCTCATCGACGGCGCGCTGGACGCCTCCGGCGACGCCTTCCGGCTCCTGGGCCAGGCCCTGGGCAAGACCGACCTGGGCGAGCAGCTGGGCGCCTACGCCGACGGCGTCATCAGCGACGTCCAGACCAGGACCGCCACCATCGCGCAGGACAAGCGGCTGAGCGTCTACTACGGCGAGGGGAAGGACGGCCTGAACACCATCATCGCCGGCTCCATCCACGCCCAGGTGTTCGACATGGTCGGGGCCGAGCTGATCGCGGGCAAGGACTCGCTCCAGGAGGAGAAGAGGGGCGGCGGCACGGTCTCGCTGGAGACCGTCCTCGACAAGAATCCGGACGCCATCGTCTTCGGCCCCGACTCGATCGGCAAGACGGTCGCCGAGGACGCCTCCTGGGCCTCGCTCGACGCCGTGAAGGGCAAGCGGTACTACACGGTCGCCGGTGAGCCCTACAACTGGATCGGCCGGCCGCCGGGGCCCAACCGCCTTCTGGGCGTCCAGTGGCTCGGCAGCGTGCTGTACCCAGAGACCTTCACATACGACATGGTCGCCAAGACCAAGGAGTTCTACTCCCTGTTCTACCGCCACGAGCTGACCGACGAGGAGGCCCTGGCGCTCCTGGGCCGCTGAGCCCGCACCGCTGGCACCGTAGGATGAGGACGGGTCGGGCCGCTGACGTGCCGAGAAGAAGGAGTGATCATGTCAACACCCTCTAGGGCCGTCAGGCGGCGAAGGCTGCTTGGGCTCATGGCGGTGTCCGCACCAGCCCTGGCCGGCTGCCTCCACTTCACGCCCGTCGACCCCGATGCCACCAGACCGACGGCATCGGGGTCGGCCGCGGCCGGATCCGCCACCGTGAGCTTCACCGACTCCACCGGCCGTCAGGTCGAGCTGCCCCGGGAGGTCACCCGGGTCGCTCCGGCGAGCCCGCTGGCCGACATCATGCTGTTCCCCATCGCCGCCGAGCAGATGGTCGGCTGGTCCTCCGCACCCGGAAGCGCCGCTGTCGGGGTCTTCGGCAGCAGCTACCGCGACCTGCCGGAGCTGGGGAAGATCGATGCGGCACCGGCGGACTTCGCCAGGGAGGCGGTGCTGGCCTCCGACCCCCAGGTGATCGTGGACGTCGGCCAGTGGGACGAGGAGTACAAGGGCAAGCTCGACTCCCTCCAGGAGGACCTCGGCATTCCCGTCATCCTCATCGACGGCGCGCTGGACGCCTCCGGCGACGCCTTCCGGCTCCTGGGCCAGGCCCTGGGCAAGACCGACCTGGGCGAGCAGCTGGGCGCCTACGCCGACGGCGTCATCAGCGACGTCCGGACCAGGACCGCCTCCATCGCGCGGGGGCAGAGGCTGCGCGTCTACTACGGCGAGGGCGAGGACGGCCTGACCACCCTGGTCGCCGGCTCCATCCACGCCGAGGTCTTCGAGATGGCGGGCGCCGCGCTCGTGACCGACGAGGGCTCCGTCCGGGCGCAAAGAGGCGAGGGCATGGTCTCGTTGGGGCAGGTCCTCGCGTGGAACCCTGACGCCATCGTCTTCGGCCCCGACTCGATCGGCAAGACGGTCGCCGAGGACGCCTCCTGGGCCTCGCTCGACGCCGTGAAGGGCAAGCGGTACTACACGGTCGCCGGTGAGCCCTACAACTGGATCGGCCGGCCGCCGGGGCCCAACCGCCTTCTGGGCGTCCAGTGGCTCGGCAGCGTGCTGTACCCGGAGACCTTCACATACGACATGGTCGCCAGGACCAAGGAGTTCTACTCCCTGTTCTACCGCTGCGACCTGACCGACAGCGAGGCCGGGGGGCTCCTGGCTCAGCCTCGCTCATCCTCATCCGCTCATGGATGAGGGGCGCATCGGGCCTGGCGCGCGCCGCGGACGGCCGTCCAGGGCCGGAGGAGGCGCCGCGGCCGACCCGTGGGAGCTCTACGACGAGCTGATCGCCGGCATTCCGGACGGCCCCCGGGTCCGGCGGGCTGAAGTGATGTCCGCATGGGTCTGCGTGACCAGTGACGACGGCGGGCTGGGCCCGTCCAGCCAGTACGGCGGTCGGAGCCGACCGCCCCTGCACGACGGCGCTCTTACCGGCATGCCCCTGAGGGACGCCGCCGGCCTGATCCGCAGCTGGAACCTTGTGGAGGCGGCCCTCGGCGCTGCGGCGATCAACTCCTGGTACAACCGTGCCGACCGGGTCGACGCCGTCGGCAGGGACGTGACCGCCCCGGGAGCGGACCCGACGGCCTTCGCGGCGCATGCCGGTGAGATCCGCGGCAGGTGCGTCGCCGTCGTCGGACATTTCCCCGGTGTGGAGACCGCCCTGGGCGGTGCGCGCGAGCTCAGCATCCTGGAGCGCGCGCCGCAGGAGGGGGACTTCCCCGACACCGCGGCCGAGTACGTCCTGCCGGAGCAGGACATCGTCTTCATCACCGGGGCGGCGCTGGCCAACAAGTCCCTCCCCAGGCTGCTCGCCCTGTGCCGCGGGGCGCGGACGCTCGTGGTCGGGCCGAGCACCCCGCTGACCCCGGTCATGTTCGCGCACGGCGCCGACTGCCTGTCGGGTCTCGTGCCCGGCGCCCCGCACGAGGTCATCCCGGCCCTGCGCATGGGCGGCAAGGGGCGGCCGCGCGCCGGCAGGATGGTCAACCTGGTGCCTCACGGGGCTCCGCGGTCGTGCCCGTGACGAGTCAGCAGCCGCCGGCGGCGAGGTCGCGCAGACTGGTGATGGCGCCTAGGGCGTCATCGGCCCGGTAGACGGCCGAGCCGGCGACGAAGACGTCGGCCCCGGCCTCGGCGGCCCGCTCAATGGTCTGCGCCGTGACCCCGCCGTCGATCTGGATGCGCAGCTCCAGGCCCGCCGCGCTCACCAGGCGCCGGGCCTGCGCGATCTTGGGCAGCATGGCCTCGATGAAGGACTGGCCGCCGAAGCCGGGCTCGACGGTCATGAGCAGCAGCAGGTCGATCTGCCCCAGGACGGACTCGACCGCCGACAGGGGCGTGGCCGGGCGCAGTGCGAGACCGGCGCCGGCCCCGAGGCGGTGCAGCTCGGCGACCAGGCGGAAGGGCGCCGCCGTGGCCTCGACATGGGAGGTCACCACCGCGCACCCGATCTCGGCGTACTGGGGCGCCCACCGGTCGGCCTGCTCGATCATGAGGTGGGCGTCCACCGGCAGGTCCGTGTTCGCCACGACGGCCTGGACGAAGGAGGGCCCGCCGAAGTGGTTGGGCACGAAGTGGTTGTCCATGACGTCCACGTGCAGGCCGTCCGCGCCCGCGATGCGGGCGAGCTCGTCGGCCAGGTGCGCCTGGTCCGCATTGAGGATGGAGGGGTGAATAGCGGGGGTGGTCATGACGGCCTCCTGGGGCTGACGGAACGGACGGTGCGGCGCGGCCTAGACCTCCCGCCGCAGCAGCGCGCAGAACATGGCGTCGGTATCGTCGGCGTGCGGCCACAGCTGGAGCATCTCCCGGTCCGCCCCGGCGGGCGGGCGCGGGGCGGTGCGGGCGGCGGCGTCGCCGGCGTGGAGGACCTCGACCCGACCGCCGTCCCGGTGAATCCTCTTGATCACGTCGCGCACGACGTACACGGTCTCCAGGACGTGCGGCGAGCACGTCGCGTAGGCCACCACTCCCCCGGGCCGCACGGCCGCCAGCGCACCGGCGAGCAGCTCGCGCTGCAGGGCGGCGAGCTCGGTGACGTCCTTGGGGCTCCGCCGCCACCGGGCCTCGGGGCGACGGCGCAGGGACCCGAGCCCCGTGCAGGGGGCGTCCACGAGGACCCGGTCGTAACGGCCCGGCTCGACCCGGCTGAGGCTCCGGCCGTCGCCGCAGCGGATCTCGACCGCGTCGGGGGGCAGGGCGCGCACGGACGCCTCGACCAGCTGCGCACGG
>ERZ773035.2909-NODE-2909-length-10645-cov-20.522474_pt1 | contig 10645 bp, 8 predicted proteins | sample MGYA00511487_ERZ773035 | MGnify/ENA primary metagenome ERZ773035 (study PRJEB29015, sample SAMEA2737985) | human oral metagenome | biome: human oral; feature: human-associated habitat; material: dental | place: China | collected 2024 ...
GCCCGTACCCACAACCTTTATCATTACCAGATTTTGATTAAATACCGTTTAGAAGATGAGCTTGGTCCGACCCTCAACCAGGTCTTGGCACTGACTCAAGAACGGGAAAATAGTGAGCTCCGTCTCAGCATTGACCATGAGCCACAGCAATTTTTATAAGAAGGAGAAGAAATGACAAAACTAATCTTTATGGGGACTCCCGATTTTTCAGCGACAGTTTTGAAGGGTTTGTTATCAGATGATCGTTACGAGATTCTAGCTGTTGTGACCCAGCCAGACCGCGCTGTCGGCCGTAAAAAAGTGATTCAAGAAACCCCGGTCAAGCAGGCTGCCAAAGAAGCAGGTCTTCCGATCTACCAGCCTGAAAAATTATCTGGAAGTCCAGAGATGGAAGCTATTATGAAGCTAGGAGCAGATGGGATTATCACTGCTGCTTTTGGGCAGTTTCTCCCAAGTAAACTTCTTGATAGCATGAACTTTGCGGTCAACGTTCACGCTTCCCTCCTTCCAAAACACCGTGGTGGCGCACCCATTCATTATGCCTTGATTCAAGGGGATGAGGAAGCTGGTGTGACCATTATGGAGATGGTCAAGGAGATGGATGCAGGAGATATGATTTCTCGTCGCAGTATTCCCATCACTGATGAGGACAATGTCGGCACCTTGTTTGAGAAATTAGCGATTGTTGGTCGGGACTTGCTTTTGGGCACCCTTCCTGCCTATATTGCCGGGGAGATCAAACCTGTGCCTCAGGACCCAAGCCAGGTCACTTTCTCGCCAAATATCAAACCAGAGGAAGAAAAATTGGACTGGAATAAGACTAACCGTCAACTCTTTAACCAAATCAGAGGGATGAATCCATGGCCTGTTGCCCACACTTTTCTCAAGGGAGACCGCTTTAAGATCTATGAAGCCCTGCCAGTAGAAGGTCAGGGAGCTCCAGGCGAGATCCTCTCTATTGGCAAGAAGGAATTGATCGTCGCAACGGCTGAAGGTGCTCTGTCTCTCAAGCAAGTGCAGCCAGCTGGTAAGCCTAAGATGGACATTGCTTCTTTCCTCAACGGAGTCGGACGGACATTGACTGTAGGAGAACGATTTGGTGACTAAAGTAGAAACAGCTAGAAGTCTAGCTCTAGCAGTGCTAGAGGATGTTTTGGTTAATCAAGCATACTCCAATATTGCCTTAAATAAACACCTCAAGGGGAGTCAGCTCTCAGTAGCAGATAAGGGGTTGGTGACAGAGATTGTCTACGGAACGGTAACCCGAAAACTGACTCTGGAATGGTACCTGTCCCACTTTATCGAAGACCGGGATAAGCTAGATAACTGGCTCTATATCCTGCTCCTTCTGAGCGCCTACCAACTTCGGTATCTGGATAAGATTCCTAATCACGCTGTGGTCAATGAAGCAGTGGAACTAGCCAAAGCCCGTAAAAAAGGCAGTGAAAAATTGGTCAACGCTGTCCTGCGGCGTATTTTGCGAGAAGGCTGGCCAGATGTTGATAGCATCAGACGCAAAAACAAGCGTGATTCCATTGCCTATTCTCTCCCAGTTTGGCTAGTGTCTAAGCTCAAGGAAGAATACGGTGAAGAGCGAGCACAAGCCATTTTTGAAAGCCTCTTGGTACGCAACAAGGCTAGCATCCGGGTGACCAACTTGAGCCGAAAAGAGGAAATCAAAGCTTTGTTAGAGGCGATCGATTCCCCTTTGGCGGCCACTGGTCTGGTCAAGGAGCAAGGCCACTTTGCAGGACATGATTTGTTCGCAGAAGGGGCTATAACTATCCAAGACGAATCCAGTCAACTAGTTGCTCCGACTCTTGATCTACAAGGTGATGAACAGGTCCTGGATGCCTGTGCCGCTCCAGGTGGGAAAACAGCTCATATGGCTTCTTACCTCACATCCGGTAAGGTGACGGCTTTGGACCTTTATGATCATAAGTTGGACTTGATCCAAGAAAATGCGGAGCGTTTAGGTGTGGCAGATCGAGTGCAAACGCAAAAATTGGATGCCAGAAAAGTGCATGAGTTTTTCGGTCGGGACTCTTTTGATAAGATTTTGGTAGATGCTCCCTGTTCTGGTATTGGGCTCTTACGTCGCAAACCAGACATCAAATACAATAAAGAAACAGCAGATTTCACGTCCCTACAGGAAATTCAGCTGGAAATATTAGGTAGTGTTTGTCAAACACTACGAAAAGGTGGTATAATAACGTATAGTACCTGTACTATTGTCTCTGAGGAGAACTTTCAAGTCGTTGAGGCATTTTTAGAAAGTCATCCCGAGTTTGAGCAGGTTAAACTAGAACACGAATGTAAAGATATCCTGAAAGATGGCTGCATCCTGATTACTCCTGAATTGTATGGAAGTGATGGATTCTTTATCAGCCAATTTTGCAAGATATCAGAATAGGAAGGAACTGACACAATGGAAATAGCATTATTAACAGATGTTGGTCAGAAACGGACAAATAATCAGGACTATGTCAATCACTTTGTCAACCGTGCAGGACGCACCATGATCATCTTGGCTGACGGGATGGGAGGACACCGTGCAGGAAATATCGCTAGTGAGATGGCGGTAACAGACCTCGGTGTAGATTGGGTGGATACCCAAATTGACTCAGTCAATGAAGTTCGTGAGTGGTTTGCCCACTACCTGGAGATTGAAAATCAAAAAATTCATCAACTAGGTCAGGACGAAGCCTACAGAGGCATGGGGACAACGCTAGAAGCTGTTGCGTTTATTGACAACCAAGCCATCTATGCTCACATTGGAGATTCTCGTATCGGTTTGATTCGTGGAGAAGAATACCACCAGTTGACGAGTGACCATTCCTTGGTCAACGAATTGCTCAAGGCTGGTCAATTGACTCCAGAAGAGGCAGAAACTCACCCTCAAAAGAATATCATCACACAGTCTATCGGACAAAAAGATGAAATCCAGCCTGATTTTGGGATGATTACACTGGAGTTAGGAGATTATCTCTTGCTCAATAGTGACGGTTTGACCAATATGATTTCGGCAAGCGAAATTTATGATATTGTAACCAGTGATATTTCCCTAGCAGACAAGGCGGCCACCCTCATTCGTTTCGCTAACAATGCAGGAGGTTTAGACAACATTACGGTTGCCCTTGTTTACATGAACGAGGAGGCTGCAGAATGATCCAAATCGGCAAGATTTTTGCCGGGCGGTATCGGATTGTCAAGCAGATTGGTCGAGGAGGCATGGCAGATGTTTACTTGGCCAAGGATTTGATCCTAGATGGGGAAGAGGTGGCAGTTAAGGTCCTGAGGACCAACTACCAGACGGACCCGATTGCTGTGGCACGTTTCCAGCGGGAAGCGAGGGCTATGGCGGATCTGGACCATCCTCATATCGTCCGGATAACAGATATCGGTGAGGAAGATGGCCAACAGTACCTAGCTATGGAATACGTAGCAGGACTTGACCTCAAGCGTTATATCAAAGAACACTATCCTCTTTCAAATGAAGAGGCGGTTCGGATTATGGGACAGATTCTTTTGGCTATGCGTTTAGCTCATGCTAGAGGAATTGTTCACCGAGATTTGAAACCTCAAAATATCCTCTTGACACCAGATGGAACTGCTAAAGTTACTGACTTTGGGATTGCAGTGGCCTTTGCAGAGACGAGTCTGACCCAGACCAACTCGATGCTGGGTTCGGTTCATTATTTGTCACCTGAGCAAGCGCGTGGTTCTAAAGCGACCTTCCAGAGTGATATCTATGCAATGGGGATTATTTTCTATGAAATGCTGACGGGACATATCCCTTATGATGGAGATAGCGCGGTTACGATTGCCCTCCAGCATTTCCAGAAGCCACTTCCGTCCGTCATAGCTGAAAACCCATCTGTCCCTCAGGCTTTAGAAAATGTTGTCATCAAGGCAACCGCTAAGAAGCTGTCAGACCGTTATCAGTCTGTTTCAGAAATGTATATGGACTTGTCAACTAGCTTGTCTTATAATCGTCGGAATGAACCGAAACTGGTCTTTGACGATGCGAGTAAGGCGGATACGAAGACTTTACCTAAAGTCCCACAAAGTACATTGACCTCGATTCCAAAAGCTCCGACGCAGGAAGAACGTCCTCAGTCAAAGAAATTAACCCCAGAGCAAGCACCTACGCAAAAGCCAACTAAAAAGCGGAAGTTTAAGGCTCGCTATATGATTCTTTTAGCTAGTCTTCTATTAGTTGCAGCTTCTTTGGTCTGGATTTTATCTAGAACACCAGCAACGATTGCTATTCCTAACGTGGCTGGACAAACTGTTGCAGAGGCAAAAGAAGCTCTTAAAAAATCCAAGTTTGAAGCCGGTGAAGAAAAGTCAGAGGCTAGTGATACCGTAGCAGAAGGACGTGTTATTCGAACGGATCCAGAAGCTGGTAGTAGCCGAAAAGAAGGAACCAAGGTCAATTTGATCGTTTCTTCTGGTAAGCAATCCTTCCAATTGAGCAATTATGTTGGACGCAAGTATACGGATGTCGTAGCTGAACTCAAGGAGAAGAAGGTTCCAGAAAATCTAATCAAAATGGAAGAGGAAGAATCCAGCGAAAGCGAACCTGGAATTATTCTCAGACAAAGTCCTGCGGCAGGTACGACTTATGATCTTTCAAAAGCCAGCACAATTACTTTAACAGTTGCTAAGAAGGTGACGGTGACCAGTGTAAGCATGCCGAACTACATCGGTTCAAGCCTTGAATTTACTAAGAATAACTTGACTCAGATTGTCGGTGTGAAGGAAGCAAATATTGAGGTTGTTGAAGTATCGACAGCTCCTGAAGGAACTGCCGAAGGTACGGTTGTAGATCAAACACCAAAAGCGGGTGAACAGGTTGACCTTGCTAGCACGCGTATCAAACTTTCCGTCTACAAACCGAAAACACCACCATCAACTTCATCTTCTAGTTCTGCACAACGTGGGAACCAAGGTTCTTCTACAACTCCAAATCAGGGGAACCAACAAGGAAACACTCCTTCAACTAGTCAATCAAATAGTGAAGGAACCCGTGAAAGTTCTCGAGATTAAACGAATCTTTGTCATGATTTCATGACAAAGATTTTTTTTCATTGATTTTTGTGATAAAATATAGGAAGCAGAAAAGGAGGAGAAAATGGACGAATCGAGAGAGTTGAATGCCGTCATTGATGTGATTATGCTAGCTGGAACCATTCTCTTAAAAAGCGGTTCGGAGATTTATCGGGTGGAGGACACCATGATCCGTATCGCTCATTCACAGGGAATAGTGGATTGCAACGTTCTTGCCATGCCAGCAGCTATTTTCTTTTCTATTGAGAATACCAATATTTCTCGTATGAAACGGGTAACTTCTTCCTCCTACAACATCGAAAAAGTCTGCGATGTGAACCAAGTATCACGGGAGCTTGTCGGAGGGCAGATTGATCTCTCTACGGCTTTTGAAAGGCTAAAGGAAATCAGAAATCAAGCTCTTCCTTATACCAAGTTCCAAGTGACTATTGCAGCAACTCTCAGTGCCCCTTTTTTCTCGATTATGTTCGGGGGGAATACCTATGATGCTTTTGGTGCAGCCATTGCGACCTTACTTGGTTTTGCTTTTTCTCTCTATGTAGAGAAGTTTGTCCGCATTCCTTTTGTAACCGCCTTTGCGGGTGCCTTTGTTTTTGGATTGATTGCCCAGTTCTGGGCCCGCTATACAGGATTTCCTTCGACGGCAGACTTGATCATAGCGGGAGCCGTCATGCCTTTTGTTCCAGGGATTGCTCTGACAAATGCAGTTCGGGATATCATGACCAACCATATCAACTCTGGTATGAGCAAGATGTTTGAATCCTTGCTCATTACCCTCGCTTTAGGGGCCGGCACCTCCGTCGCCCTGGTTTTGATGACATAAGATGACTCTAACAAGTATTTTACTCCAAGCAGTGGCGAGTTTACTCGCCATTATCACCTTTCTAATCGTACTAAATGTTCAGCGTTCCATGCTCCTACCTGGTGGTGTTCTGGGAATGGGTGTCTGGCTCCTCTACCTCGTGCTCAAAGAACCAACCAATGTTATTGTTGCGACCTTTATTGCAGCGGTGGTTGGTTCTTGTATCAGCCAAATTTTAAGTATTGTATATAAGACGCCAGCAGTGGTCTTTGTCTTGGCCATTCTTGCCCCCTTGGTGCCCGGTTATCTATCCTATCGAACGACAGCCTTCTTTGTGACAGGCGACTACAGTCATGCACTTACCAGTGCAACACTAGTAGTTATGTTGGCTCTGGTCATTTCTATCGGGATGGCAAGTGGAACAGTGATTCTGAAACTTTATTACTATATCCGAAAACAGCGAGGCATATCCTCCTAATGCTGTCAAAGCTAAGACTTGATTTGTTGAATCAAGTCTTTTTTCTCTCATTTGTTCCTATTTGTGATAAAATAGAATAGAACGATTTTTTACAATGAATGAAAAAACAGAGGTAAATATGACAATCGGTATTGATAAGATTGGTTTTGCGACCAGTCAATATGTCTTGAAATTACAAGACCTAGCAGAAGCAAGGGGAGTTGACCCCGAAAAATTTAGCAAGGGACTCTTGTTAAACGAAATTAGCATTGCACCATTGACTGAGGATGTTGTCACCTTAGCTGCCAGTGCAAGCAACTCTATCCTCACAGATAAAGAAAAAGAAGAAATCGATATGGTCATCGTGGCGACCGAGTCAGGAATTGACCAGAGTAAGGCAGCAGCGGTCTTTGTTCACGGTCTATTAGGTATCCAGCCGTTCGCTCGCAGTTTTGAAATCAAAGAAGCTTGTTACGGAGCAACAGCTGCCCTCCATTATGCCAAGTTGCATGTGGAAAATTCTCCAAAGTCCAAGGTCTTGGTCATCGCTAGCGATATTGCCAAGTATGGTGTAGCGGCTCCAGGTGAACCAACTCAGGGAGCTGGGAGTGTGGCGATGTTGATTACGCAAAATCCGCGTACCATGGCCTTTAACAATGATAATGTTGCCCAAACGCGTGATATTATGGATTTCTGGCGTCCGAACTATTCAACCACTCCTTATGTAAACGGCTTGTACTCAACTCAGCAATATCTTGACAGTCTTACGACGACTTGGGATGAATACAAGAAACGTTATGATTGGACTATGAATGATTTTGCGGCCATCTGCTTCCACTTACCTTATCCTAAGTTGGCCCTAAAAGGCTTGCGCAAGATGATGGATAAGACTTTGTCTCAGGAAAAAAAGGATAGTCTGCAAGAAAACTTTGATAAGTCCATTCTCTACAGTCAGATGATTGGGAATATCTACACAGGTTCCCTCTTCCTTGGGCTTCTCTCCCTTTTGGAAAATGCAGAAAATTTGAAGGCTGGAGATAAAATTGTCCTCTACAGTTACGGAAGTGGAGCGGTTTCAGAGTTCTTTAGTGGAGAACTGGTAGAAGGTTATGAAACTTACCTTGATAAGGATCGCTTGAGCAAACTCAAGCAACGTACAGCATTGTCTGTTGCAGACTATGAAAAAGTCTTCTTCGAAGAGGTAGAGTTGGATGAATCTGGTTCAGCCCAGTTTGCAGGCTATGAACATCAAGACTATGCCTTGGTTGAAATTCTCGACCACCAACGTCGTTATAGCAAGGTTGAAAAATAATGAAGAGAAGTTGGAATGGATTTTCTAAAAAGTCATACCATGAGCGCCTTGAGTTACTGAAAGCTCAGGCGCTCCTTAGTCCTGAAAAGCAAACCAGTCTGGAGCAGGATGAACAAGTCAGCTTGGCGGTTGCAGATCAGCTGAGTGAGAATGTAGTGGGAACTTTTTCTCTGCCTTATTCTATCATTCCAGAGCTTTTGGTGAACGGTCAGGACTACACAGTTCCCTATGTGACAGAAGAACCCTCAGTGGTTGCTGCGGCAAGCTATGCAAGTAAAATCATCAAGCGAGCAGGTGGCTTTACTGCTCAAGTACATGAGCGCCAGATGATTGGTCAGGTAGCCCTTTATCAAGTTGCCAATCCAGATCTAGCGCAAGAGAAGATTGCCAGCAAGAAAGCGGAGCTCTTAGAACTTGCCAATCAAGCCTATCCGTCCATCGTTAAACGTGGTGGCGGGGCGCGTGATTTGCGTGTAGAGCAGATCAAAGGTGAAACAGACTTTCTCGTTGTTTATCTCCATGTCGATACTCAGGAAGCCATGGGAGCCAATATGCTCAACACCATGCTGGAAGCCTTGAAACCAGTCTTAGAAGAACTCAGTCAGGGACAGAGTCTTATGGGAATTTTGTCCAACTACGCGACCGATTCTCTGGTGACTGCAAGCTGTCGTATCGCCTTTCGCTACTTGAGTCCCCAAAGGGACCAAGGACGAGAAATTGCGGAGAAAATAGCTTTGGCTAGCCAGTTTGCACAGGCTGATCCCTACAGAGCAGCTACTCACAATAAAGGGATTTTTAATGGTATTGATGCCATTTTGATTGCCACTGGTAATGACTGGCGTGCCATCGAAGCTGGGGCCCATGCCTTTGCCAGTCGAGATGGACGCTATCAAGGTCTTAGTCAATGGACACTGGACATGGAAAGAGAAGAATTGGTCGGTGAGATGATCCTACCCATGCCTGTAGCGACCAAGGGTGGCTCAATCGGTCTCAACCCGCGTGTAGCCCTCAGTCATGAACTACTGGGAAATCCTTCTGCCAAAGAATTAGCTCAGATTATCGTATCCATCGGTCTCGCCCAAAACTTTGCGGCCCTCAAAGCCTTGGTAAGTACGGGCATCCAGCAAGGCCACATGAAATTGCAGGCCAAATCCTTAGCTCTCCTAGCAGGTGCTAGTGAGTCCGAAGTTGCTCCCCTCGTTGAGCGCCTCATCGCAGATAAAACCTTTAACTTAGAGACAGCCCAGCGTTATCTCAAAAACTTAAGATCATAAAAAACTCAGACAAATCAGTCTGAGTTTTCTTGTGCTTATAGTCAATGAAAATCAAAAAGCAAACTAGGAAGCTAGCCGTAGGCTGCTCAAAGCACTGCTTTGAGGTTGTAGATAAGACTGACGAAGTCAGTTACATATATCTACGGTAAGGCGACGCTGACGCGGTTTGAAGAGATTTGCGAAGAGTATTAAATACTTTTTCCTGGTAATAGGGTGACTGGTAAGAAATAACCAGTTGTAGCGACTTCCTTACCTTCAATCTTCTGCAAGAGGAGATCAACAGTGAGGTGGGCAATCTCTTTCATAGGTTGCTTAATCGTTGTCAAATGAGGATAGTAGTTCTCGATAAAGTAGGTCCCATCATAGCCGATGACCTTGAGCTCTTCAGGAACAGAAATTCCCAGCTCCTGAGCGATTTTGATAACCAAAATGGCTGTCAGATCATCTGAAGCAAAGATAGCATCTGGTTTCTGATGAGTCAAGATATTCTTGATTTCCATTTCTTTTCTGACGGGAGAAAAGTCACTCGAAACATTGATAATAGGAGCTTTTGGGAGAACAGAGGCAAAGCCAGCATGGCGTAGTCCAGTTGGTGAATTAGAGTTGTCATTCCCTGTAATCATAATGATAGACTGGGCGCCTGTCTTGACCAGAGTTTGGGCTGCGAGGACCCCTCCACCGTAGTTATCAGAGGAAACGACAGGGATATCAGGTGATAGATTTCGGTCAAAGGAAATGATCGGTGCCGTCACACGATTGTAGTCTTCAATTCCCAAGTTGTGACTTCCAGAAATGATACCGTCTACCTGATTGGCCTCCAGCATTTCAATGTACTCCCGTTCTTTTTCAGAGTCATGTTCGCTGTTACAGATGATGGTCTTGTAGCCATTCTTAAAGAGTTGGTGTTCCAACTTATCAATCAACTCCGCATAAAAGACATGACTGATGTTTGGAAAAATGAGTCCAATCAACTTTGCTGATTTTCCTTGCAGGCTTCGAGCCAGATTATTGGGCTTGTAGCCTAGCTCTCGCATGGCTTCATTTACCTTTTGAATGGTTTTCTCAGATAGATAACCCTTTTTATTGATGACCCGTGAGACGGTAGTAGGGCTGACGCCTGCAAGTTTTGCGACATCAGTTAGTTTTGCGACCATAATCTAATTCATAGTAAGTTCCGGTTGGATTTCCAGATTTGATGAGGATCCCATTTTGGTCCGCATGTGGGAAGACACGACCAGAAAATACTTTTTCTCCTTTATTGATGAAAATTTCAAAGACTGACTTGTCGATGAAGATAGTGGCAGTAGTAGCTTGGTTATTGATAGGGCAAGAACGAGTTGTACCAAATTCTTGGGCATACTGCTCACCAGCCTGACTACGATCTACTGTCACTTGACCGTTTACAAGGTCAAAGTTGATTGAAAGCCCCTTGCCTTCTTGATCAGCAAGTAAGATAATCTCGCTCTGGCTATTGGCCTCCAAGTTGAGCTCGAGTTCATAGGTGTTGTTGGTTTGAGTACGATTTGAGAAGACCTCTTCAGAAGAACGAAGTTCTTTGATAGCTGCGATAGGGTATTGGTAGAGTTTCCCATCTTTGATGGTCAGTTCCTTAACCAGTGAGAGGGCACCTTGATAATCAAATCGATCAGATGGGTAGGCTACATCTGGTAACCCAAGCCAACTTACTGCTAGTGCACGTCCGTCAGGAGCGTTGAAGGCTTGAGTTG
>ERZ773035.2910-NODE-2910-length-10644-cov-63.787704_pt1 | contig 10644 bp, 8 predicted proteins | sample MGYA00511487_ERZ773035 | MGnify/ENA primary metagenome ERZ773035 (study PRJEB29015, sample SAMEA2737985) | human oral metagenome | biome: human oral; feature: human-associated habitat; material: dental | place: China | collected 2024 ...
GCTGCACCTCCACGTTCACGAGCCTGCCGTCGGAGAGCTCGCAGAGGGCGTCGAGCACCGCCGAGCGCCCCCGCGTGTTCGTGACGGCGGACTGCGGCGTGCTCTTCACCACCTCGAGCCCCGGGTCCTGGAGCAGCACCCCCAGGAGCTCCCGGCAGAAGGCGAGGTCCCTCGCCATCACCCGAAACATCAGGTCGTCTATGGGCCTCAGGGAGGCGACGGCCTCCCTGACCCCGCTCGTGTGGGCCATGTGATCGCCCTCCTCGTCCGTGGCCGCCACCGCCGTCGGGACCATTATAGGCCCTCTGTGTAGGTTACGTCGCCAGCGCGCTGGGTGCCGTGAGCGAGCGCGGGAGACGCGACGGGGGGCGGCGGTACCACCTGGTCCGTCGCTCCAGCTGAGGGGTGCGCTATCGGGCATGACCATGTTGTGCCGGGCATGCCCGCGACACCATAGGTGCCATCGTAGAGGAGACCTGCGGGGGGTCCCGTCGCAAGGGGGGACGGGACGTCGAGGGACTCAACGCCTGGGTGGGCGACATGACCGGCGACGGGTCCTTTGACGCAGAGAAGCTCGGAGAGGGCGCGGGCGTGGACGAGTTGGCCGACGGCATCGAGGAGGCCTTCGCCGAGCGCTGGGACGCCCGGAGGGAGGCGATGGGCGAGGAGGCCTTCGGCGGGATTTGCCGCCGGGCACTCCTACGTTCGCTCGACCAGCGCTGGGTGGACCACCTCGTGGACATGGACCACCTCAGGCAGGGCGTGGGCCTTCGCGGCCTGGCACAGCGCGACCCGCTCGTGGAGTACAAGAGGGAGGCGCTCGACTCCTTTGGTAACCTCGTGAGGGAGATCTACGCCGACTTCCTGCGGATTATGCTGCGGCTCGAGGTCGAGGGGACGTCAGGGCGGACGAGGTCGTGCCCGGGGAGGGGAACCTCAGCTACTCGAGGAGCGGCGAGTCCACGATACAGGACGACTCCGACCTCTCGGCCATGGCTGACATTGCCGGGGAAGTGGACATAGAGGCGGACGATTAGGGGGTGCTCGAGGCGAGCGTCCCGATTTCGGTCTCATTGAGCGCAAGGCGCCCTGGGCTCGCGCGTTCCCCTGACTGGTGGCTAATCCGTACCAATGACGAGCCATGGGGATGTTCCTCTCAACACCTTTGCCAGACTCGTACATGCTGCCAAGTCGTCGCTGCGCATCGGCGTCGCCCTGGTCGGCCGCCCTCCGGTACCATCGGCAAGCCTCCCTGTGGTCCTACTCCACGCCGCGGCCCTCCCCATACATGGCGCCTAAGTTGAGCTGCGCCAGAGCGTTGCCCTGGTTGGCCGCGAGCCGGAACAGGCGGCAGGCCTCTGCGTCGCTCCGTTCCACTCCGAGGCCCATCTTGTACATGAGGCCCAGGGCGCACTGCGCATCGGCGTCGCCCTGGTCGGCCGCCCTCCGGTACCATCGGTAGGCCTCCCTGTGGTCCTGCTCCACGCCGCGGCCCTCCCCATACATGGTGCCTAAGTTGAGCTGCGCCAGAGCGTTGTCCTGGTCGGCCGCGAGCCGGAACAGGCGACAGGCCTCGGCGTCGCTCTGCCCCACGCCACGTCCCCCCTCGTACATGAGGCCCAGGTTACACTGAGCATCGGCGTTGCCCTGGACTGCCGCCCTGCGGTACCAGCGGCAGGCCTCGACGTCGCTCTGCTTCACGCCGCAGCCCTCCTCGTACATGAGGCCCAGGTTACACTGAGCATCGGCGTTGCCCTGGACTGCTGCCCTTCGGTACCAGCGGCAGGCCTCGACGTAGTCCCGCCCCACGCCACGTCCCCCCTCGTACATGAGGCCTAAGTTGAACTGCGCTCTCGCAAAGCCCTGGTCGGCCGCCCTTCGGTACCAGCGGCAGGCCTCGACGTAGTCCCGCCCCACGCCACGTCCCCCCTCGTACATGGTGCCCAGGTTGCACTGTGCGCCGACGTGGCCTTGGTCAGCTGCTTTCCGGAACAGGCGGTAGGCCTCTGTGTGGTCCTGCCCCACCCCGCAGCCCTTCTCGTACATGAATCCCAGGTTGCACTGCGCCCGGGCATAGCCCTGGTTGGCCGCCTTCTGGTACCAACGGCAGGCCTCGACGTAGTCCTGCCCCACTCCATGGCCCCTCTCGTACATGAGGCCTAGGTTGCACTGAGCCCGGGCGTGGCCTTGGTCGGCCGCAAGCCGGTACAGGCGGCAGGCCTCGGCGTAGTCCTGCCCCACGCCGCAGCCCCTCTCGTACATGAGGCCCAGCTTGTTCTGCGACTCCGCGTTGCCCTGGTCGGCCGCGAGCCGGAACAGGCGGCAGGCCTTGGTGTAGTCTCCCCTCTCATATGCGCGATGTCCCTCTCGGGCGATATCCGTGGCCTCGTCGGCGTTTGCGTCCATGGTAGTCCTCCCCACTTGCGTCTAAGGCAAAAGAGCGTGCGCTACGCGCTCCATTGTATATCAATGCGGTAAGGTCTCTGCTTCGACGCTAAGGTCGTTATCAGGATCGGGCATTCCGACCGGGTCATCCCTCGTATCGGGCATGCTACGGATCGATGGACGCTCGCATGGGCGTGGGTGTCCTTGAGACTTCGTGAGTTCATGTGGGTAGGTGGTCATGTCACTTCCCGGCAGTGTGGGCCTCAGGTCCGAACGCCCGGGCGTTACGAGGGCCCTGGGGTTGTCGATGTTTCGGAACCCGTGGCCTCGCCCGGGCGCGACACTGGTCTTGTCGCCCACCGCGTCGATGGCATCGGCGCGAAACACCACGCGCAGCCGAGAAGCCACTGAGCGACGGCGCCCGTAATAGGTGGCCATACGAGGCCGGCGGCGCCGACCGCGCCCTCGTGGCGGGCCTCACATGCCGGCGCCCCGCCGATCTGGGCCACGTCGCCGAGCTTAGGACGAGTGATCTGCCCTAGGCCCACGCCGGGAGGGAGGCCGAGGCCGCTGGGTACCCGAGGCTTGCGACATAGCCGATACTCTCGAGGTGCCCAAGACCACCGCTGCCGTAAGGGACAAGATCCTCATCGACTCTGAGGCGTAGGGCTGCGCCGTCACCTCTGGCGTCGCGACCCCATCAGGCCCGGCCATGTCCGGGCGCATGTCCGGGCCTTTAACATCATATGGGCCGTCTGCCAAGAGCGGCCGGTGAGCTCACCGGTGAGCGTACATCTCGTCGAGCGTCACGAACCGGACCGCGCCCTCGCCCGCGTACTTCCTCACGGTGGACGCCGCAACCGCGTGCCTGGTGAAGAGGAAGTAGCCTTCGGCCGTGTATCCGGGCACAAGCTGGCGCTTTGACCTGAGGTCCTCGACCTCGGCCACCTCGTCGAAGCTCCCCCGGTACTTGCACTCACCCAGGACGAGCGTCTTCGCGCTGCGGTCGGCCGCAAGTACGTCGATGTCAGTCTGCTCGCGCGCCTTGGGGTCAGTGCCCCACCAAGAGCCCACGCTCGTTGCGCTGATCGGGAGCGAGCCCCTCAGTACCTGTTCTGACATCCACTCCGCGCACATCCCCTTGAACCTGTGCCTGCAGTAGCCATCAAGCTGCTGATCGGGAATGGAGCGAGCGGCGACCTCGCCGAGGCCTGCCTCGATGTCCGACACGCGAGGCATCACGAACCGGTACCAGAACGCATGGCACGCGTCGTCGATGACGTATATGCCGCGTCTTGAGGTCCGGGCGCTCTCCCCGAAGGGCACGGCCCTGCGAATCATCCCGAGTGTGCAGAGCGTTGTCAGGTACCTGGGTAGACTCGTTGCGGGAATCCCGGTGCTGTCGGCGATACGAGCCTGCCTGTTCGCGCCTCCGGCGATGGCACGCAATATGGAGTTGTATGAGGCGGGCTCAAAGAGCTCTTGGCGCAGCAGTGCGAAGGGCTCGTCGTAGAGGAAGCCCGCCGTGTCAAAGTAAAGCTGCGATAGGTTCTCACGCAGCGGTAGCGCAGGGTCGATAAGCGAGAGGTAGTACGGGACGCCGCCGAAGCATGCGTAGTAGCGAAACGCCTCCTGGGCGCCCAGACCGGGTAGCATGAGCGCCGCCTCACGGTACCCCAGGGGCGCCAGTCTCATCTGGGCGGTCCTCCTGCCGTAGAGCGGGCTCTTGTTGCCAAGTACCTCATCCTCCATGAATCCCTGGTTCGAGCCGCACAGAATGACGAAGGCGTTCGTGTCCTTGAGCCTATGGTCTATGACCATCTGCAGTATCGAGGGGAGTGACCTGTTGCGCTCGGCGGCGTACGGGAACTCGTCGAACACCAGGACAGCATGCCCTTCTCCCGCGCGATCGGCGAAGAATCCCAAGGCCTCGGCCCAGCCGGAGAACGAGCCGGAGAGGGTGGGCAGGTCAAAGAACCCCATGAGCTTGCGCGTAAAGTCCGCCAGGTTGTCGTGGTCACTTTGCTCGAGTGCCGTGAAGTAGAGTGCATTCTTGCCGCAGGCGAACTCCTTTACTAGCGTGGTTTTTCCCACGCGCCTCCTGCCGTAAAGTACCACCATCTGAAAGTCGCCCTTGGCGTACAGTTCCTCGAGCTTCCCGAGCTCCTTCTCCCGTCCTACGAACATGTTTTCCTTCCTTGTTATAATGCTTATCTGCATAATGCGATCTAACATAATTACTTGCTACATCCTATCATGGACAGAAGACCGGCGAATGGGGCCGATAGCCACACCTGTCACCATAGCCCACGCCAGTAAATATCGGTCTTGGATCAAGCACCGGCCTTTGTGCCCGCGCCCGGGCATGGCCCTCGGCCGGACCTGGTTGAGGGCCTCTTCTCGAAGACGGCCCGCCAGATGCCACGCGGCATCCGGGTCTACAGTCTACAAATATACGCCCCGTAGGAACACGAGCGTCTCCTGCAGCCGGCCCCGGTGCTTGCGCTGGGTATGCCGAGCCGCGTATCTCTCGAAGTCGTCCAGGAAGTCCTCGGCGTCTCGCCTCATCTGCCTGTGGAGCTCCAGCCTGGCATCTGGTGTGAGCAGGCCAGCGAGCTTGGCCACATCGGCACGGTGTTTACGCAGATCCCTGTCGTTGACGCGTAGGCCCTCATCGTGCCTGCGGTTCAGGTCGATATGCGCGCGCATCTTGAGCGGAATGATGTGAATGGCATCCAGCATCGTCACGCCTGCCTTGGGAATTGCGTTGTCGCGAATGAACTCGTAGCACTCATCGTCCAGGATGATGGCCGAGAGGCTCGACACCGTCTCGTCGAAGGGCAGAGGCGCGACCTCGCTCGAGAGTGGGAAGTCCGGGCGCCGTGCGAAGAGCTCAATCTACGCCGGATAGCTGGCGATGTTCCGGCTACCCTCCGGCAGCCGGAAGCGGTAGTAGGTGCTCCTCCCGGTCGGGCGAGTCCCGGCCTCGTAGCCGCCCTCGGCGACGAATACCCACAGGGCGCGGGCGAAGCCGGCGTTTGAGCCGTCGGCGACGACGACCACGTCGAGGTCATCGGTGGCCCTGAAGCTCTGCCCCGCCTCGTCGAAGAGGATGCTGCAGGCGCCGCCTCCGATCAGCACGTAGTCGTCCGCGTGGGCTGACATGGCCTGCGCGAACCTCTCAACTCCCCTCACGACCGGCATATCCTCTCCCTCAGCTGGTCGACGGCATCCAGGAGCCGGATGTCGTCGGTGTCCCTTTTCGAACACTCGACATAGAGACTGAGCGCGTCTACGCTCCTCAGGCCGCTCGCGACGACGGAGACATCAGACGGCGCATCTATGGGGTATGCCCACAGCTCAACCTCGAGCGGGCAAGGCTCGTACCAGGGGGCTTCGACCCAGGAGTCCCCCAAGGCGTCGCGAAGCCTCTCCAGGCCGGCCTTGTCCACGGCGACGGTCGTCCTCCCATCATCGTGCGCGAGGTCCGAGAAGAACGCGAGGGCGGTCTTTCCTGCGAGCAGCGCGCCGGCGTCGCCGAGGGTTGCCACGTCGGGCCGGATGGCCATCCTGACCCTGCGCTCAACCGGGCTGGAGAGATACCCCTCGAACCCGTCCAGCAGGTCCTCGACCGGATGGCCGGGGTTGCGCAGCACACGGCTCTTCCCCCGGCTCCTCACGAGGCCGGGCGCGATCGCCTGGATCTCGGAGAGGTACTTGCTCACGCTGGGACGGCTCCTTCCGCAGAGCGTGGCGAGCTCCCCAGCCGTGAGCCCGTCCCAGCGCCCGGAGATCAGGTTGAGCACGATGCGCTGTGCCTGCGCGGAGAGCGGGCGCGGCTCGGGCGCATCAAGCCCCGAGGAGACCTTGATGCCCATGAAGGGCAGGTACGCGTCAGCTGCGTCGCGGATGTAGGCGATACCCTCCGACTCGAGCGCCCGCATCATGCCACGGTCCATGCCCTCCCAGCGTATGACCATGGGCCTCGCGCTCACGCGCCCGACGGCATAGGCCAAGTTGCGCGCGTCAATGACGGTCGGGGGCTCCTTGGCCACGGCCAGGGTGAAGCGGCCCTGCTCGCCTTCTCCGAGCTGGGCGGCGAGCACGTCGAAGAGCTCGAGGTACATTCTCGGCAGCTTTTGGGCAATGGGGTCTTCACTGGTTCTCAGGGGCAGGTTGATCCCGTCTGCCGGCGTATTTAGCATTGCGACACATCACCCCAATCATTTCTATTTCATTTTACTCATAAATCGAAATGAAAGTAAAGAGTGATTTGACAGTCAGGTAACCCAAAGCTCGGGATAGTCCTTGGGGCTTGGCAAGTCTGCGCTGGGGCAGGGACGCCCCTCAGAAGCAGCTCGGCGAGTCGAAGGGCTGCGTCGTCGCAACTGGCTGTATGCTCATCGAGACCGATGGTCCCAGGAGCACCTCTCGTCTCGACGACATGCGTGGGCGCTCACGATGGGGGTGAAAACCTCGCGTGGGGTCGCGCATCCCGCAGGGACGTCAATGCCGCCTGGATAGGCGGAACATGGCCCTGCCTTCTCGCGATGGCCACAGGGGCATCCGTTGCATTTCCCGTGATCAACCCTGGACGGAGAAGGCCTGGCAGGGGACAAGAGGGAGGATTAGCGAGCCAGCGCGCGGCGACATGCTGTGAAGCGACATGCCAACTCCGCAAGCGTGGAGTCATGCGCCGATCTTGCGCAAGACACTCACCTCTCGGCAGCTTTGATGCGATTGCCTGCACCCTTCGTAACATAGGGTCTCGAGACGATCGGTGTAAATGCGAGGCCGGCCGGCTCAGTTTGCTGTCTCGAGAGTCCCTACTCTGTCCCCATGAGGCGTAGGGCGTCCTGAGAGAACGTATCTCCCTGGCTGGCGGCTAGCTCGTAAAAAAAGCGAGCCATAAGGGTGTTTTTCTCAACGCCGTGGCCAAACTCGTACTTGATGCCAAGCTCTCGCAGCTTCTCAACGCTGCTCCGCAGCTTGCGCTTCGCCCAAGCATAGCCTTGGTCGGCAGCTCTCCGGTACCAGCGGTAGGCCTCGGCATCGTTCTTCTCCACCCCGAGGCCCTCCTCGTGCATGAAGCCGAGCCAGCTCTGCGCCCAAGCGTTGCCCCGGTCGGCTGCCATCCGGAACAGACGACAGGCCTCGTCGTAGTCCTGTTCCACGCCGCGCCCTTCCCTATACATGAGGCCCAGGCTGCACTGCGCCCGAGGATCCCCTTGGTCGGCCGCCATCCGGAACAGGCGACAGGCCTCGGCGTAGTCCTGCTCCACGCCACGACCCTCCTTGTGCATGAGGCCCAGGCTGCACTGCGCTCGGGCGTGGCTCTGGTCGGCGGCGAGCCGGTACAGGCGGCAGGCCTTGCCGTAGTCCTGCCCCACTCCGTGGCCCTTCTCGTACATGAGGCCCAGGTTGCACTGCGCCCGAGGATCCCCTTGGTCGGCCGCCATCCGGAACAGGCGACAGGCCTCGGCGTAGTCCTGCTCCACGCCACGACCCTCCTTGTACATGAGGCCCAGGCTGCACTGCGCCCAGGCGTAGCCCTGGTCGGCGGCGAGCCGGAACAGATGACAGGCCTTGGCATCGCTCTGCTCCGCGCCCCGACCCTTCTCGTACATGAAGCCGAGCCAGCTCTGCGCCCAAGTGTTGCCCTGATCGGCCGCTATCCGAAACAGACGGCGTGCCTCGTCGTAGTCTCCCCTCTCATATGCGCGATGTCCCTCCCGAGCGATATCCATGACCTCGTCAGCACTTGCATCCATGGTGGTCCTCCCCACGTGTACCTAAGGCAAAAGAGCGTGAGCTACGCGCTCCATTGTATATCAATGCGGTAAGGTCTCTGCCTCGACGCTAAGGCCATTGTCAGGATCGAGCGTTCCGATCGGGTCTTCACGCGTGTCGTGTATGCCACGGATCGATGGGCGTTCGCATGGGCGTGGACGCCTTTGGGATCTCTACGACCAGCCGGGTGACGCGGTTCCCTCTGCTGTCGCATGACCGCCCCCATCTGGTAATCTATTGTTGCAAAGCAGGGAGAGGGTACCCTTGGTCTACCCGACCCTTTGCTTGGTAGGCACTCCCATCGGGTAGTCATCCAGACGATATGGCCCGAACCGAAGAAACGAAGTCCGTCTCTGACCGAAGCTTTGAAGGGGGCTTCTCATGAGCCAAGGTGGTCCCGTTGTCGCAGAACAGTGTCACGGCGACGGGAAAAGGGTCCCATGACCGTGTGCGGCGCCTATCCCCGCACTGGTGGACACCCGGGACGATGACCACTTGCACACCGGCGTCCGCAGGCGCTGAGCTTGGGATGCGGATGCTCGGGGTGACCCCTGCGCGGAAGATGGCGGAGTTGGTGGGGACTTTCCGCAGCCGTCCTCGTTCTTGCGACGCTATACTTATCTTGTCGGCACCGAGCAGCTATGCTGCATGCTTATGGTGTCTCTCTTACGGAGGATTCATATCGGGAATCCCAAAGAATACTGATGATGAGTGCTAAGATCAGGTATATGATATGTACAGTATCTGCACCATGCATGAAGGGAGGGGATATGGGTCCGGGTCGGGCGTTGTTCACTATGGCTAACCCAGCCGACTACAATACTTTTGACTCCATCACGGATAACCCCGATGTGGGTGACGAGCGTAACTTCCTTCGGGTCAGCCAAGAGGGTCAACGTGGTTGGTCGGACGTAGCGGTCATGGAAGAAGGTAAGACCTACTATGCTCGTATGTACGTTCATAACAACGCCAAGGCTCGACTAAACATGGTAGCCACCAATGTCCGAGCTAAGCTGAACATGCCCAACAAGAGTACCGTCTGGGGCAAGCAGTTTGAGATCAACGGCTTCCTCTCCTCAGATAATTCTCGTCCTAATGAGATCTGGGATAACATGGTACTCAAGAGTAACAAAGAGTTCCACGTCGAGATCCTTAGCGCCAAGTACTACAACAACATCCGGACAGAAGCCAGTAGCGGCTTTGATCTAAGCCTGGGTGACTTAATTACCCCTCATACTCCGGGTGCTCTGCTTGGTTACCGACAAATGGATGGTCGTATCTCCGGCTGTCTTGAATACTCCGGCTATGTCCTGGTCAAGTTCCGACCGGTCTTTCGTTAGGCCCTGGTAAGCTTTCGGTTTTTGCGCCTCCGAGCGACTCGAGAGGGTTGGGTGGTCAGTGCCACGCGTCGCGTCGTCGGCGAGGTGGTACACGCAGCCGGTGGGAGCGGTAGGGGATGACAGATCGTTTGTTCGTGATGGGTGCTCTTCTACGGCCTTCGATCTCGTCCGACCGGGGGTCGGCTGGGGGAGAGGAGGGTCTTGCATTCCATACCTGTGAGGCCTGCCGGGAACACGATGACAAAGAAGTACCATATATTTTGTGAAGGCTTATATAGAAGGTAGGTAAAGATGTTTCAGATTGACGATGGCCTACTAAAGGAATTGGGGTTAGATAGCCTGAGAGGGCAAGAACGAGAGGACTTTAAGGAATTTATGCGCGACACCCTGTGGGCCCGTGTGGGCGAGGAGCTGACGGATGGGTTGTCGGACAAACAGCTAGAGGAATTCGGTTACTTTATGGATGGCAACGTCGACGGCATGAAGTCGTGGCTAGCTCAGCATGCTCCAGGCTATCAGGAGGACGAGGCATACAAGCAGTTCAAAGCGGCGAATACTGATCTGAGCGAAGCCGATGTGCTTGGTAGCTATGGCTCGCTGCTATGGCTCCAAAAGACCAGGCCTGGTTACCCCCAAGTGGTGGAGCAGAAGATGGACGAGCTTAAAGCTGAAATCAAGTCTAATAAAGATGCCATCCTACAGGCATCCTCGCAGGCATAGGCTGCCGGCCTTGCCGTTACACAGCGTAGGGGCCAGACCTCTCCCTTTCTCTATGCTGCGACTGAGGTGACTCGAGAGGCATCGGCGTTCCGCCCCCTCTGTTACATGAGGGAGTGCACGGGCGTGGGGCGCTGCGGGAAGAGGATGGGACGCCATCACACGCGCTCGGCAAGCCGTGCATGCTGACACAGGGCAAGAGGAGACGGCCGGTGGACGTCGCCAAGGCAAGGTAATCCGCGAGATTGCGGCAAGGCCGGTGGATGACAGCAGGGGTTGCGGTCGTATCCTCTCGATGCCCGCATCCGCTGCCTGCTCGTCTCTTTTCCCGCCTCTCTGTTAGACCACCGTCGGCATGGCCAGCTTATCCTCCCAGTAGGACCAGAGGGGCTGCGGCTCCCTCGCGAGGGCG
>ERZ773035.2912-NODE-2912-length-10640-cov-5.707983_pt1 | contig 10640 bp, 9 predicted proteins | sample MGYA00511487_ERZ773035 | MGnify/ENA primary metagenome ERZ773035 (study PRJEB29015, sample SAMEA2737985) | human oral metagenome | biome: human oral; feature: human-associated habitat; material: dental | place: China | collected 2024 ...
TTTTGCTTCGATACGGGCTGCGTACGTCTCAAGCAGACCGAGATCGTCGAGCACACCGAGGATGGTGTATTTGTTTCGCACCTCTTTGGCGTGGCGGATGGAGTCGGCAGCTTCCTTATCTGTGAGGTGGATATCTGCGGGCGCTGTCGCTGTGCCTGCGGACTTCAGCATGGCAACGATTTCCTCATGTGCGGGCATGGCGCGGACGATCTCGAGGACTGCCGGCCAGTTCTTCTCAAGTGCCGCTAAGCGACGCGCACGCACATCGGAATCGTAGCGGTGATCGCCGCGAATCTCCTTCAGGATGTCATCGGCATCGCTGCCGAAGTAGTCGTGCACACCGGCTTCCCACGCACGCTCATCGAAGGGAATTGCACGCGCTGCGGCAAAGTCGACCGTCTCTGTTTTGAGCCATCCGTACAGCATCGAGATCAGTGCCTCGCCGACGCCAATCTGAATGCCGTGCGGCGCGAGTTCTTTGCTCTCCTTTGCTGTGCGCAGCTCCCAACAGTGCGAGAGATGGTGTTCGGAGCCGGAGGCAGGACGCGAGTTTCCGATGAAGCTCATCGCAATGCCTGCGAGCACGAGCGCCTCCATGACGGACTGTACGGCGTGCGGTTCACGCAGCTTCAGCGCTTCGAGATTATCGCGGCAGATGCGGACAGAGCGGTATACCATGTCCGCGAGGGTTTCACAGTAGTACTCGTCATTCACGATATGTGAGATCTTCCAGTCGGAGAGACAGGAGAATTTGCCCATGATGTCACACCAGCCGGCGATGATCATGGACATGGGCGCATTTTTCAATACGTCGACATCGCCGACGATGATGGTCGGACAATGTGTGGTAAAGGAAACTTTGAGGCGACCGATGACAAGCGCCGCGTGTTTGGAGGCAAAGCCGTCCACAGAGGGCGCCGTGACAACGGCGGCGGTATCGATGCCCATTTTGTACGAGATCATCTTGCCGATGTCGCACATGACGCCCGTTCCGACAGCGATGATGATGTCCGCATCGCGCGGCGCGTGGATGATGATCTCGCCGATACGCGCCTCATCCGGGACAACGCGTCCCTCAAGGACGAGCGTCTCATAGGGGAAGCCGTCGCGTTCGAGATACTCTGCGACATCCTTTGCCGCGATATCCCATGTGATGCGGTCGGAGAGGATGAGCGCCTTCTTGTAGCCGCACTCGCGCAGTGTGCGCGAGATGTCCGCGGTAACGCCGGAGCCGATCAGCACGCGCTTCATGGGAATGCTGTGCGCATGACCGCAGGAACATGCGATCTCCCGTCCGAGCAGCTCATTGATGGAGAGATCCGCTATATTCTCCCGTGTATGTGTCATATTGTTTCCTCCATTTCCGAAACCATTCTGCAAAATGCGATTTCAGTATAGAGGTTTCTATATACCGTGACGGCTTTCTTTCTTCATATGTTTGATGCAGTCGTTTCTGAAATAAATCTGATGAATTTCGTATATATTGCGAAAAAAGATTGTCATGTATAGCAAGAATTTTATGATATGATTCGCATATGTCGACGAATCGCCATGCGGCGCCCATGGCAAGGAGTATGATGGATCGAAATTTCTATATTGAGGCGAGGTGATTTGATGAAGATTGTTGTTGTGTCGCACGGTCCTTTTGCCGATGGGCTCGTCAGCAGTGTGCAGATGCTCGTCGGAGCGCAGCAGGAACTGCTTTCTTTTGGTCTCGCCCCGGAGGAGGATCGATCGACACTGCAGGACAAGGTGCGTCAGGTCCTTGAGCGTGCGGGTGGCGAGGAGGTACTCGTCCTTTCGGATCTGTTCCACGGGACGCCGTTCAATGTCTGTGTAGAGTTGATGGAGCACTTTTCGTTCCGTCACATCACGGGGATCAACCTTCCGCTCTTGGTGTCCATTATCATGAACCGCAATGCGGGGATGAGCGCGGAGGAAATCTGCGTGCAGGTACTGAAGGAAGCAGCGGCTACGGTGAAGGATGTCAATCTGCTGCTCACAGAAAATGAGGGGTATGAAGAATGAGAAATATTGTATTGGCACGCGTGGATGATCGCCTGATTCACGGAGAGGTTGTGTCGGTCTGGTCGCCGTCGCTCAGCATCAACCGCATCGTCATCGTAGACGACGAGGTCGCCGTGGATGCATTCAACAAGCGCGTTTTGAAAGCACTTGCCCCCGAGGGGATCAAGGTGCTCGTCTATGATGTGGCGACGGCGAGCGAAAAGCTGAAGGGCGACCCGAAGCCGGGTGAGAAGATGATGGTGCTCACCAAGACGCCGATCTCCTATCTGCGTCTTGTGGAAAACGGTGTCGGGATCAAGGAGGTCAACCTTGGCGGCATGGGCGTACGCGATGCCCGTAAGCCGTTCATCAAAAATGTTGCCTGTGACGAGGCCGAGATCGAGGCAATACGAAAGCTTGAGTCGCTCGGCGTACGCGTCTACTATCAGCTTGTCCCGGAGCAGCAGGTCATTGAGGCGAAGAATTATATCTGAAGCCTCAACGAAACGGATTTATGTTTCATTTCATTAAGGAGGGAAACTGTATGGATATTTCGGTTACGCAGGCGGTATTGCTTGGTATCACATACTGGCTTGCCGTCGGAAATCTGCCGTTTGCAGGACTTTGGTCTCTTCAGAGACCACTCGTATGCGGCTTGGTTGCCGGCATTATTCTGGGTGATCCCGTACAAGGTGCGGTGGTTGGCGGCTCCATCAACCTCGTTTACCTTGGATTCATCTCGGCGGGCGGCAGTATGCCCGCAGATATGGGGCTTGCAGGCGTGCTTGGTACGACGTACGCGATTGCGGGCAATCTCGACTCAGGGACGGCGCTTGCGATTGCCGTGCCGCTCGGCGTGCTCGGTACGATCGTCTGGTACGGGCGCATGACACTGGACTCGATTTACGTTCATATTGCGGACCGCTACATTGAGCGCGGCGAGTACGATAAGATCTGGCGCGCGAATATTCTCTTTCCGCAGATGATGTGCTTCCTCATGACGGTTGTCCCGTGCGGACTTGCCGCATACTTCGGTGCATCCTACATCCAGGGGATGCTCAGCCTGCTCAGCGGAACGATCCTGAAGGTGTTCCAGATCATCGGCGGCGTGATGCCGGCACTTGGTATTGCAATCACCCTTCTCTATATCTACAAGGGCGAGGCGAAGGTGTTCCTCTTCCTCGGATTCATCCTTGCGGTATTCTCGGGCTTCAGCCTGCTCACCCTCGGCGTGATCTCTCTGCTGGTGGCGATCGTCTACATGCAGGTTACGAGCGCAAATGAACCCGCCGTCGCCGGTGCTGCAGATGATGACGATGATGACGACGACTGAGAAAGGGTGAAACGACATGCAGGAAAATCAGGTAACAAAAGGCGCGCTGCGCCGCGCATGGTTCATCTGGGAAACGTTTGTGCAGACGTGCTACAATTATGAGCGTATGATGGGGCTTGCCTGTGCGCATACCTTTACGCCCATCGTAAAATGTCTCTATCAGAATGATCCCGAAAAACAAAAAGAGATGATGAAGCGCGAGATCGAGTTCTTCAACGTGCATCCGGAGTTCGGTGCCTGCATCCTCGGTATGGCGATTGCGCTTGAGGAGGAGAAGGCGAAGGGCGAAAACATCCCGGCGCAGTTCATCACGAACATCAAGACCTCGCTCATGGGTCCTCTCGCGGGCCTCGGCGATACCGTGTGGCAGGGCGTGCTCATCCCGATTCTGCTTGCGATCTGTATTGACATCTCGCTTGCGGGCAGTGGAAATATCTGGGGCGCGATCATCTATGCCGTTCTCATTGTCGCTGCTGCCTATGGATTCAGCTATGTGAACTTCATGTTCGGCTACCGTGCGGGACATGATGCCATCATGGACTTCCTCGAGAGGGGAACCCTGCAGAAGATCCTCAAGGGTGCCTCGATCATGGGCTGCATGGTTATGGGCGGTCTGATTGTGAACTATGTCAAGGTGACCTGCGGCATCGAGATTGCGAGCGAAGCGTCGGTGTTCAGTATCCAAAAGGACTTCCTCGATCACGTCATGCCAAGCATTTTGCCGCTCAGCGTGACCATGGGAATCTACTGGCTGCTCAAGCAGCGCTGGTCGTCGATTAAGATCATCGGTCTGATTGTGGCCCTCGGTATTGTCTGCGGTGTCACGGGGATTCTGACCTTCTGAGGAAAGAGGAGTCGAGACGATGAAGGCAATCGTTTTGAAGAGGCCGGGGGATTTTTCCATAGAGGAGATTCCAACGCCGGAGCCGCAGGCGGATGAGGTGCTCATCCGCATTCACGCGGCGGGGATCTGCACAAACGACGTGCGGGATTTTCGCGGAGACTGCAGCTATTCCTATCCGCGCATCGGCGGTCATGAGTACTGCGGTACGATCGAGCGTCTTGGCAGTGCGGTGAACGCGGAGCGCTTTTCCGTCGGGCAGAAGGTTGTGCAGTATATTATTGACGACTGCAAAGCATGCCATTACTGCAAGCGCGGTGAGGAAAATATCTGTGAGGATTTTCCAAAGACAGAGACCTTCCAAAAGCCGAATGGTATCTCTGGCTATAAGGGCTTTGCCGAATACATTACGGCAAAGGCGGGCGATCTCTACGTCTATCCGAAGGATGCCCGCTTTGAGGATATGGCGTTCACAGAGCCTCTTGCCTGTGTGATCAACAGCATTGAACGAGCGCAGCTGCGCTTTGGTGATGATGTGCTGGTGATCGGCGGCGGAACGATGGGGATGCTGCATGTCATGGCCGCACAGCTGAAGGGCGTGCGCGTCATCCTCAGTGAGCCGCTCGCCGAGCGCCGGGAAAAAGCGCTTCAGCTGGGCGCTGCCGCCGCCATTGATCCCATTCACGAGGATTTACAGGCACGCATCAGAGAGCTCACGGAGGGGCGTGGGGCAGACGTTGTATTCAATACGACGGCAATTCCCGCAATTGCCGGAGACGCGGTGCGGGCGACCGCACCCGGCGGGACGGTCATCATGTTCAGCTCGATTCACCCGAACACGCCTGTGCCCGTCGATCTAGGGTATGTTCATTCCTATCAGCAGCGGATCATCGGTGCCGTGAATCCGTCGATTTCTTCCTACGATCAGTCGGTGCTGCTCATCGGCAAAAAGATCCTGTCACCGGAACCCCTCAGGGAAGCGATATTCGATTACCGGGATTTCGGGCAGGCGATGGAAACGGCGATGCGGCCGGATACCTATAAGGTGCTGTTGAAATTCGGAGAACTCGAATAAGGGCAGCGCGCTTTCCTGGCGCAGAGAGGAGGGAGCGATATGCTGAACGCGCGTCAGGTCAGGATGATGCTCGAGATGTACGAGGCGGGCAGTACGTATTTCACAGCGTCGTATTTCTCGAAGAAGCATGCAGTCAGCGTCCGCACGACACAGGCGGATATGAAGAGTGTGAAGGAGGAGCTGGAACAGACAGGGCTGGCGCGCGTGGTCTCACAGCAGGGACGGGGCAGCTACCTCGCCGTCGAGGATGCGGAGATGTTCTCCGACTGGGTCAACAATCTCTATATGCAGCACACCGTCGGCTCGCTCTCCTATCCGCTCAGCCGTGTGACGAAGATCGTCTTCATTCTGCTCGGCAGGTTTCGCGAGATGCCGATGTATGAACTTGAGGAGGCGCTCTTCATCTCGCGGTCGACACTGCTCACGGACCTGCGCAGCGTTCAGAAGAGCCTTGCGCCGTTTCGACTCAGCGTTCAGCGCAAGGATAATCGCCTGCGCATTGTCGGCTCTGAGATCGACAAGCGCCGCTGTCTTGCGGAAAACGGGCTCTACCTCGCACATCTGCAGGGCATTGAGGAGGAGCGTGACAATCACATCGATCTGCAGCGCATCTCCTATCTCAAGGATGTACTGCTCAATGTGTTCGTGGAGTTCCACTACTACATTCAGGATGCGGATTTCAGCAATGCCGTGCTGACGCTGAACATCATGCTGCACCGTGCGCAAAAACGCTTCTTTATTCAGGAGAAGGAGCTGCGCATTACGGACGATATTGAGAAGGAACTGCGTATCTCGGAGCGCATTTTTGCGAAGCTCTCCGATCGTTTCCTCTGTCGTTTTCCGAGGGAGGAGGTACGTTTCTTTGCCATCTATCTCAAGGGGCAGGAGATCTTCAAGAATCACGATATCATCTCCAAGGAGCTGGATGAATTCATCCGTGATGCGTTTTTGCGGATCAAGGCGAACTACGGCGTGGACTTCACGAACAGCATCAGCCTGCGCATCGCCATCGCACTGCACTGCATCCCGCTCATGATTCGGGTGAAGTATGACATGCAGCTTCAGAGTGCGAGCCTCACGGAGGTGCGCGAGACGTTCCCGCTCGGCTATGAGATTGCAACGTATTTTTCCTATCTGCTGCGCGAAGCATATCTCGATGATGCACGCATTATCGACGATGAGATCGCGCTGATCGCGGCACATTTCTATGGCACGCTGCTCGAGCTGCGTCAAAAGAAGAAGGAGACGCGCGTGCTCGTCATCTCGTCGCTTAAGATGAGCATGACGGTGCTCCTGCGTTCCATTCTGATGAAGTGGTTCTCGCGGGAGATCGCTGCACTCGATTTCATTCATGCCGATGAACTGCATCCGAGTATGTTGGATGACTACGATGTCTTTCTGACGACGGAGAAGAACGAGGTATATGACAACGGGCTCGCGATGTATATCACACCGTTCCCGACGGAACTTGATCGGCGCAGCATCAAGCTGCTGCTCGACGGCTTTTCGGATATCGAGGACGTGGTCGGGATCTTCTCCAAGGACCTCTTCTTCTATCGGGAACATGCGACCAAGGCAGAGATCCTCGAGCTGCTCTCCGCGCACGCCGAGGAGCACTATGGGCTCAGCGGAATACTTGACGCCGTGCTTGAGCGTGAGAACATCGGCAGCACCTTTTTCAGCCGCGGCATCGCCCTGCCGCATCCCATGCAGGCGGTATCCTCCGATACCTTTGTCAGCACCTGTGTCATTCGGAACCCGGTGTGCTGGGATGAGGAGGGGAGCGAGGTGCAGATCGTCATGCTGATCCACATCGGCAAGAACAATCCGCGCTCGTTTCAGCTCTGGGACTATTTCTCGCATATCTTCGAGGAGAAGAAATTTGCCGAGGAGATCGCGGCGGAGCCGACGTTCGAGCGGTTTACGCAGCGGCTGAAGGAACTCCTGACGGAGCGATTTGTAAAATAAGAAAACAGCGTTTTCCCCCATATAGGAGGAGGACGCTTTTTTTGATTGCAAATATTTTCTGCGTTTGTATAATGGAAATGACTGCATTTGAAGGAGGAATGACAATGTCAAAGAACGATGTGCTCTTTATCGGTTATCCGAAGTGTTCGACCTGCCAGAAGGCGGAGAAGTTTTTGCGCGCGCACGGCTGCGCGGCGCCGATGCGCGACATCGTGGCGGAGAAGCCGACGGCGGACGAGCTGCGTGCGTGGCACACAAGGAGCGGACTGCCGCTGAAGCGGTTTTTCAACACGAGTGGGATGCTCTACCGTGAGCTCGCGCTCAAGGACAAGCTGCCTGCGATGACGGAGGAGGAGCAGTACGCCGTACTTGCGTCCGACGGCATGCTTGTGAAGCGTCCTCTCCTCATCACGCAGGATCGCGTGCTCACGGGCTTCCGCGAGAAGGAGTGGGCGGAGATTTTTGCTTGAGAGAGGTGCTTTTATGAAGCGTGAATACATGGACGGCATTCTCTATGCGCTGCTCTTTGCGATCCCTGCGTATATCATGGGGCTGTACTTCCCTATCGTGGGCGGTCCCGTGTTCGGCATTCTGCTCGGCATGTTGTTTGCAAAGAAACGGCGGCCGCAGACGACCGAGAGCGGGATCAAATTCACGGGCAAGAAGATTTTGCAGTATGCGATCATCCTGCTCGGCTTTGAGATGAATCTCTTTCATGTGGTGGAGGTCGGCGAGCAGTCGCTCTACGTCATGATCTTCACGCTGCTCGCGGCGTTCGGCGCGGCGTTCCTGATGGGGAAAATACTGGGACTTGACCGCGATATGACCGCGCTCGTCGGTGCGGGGACGGCGATCTGCGGCGGTTCCGCGATTGCGGCGGTCGCACCCGTGATCGGAGCGAAGGATCGGGATGTCGTGATCTCGATCGCGACCATCTTTTTCTTCAATGTGCTTGCGGTCTTTATCTTCCCGTTCCTCGGGCATAGTTGGGGGATGTCGGACGCAGGGTTCGGCATGTGGGCGGGTACTGCCATCAACGACACGTCGTCGGTCGTTGCGGCGGGCTATGCCTACAGCCATGATGCGGGCGCGTACGCGACCATTGTGAAGCTGACGCGAACGCTGATGATTGTGCCGGTCTGCCTGTTCTTTGCCCTGCTCATGATGCGCAGTGCGGCGCAGAGCGGTGCAGGTTTTTCGCTGAAACGCATCTTCCCGATGTTCGTGCTCTACTTCGTGTTCGCGTGCATCGTGAACACGACGGGCATCCTCCCCGCCGAGATTTCGCATGGGCTTGGGATGCTCGGCAAGTTCTCCATCGTACTCGCGATGAGTGCAATCGGACTGAATACGGATCTGCCGTCCCTCATCAAGCACGGGACGCGACCGCTTCTGCTCGGCATGGTCTGCTGGATCGCGGTTGCGGGCACATCGCTCATTGTACAGCATGTGCTCGGGCTGCTGTGAGGCGAACCGATGAGCGATGAACAAAATATAGAGCTGCGTCCGTTCCCGCCGTTTTTGCCGCCGCAGGCAACCGTGCTCATGATGGGATCGTTTCCGCCCGCCGCCGAAAAACGGGCGATGGAGTTCCACTACCCGAACTTCCAGAACGATATGTGGCGTGTCTATGGGCTCGTATTCTTCGGCGATGCGATGCACTTTCAGCGTGCAGGGGAAAAGGCGTTTGACGCGGAGAGGATCAAGGCGTTTCTCACCGAGCGCGGCATTGGCTCGTGCCCCGGCGTGCGCCGTGCCATTCGTACGCATGGGAATGCATCCGATGCCTATCTGAAGGTTGTGGAGACGGTTGAGCTGCCCGAGATTTTGGAGAAAATCCCGCAGTGCCGCCGCATCTGCACAACGGGCGGCAAGGCAACGGAGATCCTGCTCGCACTGCTTGAGACGGAGGTCAAGGCAAAGGACTTCAAGACGGGCACGACGATAACTGCGCGCTGCGGTGACCGTGACCTCCTCGTCACGCGCCTGCCGTCCACCTCGCGCGCCTACCCGATGAAACTCGAAAAGAAAGCCGAGGCATATCGGAAGTTTTTCTGCGAGGCGGGATTTGTAGTGGCGAAGTAAAATAGGAAATAAAAACGGCACACCGTGAGTAAATCACAGAGTGCCGTTATTTTTACAAAGAAATGGTCAAAACAGATCCTTGGCGAGGACGATGGTCTGCTCGCGCGAGGGACCGACGGAGACGATGCCGAGGGCAATGCCCGTGATCTCAGCCATGCGCTCGAGATACTTGCGTGCGTTCTCGGGCAGGTCGTCGTAGCTGCGGATCCCCGAGATGTCCGTTTTCCATCCCGGGAAGGTCTCGTAGACCGGCTCGACCTCTGCGAGGACGTTGAGGCTTGCGGGGACGCCCTTCAGCAGCTGCCCCTTGTGTTTGTAACCCGTGCAGATCTTGATTTCGTCGAAGCCGTCGAGAATGTCGAGGCGCGTGACCGCCATGTAGTCGATGCCGGAGAGCAGCCCCGCGTGGCGGACGACGACCGCATCGAGCCAGCCCGTGCGGCGCGGCCGTCCCGTGACGGTGCCGAACTCATGCCCCGCCTCGCGCAGCTTTTCGCCGATCGCGTTCAGCTGCTCGGTGGGGAACGGCCCCTCGCCGACGCGCGTGCAGTATGCCTTGACGATACCGACGACCTTGTCGATCTTCTTCGGTGCAACGCCCGCACCGACAGTCACGCCGCCCGAGATGGGGTGCGAGGCGGTGACGTAGGGATAGGTGCCGTAGTCGATGTCGAGCATGGTCGCCTGTGCACCCTCAAAGAGGATCTTGCGTCCTGCCGCGATCTCCTCGTTGATGAGGGGGATTGTGTCCGTGACGAGTGGACGCAGGCGCTCGGCGTAGCCCTCGTACTCCGTGAGTACCTCTTCGTAGTCGAGCGGTTCGTGGGCGTAGACGGCGGCGAGCTCCCCGTTCTTATTGTCGAGGTTCTTTTTGAGCTTCTTCGCGAACTCGTCCTTCTCCATGAGGTCGCAGACGCGGATGCCGATGCGGTCATCGCGATCCATGTAGCAGGGACCGATGCCGCGTCCCGTTGTGCCGATCTTGTCCGCGCCGCGCTGTGCGTCGCCGATGCCGTCCATCAGACGGTGATAGGGCATGACGACATGGGCGCGGTCGGAGATGCGGATATTCGAGGTGTCGATGCCGCGCGCCGCCATGGCGTCCATTTCCTGTAAGCATACCTCGGGATCAAAGGCGACGCCGTTTGCGATGATGTTGTGCGTGCCTTTGTAGAGGATGCCCGACGGCAGGAGACGCAGCTTGTACTCCTCTCCGTCCGCGACGACGGTGTGACCGGCGTTGCAGCCGCCCTGGAAGCGGACAACGGTGTCTGCCTTGCTTGCGAGGTAGTCGACGATCTTCCCTTTGCCCTCGTCGCCCCACTGTGTGC
>ERZ773035.2914-NODE-2914-length-10631-cov-10.010590_pt1 | contig 10631 bp, 9 predicted proteins | sample MGYA00511487_ERZ773035 | MGnify/ENA primary metagenome ERZ773035 (study PRJEB29015, sample SAMEA2737985) | human oral metagenome | biome: human oral; feature: human-associated habitat; material: dental | place: China | collected 2024 ...
TCCTTCAGCACCGCCTTGACGCGCGGGATGATTTCTCCCGACTTATAGACGAGAATAGTATCACCGATACGGATGTCCAGACTGTCAATATAGTCCTGATTGTGCAGGGTCGCCCGCTCGACACGCGTTCCGCAGAGCCCCACGGGATCGAACACGGCCGTCGGCGTGATGCGCCCAGTCCGTCCGACGGAAAGCTCAATATCGCGAAGTACCGTCTCCTTCTCCTCCGGCGGATACTTATAGGCAATCGCCCAACGCGGCGCCTTTGCCGTCACACCAAGTTCCTCACGCATGGCAAAGGAGTTCACCTTAACCACGGCTCCATCGATGTCATAGGGCAGGCTGCCGCGCCGCACACCGATCTCCTCGATGGCGGCCCAGACCTCCTCCGCCGTACGGCAGACGCGGTAATTCGCAATCGTCTTGATCCCCTGAGACTGCATGAATGCATACGCCTCGGTGTGAGAGGAAAACATGCGGCCGTCACTGCGCTGCAAATTGAATACGAACATAGACAGCCTGCGCTCCTTCGTGATGCGCGAATCCAGCTGCCGCAGAGTTCCTGCAGCACAGTTGCGCGGATTGGCAAAGGGCTTCAGCCCGAGAAGTTCCTGTCGCTCGTTGACCTCGGCAAATGCGGCGCGCTTCATATAGACCTCGCCGCGCACCTCAAAATATGGCAGTGCATCATGCAGCTTCTGTACAACATCGTCGATCACGCGTGCATTCGCTGTCACGTCTTCTCCCTGCACAATGCCGTCACCTCGTGTGATCGCACGTGCAAGCACACCGTTCTCGTAGCGAAGTGCCAGAGACAATCCGTCGATCTTTTCCTCGACGACAAATTCCGCCGCAGGAAAATGCGTAAGGACATTATCGACAAACGCATGAATCTCTTCCTCGGAGAATACATCCTGCAGGGAGAGCATCGGAACATCATGAGGAACGAGTACGCCGACTTCGCGCTGTGCTGAGCCTCCCACGGTGCGTGTCGGCGAGTTCTTCGTAATGAGCTCCGGATACGCTGCCTCAAGTTTTTTCAGACGCATCATCAGCATATCGAAGTCATAATCCGAAATCTCAGATTCATTATCGTCATAATACTGCTTGGAATACTTCCGTATTTTACGCCGCAGCTCTGACAGCTCTGTCTTTACCTCATCAATCTTGCTCATGATCTCCTCACAGCTTCAAAATCGGTGCATACTTTTGCACGAACTTCTTGATTCCTTCCCCCGGGAATGCAATGGACAGCTCGGCATCCTCACCTGATCCGCTGATGGCGACAATGCGCCCGTCCCCCCACTTGCTGTGGCGTACGGCATCCCCCGCCTTAAAGGCTGCCGATGCGTCGGGGCGGATCACACTGCCGTCCTCCGCCGTATGCTGCGGCGGCGGCATATAGCGTTTTCGCTCTGTGCGGGTACTGCGCTCACTCCATATATTGGATGGTGCACGCAGATCAGTCCCGCCTAAAAAGTCCGCCTCCTTATGCTCGACCAGCTCCTCCGGAATCTCTGCCAGAAAGCGCGAAGGCCGCGACATCTCCGTACGCCCGTAGATCGTCCGCTGCCTTGCATAAGTGAGGTAGAGCCGACGCTCGGCGCGCGTGATGCCGACATAGCACGTACGCCGCTCCTCCTCGATCTCCGTATCATCGAGCAGCGTGCGGGAATGCGGAAAGAGCCCTTCCTCCATCCCCGCCATAAAGACGGCGGGAAACTCCAGCCCCTTCGCCGCGTGAAACGTCATGAGCGTCACTGTCCCGTCCGACTGCTCCGTCTGGTCGACATCGGAAATCAGCGCAATCTGTGCGAGGAAATCCGCAAGTCCGTTCTCCCCCTCCGCTGCACCATCATCAAAGTTCTTCGCCACACTGATGAACTCACGCAGGTTTTCGAGACGGTCACGGTTGTCTTCCTTCTTCTCCTCCTCAAGCGCAGCGGCATAGCCGGACGTCTCGATCACATCCTCGACAATCTCATGGATGGGACGCGTTCCGAGCTGTCCCATAAAGGTAAAGACCATGGCAGCGAACTCCTCCAGCGCCAGCTTTACCTTGGCGGAGAGTTTGGGAATCATGGAGAGCAGCTGAGCATCCGTAATCACCTCAAAGAGAGAGATGCGGTACTCCTCCGCCGTCTCCATCATGCGGGCGATGGAGGTAGGGCCAAGACCACGACGCGGGACATTGATGATGCGCAGAAGGCTCAGTGTATCGCGAGGATTGTAGATCACACGCAGATAGGCAATAATGTCTTTAATCTCACGCCGATCATAGAAACGCACCGAACCAACCATTGCATACGGGACACCTGTCGCGTAAAAAGCCTCCTCAATATTGCGTGACTGCGCATTGGTGCGGTAGAGCACGGCAATATCGCCATACTTGACATGGAACATGGTGTGCAGACGCTCCACCTCCCGCACGATATAGGAGGCCTCATTCTTTTCCGTTGCTCCCTCATAGATCGTAATGCGGTCGCCGGTCGGATTATCCGTCCAGAGCTCCTTCTTCTTGCGCGTCAGGTTGTTCTCGATCACAGCATTCGCTGCCGCAAGAATATTCTTCGTCGAGCGGTAGTTCTGCTCAAGCAGGATAACCGTCGCCTCCGGGTAGTCCTTCTCAAAGTTCATGATGTTCCGCATATCTGCGCCGCGCCAGCCGTAAATTGACTGGTCTGCATCGCCGACGACGCAAATATTGCGGTGCTCTGCGGCAAGCAGCTTGGTGATCGCATACTGTGCGCCGTTCGTATCCTGATACTCATCCACAAGAATGTACTGGAACTTCTTTTGGTACTTCGTCCGCAGTTCCTCATTCTTCGTAAGGAGTTCCACCGTCAGCATCAGCAGATCATCAAAATCCAGTGCATTGTTCTCCTGCAGCTTGGACTGATAGAGGGCATAGATCTTGGCGACCTGTTCGGCAAAGAAATCCGTTGCCTGCGCCGTAAATGCCGCGACATCGAGCAGACGGTTCTTCGCATCGGAAATATGCGCCTGCACCGCGCCGGGAGCGGTATGCTTCTCGTCGATATTGAGCTCTTTCAGGCACTCACGGATCAGCCCCTTGCTGTCCGCAGCATCGTAGATGACGAAGTTCTTCGCATAGCGCCCGTAGTGCTCGAGCTCCATGCGCAGAAAGCGGGCACAGAACGAATGGAATGTGCTCAGCCAAACGTCCTGCGCCGCATCTCCGATCAGTGCATCCACGCGTTCACGCATCTCGCGGGCAGCCTTATTGGTAAATGTAATGGCAAGGATGCGGTAGGGCGGAACACCATGTTCCAGCAAATTGGCGATGCGAAATGTCAGCACACGGGTCTTTCCGGACCCCGCGCCGGCAACGATGAGGAGAGGCCCCTGCAGGCACGCGACAGCGCGCTGCTGTGGCTCGTTCAGCCCTTGCATCAAATCCATAGAATCGTCCCTTTCACTCCAAATAAGAAAGGCGGGGCCGCCGCCACGGCAACTCCGCCCCTCCCATATACAGTATCCCTTATGTCTTAATTCGCTTGACCGCTTCCGAGAGCGGCGGAATGATCTGCTTCTTGCGCGACATGACACCCGGCAGATAGAGATGTGTTCCGCTCGTATCCTTGCGGAACGCCTCTCCGATCAGCGTGCGCGGCGATCCCGTAAAGAGCAGATAGGTTGCCTCCTCGAGAATGTCCGTAATCATAACGAGACTGAGGTCAAAGCCCTCCGTGTCGCAGATGGACTTCATCGCTGCGAGGAGCTCATCCTCCTTTGCCATGATTTCCTTCGTGTCCATCACCGAGGTCTGACTGACGACCACACGATAGGCACCAATGGTGAACTCCTTGAGGTCGTTGCGTACAATCTCCATCGGCGTCATATTGCCGACACTGGAGCCCGCCTTCAGCATCTCGAGGCCGTACGCGTTCATATCCACGTCTGCGATCTCAGCGAGACGCTCCGCCGCCTGTTTATCCTTTGGCGTGCAGGTCGGAGACTTGAACAGTACCGTATCGGAAATGATGGCGGAGAGCAGAAGACCTGCAATCGACGGAGGAATATCAATATCGTTCTGCCAGTGCATATTAGAGACAATCGTCGCCGTGCACCCGACCGGCTCGGCATGAGTATAGATCGGTTCGCTCGTACTGATCCCACCGAAGCGATGATGATCGATGATCTCGACGATCTTCGCCTCCTCGATGCCCTCAACAGCCTGATTGCGCTCGTTGTGATCGACAAGAATCACCTGTGCGGGGTCGGAGACACCAAGTCGGTCACGGCTCACGAGACCAACGATGCGTCCATTCTCTAGTACAGGATAATTACGGTAGTTGGTCTCCTCCATAATTCCCTTAATATCAGACAGGAGATCGAGCGGCTTAAAGCAGACTGGATTCTCATGCATGATGCGCCGAATGGGCACACACTGATTGATGAGCCGCGCCACGGTATAGGTATCATACGGCGTCGAGAGGACGAAGATACCGCGCGCCTCAGCTTCCTCCAGAGCCTCTGCCGGAACGCGGCCGTCCCCGGTCACGACGAGACAGGAAATCCCCTGGTCAATACAGGTCAGAATCGTCTCTGGCTTTCGGTCGCCCACGAGCACGATATCGTTTCCTTTGATGATCTTCTGGATCGTTGCAAGACTTCCGGCAGCGATGCGGATCTGCCCTTTGATCGTCTCCGCCTCATCTCCGGGGACAAGCACCTGACTGTCGGTAGCATGAATGATGTCGCGATAACGCACGCGCATGTCTGCGAGATTCGTCATGCCAAGTTCCTGAAAATATCGCTTGGCAAGATCACTGACCGAAACGATGCCGACGAGAAGTCCCTGGCTGTCCGTCACGGGAATCGACCGCAGATCATTCTCGCGCAGAACCTCCCCCAGATTGCGCAGGGTATCGTGCTGACGCACGACAATCTTGCAGTCCATCGCAATATCCTTGACGCGCGGATAGAGATCGGGGATCAAGAGCGGTTTTTCGACATGGAAGTACTCCAATGCAAACCGCGTCTCCTTATTCACTTTGCCGGCACGTGCGGCTACGGCATTGACGCCCATGGCCTGCTTCAGATGGGCATACCCGATCGCGGAGCAGATCGAATCCGTGTCCGGATTACGATGTCCAATGACATAAATTGGCTTCGCAACATTCAAAATAGTACCTCCTATTACGGTTCTGTCCACCGCATATATCGTTGTCATTATAGCATATTCACTGATTCGATTCCATAAGCAAAAGAAAAGATGCAGGACATGAACAGCACCTGCATCCTTTGTTCCGCATCACACCTCAAAGGCACCCTTGAGATGATGGATCCTCCACTCGCTTCCCGCGGCATAGACCTCAACGATGTCAAAACGGCAGGGTGTTTGATCCATCTGTTTTTCGCACAGATACAACATCGCCGTCTGTATGATCCTGCGCTGCTTCCGGTAGTTTACCGCTTCTGCAGGAAGTCCGCAGCGGACGCTTCGTCGTGTCTTTACCTCGACAAAGACCAACGTATCATGATCCTTTGCGATCAGATCGATCTCCCCTGTTTTCGTGCGATACTTCTGCGCCAGAATTCGATATCCCTGCGCGCCGAGATAGCGAGCAGCACAGGACTCCCCGCGATCTCCCAGCACCTTATTGCTCATGGCGATTTCCTGCTCCCCATGTGACGGTCGATCCGATAGACATGGGCGAGCACTTCGGCGATCGTACGATAGAGCTCGGGAGGGATCTCGCGGTCAATCTCAAGCGCCATCAGCATATTGACGAGCGATTTATTCTGATAGACCGGTATGCCGTTTTTGCGTGCCTCCGCCAAAATGCGGTCAGCAACGAGAGAACGGCCTTTTGCCGTCACGCGCGGCGCACGATCCGACTTTGCATCATACTTGACGGCAACAGCACGCGGTTCTTCTTCGCGCTGCTCCTCTTCCCTGTCCGCGTGATCCGGCATATCTCACCATCCTTGCCTTTCGTCTTTCGATCCCCCAAGAATATTATATGAAGCGATCTCGTGATCGTCAATAGAGTATTCGATGACTGTCATCATCAGTTGGTAAAGAAACGGCGCTCACCAATCGCGCCGATCTGTATCCCCTCAATCACCAAAGAAGTTCCATCGGCGGACTCACGTATGCTGTCGAGTTCGTTTCGAAACTCCCATGCGGCATCTGCATCAGAAAAATAGAGGCGCATATCGACATGATTCTCTTCGTAGATGCGGTTGATGAGTTCGACGGTGCCGATGTAGTCCGTGAGAACACAGATTCTGAGCCAAGTCTCTTTCTTGACCTGATCCGTCGCCTCATCCTTATGGGACTCATCATAGACATGAATGTAGGCAGGATACTCGGTCTCCCCCATGAAAAGCGGCATCACATAGCTCATGGAACGCTGTCCTGGCTGCGGCGCCGCATTCTCTCCCTCAAGTGAGTGACGCATAGTCAGAGCCAGTGCTGCGACATCCCGCCCCGCACGTCTGTACTGCTCTGCTGTCATCCTGCGCGTCTTGACCAGATCTGCCATCTGCATAAATGCCCATAGGCGCGGGAGATCCGGCATCTGCTGCTCAAAAGCCGCTTGGCGAACAGTTCCCGGAATATTCTGCTGCGTCAGCTGGATGAGTTGCTGAAGCTGTTTTGCATCGCCCTCGCTCAAGATCTGCGTACGTCCGCTGACGAAGTTCTGGAGCAGCAGTGTCTCACGCTGGCTGAGGTTTTCATTCTGCAGCAGCACTCGTGCCAAATCACGAAGCGTACTCATCATCTGCGGCACATTCTCCATTGGACGCGTGATGAACTTCGGAATGATTGTCGGCGTCTCGGCCGTCTTTGCGGCATCTGAGCCCTGCATCGAGGAAGCTGGCGGCTGTGTCGCTTCTGTCTCCGCCCGCCCCGTCTGTGAACGGGCGGCCTGCTCCGTGCTCTGGGGCGTTTGTTTTACGGCTTCTGTTGTTCCCGTCCTCACCCCTTCACTAATGATCTGACGGGCAGAACTTAGTGTCCCGTCTGTACCTTCCTGCCCGCGCTGTGCCTCTGCCGCAGGCAGAGAGGACGCGGCATTTCCTTTCGTGCCGGTACCGGCTGCGGCAGTATCCGCCTGACGAAGTGCAGGGGCTTCCGTTCCCTTTGCCGACGGTGTAGAGGAGGCCTCCCCCTGTTTTGCACCCTGTGCAATATTGTCGGCGGGAAGTTCCTCTGTGACAGCCGCAGTATCTGATGCAGCTGTGGCAGCAGGTGCAGGATTTTGCATTGCGCCCGCAGAGGGTGCTGCCATGCGTGCGTTCTGTCCACTTGCCGGCATCTGCGCCGCGCCCTCTTCTGCGGGGAGTGCTGCGCTTCCCTGCTGTGGTGTCGCCTGTGCCTCTCCTGCCTGTACCGGTGACTGCGTCCCTCCCGGCTGCGGCATTGTCTGCTGCGTCGCCGCTTCCGCGTCACGCGGCATCAGCAACTGAACCAGCTGATTTAAAAACATCATAGAGGAGGTACCGCCGCCGCTTGTCGCGGTGGGTGCAGCACCTGCGCCTGCATTCAGCTGAGAGAGGACGGTCTGCAAATCCTTCGGGAGGAGTTCGGCGTTTCCTGTATCAATCAGCTGAAATGCGGCTTTCGTCAGCATAATCGGCTCAAACGTCCCGCCCGCATCCTTGGCAACGGCATTTTTCAATGCCGCAAGCAGCGTTGCCACATCATCGCTGACACGGGGAACTTCGTTTGTCTCCGCCATCGTCCCCATCTGATTCAGCATACGTGCCATCGTCGTCAGCTGATCCGTCGAGAAGCGCTGACTTGCCGCTGTACTGCCAAGTCCCTGTGCAAGTGTGGACTCAATCGAAAAAGACTGCCGAATAATATTCCGTATGACCTCTTTGAGCTCCTGCGGAATCTGCTCAACATTCGTCTGCTGACGTCCGCTGATTTTGGACAGAACATCCGCCATACGGTCAATCGCAGTCTCAATGGACACGTTGGTTCGTTGACTGAATGCCGCTGAGGCATTCTCCTGATCGCCGCGGCCTTGCACTCCTTCGGTCGGGCGTTCCGATGAAATCCGCTGCGGTGCGGAGACGGCAGCCGCCGCTGCAGTTGCATTTGCTTCAATCGGCACAGTATTCACAGCCTTTTCTGTTAATTATCATCGAGCGAATGGGCTCGAACGTTTTACGATGCAGTGGACAGATCCCATATTTACGTATCGCCTCGATATGTTCCCGTGTTCCATAGCCCTTATGCTGCGCAAATCCGTATACTGGATACTCCTTGTCATACGTCAGCATCAAGCGATCCCGCGTCACTTTCGCCAGAATCGACGCCGCCGCGATCGATGCGGATTTGGCATCCCCTTTGACGATCGACTGCGATGCCATGCGCAGACGTGGAAGCGCCACAGCGTCAATCAGTACCTCCTGCGGTGTTGGCAAAAGCGCGGCAACAGCATCATACATCCCTCTACGCGTCGCCTCCAAGATATTCATGCGGTCAATCGTCTCAGCGTCAATGAGCTCGACATGATAGGAAACAGCATCTGACACGATCGTTTCATAAAGCTCTTCCCGCACTTTTTCAGACAGCTTCTTTGAGTCGTTCAGGCGCAGAAGCAGGTACTCCTGCGGCAGGATCACTGCAGCGACAGCGACAGGTCCCGCGAGAGGGCCGCGCCCGGCCTCATCTATACCGGCGACGATGCAGTTCCCGCGCTCGGCAGCACAGCGTTCATACGAATACATTGCATAGAGACGCATACGCTCCTGTTGGGTGCGTTCATAGCGGCGAAGAATGGATTGGACGGATTTACGTACGTCACATTTGCAGGCATTGAGAAAATCCTCCGTCACATCTCCGCGACGAAAAACATCTTCTATTTCTTTTATCGTCATTTTCTCTGATTCCTTCACCGCACTGTTTACACGGACGGGATATACGGCACGGCATCCAAGGAAATACGTCCTAATCTGCCGCTCCGAAAATCCGTCAAAATTACCTGCTCCGCCTTTTCATAATCAATTTTCCCGCCGGCACGGAGGCATCCGCGCTTTCGGCCAATGGCATCAAGCAAATTAGCCCCCTCAGGCAGAGGTTCATCCAGCCGATACCGCGTACACAGTGACTGCGGACTATCCTCTCTCAAACGGTTCAGGAGCAGCAATACCACACTTCCTACATCGTAAACATTGTCATTGATTGCCCCTGTAAATGCAAGATGAAGTGCCGCCTGCTGATCCTCGAATTTCGGCCAGAGGATGCCGGGCATATCCAGCAGCTCAAGCTGTGCGCCAAGGCGAATCCACTGCTTTGCGCGGGTCACACCAGGACGGTTCTCCACCTTCGTCTTTGTTCCGCCCGACAGCCGATTGATCAGCGATGACTTACCGACATTCGGGATGCCTAGAATCATACAGCGCGCGGCGCGCGGTTTTGCCCCATGCTGCACCAATTTATCCGTTTTTGGCTTTGCGCACCGTGCAATTGCCTGTACGAGTTCCTTCGTTCCCTTCCCCTTCACGGCATCCACGGGAACAGCAGAAAGCCCTTCTGCGGCATAATACTTGACCCACGCACGTGTCACATTTTCATCCGCAAGATCCGCCTTGTTCAACACAATGAGACGCGGCTTACCGCCCACCATCTCGCGCAGAACAGGATTCGCAGAGCTCATCGGAATACGCGCATCGAGAAGCTCCACCACCACATCCACCGACTTTAGATTCTCCTGAACCAGACGCTCCGCCTTCCGCATGTGCCCCGGGTACCACTGGAGGCTTGGGATGTCGATAATGTTGTTATTTTCCATTATGACCTTTCTACGTATCATATTCGCCCATGATGAGATTATTTAGTTTGTATATAACATCTGCTGCTATATCATTTATTTCGGACTGTGATACATCCTCTCTACCGAAATTTGCCAGCTTAAATGCTTCTAAAGCACAAATACATTCTTTTAGATTATCAAACTTTTGGTCATACTGAAAGGAGTTATATTCTACAGGAGCAGTGGGTTGAATAAGATCAATACGTTCGACCCGTTTTCCATCGGTAAAGAAGAGCACTAAGCTCATACGTGAACACAGTTTTTTATCCGGCTTTGCTCCCATCCAATACCCAGCAATCGCTCCAACCGTGCCAAAGGCAAGCCTCCCTGCTGCAGCTGTCAACAGACTTCCGTGTTGTCCCTTTAATATATGATGATCTAAGATAATATCGTAATCTACAAAATTCTCGCGGCGATGCAGATGCTGGTCATCTTGATCATCATAATCAATAAGCTCCTCAAACGAATCATTAGGTATATGGATAATCTCTTCGTCTGCATCCCATTCAATAAGAGCAGGCTCATATTCGTCGAATGGAACCTGATATCTTGGTCGAAATGTATCCATGATTTGTCCCTTTCATTTATTTTTGTTTTCTCAGCAGGCAAACGTTCTCAACGTGCGAAGTCTGTGGAAAGAGATCCACCGGCTGAACTTCCTGCGCAAGATAACCGAGTTCTTTCAGGATGGCGAGGTCGCGTGCTAGTGTTGCAGGGTTGCAGGAGACGTAGACGATGCGCTGCGGCTTCATATTTGCGAAGGTGCGAAGGACGGTTTCGGTGCAGCCGACACGCGGCGGGTCGACGCCGACGACATCGGGGCGAATCCCC
>ERZ773035.2917-NODE-2917-length-10618-cov-20.763988_pt1 | contig 10618 bp, 8 predicted proteins | sample MGYA00511487_ERZ773035 | MGnify/ENA primary metagenome ERZ773035 (study PRJEB29015, sample SAMEA2737985) | human oral metagenome | biome: human oral; feature: human-associated habitat; material: dental | place: China | collected 2024 ...
ACCGCTGGGCGGTGCGTTCAGCCACACCTACGCCTACGACGAGCTTAACCGACTGATACGCGCCGAGGGCAAGGCCAAGGGCATAGGCTACGCCATGGACATGAGTTTCGGGCTGATGGGCGAGCCGCTCACCAAGGTGCAGCGCACCGACTCGGGCTCGGTTGCGGGCAGCTACGCGCTGGCCTACGAATACGGCGACGCCGACCATCCCACCGCCCCCTCGCAGATAGGGCACGAGCGTTACGCCTACGACGCCAACGGCAACCCCACGCTCGTGGAGGACGACAGCCTGAACACGGAGCGGCGCATGGCGTGGGACGAGGAGAACCGCCTGATGGCCCTGTCGGACAACGGCAAGACCAGCCGCTACACCTACAACGCTGCGGGCGAGCGCATCGTGAAGAGCCACGGCTACCTTGAGGGCGTGTACGTCAACGGCGCGCCGCAAGGCCTCACCTTCCACGAGACGGAGGACTACACCATCTACCCCGCCCCCATACTCAGCGTTACGCGCCAACGTTTCACCAAACACTATTTCATCGGCGACAGGCGCGTGGCCTCCAAAATCGGTGCGGGCATATTCCAAAACGCCTACGGGCATGGCGCGAACGTCGTCACGGCCGGGCAGAAAGACTACCAGATGCGTATGATGCAGATAGAAAAACAACGCGAAGACTACTACCGCAAGCTGGGCACGCCGCCGGGTGTGCCCATGATGAAGGGTGCGACGGCCGAACCCGAGAACACACACGTGGGCATCTTCTACTTCCACACCGACCACCTCGGCTCTACATCCTACATCACCGATGCCAAGGCCAACGTCGCCCAATTCGATGCCTACCTGCTCTGCAGCGAACTACTCGTTGACGAACATTCCTCCACGGAGGAGATGCCGTATAAGTTCAACGGCAAGGAGTTCAACGAGGAGACGGGACTGTACAATTATGGTGCAAGGTACATGAACCCGAAGACAAGTTTGTGGTATGGGGTGGATGCATTGGCAGAGAAGTATGTATCAACAGGTTGTTATGTATATTGTATAGATAATCCTGTAAAGTTCATAGATTCTGATGGAAATGATATTCTTCTTATCGTTTGGGCAGGTCATGATGGAAGAATCGGACATGGTGGAATCGCCATATCTAATTATAAAGAAGTGAAATCTAAAGTAAAAGTTAATGGACGTTGGACAACTCAAGTAAGAATGGTTCAAGATGGGACTTATACATATAGAGTTCTATGGCCTGGTGGGGAAGGTGCAGGAAAACAAAATTTTGATAAAGATTTACCTGTTGATGAGAAACTTTCTTCAAAGGTTAAAGCCACTACACCAAATCTAATTTTTAAAGCGTCAAGAAGAATTAGAGGAAGCCAAATGCTAAAAAATCCGGGAAGTAAGATTAACAATAGTTTTATTCATGTGGTATCAGGTGGGGTATTAAACAAAAACTTGCAGAAAAAATGTTAGACAGATAAAAGCATAGGTGTCTTTTCAATTGAGACACCTAAGCTTCTTTACACCCTAAAATATGTTTTATGTCATTAAATGTAAAGCTAATAGTGTTTATGCTAATGTGTATGACAGGATGTCAAAAGCATATAGTAGAAGCTAATGTTAGAGAAGCATACATAGAAAAATTAGAGACTAATCAAATATATAAAATAACATGTAAAGAAGAAATAAACAAGATTATTTATAACATAAATTCTAGCAAAAGAGAATTCTGTGTTTTTATTCCTAATGTTAAAGTCGTCCTAATTTATGGGGATAATAAAAAGAGAATTATTCTAATTAATGGCAATAAGTTTAAAATAGATGGCGTTACTTATGTAAATAGTGATAATATTTGGGAGAAACAGTTCAACTGATGAAAAATTACGAAGATGGGTAGAGGCCTGAAGACCGTGCATACAAGCATCAAGTCGAACAAGTTGGGCAAGGAAGAGGCGATCGTGTCGCAGGTGGGCTACGACAAGAATGGGCACACCATATATACGCGCATGTTCAACGGCACGGAAAGCACGTACGGTTACAGGGCATGCTGCTCACGGCCAACGGAGACAGCATCATGCAAACGCAATATAAATACGACCCCGTAGACAATATTCTGGGCATTTCCAACGTTATTACACCAAAGGCACCGAAGAAACCGAAAGGGTTCGGAGTGCCCGGTCGTACGGACGGCATGGGCGGCATCGATGCCGGCAAGGAAAAGAAGGAAAAACTGCTGGACGGTGCGTTCAGCCACACGTACGCCTGCGACGAGCTTAACCGACTGATATTTACTATGGATATTATGGGAAAATTTATAAATAGAATAGCAACATCTTTTATAATGCTATTCTTGCTGAACTGTTGCTTTCCTAATTTTGCTCCTCGAAGCAAAGAAAGCCAGTGCGTAGATGTTGATAGTGGAAAGTTTGTCTTGATTACACAGATTGGTGTTTTGGATCAAGAATATCCATATAGCGTTTATTATATTATGAATAATGATTCCCTCTTAGTATGTAAAGGATATGGAATAAAAATGATAAGAATGAAAGGTGATACCCTAATGATAAAACTGGATGGTGAGATATTATACCATCGAGATAAAATGAAAAAATACAGAGTGAAACTATTGTCACTAAAATGAGAACAGCAAGGTTGTTAATAATATGCGCTTCCAAGCATTAGTGTTTGGTAAATATGAATAGAAACTTTCATCTTCTTTTATTTATCGGCAACAAACGCGTGGTAAGTAAACTTGGTGTAGGCAAGTGCAGCATAACCGCTACAATCGTACAAAGTTAGAAGACAATAAGTATAAAGTAAATTATCATGAATAATAGTAGGTTACAATCTCTTTTGCGTAGAAACGCAGGAAAAAGGTATATGGCGGAGTATTTAACGGAATTATCAAATCTTATCACTAATAATAAGTTTAAAATATTAAATCTTGAAGAGTCTGATATTGTATCCAAAAGTATCATGGATAATCATGAAAAGCTCCTGTTTAAAAAGGATTATTGGGAATGTAGAAATACATTATTTACTCAAAAAGAAATACTTAAAGGTATTATCACAAAGATTCAATTAGCGTATTCTGCTCCTGTTTATATGTCAATAGGGTATTCCGATGTGTGTGGGCTTGTCATGATAGAATGAATAAGTCTCTTCAATTCTGATTTTGAATTTAACGATGAACATAGTGAGTTAATTGTGTTTTATGATAAAAATGCAAGCAACAAATTAGTTATCGACTTCTATGAAGAGAACTGTATGTTTTTTATGATTTACAGCTGTTTGGTGAGCAATGGGTGAAATGTAGCGAATAGCATGTAGCATCTGTCTATTGATTACAGAGGAAATATACTTTATAGTTACAATGCACAGCCAGGGACAAAAGGTTTTGATTACAAACTCGATTCTAAAAAACAAGGAAAGAAATGATATGTACAGTGAAGCATGTTTTATTAATCGGTATTATGGCTGTTTTTTGCAGCTGTGGAAGTAGAACAAGTAAATCAAGTGAAGATGTTCGTAAGAATGTTCCAGGAACGAAGTATAGAAGATATGCAACAGAAGAGTTAGCAATCGCTCTTGATGTCTCTATGCGTCCTGATGCAGTGTACGATAATGGTACGCTATTTTATAACCAGCGTAGGAAGTTTTACAATCTTTCTGACAATGAGATTGAAACAATAAAAACAATCCTTTCTGATAAGCAGAAGTGGCAAAAGCTTGGCTCGAAATTTCCTACTTTAAATATAAGTGTGTATTATAGGCAATATCTAGCATATAGGAAACAGGGACATGTCTATGTATTGGTAAACCTATATAAATACTATTATATGGTATTCTTGGGCAATGATGTGCTAGGAGTTGGAGCTCCCCCAAAAGGCATAACAATCATTTCTCTAGCTAATGATAGAAATCGGAATAAGTATGACAATGTGACGATTCTCTTGGACCTCTCTCGAAAGCGGATTTTGGAAGTTCATGACATCTAGGAACGGTGAGTAGATATTGTCTTCTAGTTAGGTTTGTGAGCAGCATGGCATTCACAACTGAACGTCAACGCCAACGGCGCACCGCAAGGCCTTACCGCTGACTGCGCCGACTTCAGGCTGCGCCTCGGGAAAACGAGCAAGCTCCTTTTTCACTCGGCTTGCATAGAAGTCCCACGAAACCGAGGACTATTGTCGGCATATTGCCTGTCTTATTCTCTTGACATACCCCGCTACGCCTTCAAGAACAAGACAGGCAGTATGCTGAGCAATACACAGAATCTGAACAGGTTCTAACGCCTGATTTGGGTTAAATGACTAAGTACTGGTCGCCAAAACAAAATCGGGTTAAGTTCAAAACGCTGAACTTAACCCGATTTTTCGGTGTTTATTTGCTGTTATAGTTTCTTTTCAGGATAGAGCGCTTGCCACCATGAGGGGTTGTTTTGCAAGTAACGAGCGAACCATGCGAAGATGGTGTTCTGCCATTTTATGCGCTTTTGGTAGTCCATAATGGTGTGGTTCTCGCCGTTTACCACAACAAAGGCCGTGGGCCTGCCCAGCAATTTCAGGGCCGTGAACATCTGAATGCTCTCGCCGATGGGCACGTTCGTGTCGACGTTGCCATGAAGGAAGAGTAGGGGCGTGTGTATCTTGTCGGCGTTGTACAGCGGACTTTGGTCAACATAGAGGTCTTTGCGTGTCCAAGGATAGCTGTTTGCCATCGACACCTCGCTGTAACTATATCCCCAATAGCCCTCGCCCCAATAGCTGGTGTGGTCGCTTATGCCTGCATGCGATATGGCTGCGGCGAAGATGTCGGTTTGGGTTTGCAGGTATTGGGTCATAAACCCGCCGTAAGATGCACCGATACAGCCCACGCGCTTAGGGTCTACGTAGGGGTGGGCTTTAAGAAACGCCTTTGTTCCTTCGATAATGTCTTCGGCCACACCCTTGCCTGCGGTGTTGACATGGCGTGAGGCGTGTGTCTGACCGAAACCCGCAGCACCACTGGGATTAACCAAATACACCACGTATCCTTGCGCGGCGTAGAGATTCAGGGGATAACGGCTCTCAAAATAAACGCTCACGGGCGAACAGCCACCATAATAGTTCACTATCATGGGGTACTTCTTGTTCGGGTCGAAGTGTGGGGGAAGATAACAACGACCAGAGATGGTGTCGCCGCGAGACGAGACGAAGTTCCACGGCGTGCATGTTCCTAGGTCAATGTCTTTTAGTTTCAGCTTGCTCAGGTCTTCCAACAGGTTGCTCTTTCCGTTGTCTAAGTTCAGCGTGTAAAGCCTGTCCGAATTGGATGCGCTTTCTCCATACCAAACCGCCAGCGGCGCATTGTGGGCGAAAGAAACCCTAGTAACGTAGTCTTCGGGCATGTCGAGTCGGGTAAACTTGTTCGTCTTGGGGTTCAGGCGGAAAAGCTTTTGCTGGTCTTTATCCAATGCCGTGAAGTAGATTTGTCCGTCGCGTGTGTTCCACGAGAAGTCTTCGATGCTGGGATTGAAGGTCTTTGTGAGTGGCGTTACGGCCTTGCTGCCCACGTTTAGGGCAAAGAGCTGATAGTCGTACATGTTGGGCGTGCTACCTTCGGGCACGTTCTTGCCCACGCCATTGAATGCCTCGGCCGTGGCTTTAACTAAGAGAACCGATGCGTCGGGCGAGAAACATGCCTCCGAAAGAAAGCCCTCGTCGTGGGCAACGCATGTGCTCTGCATCGTCTTTACATCTAGCTTGTAGAGCGAAGAAACCGTTGTGGGGCGCTTTTCCAGTCGACTACGCGACACCATATATAATATATAGCGTCCGTCTGCCGATATGTCTTCGAGCGACACGTTGTGATAGCCGAACGTAAGCGGTCTAGTCAGTCCTGTTTTCAAGTCAACCAACGACAAGTTCGAACGTGTTCGCCAGCCAGGTATTCTGTCTTCGGGCTGTGTTATCTCGTAGATGTCGGCATCTTCTTTTGGTCCTTCTTGCGAAGTGCTTAGTATCAGATACTCGCCATTGGGTGCAAGCGTGATGTTTCCTTCGCCAATGCCTGTGGCCAGTGTCTGTTCGCGCCCCGTTAGCGGGTCGGTAGCGATGATGTCGCGACCTTCGCGCCCCTTGCGTATGGTGTAAAAGCGGTTCGTTCCGGGTATCCAACTCATCGATTCGTCTGTCTGGCGCATGATGGTACCTGTTTTAAGGTCGGTCAGTCGCCACGAATAGCGCGTGTAGCCGCCGTCCATCACGTCGTAATAGTTGGTGATGAGGTAGCGCCCGTTGGCCGATAGGCCTAGGCGATAGTATTGCAGGCCATTTTGGATGTCGCTCAGCGTGAGCGTTCGGCGTGTGTTGGTGTTGGTTGTAAGGCTGTCGCCCACGTTGGTTAGCCGTACAGAGAGATTGTATGTAGAGTCTTTTTGGCTGAGATACTTTATCACCACGTTGTGGGTTTGCGGTTGCAAGGCAACGTCTGATGGCGAAACCAGCTTGTTGTCTACGTACACCTGATAGTGTTTCAGCCCTTTCAGCTCGATGCCCACCTTGCGGTAAGCAGCGTTTTGGATGTTGAATTGCAGCAGGTGCAGGGCAAAAGGGGCAGCAGATGTGGGCACGTTGCCCGCGTTTACGATGCGCCCTTGCTGCGCCAGGTTAAGGTGAAGGGGCGTGTTGAGCAGCGACTCGGAGGCGAACCGCTTTTGTTGCGCATCGGTGCTGTCTATCAAAACGGGCGCAGGTAGGTCAAAAGGGCCGGCATAGCGGAATGTTTTCACGTCCACATCGTTAGCCGAAGCGGTTGCGAAGGCCATTGCGCAGGCCGCGAAAAGCAATGAGGTTTTTAGCTTTCTCATATTGGTAACATTTAAACGATTGTTTTTTAGTTGTCTTTATCTGTGTTTGTTGGGGCGACAACCTTTGGTCCGCGCACCTTGTCGCCGGCTTTCAGGCCACTCAATATCTGAATGTCGATACCGTCGCTAAGCCCCGTTTTCACCTTCCTTCGTTCGTAAGTAAGTTCCTTTCCCTCGCCTTTGGGGATGTAAACGTATGTGTCTTTGCCGCTAAACTCGATGGCACTTTCGGGAACAGTGAGGGCTTTGTTGGCCGCTTGCAACACTATTTCGGCGTTCGCGCTATATCCGCTGCGTATGTTTGTGGCCTTATCCACGTGCACAGCGGCCTTAATCTCAAACTGGTTGGCGCCATTAGCCTCTACCGCCTTGGGCGAAATATACTCTAACGAGGCCGTGAAGTTGAGGTTTTGCAATGCGCCGATGGTTATTTTCATGGTCATTCCCGGCTTTACATGCCCCACTTCGGTCTCGTCGATGTTGCCTTTAAAGATAAGGTCGTTCATGTTGGCCACGCTGGCAATGGTGGTTCCGTCGTTGAACGTGTTGCTTAGGATAACCGAATTGCCCACTTTCACGGGGATGTCGAGTATAATTCCCGTGATGGTAGAACGTATCAGCGTGGAGCTAGCCTTGGCGTTGCTCTTCGACACACCGTCGCGCACCACCTGTAAGTTGTCGTCGGCGGCCGACACTTCTTCTTTGGCCTGCTGGTACACTTGCTTAACCTTCTCGTATTCTTGTGCAGCCACCAATCCTTTGTCAAACAAAGTCTTCTCCCTATCGTATTCGGCCTTGGCCTGTTCCAGGTTAATCTTGGCCAGTCTTACTCGCGCTTGTGCGCCGCTAAGCTGTCCCATGTCGGGTATAACCTTCACTTTGGCAATCACTTCGCCTGCCTGTATGGGTTGTCCCGCCTCCTTCATAATCTCGGTAATGATGCCCGAAATTTGCGGTTTCACGTTCACCTCGTTGCGCGGTTCAATGCGTCCGGTAATAACCGTTGTCTTTTTTAGGTCCTTAACACTGGCCGTCAGCTCGGTGTATTGTTCGGGTTGGGGCTGCGATTTGGCCCAGAGAAACACGAATGTGCCTACGAACACGAGGGCTATAAGCACTGCCACAATGATTTTCTTCTTCATAACGTCATTCCCCTTGTTAGCCTTTCGTGTTGCGAGGGCGTTGTTTTTGGGGTCTCCTTTGTTAATATTTTATGTCTTATTGTTTTGTTTCGGTATGGTTTTTGGGGCGTAAGCCGGCCCCTTTTGTCACTCGTCGCGCATCGCGTCTACGGGCTTAATGTTCATGGCGCGCAATGCCGGTGCAAGTCCGGCAAGCACGCCAAGCACGCAAAGAAACAGAACTGCGCCCACGGCCGTGGTGAAACTGATCTGATAATGGGTATTCACAACACCGTCGGTGGTGCTGGCCATTTCGGCCAGTTGTAATATCATCACCGTGAAAACGATGCCCGACATGCCCGCAACACTGATAAGCGTGATGCTCTCGGCAATGATTTGCGTGAGGATATTACGTGGCGTTGCACCGATGGCGCGCCTTATTCCTATCTCGGTGGTACGTTCTTTCACCGTCACCATCATGATGTTGCTCACGCCAATAGCCCCCGCCAGCAGCGTACCGATGCCTACAAGCCAGGCCAGGAAGTCCACTCCGTTGAACAAATTGTCCATCATATTGAACATAGATTCCATGTTAAAGGCAGGCAAAGCCCTCTCGTCGGTTGGGTCTACATGGTGTGCACGCGCCACCACCGTGCGTATCTTGGGTGTAACATCGCTCACTTTGTAACCCTTATGGACTGTAAAACACAACAGGTGAATGGTGTCGCCCATGGCGAAGGCATCTCGCATCACATTTATCGGCACAACAACAGACTCTTGGGCTCTACCATTAATGTTGAACTTACCAGGATTATAATCCACCCCCACAACCTTAAAGAACACCGGACCAACGCGAATATCCTTGCCACAAGGGTTTCCACCCTTGGGGAAAAGCGTCTTATACACTTGTTTTCCAATGATGCACACCTTGCGTTTTTGGAGGTTATCGATGTCGTTAAGATAACGTCCGTAATAGATGTCGGGTGCCTCAATGCCCTGAAAGCTCTGTTCTAGTCCCTTAAAAACACACGATGCTTTCTTGTCTTCATACACGGCGGTAGATCCCCATCTGCTAATCATGGGCGTAACCATTTCAACCTCGGGCACTTGTTGGCGCACTCGCTCCAAGTCTTTATACGACATGCTCCAGCTCCGACCTTTTTTTAGCCCCTCGTAAGGCTTTGTTGTGTTCATGGCAAAGAACATACCCGAGTTGTTTGCAAAGCCTTTGAACGTAGCCGAGAGCAATTCGCGTAGTCCTTTACCGCCTCCCAATAGCGACACGAGCATGAAAATGCCCCAGAAAACACCAAAGCCCGTAAGGAAGCTTCGCGTCTTGTTGCGCGTCAGGGTGTCGAGTATTTCTTTATATCTGTCGAAATCTATCATTGTATGTGAGGTGGTGAGGTTGTGGGTTTATAAGTTTATGCGTTCGGAAGTGGCGTTTTATGGGCTTATGAGTTTGAGCGAAAATGGGTTGCGCGGGGCTTTTTGCCTATCTTCTTCCTGCCCGTTTCGTTTCTTCTCATCTCATTCCGTCAGGTCGCTCCGTCCTGTTAGTCCATTGCGTTCAAGGCCTCTATGGGTCGCGTTTTGGCCGCTTTGCGCGCAGGAATAAGGCCAGCTATGGTGCCGGCGATAACAATGAGCAGCGTGGCTTGCATGCAGACGGCGAAGCCCACGGTGGGATTGACGAACATTTTCTGTTGAAACACGCCCGCATCTAGTGAGGCATTGCCGATGGTTGCGTCCATATATAGGTTCGCGCCGATGCCAAGCATCATGCCAATATAGCCAAAGAAGAGCGTGATGATAATGCTCTCGGTGATGATGAGCTTTAAAATCGACCACGGCGTTGCGCCAATGGCCTTGCGTATGCCAAACTCGCGGGTGCGTTCTTTTACGGTGATGAGCATGATGTTGCTAACCCCCACTATGCCGCTAAGCAAGGTGAAGATGCCCACAATCCACAAGGCGGTGCGTATGATGCCCGTACCTGTGTTCATTTGCAGGCTATCGGTAAACCTGTTCCATATCCAAATGGACTCTTCATCATCGGGAGCGGCGTCATGCTGGGCGTTAATCTTACGGCGATAACTTTGCTCGAACGCCTCGTTAGCAGCCTCAGTGTCTAGTCCTTTAAAGCTAAAGATAATGCTTCCCGTTTTGTCGCCCTTATTATATATGGTGCGCATGGTGGTAAATGGTGCGTACGAATTATTTCGGAACATACTCTCGTCGTCCGAATAGATGCCCACCACGAGGAAAGCCAACCCTCCCATCGTTACTTGTTGCCCCACAACGCCTTGCCAATTGTCAGGCATCAGGCCCTCTGCACGACTTTTGCTAATCACCAAAACCTTGCGTTGCTCCTCCAAATCGGTTTGATTGATAAACCTTCCACAGAGCATTTTACGCTTGTTGATGTCTATCTCGTTGGGGTAAACGCCCGTTAGCGATGCCGTTTCGTACTTGTCGCCCAGCGTGATGGTTTGGTCGCCCAATTCTATTTCTGCGCCAACGGTCTCGATGTTCTGCTTAAATTGGTTTTGCGTGGTATTGATGTCTTGGTCGTTCAGTGTGATAGCGCGGTCTTTGGGCAGGCCGTTATATTCCTTACTTGTATTTCCGCCTTCTACCATCATCGAGGTG
>ERZ773035.2918-NODE-2918-length-10616-cov-11.615188_pt1 | contig 10616 bp, 9 predicted proteins | sample MGYA00511487_ERZ773035 | MGnify/ENA primary metagenome ERZ773035 (study PRJEB29015, sample SAMEA2737985) | human oral metagenome | biome: human oral; feature: human-associated habitat; material: dental | place: China | collected 2024 ...
AACGACATAGGGGTTTTAAAGCCCTTGTAAAAATGCGCCGTGCGTGCGTCGATAAACTCGCCGTTGCCGCTAGCGTCATTGATGTAAATTTTGGCGTCCTTCAGCCAGTTTAGTTTGTCGTTGGTAACCATAAAATCCACCAAGCAGCCGATATCGTCAAAGTAGTGGTTTTTGCCGTCCACGCGCACATCGACGCTGAAGCGGTTGTCGCTGATCGCCATCTGGCAGTGCTCGCATACGTCCCTGTCGTAGTGGACGTTGCCGTAGTCCTTCTCGTCGCCGCAGCCTAAAAACGTAAGCGCAACAAGTGCGCAAAGCATAATTTTAAACATTTTTGTCATCTACGATCCTCCCTAGATCCATACAAATCATTCTTTTTACCAGCCCTCCCACTTCCTCGAGCCTATGCGAGATAAAGATCAAGCTCTTATCTTTTGCGTGGTTGTGCAAAAGCGTCTTAAAACGCTCGCGCGCGCTCGGATCGAGATTGGCAGTCGGTTCGTCGAAAATCATCGCCTTGCTAGCTCTGCCGAATGCTAGCGCAATTAAAAATTTCTGCTTCATACCGCCGGATAGCTTATGAAAGGGTTTGTTTAAATTTGAACTCAGATCAAGCTCCATTTCACCGCAAAATTTTACTATATCCGCTCTGCTTGCGTCCGCCGTGCGCTCGGCGAAGTAGATGAGTTCATTTAGGCTTAGCTTAAGCGGCGGCGGGGTTTGCGGCACGAAGCTGATACCGCGTAGAGCGCGGCTGCGCTGCTTAAATGAATCAAATCCGTCGATAGCGGCGCTGCCGCTTGTGGGTATGTATTCGCCTAAAATCGTCCGCATCAGCGAGCTTTTGCCCGCGCCGTTTTGCCCGACGAAAAGCACTTGCTCGCCGTCCGCGATATTTAGATTGATATCTTTTAAAACGAATTGATCTGCGAATTTCTTGCTTACGTTTTTAATCTCTATCATAGGCTTCCTTAGATCATATCTTTTAGCTTATTGCCGATACTCAGTGCGTCTTGGTGGCACACGTCGATACAGCGTCCGCACAGCGTGCAGTCGATCCCTTTTAGCATAAATTTGCTCTTATCGCCCAGGTTTTCGGATGCCTTTTTTTTAGTGATGTCCAGTACGTGCGAGACGAAGCAGACGTCTTGGCAAACGCCGCAGTGATCGCACCTGCTCTTATCCCAAGTAATCTTGCTAAGGCTTGCTTTCGCCGCAAGCGAATAGGTGCTGCCTAGTGGGCATAGGTGCGTGCACCACATCCGTCTGCTAAAAAATACTTCGAGCAAAAACACAAAAACTATCCAAAGCCCCGCCAGCGAGAAGCCATAGATGATGAGGCGCGATAAAATTCCGACTACGTTAAAAATTTCAAAAACGAGCAGATCCGTAATCGCACTTAGCAGCAAAAACGCCGCCCAGATCGCATAACGCATACCGCGAGGCAGGGCGCGCTCCTTGATGACGCGCTTAGCGATTAGCGTATTATGCAGCTTTTCGCCGATCTCGCTAAGCGCTCCGTAAGGACAGATCCACGAGCAAAATGCCTTGCCGCCCGCGATGAAGTAAAACAACAAGATGGTGCCCGAGCCGATAAGTAAATTTATCGGCAGATCCTTGTGCGCGGCGATCACCTCAAGGGTGGCAAAGGGATCTGCTAGGTGAAAGCCAAGTATCCGCGAGCCGCTGATGTCGCCTTCTAAAATTTGAATATCCGCGCGAAAGGAAAGCACGAAAAGCAGATGCACCAAAAATACCGTGGCGTAGCGCAGTGCCCGAATGCTGGGGCGCAGTTTGCCGCTTTTATTTTTAAGCGCAAAGGTCGAGAAAAAGCTCGTATTTTTGATCGTGCATCGCGAATTATATTTATCCAAGACTTACTCTTTAAATTTTGAAATTTCATCCGCGAGCTTATCTAGGCTCTCGTCGCTTACGTTGGTTAGCAGTCCGCTCATCAGGCTGTTTTTGATCTTACCCGCTTTATAATCTTTGAGGCTTGCTAAAATTTGATCCTTGCTCTTGCCGCCGATCGGCGGAGCGATCTTGCCGCGTCCGTCATCGCCGTGGCAGGGCGCGCAGCTTACCAGATAGGAGCTACTAACCTTAAAATCGCGCTCTTTGACGCTTTGCTGCAAAATTTTAATATTTTTTACGTCCTTATCGTCGATGAGATCGACGCTTTTGCTCTGCGGCGCAGGCTTTGCTTGCACCTGCGGCTTGACTTCTTGCTGCGGCGCGCTAGAATCGTCCGAACTAGCCATAAAGATCATCAGCGCGATCAGCGCTACACCCAAAATCAAAGCTAAAATTTTGCCCGGTTTCATTTCTGCTCCTTAAATTGTTTGTTGAACTCGTAAATTTCTTTCGCCATCGTCTCTATCTGCTGCTCGCTCATGCCGTTTACGAGCTGCACCATAAGAGGATTAGGCTTTTCTTTAAATTTATACTTTTTAATCATATCCACGATCTGCGCGTCGGTTTTATCCAGAAGCGACGGACCGATGATGCCGTTGGCGTAGTCGTCGTGGCACGCCGAGCAGCGCAGGATAAAATCATGCCCAAGGCGCTTTTTCATTAGGTCGAAATTTAGCTTTTCATATTGATTTTTGATGCTCGAATACGCCACGATATTTTTGGTCGTTTCGTTTACATCGCCGTTTAGATTAAAATTTACCTTTCGCTCGCCGTAAAAATCGTAGCTTACGAACTTATCGTCCTTCTTGGGCGCTTCGCCGCTTTTGACGCTTATGCGAGGCTTGGCGGTGGAATTTTGATCCACTTTCTGCGATGCGGAATTTACACTCGCGGAATTCTGATCCGCAGAATTTTGCCCTGTGGAGCCTTGCGAAACGGAATTTTGCCCTGTGGAATTTGCAGCGGCGGAGCTTGAATCGCCGTCATCTCCGCAGCCGCATAACAAAAACGCCGCAGCTAGCGAGCAGAGGTAGAATTTAATGGAGTTTTTCATTGTTTTCCTTCATAGATTGATTTGTAATCCGCCCGCGGGATTATCTCGATGATACGCGCCGGGCAGAGCTCTGCGCACGCGCCGCAGCCGACGCAAGCGCTGCGGATCTGCGGAGCGAAATGCGCGCCTGCTTCTATCATCGCGATGGCATCAAGCGGCTGCGGGTAAGGACACAGCGACGCGCATAGATCACAGACCTTGCCCTCTTTCGCCGCCAGCGCTGAGTTTAACTCGCGCTCCTGCTCGGTCTTGGCGGGCTTTAGGCGCAGATCGTCCGGTTTTAAAACCTGCCCGCGATACGCCAAACAGGCGTTTAAATTTTTAATCACGGCGATTCCCATTTTGACCTTTTTAGGCTCGTTCGTCTCGTGGCTGAGCGCGCCGCTAGGACAGGCGAGCACGCAAGGAAGCGCGCCGCAAAGATAGCAGCCCCGCTCTTTGGCATCGATGACGGGGGTACCGATGTCAAAAAGATGCGTAATATCGAGCAGATAGATGCTGTGATAGGGGCAGACCTGTACGCATTGGCCGCACTTGATACAGCTAGAGCGAAAGCCTCGTTCCGCTAGCGCTCCGGGCGGGCGCAGATATAAAGAGGCGGAATCCCCGCTAGAATTTTGTTTTATAGAATTCGGCGCGGAATTTTGCCCTGCAGAATTTACGGAATTTTGCTCGTTTAAATTTTGCGCTTCACTGCCCGCGGAATTTGCAGAATTTTCATCTGCAAACAAGCTCGCTGCTCCGAGTGTCCCGAGCGCTCCGCCGAGTAGTTTTATCGCTTCGCGTCTATTCTTTATCATTGCCTCATCCTAGGTTTTGGATCTTTTAGCAGTAGCTCAGGCTCTGAAAACGGAGCGAGCTTGGAGATGAAATTTAAAAGCGCGATCCCGCTGGAGCCGTAAAAAAACCGCACACTCGGTTTATGCGCCCAAAGCCTGTCTGCGTAGGCGTATGAGCTGTAGCTAACGTCGCCGTAGCCGTCACCATCGCGATCAAATCCGTCGTAATCGTCGAAGTAGTTGCCACTCCATTCGTTTTGTAAGAGCTTGGATTGGGGCGTATCGTTCAGTACGATCTCCATATTGCCTTTAAATTTATTGTTTTTAAATACGCTTTTTAGCTGCGTGGCGTGGAATTGCACGCCGATGCTGTTATATTCGATATCGTTGTTTTCAAAAACGTTAAGTGAGCCCGGCTGGTAGGGGGATTGATCCAGATAAAATCCGCGGGCATTGTAAACGACTTTATTATCCGTAACCCTGAAATTTGAGCTATCCTTCATACCTATGCCTACGCCGTAAGCGCCGTCTGCGTTGCGCACGACGTTACGTCTGGCGATATTATCGCTTGAAAACATAAAAAATAATCCCACGCTATTGCCGTCGTAGTAGTTATCCTCCACGACGTTATGCCCGGAGTTCATAAAGTGCAGAGAATAGCGACAACTATGGCCTTTATTGCCTGCGACGAGATTGCCGTTTGAGAAGTAAAAAACGGTGTCGCGAACGTTGTGGACGTCGTTATTTAAAATTTTATTGGCATTGGAATACCAAAGCTTGATGCCGTCGCCTTTGAAACTCGTGCGGTAGGTATTGCTTGAAATTTCGTTGCCCTCGATCGTTACGTCGTTTGCCTTGCTTAGCACGACGCCGTAGAGCACGTCTTTGATGAGATTATTTTTTATGATTACGCTGTTTACGTCGCTTACATTGATCCCCGCATCCTCGCTAAGATGCTCGAAGCCTCCGTTTTGAATTGTTAAATTCTTGATTGTAACATGCGGAGAGCGGACGCGGATCACCGTTCCGTTGCGATCGCCTATGATCACGGCGGAGCGGTCTAGTCCGTCGATAGTAAGGGGTTTATTGATTAAAATATTGCCGTGGTACTCGCCCGCGGCTAGTTCTATAATATCGCCCGCTTTTGCGCTATCGATCGCGTCTTGAAGCTCGCCTGCGCCTAAGCTTAGCGCGAGCGAGAATGCTAGAAGCAAAAGCCTCATCTATGCTCTCGTAGGAATTTTTTCTTAGATAGTAGAGCTAACGCCGATAGCAGCGACAGGGCCAGCATCAGCCAAAAGCCAAGAGCCGGATATGAATGGGTAGTAAAATGCGCCACGCTGCCGTCGCCAAATGCTGTAGGCATAAAAGGCTTTATTTTAAACGCGCCCCAGTCTTGCAGGTTGTGCCCGAACCAATACAGCCAGCCCACGTAGCAGCCGATGAAGATAAGCGGCGCAATGATCGGCAGGATCATAAGCAGGGTCTGCCCCTTGCCATCATAGTACAAAAACGCAAGCATGCCGATCGTAGCGATTATGAGATAATACGGCGATAGCGAGTGCTCGAGCGTGCCGCCGCGCCAGACGGGATACATTCCGATATAGTGGTTTAGGGTATTCATCTCGCCGACATCGCCGCTAAAGCCGTCAACGTGGACGTAAAGTGGAATTCCATCGGGGAAAGCCTCTTTTGGATAGTTCGGCGCTTCGAGTGAAATTTTCCACACTGGTATGCTAGGGACCCCCACTTCAAATTTATGCTCCAGCATCGCGCCTAGATCGTTTTTAACATCACTAGGAATTAGGTGATTTTTATACGATGCTTTTGTATAAAAATTCCATATCGGTGCGGAGTATGCGGGCAGCTGCGAGACGCTGCTAACCTGCCCCGATACGATTTTGCCTTGGACTTTGAAAAATCCGAGCGTAGGGATGGTAAAAGCGACCGTCATAATAAGCAGCGCTAAAATCGCGTAAATTTTATATTTTGGCATTTCATCTCCTTTAAATTCTCCCCCTTGCGGGGGAGAGTGGGGCTAGTTAAGGCCCGCGTTCTCATCGACCCATTTTAGGTATTCGATGATGTCTTTGATCTCTTCGTCTTTCATATGCTGATTTGGCATGCGAAGGTTGAAGTAATTTATCATTGCCTTAACGTAGTCGTCTTCGTAGAATTTAGCAGGGTCTTTGATAAAATCAGCTACCCATTTCTCGCCGTTTTCATGGCGGAGTAGGACGCCCGTTAGATCAGGACCGGAGCTTACTTGACCGATGACGTGGCAGCCGTTGCAGCCTCCGCGTAGGTAAGCCTTCTCGCCGTTAGATGCAGCCTCGCTCATAGGAGTGGAGAGCTCGCGGATTAGGTTATTTTTAGCGCGAAGTCCGACATCTGCGGTTTTTACTAGGTACTGCCAAACTTGACCTTCCCAAAGTATCGCACCATTCATATCGCCGGCTTTTACCGCGGCGTCTGCCTTGGCTTTGGTTTCAGGAATTTTGCCGTATTGATCCAGCGCGTCATCGACTAAAGCCTTGACCTTAGGATATTTCTCGTAGTTTTTCTCTTTTAAGAATTTAACGACTGATTGGATAACGTCGTCGGTGGCTTTATTCGTAGCTACTACCTTATCGTATTCGGCTTTTAGAGCTTCTGGGCTAAGAGCTTTTAGCATAGACGCTTTAGCTGAAGTGTATTTTTTATTCGGATCTTTTACGTATAGATATCCGAACATCTCAAGGTGCAACGCAGAGCAGAATTCTGTGCAGTAGAAAGGAAATACGCCCTCTTTATCTGCGATGAAATTTACGCTCGCAGTCTTACCCGGCTCAAGCGACATATGCAGATCGTAATCATCAACCGTAAAGCCGTGAGTTTCGTCCTCGGCACGCTCTAAATTTGTCATATAGATCGTTACGTTATCGTCCTTATTAACCTCGATGTGCTCAGGATTAATATGGCTGCGGATCGCTGTAGCATAGACTTTTACGTTTTTGCCGTCGCGCTCGATGCGCTCCTGACCTGCTAGCGTCATAGCAGGGTGCTGCTTACCGGTGCGAGAGTTTGTTCCCATAGTATAGGTAGGTTTCGTATGAAGCTTGCTAGCTGCGATAGAAACTACGTCGTGCGGCTCGCCAAGACCGATAGGAAGATCGTAAAGCATCTCCATTTTAGGTCCTGTAATGTCGATCAACTGGTGATTTTGCGGATGAAGCGGTCCGATAGGATTAAATCTATCGATCGAAAGCTTATCTAGCGCGATTACGTATTTGCCGACAGGCTTAGAGGATTTACCCTCCATAGAATCGAGGTGGCCGATATTGTAGTGGACGTTGATCCTATCTAAAACCTTTAGCGTTTTGTAGTTCCATTTTACGATCTGGCTATCAACGTAAAGCGATGTATAGATTACGCCATCTTGCGAATCGAAGGTGTTATGCAAAGGTCCAAGACCAAGCTCTGCTTGTCCGTGAAGCGTCTTTTGCATATCTAGGATCGGAATTCCGTATGGATCCTTGCCTGCGTATTCTTTTTTATCAATTAGCTCTTTGATCTTTTTAAAATCATAAACGCTAGCGTGAGTATCTAGTTTACCGCCGATAATGATATAGCGACCATCAGGGCTAACATCGACGCCGTGAGGGGATTTGGCTTCAGGGATCAAAAATAGCGCTCCCGCTTTTACGGCGGCGTCTATCGTAACGATTCTGTGTCCGTTTACGACCTTATAGTTTTTGCTGTCTTGAGCAAGCTTTTCTAGAATTTGCCAGTTGTAAACGTGCAGGTAGTCGGTATCGTTGCGGCTCATACCGGCTTCCATCGGAGGCAGACCCTTTTCGATGCCGCCTGTGTACATTTCGGAGTTGAAGCTGTTGGTAAACGCCCAGCCGAAGCTCTCGCCCTTACCTGCGTCGCTTAGATCTTGCATATATGGAGGAAGCTCTAGCGAGAAGGATTTATTTACGTCGATTTTGCCTTTGTCGTAGTCAAATTTCCATAGCGTTACTGCACCGCGATAGACTGCTTGATACTCCTCGATCGGGTGCCAGTCGTTATCAAAAGGGGCTGCGTATTGGCTGGTTTCGATGACGTATTCGGTATTAGGCGTTACGAAAGAGCCGCCGTGATCGCTTTTGATTACGGGATTTACGACTATTTGAGTAGTTTCGAAATCGGATAAATTTATAACCGCGATTCTTGGGTTCGCCTTATCGTTGATAAAGAGATAATCGCCCACATACTCGCCGTTTTTTTCGCTGAAATTTGGGTGGTGAGTATCGCCCCAGTTGATCTCTTTGCCGTTAATGGAGCCCGATCTTAAGACCGCCTTGCTCTCCTCGTCAAAGCCGTATCCCTGCCAAGGCTCCGGGGTAAATACGCCGATATATTTGTAGATCCTCATCGACGGCACGCCGTAAACGATCACCTGTCCGCTTTGACCGCCGGAAGAGAAGACCATATAATCGTCCTTCCTACCGGTCGGCTGATAGGTCTTAGCCGCCGCTAAAACGTCTTTTTCGCTTAAATTTCGTTCTTTCATCACGCGCTCTAAGTCGCTATCTGCGGCACACAGGGCGCTTGCGGCGAACAAAACCGAGCCCAAAAGCACGGGTTTGAAACTTTTTAACATACTAATCCTTTCTTAGAATTTTAAAATTTTGCCTGATTTGCTGACTACGAGGATCGCTTCCCCGTCTGCGTACATCGCTAAAAATTCGCTTTTTAAATCCATAACCTCCTTTAATCCTGCTTTTTGATTTTCGTAAATTTTATCTTTAGTAGCGATAAACTGCGTGCCGCGGGCGCATACGATGGATTTGATCCAAGAGCCCACGCTTTTGCGCTCACCGCTTTTTAAATTTATAAAGCTCCCCTCTATATCGCCCACAAACAGCGTCCCGTCGCAGTCTGCAAGCGCAGTGGCTATAGAGCCGCTTAAATTTTTATCGCCAGCTTCGGCTGAAATTTCGCTTTGAGTTTTAAGCTCCTCGTCTTGAAATTTTGCGCCTTTGAATTCTGAGCTTTGAAATTCCGCGCTCTTTGCGCCGCTAACTTTAGTTTCGTTTTGCTCGGAGCCTTGCACGATTCTCGTACTATTAAATTCTGCATCTTTAAATTTCACGCCACCAAGCTCTCCCTGCGCGGCGCGATTAGGCGCTGCATCGATGCCGCTAAATTTAGTCGCGACAATATCTGCGCTAAAACAGGCTACGCCGTTCCAGCTTGCGACGCAAAGTCCGTTAGCGCCCAGGCTAACGGCATTGATCCTGCCGTAATGAAACGAAATTCCGCGCAGCCCATCTGGGGCGGAATTTTTATTTAAAGATTGCCCGTTCGCGGTGGAATTTTCACCCAAGGCGTAGCCGCCATCCGCGCTGTTATCAGGGTCTTCGTCTAATCTTATTAGTTGATTCTTATCCACTACCGCGTAAATCGCGTCTTTTGCGGCATAGATCGCATCTATTTGGGCTGTGCCGCTACGCCCCGTCTTAAGCGTGCGTAAAAACTTTAGTCTATCGTTTAGCACCGCGATTTCGGCTCCGCCCCAAGCTAGATAAATTTTGCCGTTTTTAAAATTTAGAGCCGTAATTTCGTTATCGCTGTATTTTTGCGCGAACTCCACATCCCATTTAGCAGTATCAAACATCCTAAGCTCGCCGCCACTGCCGCATAAAAGCAGTCGGTGCGAGCTTGCGTCGAATGCGCCCAAACGCAGCGTGGCATTTAGATCAAAGCTACCAGCTGTTGCCATCTGCGATAAACAAATCAAAAAGGCAATACAAAATTTTATAAAATTCATCTTAATCCGCTCTTTGCAAAATGATACCACCCCAAGGCTTAAAAATCGGTTTAAAGCTTGAGCTATAATGGAATTCTAAGTTTTCTTAAAAGTTGCGAAATTCTATGATATAAAAACAGCTCTAAGTGAAATTTTATTTTTCACATTTCGCTATAAATTCTGCTTTAAAATTATAATTTCAGTAAATTTTTATTTTGATAGATTTTTACAATTCGTAGCGCTCCTTTAATGTTGTTTAAATAAAAAGTTAGTATAATCGCCAAAGTTTGTTTTAAATTTTACTGAAGGAGAAACTATGGAGTTTCTGACAAGTTTGTCTGAAAGCACTCAATTCTTTTTGCAGCTCATTATAGTCTTGGGCTGTTTGTTTTATGGTGCTAAAAAAGGCGGTATGGCGCTGGGAATTCTAGGCGGTATAGGCTTAGTGATCTTAGTGTTTGGATTTAGATTAGAGCCGGGTAAGCCGGCAGTGGACGTTATTTTAACTATCCTCGCAGTTGTCGTAGCAAGTGCAACGCTACAGGCTACGGGCGGACTTGACGTTATGCTTCAGCTTGCCGAGAAGCTTCTTAGAAAGCATCCTAAATTTATATGTATCATCGCTCCTATGGTTGCGTGGACGCTCACGATTTTATGCGGAACGGGACACACCGTCTATACGCTGCTTCCGATCATCTACGACGTAGCGATTAAAAACAACGTCCGCCCGGAGCGCCCGATGGCCGCATCTACGATCTCATCTCAGCTTGCCATCATCGCTAGCCCCGTTTCGGTAGCGGGAGTTTCGATGGTCGCGATCTTACTGGGTCAAGGCGTGCATATCGAGGGCTTTAGTAGCTATTTGGATCTACTTAAACTTACCATCCCTTCTACTTTTATCGGAATGCTCGTAATCGGAACGTGGTCGATCTTTAGAGGCAAAGATCTGGATAAAGACCCTGAATTCCAAGAAAAGATCAAAGATCCAGAGCAGAAAAAATATATCTACGGCGAAAGCACTACTCTGCTTGGACAGAAGCTAGCTACCATCAAATGGGTATGTATGTGGATATTTTTAGCCACTATCGCG
>ERZ773035.2919-NODE-2919-length-10615-cov-2.808902_pt1 | contig 10615 bp, 8 predicted proteins | sample MGYA00511487_ERZ773035 | MGnify/ENA primary metagenome ERZ773035 (study PRJEB29015, sample SAMEA2737985) | human oral metagenome | biome: human oral; feature: human-associated habitat; material: dental | place: China | collected 2024 ...
CGCTTGTAATAATAGACGTACAGCGCGGCGGACCATCCACAGGACTGCCAACGAAATGAAGAAGCGAATTGCCGATATAGTGGGCAATAACGAGGCTAAGAACTTATGGATGGGTACTTTTCACTCCGTTTTTGCTAGAATATTGCGATTTGAAGCTGATAAGTTAGGTTTTCCGCAGAATTTTACCATTTATGATACGCAAGATTCGCAACGTCTTATCAATGGTATTATAAAAGAGAAGGAATTAGACAAAGATGTGTACAAATATAAGCAAATACAGCAGCGAATATCGTCTTTAAAGAATAATCTTATCACTGTACGGGCTTATTTTAATAGTCCGGAACTGATTGAGGCAGATGCTGCTAGGCGACAACCGCGGTTTGGAGATATTTATCAGGAGTATGTAGATAGGTGCTTCAAAGCAGGGGCAATGGATTTTGATGATTTATTGCTCAGAACCAATGAGTTACTAAATGTTTTCCCTGAAGTATTAGCTAAATACCAAAATAGATTTCAGTACATATTGGTAGATGAGTACCAAGATACTAACCACTCTCAATATCTGATTGTCAAGGCTTTAGCTGACCGTTTTCACAATATATGTGTAGTAGGCGACGATGCACAGAGTATTTATGCTTTCCGCGGGGCGAATATCAACAATATTCTGAACTTCAAAAGCGACTATCCTGAAGCCAAGGAGTATAAATTGGAGCAGAATTACCGCTCGACTAAGAATATCGTAGAGGCTGCCAACAGTGTGATAGAGCATAATAAAATACGTTTAGATAAGGTGGTATTTACTGAAAATGAGTTAGGTGAACCTATAAAGGTGCATCGCAGTGCTACCGATGCTGATGAGGGACGATTTGTGGCGGGATCTATCTTTGAGAATAAGATGCAGCATCAGTTGCCCAATGGTAGCTTTGCAGTGCTCTACCGTACCAACTCGCAGTCGCGTGCTATAGAAGATGCGCTGAGAAAGCGGGATATTCCGTATCGTATTTATGGGGGACTTTCGTTTTATCAGCGAAAAGAGATAAAAGATGTGTTAGCTTACCTCCGGCTTATCATTAACCCTAATGACGAAGAGGCTTTAGTACGTATTATTAACTTCCCAGCGCGTGGTATAGGCGAAACTACAATGGAAAAGCTGACTTTAGCGGCTAATCATTATAAAAAATCGCTGTTTGAGGTGATGTACAACATTAATAAACTACCTGATTTACACATTAATAGCACCACACGACAGAAATTAACTGACTTTGTGGTGATGATACTTAACTTTCAGGCGCTTAACAAAGAGGCTAATGCCTTTGAGGTAGCAGAACAAGTAGCTAAGAAAACGGGATTGCTACAAGAGTTTAAGAAAGATGGTACTCCTGAGGGAATTGCTAAGATGGAAAACATCGAGGAGATGCTAAATGGTATTAAGGATTTCGTTGCAGGACAAGAGGATATAGCCGATAGCACAGGCAGCCTAACAGAGTATTTAGAAGATGTGTCATTAGCCACTGATTCTGATAAAGAGATAGGTGATGAAGACCGTGTAGCCCTGATGACCATACACTTGGCTAAAGGATTGGAGTTCCCTTATGTATATGTAGTGGGAATGGAAGAAGACCTTTTCCCTTTGGCTAAGAGTATACAATCGCGCGAGGAGTTAGAGGAAGAGCGGCGCTTGTTTTACGTTGCACTTACACGCGCCGAGAAGCAGGCCTACCTCACTTATACAGAGAATCGTTATCGCTGGGGACAGCTTTCGCCCTCTGAACCTAGTAGGTTTATAGAAGAGATAGAAGAAAAATACTTGAGTTACCTCACTCCTACTCTATCTAATCCTAACTATCGTTATAAGCCTTTGGTGAATAGAGAGATATTTGGAGAAGTAGATAAGAGTAAGCTACGCTTGCAGAAACCTATTAGTGGTACGCCTCCTGCTAAAAACGCTCCTACAGGTGAAGAACAGCAAAAGCTACGCAAGCTAAAACCTGTAAATGCTATGCAAAACTTAGCTAGCAAAGATGTTTATAATGGTTTAGATATAGGCACTAATGTCTATCACGAGCGTTTTGGCAAAGGTAAAGTGGTTGGCTTAGAAGGTAGTGGCAACGATAAAAAAGCACAAATAAACTTCGAGGTAGGAGGTTTAAAAAATATCCTGCTGAGATTTGCAAAGCTAACTATAGTCAATTAGCTAATTTGTAAATTAGCCAATGAGTTAATAAAAAAGAGTCTATTAGATTTTAAACTAATAGACTCTTTTTTATTTGTTAATTGACAAATTATCAAATTTTCTATCCTTTTCTTAATAGTTCTATAGCGTGATTGCGAGCTGAAGCACCGCTGTTTTTACCTTCAAGCATTTCAGAAAGTTCTGTAACACGTTCTTCTTCTGTAAGGAGTTTTAAATGAGTAGTGGTCTTTCCTTTGCTATCTTCTTTAAAGACCTTAAAATGGTAAGCTCCTTTAGCTGCTATTTGCGGCAAATGCGTGATAGCAAATACTTGTCGGTTTAGGCTCATTTGCTTCATAATATCACCCATCTTCTGAGAGATTTCTCCAGAAACTCCTGTATCAATCTCATCAAACATAATAGTAGGAAGAGCGGTATGTTCTGCCATAATAGCCTTGACTGCCAGCATTATACGAGAAAGTTCTCCTCCTGAAGCTACCTTTTTTAACTGTCCGAAATCCCCGCCTTTATTGGCAGAAAACAAGAATAAAAGCTCATCATTGCCGTTAGCAAAGAAAGTATCAGTAGCGGTAAGAGTAATAGAAAAACGCCCGTTAGGCATACCGAGCTCGTGCATAAAGTTAGTGAGCTTTTTGTCAAGAGCTGGGATAACCTTCTCGCGCACTTTGTGTAGCTGGTTTGCCTTCTTAAGGGTTGCTGTATGTTGCTCCTCCACTATCTTCTTTTGCTTAGTAAGGTCTATATCTACACTTTCTGTTTTTGATATTGCTTCTTCTAACTCTTGCTGAATAGCTATCAGTTCTTCTACCGTTGCTACACTATGCTTCTTTTGCAATGAGTAAATCTTATTTAGCTGCTTAGAGATTTGCTCTAAATTATCAGGGTCGGCCTCTATGCTCTCATCTATATCACTGATTTCTGAAGCCAAATCTTCTAATTCTAAGAAAGCAGACTCTATACGTTCATATAAATCGCGGTAAAGCTGTTTATACTCAGTAAGCGATGAGAAAGAGCGCTTAAGTTCGCGCAAATTATTAAGAATACCTATATTCTCATCATTGAGTAAGTAAAGACTCTCCGATACATTTTCTTTTATATCCTCTATATTAGAGGCTTCCTCATAACTCTCTTCTAATTCTTCTAAAATACCTTCTTCTAAAGTAGCTGATTTAAGCTCTTTAAGCTGGTGCAGATTATAATCGTACTCCTTTTTAGCATTTTTCTGAAACTCTATAAGCTCTTCTAACTTTTTCTGCTCTTTTTTGAGTAATTGGTGCAGTTGTACGTACTCTGTTAGCAATGACTTATTATTTGCCATTGCATCGATAATAGCAAACTGGAATGAAGTATCGCTAAGGGCTAGTGTTTGATGCTGCGAATGAATATCTACCAATACCTGTCCTAAACGAGAGAGCACCTCTAAAGTAGCTGGTACATCATTTACAAAAGCACGCGACTTACCTGAAGGCAATATCTCGCGCCTTATAATTGTCTGTGGGTCGTAATCAATGTCTAACTCCTGAAATAAAGACTGAAATTCATAGTTTTGTAATGAAAATTCAGCTTCTATAATACATTTTTCTTCCTTATTGCGCAAAGCCGACATATCAGCGCGTTTGCCTAATATCAGAGAAAGAGCATCAAGCATAATGGATTTACCCGAACCTGTTTCACCTGTGATAATGATAAACCCCTCAGGGAAATCAACTTTTAGGTCGTCAATAAGCGCATAGTTTTTTATAGATAGTGCTGTGAGCATAGTCTTTATTTTATTTCATTCCACTTGGTCATTTGCGCTGGCGATAGCTTCACCAAGGCTTCTTTCAGCTGTTTAGTATCAAAAATAGCTCCTCCTGAAAAAATAGCTGCTATTTCATCAGTTTTAGCACTAAAAAAGGCTACCATAGCGTAAGAATTAAGCCTTAAGCTCGGTATTTTCTCCAAAAGCAATATAGCGTTTTGTATAGCCTCTTTGCCTTCTTTTTCTTGTGAGCTCATCACATCTAAACCTAAGCGGTGATATTGATAATAAGCCTTGTGGTATAAATCATAGTTCTCTGATATAAGTTCATTTATCAGCAAATAACGATTATTCTTACCATTATCAGCCCAGCCTGCATAAGCACTATTCTGTGCAGCAGTCGCTATTTGTTTAGCTTTCAGAAAATACGGATGACCTGTCTTCTCCGAAAAAGTATCTGCATCAAACCCTAATATCAGGTAAACATAATAGGCTACTACTGAAGTAAGATTCGACACAAAAGTGTTTTCGTTGAAAGTAAGAGGAGCAAACTCTTGATAATCAAAAGCTACCTCTTTGTCTTGTAGGTTGAATACTGGTGTGTAATAAGCAGTGTTATACACAGGGCGTGACGACTGCACTAACAGACTCGCCTCGTAATGTGAGTTTTCTAACTTATTGATTACTAAGGTAAAACTACAGCGTATACGTTCGTTTTCACGTACTTTTAGGTCTGTCCAGCGAGTTTGGTTGATAAACTCCTGTAATGATTTTTCTAAAGTCTTAAATACTGAACGATTGCTTTGGTTTACCTGTTGTGTATTGACTGTCACTAAGGCATTAAGTTCTTGAGCCCTAGTGAACATACAGCACAGCAAAGCCCCTACAAATAGTATTTTCTTCATAGTATTAATAAGGTATTTCCTCAGTGATTTCTAATCCGTAGCCCGACATACCTACGTAGCTGGCAGCACTCTTAGAGTTAGTTAGCAAACGCAACTTTCTAATAGACAGATCGTTGAGTATCTGAGCCCCCATACCTATATCTTTAGTATCTTTGTTTAGTTGCGGCAGTGGGTGTCCATTTTGGTGCTCTTTCATCTCTGTAATACGCTGCAACAAGTTTTGAGAGTACCCTTCTTTGTTGATTACAATTACAGCCCCTTTGCCTTCTTCGTTGATTTTCTTAAAGATACGCTCTAACGGATTATCTTTATCACCCGCTAATACCTCTAAAATATCATTACTGATAAATGACGAATGCACACGGGTAAGCACAGGCTCGTCTGCCTTCCAAGAACCTTTAGTAAAGGCCAAATGTATCTGTTTATTGGTAGTTTGCTCATAAGCACGCAAGCGAAACTCTCCATACGGAGTTTGTAGCGCAAAATCCTCTTTCTTAATCACCAAAGTATCTTTGCGCATACGGTAGGCAATAAGGTCTTCTATAGAGATGATTTTAAGGTCAAACTTCTTAGCTACTTCTACCAACTGAGGTAGGCGTGCCATAGTACCATCTTCATTTAGGATTTCTACCAAAATACCGGCAGGATAAAGTCCCGCAATGCGAGTAAGGTCTATAGCAGCTTCTGTGTGTCCTGTACGACGCAATACTCCTCCTTCTTTAGCGCGAAGCGGGAATATATGCCCTGGTCTACCCAAATCAAAAGGCTTAGTATCAGGGTTCACTAAGGCTTGTATAGTCTTAGCACGGTCAAAAGCTGAAATACCTGTAGTACAACCATTGCCTTTGAGGTCTACCGATACAGTAAACTGCGTCTCGTGCAGTACTGTATTATTTTGTACCATCATTGGCAAATCAAGTTCTGCACAACGCTTTTCAGTAAGCGGTGCACATACTAACCCCCTACCATTAGTAATCATAAAGTTGATCATCTCAGGGGTTACCTTTTCAGCAGCGGCTATAAAGTCACCTTCGTTTTCGCGGTTTTCATCATCTACTACGATAACTACTTTCCCTTTTTTTATATCCTCTACAGCTTCTTCAATGCTGTTAAGTTTAATATGGTTCATTTTTTTATTATTATTTGCCTAAAAATTAACACTGATACGCGTGATTTTAGCGGTATCGTCTATATCGTTAGCTGTCACAGTATCAGAAAGCCCTAAATTATTGGTTTTTAAGGCTGTTTTATCAAACGTAAAATAGAAATTTTGTCCCTTAGGAGTTACTATTACACTGCTAATAGAAGGCTCTATGTCTAACTCAGGGTACTTCTCTTTTACCTCTTTAAAAGTACTTTTAAGCGATATTCCTTTATCTGTAGTGTATAATTCTGACAGTATAAAGACGCTTTCTACTACTTTTTCGTCCTTATCATTGGTTTTAGGAGTTATTTCTAATAGTTCTTTCCCTTCTTTATTAAAAATAGTGATGCGTTCGGTACTTGCATAGCGCAATTCTCCCTCTAAGTTAGAGTTTACAATAGAATCTTTAGCAAAAATAGAGTCTAATTTCTGTATAGGAGTATCTTTTTGAAGTCCCCCTACTCTATCATTGCTAATTAAAAACTCATTTTTGTTATCACTACAGCCTATAAGGCTCATTATAACCATAGTTGCGATAAAGTACTTTCTCATTATTTCTTAATAATTTTGTTTAATATTCCTAATACCCCTCTTACAAAGGTAGCGCTAGTAACCATTTTTATCAACGGATTTTGTGCTGAAGAACGCCTTCCCTTAGTCTGAGTAGTCTTGGGAGCAGATTGCTTTTCAGTCACTTCCTTTTGTTTTGCCTCTTCAGTGTGAATCTCGTCTATCTTCTTGTTTAGCAACTCATAAGCACTCTCACGGTCTATCACCTCATTGTACTTGCGTGCCAATTCAGAGCGCGTTATCAGCGCATCAATCTCTGCAGAAGTAAGCACATCCATACGACTCATAGGGGCACGCATCATCGTAGCCACCAATGGCGTAGGGATACCTTTCTCGTTAAGGGCAGTTACCAAAGCCTCACCCGTACCAAGCGAAGTGAGCGTTTCCGCAGTATCGTAGAAATCAGAGCTGGGGTAATTCTCAGCCGTTAGCTTAATAGCCTTGCGGTCTTTAGCGGTGAAAGCCCTAATAGCGTGCTGTATTTTCATACCCAATTGCGAAAGCACTGCATCAGGTATGTCAGTAGGGTTTTGGGTACAGAAAATAAGCCCCACCCCTTTTGAACGTATGAGTTTTACTATATTTTCTAACTGGTTGAGCAGTGTGCGCGAAGCTTCGTTGAAGATAAGATGCGCTTCATCTATAAATATCACCAATTTAGGTTTAGGTAGGTCGCCTACCTCTGGGAAAGTGGTGTAAATCTCTGCCAATAAGCTCAACATAAAGGTAGAGAACATTTTAGGGCGGTCTTGTATATCCGTTAGGCGTATGATATTCACATACCCCTCACCTTTGCTATTAGTACGCAATAGGTCAGCAGGGTCAAAACTCACTTCGCCAAAGAAACGTTCAGCTCCTTGGTGTTCAAGCTCTACTATCTTGCGCAAAATAGCACTAGTAGACGATTTTGATACCGCTCCGTACTCTTTTTCAAAACTCGACTTACCCTCTTCTGTAGCATATTGCAATACTTTCTTAAGGTCTTTGAGGTCTAAAAGTGGTAAAGCGTGGTCATCACAATATTTAAAAACCACGGCCAACACCCCCTCTTGCACCTCACTAAGGTCTAAGATACGCGATAAGAGAGTCGCCCCAAACTCCGACACAGTAGCGCGCATACGCACCCCATTTTGTTCAGAGATAGTAAGCAATTCAGTAGGGAAAGCTTGCGGCTGAAAATCTAAGCCTATTTTGCCAAGTCGCTCTAATATAAAAGGCTTCACCTCACCCGACTCACCTATACCGCTAAGGTCGCCTTTAAGGTCCATCAGCAGCACGGGCACTCCTTTTTTAGAAAGGTGTTCAGCCATCACCTGTAGGCTTTTTGTCTTACCAGTACCAGTAGCTCCTGCTATCAGACCGTGACGGTTAAGGGTTTTCAGAGGAATATTTACGTATACATTTTCAAGCGGCTGCCCTTCATACACAGCCCCTCCTACGGTGATGTACTCCCCTTTGCAGGTATACCCTGCTATCATAGTTTCTTTAAAAGCGTCTATTTTAGTCATCAGATGTTAGTGATTTTGTGATTAAGAATGGGTAAGGAATAGTTAATGCACAATTCAAGGCACAAAGGTACAAAATAATTATCAATTAACAATTAACCAATGGCTATTTTTTTTCACAAAACTAAATTTAAATCACATCTTTAACAACTTGCCTACTCAAAAATTTCCTATCAAAGATATGGCTTTACAATTTCTCTCCACAACAAATATCCCTCTCCAAGCAAATGCAGTCCGTCATTGGTATACTTCTTATCCATTTTGTCAGTTCCCTCTTCAAGAAAATGCGAATACAAATCAATATAGTTCACCTTATACTCTTGGGCTATATTTTGGTAAGATTGATTAATTTCTTTAATAAGCTGGGGCTTCATATGACCTTTAAACATTTCAAAATCAGGATTTAAAGGCAATATACTCTGAATGTAAATCTTCGTTTTAGGCGATTCATTTTGTATTTTCTCAACAATTCGCTTCATATTCTGCACTATAGTTTCCACCTCTATCCCACGAGAAATATCATTAATCCCAATGAGGATAAATATTTTGGCAGGTTTGCCTTTTACAATGGAGTCTAATCGGTCGTATACCCCTTCGGAAGTATCTCCGCTAATACCTCTGTTCTTTACGCGTTTTCGTGGGAAAAGTTCATTCCATTCGGCACCATTAGTAATACTATTGCCAATAAAAACAACATCTTTAGAGGTAATAGGTAATTTGCTGAACAAACTAGCTCGCGCACACAACCAATCTCAATGAGTTCGAGCCCCACTAAGTTGAGTGAATAATACTACAAAAAAAGCAATTAAAATACGCTTCATATTTTTGAATATTAATTTAATTAAGTGCTGCAAATGTATTATAAAAAAGTTAAAAAGCCTAATAAAATCAGACAATACACTTATAATCGTTCTTTTACAAAAGCACTTACTAACCCTATCGTACTACTCTTTTTGACAAGCTAACTTTTCTTATAAATATGTAACTTTTCTCGTTTAATAAAACGATTTACAGTTCCTTTAGAAACCTTCAACTTTAAGCTAATTTCACGTTGAGACAGTCCTTGTTTTATATACTTTTGTATATCTTTCTCTTTGCCTGTAAGTTTCACTTTTTTTGAAAGACTTCCTTTTGGGCGACCAATAAATACCCCTTCAGCCTTTTTGCGAGCTAAGGCTTCTTTGGTACGCTGGCTAATAAGATTACGTTCAATTTCAGCTGATAAACCAAAAGCAAAGGCTAATACTTTACTACTAATATCACTCCCTAAGCGGTAATTATCTTTAATCGTCCATACTTGAATGTCATTTTTCATACATTCATTTAAGATTGCCATTATCATAAGCAAATTGCGACCTAAACGAGAAAGTTCTGAGCAAATTAGAATATCTCCTCTTTGCATTTTAGCAAGTAAAGTACCTAATTTTCGCTTATCTACATCTTTAGTACCACTGATAGTTTCTTCTATCCAAGTATCTACTTTTAAAGCTTCTTTTTTACAAAAGTTTTTAATCTCAAATCGTTGATTTTCTACTGTTTGTCGGTCAGTACTGACCCTAATATATCCGTACACCATAAAAATTAGTTTTCTTTTAATATAACAAAATTGTACCAATTATAGTGTCGGTTTTTTAAAATCCAACTCGGGCAAAAAAGGGGAAGGTATGCCAGTAGTCAGAAATCCTCAGTTTTACTTTAAGGAGGGCTTTTGTTATTCCGATATTAATACAACATTTTTAAAATGTCGTATAAAGTTAAAAACTATTAATGATGTAAAGAGTATGAGTTTATACTCTCTATCTAATAGAATACCTGCATTTTATTTTGTATGTTTAATAAACTCTAATTTTATAAGTTTCTATGTTGATGAGTTTATTAATAATACTCAGACTTTTCAAATCAATGATGCTCGGCAATTACCTATTATTATACCTAATAAAGATACCTTAGACAAATTTGAAAAACTTTTTAATCAGGCAGTCCAAATTAAAAAAGGATATTCAAATAAAGTAAAACTTGATTACATTCAACAAGAAATAGACATTTTAGTAAATAAGCTATATGCCATATAGCTCATTTACTAATTTATTTAATTCAAATTCTTTTGTTTTTATTCTATTTTCAAAGGTAATATCATTGATTATACCATTAAGTTCTTGTTTTTTAATTACAATTATTTCATCAAATAATTTCTTATAAATTTCTAATTGTTCTTGTGAGGGAATTATAATAGGTAACTGTCTTATATCATTAATTTGTATATTGACAGTATAACGATACGGAAGCGGCGCCGTTTGACATAGCGGCGGGGTTTCCGAAGGAGGTATGGGAATACTTATGGCGAAAAAATTGGTTGCGTTTTTCAGCGCCTCGGGCGTAACGGCTCAGGCGGCACGTGCGCTGGCGGAAGCTGCGGGAGCGGATTTGTATGAGATTAAACCCGCCGTTCCGTACACAAGCGCGGATTTGGATTGGATGAACAAAAACTCGCGCAGCACGGTCGAAATGAACGATAAAAACTCTCGGCCGGCAGGATAAGAAAGCGCTTGCCGAGTG
>ERZ773035.2920-NODE-2920-length-10612-cov-15.199299_pt1 | contig 10612 bp, 9 predicted proteins | sample MGYA00511487_ERZ773035 | MGnify/ENA primary metagenome ERZ773035 (study PRJEB29015, sample SAMEA2737985) | human oral metagenome | biome: human oral; feature: human-associated habitat; material: dental | place: China | collected 2024 ...
TTGAAGTGCAACACTTAAAAAGTCCTTAGAAATAAAAAAAGATTCCATAGAATCTGATATAATAGTATTAAACAAAAACATATACTAAAGGAGATTCTATGAAATCATATAAACATTTTAGCATAATAGAAAGAGAAATTCTATTAATTTTACACGAATTAGGATTAAGCACAAGAAAAATTGCTACATGTATAGGAAAACACTATTCTTCTGTAGCTAGAGAACTAAAAAGAAATAGTAAAAATAATAAAAAATATGACCCTAAAAAAGCACAAGAAAGATATCTTTTCTTAAGGAAAGTTAGAAAAAGTTGTAAGTGCATGTATAATAATGAAAAACTAGTAGCATTATTAAGAAAATATCTTGTGGAATTCTTTTGGTCTCCACAGCAAATTTCTAAAAGATTAGAATTAGAAAATACTGGTATTAAAATAAGTTACCAAACAATATATAGATACATATACAATGGAAAATTAGATATTCCTAAATGGTGGGGGCAAAGAGTCGTTGTAAAATCTTTAAGAAGAAAAGGTAAAAAGTATAAAAAGAATAATCATAAAATAGGTAAGATAATTATAACTAACCTTTTAAATCAAAGGCCTAAATCTTCTGAATTAAGATTAGAATTAGGGCATTGGGAAGCTGATACTGTTATAGGAAAACAAGGAAAAGCATGTATTTTAACTCTTGTAGATAGAAAAAGTAGAAAAGTATTAATTAAAAAATTACCTTCTAAAGATTCAATATCTGTAAGAAATGCTTTAATAGAATTACTTTCTAACGAAACTTGCAAAAGTATTACTCCTGATAGAGGCACTGAGTTTGCTAAACATCAAGAAGTTACAATGAATTTAAATATACCTTTTTTCTTTCCAGACCCACACGCACCTTGGCAAAGAGGAACAAACGAAAATACAAATGGTTTAATACGTTATTTTATACCAAAAGGACAAGATATATCCAAGATATCTGAAGAAAGAATTTATGAGATACAAGAGGCATTAAATAATAGACCTCGAAAAGAATTAGGTTACCTAACTCCTAACGAGGTCCATTCATCTACTTTTTCTGAACTTATTAAAGTTTAGTTACATCTGTTGCACTTCACTTGTAAATTCATCCATTTCTAGTTTCTATTTTTTTAATATAACAATTGGAAACTTGTTTCATATTTAAAAATGTGTTTCCCACCTTATAGAAAAAATCACAATATTGAAGACAAACTGGTTTTCCTGGCACATCTAGTGCCTTTTCAATGTTTTCACCTTTCTTTTTAAAAATAATCAGTTTTTCATTCCGATATAGCCTATACCAAAGGATATCCTCTGGTCTTTCCTTGAACATTGATTCTTTAAATGCATTACAATTTAGTGCCATTTTTTCTCCCTTTCTTCATCTCTTAATTAAGAGATGAATTTTATTATTTATTTTTTTAGTACAGATATATTATAACATATTTTCAATAGTTATGTAAACTTTATTTTTGTTTTATTATTATTTCATATCAATTTTTATTAAAAAAGAAACAGTATTTCTACTGTCTCTCATAATATTTACTATATAATATATCACTACATTTCAAAATCTTGTCTTGCTCTTTCAAGTGCAATTCTATTTTTTTCTTCTCTTAATCCTAATTCTACTGCTTCTCTTTCTGCACGAATCTTAGCTACTGCTTCATCTTGAATTGCTGTAGTTGTAGTAAGTTCTCTGTAATCTGTAAATCCTGTACCTGCTGGTATTAATTTACCTATTATAACATTTTCCTTAACTCCAATTAAATCATCAACTTTACCTTTAATAGCTGCATCTGTAAGAACTTTTGTTGTTTCTTGGAATGATGCTGCAGATAAGAAACTATCTGTTGCAAGAGATGCTTTTGTAATACCTAAAAGTATTTGTTTTGCTTCTGCTGGTTTCTTTCCTTCTTCTATTAGTTTTTGATTTTCTCTTTCAAATTCTACAACATTTACTAGTGCAGATGTTAAATATTTACTATCTCCTGGTTCAATAACTTTAACTTTTCTAAGCATTTGTTTTATAATTATTTCAATATGCTTATCATTAATATCAACCCCTTGATTTCTATATACTTTTTGTATTTCTGTTACTATATAGTTATATACTCCTTTTATACCAACAGCTGTTAGAATATCATTTGGATTTAATGAACCTTCTGTTAATGCATCACCTGCTTTAACTTTAACTGGTTTTGCTTTTCCTTTTTCATCTACTTCTGGATTTGCTATATGTGGAAGTATTTTTTGATTTGCTGAATATGTTCTTACTTCATCTTTTCCTGTTACTGTTATTTCTGGATCTCTTAATCCTTCTTCATCATATGATATTGTAACAACACCATCTATTTCTGCAATTATACCAACACCTTTTGGTTTTCTTGCTTCAAATAATTCTTCAACTCTAGGAAGACCTTGTGTAACGTCTCCACCTGCTACCCCACCACCGTGGAATGTACGCATTGTAAGCTGTGTACCTGGTTCTCCTATTGCTTGTGCTGCTACTATACCTAAAGTTTCCCCTAAATTTACCATTGTTTTTGATGATAATGATGAACCATAACATTTTTTACATATTCCATGTAAACATTTACATCCAACTACTGATCTAACTTCTACTTCTGTTATTCCTGCATTTACTATTTCTTTCGCTAATTCTTCTGTTATAAGTTCATCTTTAGCAACTATAGTTTTCTTAGTTTCTGGATGTTTTACTGCTTTTAGTGCATATCTTCCTCTTATTCTATCTTCAAGTTTTTCTATAACACGTCCATCATCTACTATATCTCTAACTGTAACACCTTCTGTTGTTCCACAATCTTCTTCTCTTACTATAATATCTTGTGATACATCTACAAGTCTTCTTGTTAGATATCCTGCATTTGCTGTACGAAGCGCTGTATCTGCAAGCCCTTTTCTAGCACCATGTGATGATATGAAATATTCAAGTGCATCTAGACCTTCTATAAAGGCTGATTTAATTGGTATTTCAACTGCTCTACCACCTGTATCTGCCATAAGACCACGCATACCTGCAATTTGTCTTAAGTGTTTTACATTTCCGTCTTGCTCCAGAGTGTGCCATCATTGCTATTGGGTTTCTGTATAAGTCAAAACTTGCTTCCATAGCTTTTTGAACATCATCTGTTGCTTTTGCCCAAACTTTAATTGTTTCATTATATCTATCTTCATCTGATAATAACCCAGCTTTATAATTTTCCACAATCATATCTATTTGTTTATCAGCATCTTTTATAATCTTAGCTTTTTCTTCTGGAACAGAAACATCTGATGCAGAAACTGTAAATCCTGCAAATGTAGAATATTTAAATCCTAATGATTTCATAAAGTCTAGTAATTCTACTGTTCTATCTATTCCATGTATTCTTATACATCTATCTATTATATCTTCAATATTTTTCTTTCTTGTTACAAAAGATATTTCAGGTTCAAATCTATTTTCTGGATTTGTTCTATCTACATATCCTAAATCTTGTGGTATTCCTTCATTTAAAATTAATTTACCAACAGTTGTTTTAATTATCTTAGATCCTTCTTCATCTTTAAATCTTACATTTATAGGTGATTGTAATGTAACATCTTTTGTTTGATATGCTAATAATGCTTCATCTTTATCTTTAAAGTATTTTCCTGCTCCTATTGCATCTTCATATTCAAGTGTTAAGTAGAATACCCCTAAAATCATATCTTGTGATGGAACTGTTATAGGTTGTCCATCTGTAGGTTTTATAAGATTGTTTGTTGCAAGCATTAAATATCTTGATTCTGCTTGTGCTTCTGGTGATAATGGTACGTGTACTGCCATTTGGTCCCCGTCAAAGTCTGCATTAAATGCTGCACAAGTAAGTGGGTGAAGTTTAATTGCTCTTCCTTCTACTATAACTGGTTGGAATGCTTGGATACCTAATCTGTGTAGTGTAGGTGCACGGTTTAATAATACTGGATGGTCTTGTATAACCTTATCTAAATATTCCCAAATTTCTGGTTTTTGTTGTTCTACCATTCTTTTTGCTGCTTTATCATTAAGTGCAATTCCATTTGCTATAAGTTCTCTCATTACAAATGGTTTGAAAAGTTCAACAGCCATTTCTCTTGGTAAACCACATTGATATAGTTTAAGTTCTGGCCCTACAACTATAACTGAACGTCCTGAATAGTCAACACGTTTTCCAAGTAAGTTTTGTCTAAAACGTCCTTGTTTTCCTTTAAGTATATCTGATAATGATTTAAGTGGTCTATTACCTGCTCCTGTAATAGGTTTTCCTCTCTTAGTATTATCCATTAATGCATCAACAGATTCTTGTAACATTCTTTTTTCATTTTTTACAATTATTTCTGGTGCATTTAAATCCATTAATCTTTTTAAACGATTATTTCTGTTTATAACCCTTCTATATAGGTCATTTAGATCTGATGTTGCAAATCTTCCACCATCTAATTGTACCATTGGTCTTAAATCTGGTGGTATTACAGGTATTACATTTTTTATCATACTTTCTGGTTTATTTCCAGATTTTATAAATGATTCTACTGTATCAAGTTTCTTTAAAAGCTTTCCTTTTTTACCTGCACTTGCTTTTTCTAATTCTTTTTCTATTTTTTGTCTTAATTCTTCTAGGTTTATTCTCTTTAATAGTTTTTCTAAAGCTTCTGCTCCTGTTTCTGCTTTAAATTCACCATTTGGATATTTTTCTTTTGCTGCAATTAATTCAGATTCTGTTAATATATCACATACTTTTATATCACTAACACTACTTTCTGTTACTATATATGTTGCAAAATATATTACTCTTTCTAATGCTTTTGGTGATACATCAAGCATTAATGCTATTCTATTTGGTATTCCTTTAAAGAACCAGATGTGGGCAATTGGTGCTGCTAGCTCCAAATGTCCCATTCTTTCTCTTCTTACTGTCTTTTTAGTAATTTCAACTCCGGCATCTGTCACATATTATACCTTTATATCTTACCTTCTTATATTTACCACAATGACATTCCCAGTCTTTTGTAGGTCCAAATATTTTTTCACAAAAAAGCCCATCTTTTTCTGGTTTTAATGTTCTATAGTTTATAGTTTCAGGTTTTTTAACTTCACCATGTGACCATTCTCTTATTTGTTCATCTGAAGCTAAACTTATCCTGATTTTATCAAACATTTCTTCCACAATAATTCTCCTTCCTAAATATTATATATTACTTATCTAATTCTGATTCATCTTCAAAAACTTGCATTCCATCATCTTCAAATATTTCTTCAAATTCATGTTCAAAGCTTTCTTCTTCTGTATCTTCATCATCATCTTCTTCTATTTCACTATCATGATGTTTATGAACTATTTCATTTCTACTCTTAATAGTATTATCTTTTTCTAAATCTTCGTCTTCTCTTAATATTACTTCTTCATTATTTTCACTATACATTTCTAAGTTTAATCCAAGTCCTTGTAATTCTTTTACTAAAACTCTGAAACTTTCTGGTATTCCTGGTTTTGGTATATTTTCACCTTTAACAATTGCAAGATATGTTTTTTCTCTTTGTTTAATATCATCAGATTTAACTGTTAACATTTCTTGTAATGTATGTGCTGCTCCATATCCTTCTAGAGCCCAAACTTCCATTTCACCAAATCTTTGTCCACCAAATTGTGCTTTACCACCTAGTGGTTGTTTTGTTACTAGTGAATATGATCCTGTTGATCTTGCATGTATCTTATCATCTACTAAGTGGTGTAATTTTAATACATACATTATTCCAACTGTTACAGGATTATCAAACCTTTCTCCTGTTCTTCCATCATATAGGTATGTTTTACCATCTTCTCTTATTCCTGCTATCTTAAATAGTTCTTTAATATCAACACCTGATGCTCCATCAAATATTGGTGTTGCAAATTTAACTCCAAGTGTCCTTGCTACTTCACCTAAGTGAACTTCAAGTACTTGTCCTAAGTTCATACGTGAAGGAACCCCTTGTGGATTTAATACTATATCAATTGGTGTTCCATCTGGTAAGTATGGCATATCTTCTGCTGGTAATATTCTTGATATAACCCCTTTGTTTCCGTGACGTCCTGCCATCTTATCACCAACTGTTATTTTTCTCTTTTGTCCTATATATATTCTAATTACTTCATTTACTCCTGATTTTAATTCATCAGAATTTTGTTTTGTATATCTTTTTACATCAATTATTGTTCCTTCTTCTCCATGTGGAACTCTTAATGAAACATCTCTAACTTCTCTAGATTTTTCTCCAAAGATTGCTCTTAATAATTTTTCTTCTGCTGTTAATTCTGTTTCACCTTTAGGTGAGATTTTACCTACTAATATATCTCCTGGTTTTACATGTGCCCCAATTCTTATAACACCTGTTTCATCTAAGTTTTTAAGTGCATCTTCACCAACATTAGGTATTTCTCTTGTTATTTCTTCTGGTCCGAAGTTTTGTATCTCTACTTTCAAAATCATATTGTTCTATATGTATAGATGTATATGTATCTTCTTTAACAAGTTTATCACTTATTAAAATAGCGTCTTCAAATGTATATCCTTCCCAGTTTGCAAATGCTACAACTGCATTTTTACCAAGTGCCATTTCACCTTTATCTGTTGCCATACCATCTGCTATTGTTTGGTTTTTGTATACTTTTTCTCCTTCTTTTACGATAGGTTTTTGATTTATACATGTACTTGCATTTGTTCTCTTAAATTTTCTTAAATGATGTGTATATATCTTTCCATCATCACCTTTAACAATTATTTCTGTACCTGTTAATTTATGTACATAACCATCTGCTAAACAGTTTATAACTTCTCCTGAGTCTTTTGCTGCTCTATATTCCATACCAGTACCAACCATTGGAGAATCAGTTCTTAAAAGTGGAACTGCTTGTCTTTGCATGTTTGCACCCATAAGTGTACGTCTTGCGTCATCTGTTTCAAAAAATGGTATCATTGCTGTTGCTATTGATGCTATTTGTTTTGGTGAAACATCCATATAGTCTATTTCATCTTTATCCATTTCTTTTATTTCATCTAAGTATCTTGCTCTTACTCTATCATTTTTTAGTTTACCATCTTTTGTTACAGGTTCTGTTGCTTGACATATAACAAAATTATCTTCCATATCTGATGACATATATACAACTTCATCTGTTATTTTCTTTGTTACTGGATCTATTTTTCTATATGGTGTTTCTACAAATCCATATTCATTTATTCTTGCAAATCCTGAAAGTGAAAGTATAAGCCCAACGTTCGGTCCTTCTGGTGATTCTACCGGACATAATCTTCCATAATGTGTATAGTGAATATCACGTACTTCAAACCCTGCTCTATCTCTTGAAAGTCCACCAGGTCCTAATGATGATACTCTTCTTTTATGTGTAAGTTCTGATAATGGGTTTGTTTGTTCCATGAATTGAGATAATTGTGAACTACCAAAGAATTCTCTTACCACTGATGTAATTGGTTTTGTGTTTATTAATGTTTGTGGTGTTACAGTATCTAAATCTTTGATTGTCATTCTTTCTCTTACTACTCTTTCAAGTCTTGTAAGCCCAATTCTAAATTGGTTTTGTAATAATTCTCCAACACTTCTTATTCTTCTGTTTCCTAAATGGTCAATATTATCAATCTTATATAATCCATGATTTAAATTTAATATATAACTAAATGTTGATAATATATCTTCTTTTGTTACATGTTCTGAAACAAGTTTTGATCTATTTTTCTTAAGTTCTTGTGCTAAATCTAATTTTTTATCTTTTTCTACTTTATCTAATATTTTTAAAAGTTCTGTGTAGTTTACTCTTTCTTTAATACCTGATTCTTTTTTTACTTCTTCTGAAACAAATGCTTCTAAATCTACTGTATTATTACCAAGTATTACTATTTCTTTACCTTTAAATTTAATTTTAACTTTATTTATTCCCATATTTTGAATTTGTTGAGCTTCTGTATATTTAAGTTTTCTACCTGCTTCAAATATAAGTTCACCTGTTTCTTTATCAATTATGTTTTCTGCTAAAACTTGTTTATTTATTCTACTTGCTAATGATAATTTTTGGTCATATTTAAATCTACCAACTCTTGATAAATCATATCTTCTTACATTAAAGAATAATTGTTCAAACAATGTTTTTGCAGCATCTATTGTTGGAAGTTCTCCTGGTCTTAATTTTTTATATATTTCAATTAATGCTTCATTTTGTGTTTCTATTGGATCTTTTTCTACTGTTTTTATAAGCGCTTCATCTTCTCCAAATAATTCAACCATTTCTTCAATCGTTTCAACACCTAATGCTCTTAAAAGTGTTGTTGCAGGTAATTTTCTTGTTCTATCTATTCTTGTAAACACTGTTCCTGCTGTTTCTGTTTCAAATTCTATCCATGCACCTCTTATTGGCATTATTGTTGCATTATATAATGGTGTTGTCTTATATTTACTATTTGAATCAACATTTACAAAATAACATCCTGGTGATCTTACAAGCTGACTTACTACAACTCTTTCTGCACCATTTATTAAAAATGTTCCTGATTCTGTCATTATTGGGAAATCTCCTAAAAATATTTCTTGTTCTTTAATTTCCCCTGTTTCTTTGTTTATAAGTCTTACATTTACATATAATCTTTTAGAATATGTTGTATTTCTATCTCTTGATTCTTCTAAATCATATTTAGGTTTATCTTCTAATCTATGTCCAAAAAATTCAAGTATTAAATTTCCATTATAATCTTGTATTGGTGATATATCTCTTAATACTTCTGTTAAACCTTCTGTAATAAACCAATTATATGAATCTAATTGTACACTTATTAAATTTGGTAAATTTAGTAAGTCACCTACTTTTGAAAATGTATATCTTTCTGCCTTTTCATTAAATATTTTAGTAAGTTTTACTTTTTTTACTGCTTCTTCTATTTGTTTTTTTCTTTGTTCTGTAGTATCAACTGTTTCTATATTTTTATCCTTTACTTTAGCCAAAATATTCCCCTTTCATTTATTTATTTTTTTATTTAAACTTAAGCAGAATTTAAAAAGCTCTTCTTATAAAACAAAAATATATTTACATATTCACTGCAATTATATGTATATATTAAAATATATCTTAAGAAATATATCTTTGTTTTTAATTCTTCTTTTTAAATTTATTGTATGTTTATATCTTATCTTAAACGCACCAAAAAGGTAGAGCAATACTGCCTACCTTTTTTATCATTCTTATTCATTTATATATTTTTCACAAGATTTACACATATTAAGATACCCCAACTACAATTTATAATCCTATTGTATCATTATTTGCTATATTATGCAATATAATAGAACTATTTTTTATCTTTTTTTGTATAAATTTGCATAAACATAAATTTATGGATTTATAACTGTTGAAGGTCCTTCATCATCTTCATTATTCCCACCAATAAATTCATTTCCTCCAAATCCAGATGGTTCTTCAATAACATTTATTGAATCATATCTAATAATGCCTTTATAATTTTGTTCTACTGAAATTACAGTTCCAGAATCTTGATATGGTATGTTCTTATTCCATCTTCCACTGTTATCTACTGTTGTATAATATTCATTACCATTTATCCTTATAGTAATATTAGCTAATGGTTGTCCTATACCTTTAACAATATTATCATTAATAGTAATCTTATCTATCCTAACATTTGCTATAATTAATGATGGTTGTGATACTGATGTTCCCTTTCCATTTTTAGAATCATCTTTCTTATTTTTTATTGATTCTTCAAAATCAATTTTAGTAATAATATTTTCTTTTAGATTTTTATCATATATATTAACATTACCATCATGTATCTCATACTTTTCTGTAAACCATTTAGATGTATATAAGTTGTTTAAAATATTATCATTTTTACCTTCTAGATTATTTATTAAACTATAATTTAATGCTTGCATTTTCCCTTCTTCTAAAAGTTCTGTTCTTGCTTGCTCAATTCTAGCCTTATTTGCTTTTGTTATAAGGCCATCTTTTCCTAAGGCCATTTGTATTGCTACTGAAGCCATCAATAACATTACAATTATAGTTATAACAAGTGCAATTAATGTTATACCTTTATTTGTTTTTATATTCATATATTATGCCTTATCTAACATTTAAATCAATTTAAATATAACATAGTTTTAAAAGTAACTATGTTATATCTAAAAATTTATATTTTTTAATTACTAATTACTATTTATTTTAATATTGTCTATATACATTCCCGATTTCTATATCTATCTAATGTTCTTGCTCTATTTATATTTTCAGTAACATTAAATGCAAATGATATAACAATTGTTAATATTATTAATAGTGCTAATGCTAATACTAAATCTATTCCTACTGAATTTTTCTTTTCGATTTTTTCTTCTACTGTCTCTACTTTAGGTGTTTTCTTTTCTTCTACTACTTTTTTAACTTTTGTGTTATTTGCTTTTGCTGTTGTTTTTTTAGTTGTTGTAGCTTTTTTTGTTTGTGTACCTTTTTTAGTTGTTTTTTTTCTTGTGTTTTTTTCTTCTGCCATTTTGCTTCCCTTTCTCTTTAGTTATT
>ERZ773035.2924-NODE-2924-length-10592-cov-3.760178_pt1 | contig 10592 bp, 10 predicted proteins | sample MGYA00511487_ERZ773035 | MGnify/ENA primary metagenome ERZ773035 (study PRJEB29015, sample SAMEA2737985) | human oral metagenome | biome: human oral; feature: human-associated habitat; material: dental | place: China | collected 2024 ...
GCCCACGCCCGCTTCGCCTACTAGGATCGGATTATTTTTCTTGCGGCGGCTTAGGGTTTGCATTAGCCTTGCTAGCTCGTTTTCTCGCCCGATGATCGGATCTATTTTACCCTCGGCGGCTAGTTTGGTTAAATTTGACGAGTATTTGGCTAGGTTTTGGAAGTTTTTAGCGCGAGTCTGCTTGTCGTCTTTTGCGTGTTGTTTTATCTTTTGCGGATCGACGTCGTAAAATTCTAAAATTTTAGCCCCGTACGTGTCGCCTCTGGCCGCGATTTTAAAGAGCAAATCCCTGATACCGACATTTTTGTCCTTTAGCTCGGCGTTTAGCTCTTTAAAAATTTGCTCCAAAAGCACCGTCATGCGCGGCTGTTTGTGGTGCGGCACCTGCTCGTTGGTTTGCAGTAGATAGTTTTTTAGATCGCTTTTTAGTCCCTCGACGTCGGTGAGCCCTGCGTCGGCTAGGATATCTCTAGTCTCTTCGTTTAAATTTACCAGCACGAAAAGCACGTGCTCGCTGGTTAGATACTCGTGAAAATTCGAGTAGGCAAACTGCCCAGCCTTTTCCAAAAGATAGCTTAAATCCGAGTCAAACATCATTTCCTCCTCTTTGCGCCTTTTGCGCGCCCGTTTTTGCGGGCTATTCTTCCTCGACGACGGCCTTTAGCGGGTAGCCCGCGGCGGCTGCAGCTTTTAGCGTTTGGTTTTGTTTGGTTTGGGCGATCTCTTTATTGTAGATGCCCGCCACCCCGCCACCTTCGTTGTGGATTTTTAACATCACGGTTACCGCGCTTTGGGCTGTGTGGTGAAAAATCTCGACCAGTACGCTCACGACGAAATCCATACTCGTAATGTCGTCGTTTAGTAAAACAACCTTAAATTTGCGCGGAAATTCCGGTTTTTCCTTTACGTCTATGCCGTGCTCCCGCTCGGTGGCGGTTTTATCGGGCATTTTTTATTCTCTCGTAATCTTTCGTCATCGCGTCTAGATGGATGCCGCCTAGGTAGTATTTCACGCCGAATTTTCCGCTATCTACGTCGGTTAGCTCCTGATATACGCCGCCTTTTAGTACCATTTTTATCGGCACGCTCTCAAGCCGCTCGTATTTTATATCCTCTAAAATTTGCGCGGCAAGCCTGTCGTTGGTTTTAGCGTCGTTTGAAATAAAGTAAAAGGCGTTATATTTTTGTGCGAAATTTTCCACGACGTACTCGTTCGTGACGTTTTCGAAGTGCGTTAGCCCCACGATCGTAAAATCATTTAGGTTATCAATCTGAAATTTGGTGAGATCGGGAGCTTCTTTTTGACACGGCGGACAAAACGTGCCGAATATATCAAACATCAAAATTTTATCCTCGTAGCCTTTGATAACAAAGCCGCCCTCAACGCGCTTTAGCGTGAGATCTTTGCCAAACACGCTCTTTAGCGCGATCTCCTCGCCCGTTTTATAGCCCTCTATCTTTACGGGAGCCTTCGCCGTCTCGTCCTCGCCGCAGCCTGCTAAAAATATCGCGCAGGCCAAAGCCGCCAAAATCGCCTTAATCGTTTTTTTCATATTATTTTCCTTGTTTTGATCTTAGCTCGGTTATACTCTCACCGCCAAAGCCGTAGTCGTCGGTGCTGACTTCCTCTATCACGACGACGGTTCTGCTAGCGTCGCGCTTTAGCGTATCGCCCAGCAGTTTCGTTACGCCTGCTATGAGCGCACGCTTTTGCTCGGCGCTTACGGTTTCTTTTTCTTTTGTGATTTTTATATTTACGTAGGGCATCGGTTTTTCCTTAAACGTATTTTTTCATCGCCGCGCGCGCTTCTTTGTCGGCTTCTTTGCGTTTTATCGTCTCGCGCTTATCGTGCAGGTTTTTACCTTTTGCCAGCGCAAGGCGCGCCTTTACGATGTTTTTGTCGCTTAGATAGAGCGCCAAAACCACTAGCGTGAGGCCCTCTTGCGTGACTTGACCGAAAATTTTATCTATTTGCTTGCGGTGCATCAGTAGTTTTCTCGGAGCTCGCTCGTCCGGGCGAAACGCCGAGTGCGTCGTGTTTAGGTGGCTGATGTGCGCGTTTAGCAAAAACAGCTCGCCCTTTATCACGCGCGCGAAGCTGTCTTTTAGGTTTGCGCGGCCCGCCCTTAGAGCCTTTACCTCGCTGCCCTTTAGCACGATGCCCGCCTCAAAGGTCTCGATGATGCTAAAGTCAAACAGCGCCTTTTTATTTTTGGCTAAATCCTTACCCATTTTTTACCTTTTTATTTTAAGAAAAACACGCTCGCGCCGCTACCGCTTAGGAAAAAATCCCTAAATTTATCCATCTGCGGATAAATTTTAAAACACGGCGCAAAAAGATCGTTTAGTTTGCGGTTTTCGTATCGCTCCAGTAGCTGCGCCGTCGTCATCTCGCGCATTTTTGCCGCTAGATTTACGTCGATACTATCCATAAAATTTGCCCTAAATTCGCCGTAAACCGCGGGCGTCGAGCAAAATACGTCAGGCGTTAAAATTTCTATGGCGGACACTTCGTCTTTAAACTCGCTTATTATCTCGCCGATACCGCCGACATTTGCCGCCTCGAAATCGCTAGCGAAAAACGCCACGTCCGCTCCGATATTCGCACCTATTTTCATCAAATTTTCGCGCGTTAGTTTTAAATTTAACTCTTCATTCGCCATCTTTAAAAACGTAGCGGCGTTTGAGCTGCCTCCGCCCAGACCCGCGCCTAGCGGGATTTGCTTTTTTATCACGATTTTATGCGATACGAAAAACTCGTCCAGCTCGTTTTTAAAGCCCGCTTTTTCAAGCTCAAATTTGGCCTTTAAAACGATATTGTTTTCGATATTTTCGTTATCGCACTCTAGCGCGAAAACATCCGCTTTTTCAAAGAAAATTTCGTCATAAATCTCGCGCCTTAAAACAAAGCGAGAGACGATCTCGTGGTAGTTGCCGCAAGTGCCGACGATCTTTAAAAACGAGTTGATTTTCGCGTAGCTTTTCATTATTTTATGATTTTATCGCTCAACTCTTTTAGGCTCGCTTCGCCTGCGCCGTTTATGGCTTGTTTATTTTCTGCCGCTACGTCTTCTACTAGCTCCGAGCGCAGGATCATCATATTTTTAGGCGCGTCGATGCCGATTTTTACGCCGCCTTTTGAGATGCCCACAACGGTGATTTTGATATCGTTTCCCAGCATTATGCTTTCGTCTTCTTTTCTTGCGAGTATTAACATTTTTCGACCTTATTTAGTTTATATGTTACGGTTTCGTCTTTGATTTCAATGATACTAAAAAATTCATCAAAGTTTATTAAATATAGCCCCTCTGCGCCAAATTTTAGCTTTTCTACGCTCAGTTTTTTGCCAAGCATTACGTCTGCGGGGTCGCCTAAATATTCGTTTTGCGGTAGCGAAATATAATCAAGCGGATTTAAAAACCTCTCGTTTTCATAAATAAATTTACCTTCGCTCACGCGTTTTAGCGCGCTTAGAGTGGCTCTTGCGCCAAGCTTTTCGGCTAAAATTTGAGCATACGAGCGCACATACGAGCCCTCGCTAACGCTAATGCGAAAGCTCAAAAACGGATGCATATACGCAGTCAAATTTACGTCAAAAACGCTCATCGTTTGGCTTTTTAGTTCAAACTCCTCGCCCGCTCTTGCTAGCTCATACGCGCGCTTGCCGTCTACGTGCTTGGCGCTAAATTTAGGCGGTACGTATGTGATCTCGCCTTTTAGCTCGGCTAGCGCCGCTTTTATGTCGGCTAAATTTAACGGCGGACAAAGCTGGATTTCCTCGATGTTTTCGTTGTCTAAGCTAGCGCTAGTTGCACCCAGCCACATGGTCGCTTCGTAAATTTTGGGCGTTTTATCTATGTAGTTAAAAAGCCGCGTGTGATTGCCCAGAGCCACGATGAGGCAACCGCTGGCAAATGGATCAAGCGTGCCGGAAAAGCCCGCTTTTTTGACGCCGTATTTACGCTTTAGCCTGCTTAAAAAATGATTTGAGCTTATGCCAGCTGGCTTGTTTGCGACAAAAAGCGCGTTCATTTAAATTTGACCTTTGGAGGTTGCGTTAAATTTGCGTTGCTTTTTAAATTTAAGCATAGAGCGTCAAATTTGAGCGCATAAATTTGATCAAATTTAACGCCGCATTTGGCGCGACTAGCCTCAAATTTACCCATTTTACACCGCTTTTTCGACGAAGCTAGACATTATCTCACGGCTGATTCCGCCGAAATTTATCGTTAGTTTTAGCTCTTTTTTGATCTTCGTTACCGCCGTCACGCGCCCGATACCGAAAATTTTATGCTTGACGAGATCGCCTTTTTTGTATTCGCCGGCGGTCTGCGTTTGCGTCTGGATGATGAGGCTACCGCTGCAAACGCCAGCTTCGCTTAAAAATCTGCTCTTTTCCAGCCTCGTTCGCTGGCCTTTATAAAAGCGCGAATTTACAAAGCTTAGCGTCAGGGTTTTTTTGGCACGGGTGATGGCGACGTAGGCTAGGCGTCGCTCCTCCTCGATGTCGCTGCTCTCTCCTAACAGCGGAAAGAACCCTTCCTCAAGCCCGATCACGAAAAGATGCTCAAACTCAAGCCCTTTACTAGCATGTATGCTCATGATCGAGATCGCCTCGCCGCCGATGTTGTCCTGCTCGCTTTGTAGCGCGATCTCGTTTAAAAACTCCTCGATAGAAAAGCTTGGATTTTGCTTGATTTGATCCTTGATCGTAGCGTAAAACTCGTCTATGTTCGCCACGCGCTCGGCGCCGTCAGGCAAGCTCTCGTAGTATTTTTTGATGCCGAATTTGGCTTCTAGTTTATCCACTAGCTCGTACGGAGAGTCGCACTCTTTTAGCTCTCTTAAATTTGCTGCAAATTCGCCAAGGCTTGAGACGATCTTTTTGCTTAGATCTTTGTCGTTTTCGTCTAGGCTTGATATTGCTTCAAATAGAGAAAATTTATGCTCGAAGGCGATTTTTTCGATCTTTGCGAGGCTTACTTTACCTAGGCCGCGCTTTGGGCGGTTGATGACGCGCTTTAGCGAGAAGTCGTCGTTTTCGTTCGCGACTAGCCTTAGGTAGCTGATGACGTCTTTGACCTCGGCGCGCTCGTAGAATTTAACTCCGCCGACCATCTTATACGGGATTTTTTCTTTGGTTAGGCCTTCTTCGAGCGAGCGGGAGAGGGCGTTTATGCGGTACAAGATCGCGATATCGCTAGCCTGCGCGCCGCTATCAAGCAGCTTTTTGATACGTTTGGCTACCTTTAGGCTCTCCATCGTTTCGTCGTCTGATTCCATTAGCGCCACGTCCTCGCCGCCTTCTTTGGTGCTTTTTAGTTCTTTGCCGAGGCGGTTTCTATTGTGATCGATGAGCTCGTTTGCCGCGCGTAAAATTTGACTCGTCGAGCGATAGTTTTGCTCTAGTCTTATGACTTTGGCGTCTTTAAACTGATCTTTAAAATTTAATATATTTTCGATTTTTGCGCCGCGCCAGCCGTAGATACTCTGGTCGTCGTCGCCCACGACCGCGATATTTTCGTGCGTGCAGCAGAGTTTGCGCAGGAGCTTATACTGTAAGTCGTTGGTGTCTTGATACTCGTCTACCATCACGTAGGCGTAGCGTTGTGAAATTTCTCGCGCTAGAGCTTCGTCCTCGTCTAAAATTTTATAGCTAAGGCAGAGCAGGTCGTCAAAATCCACGAGGTTGTTTGCCGCCAAGTACTCCTCGTAAAGCTTGTAGATGTTTGCTAGCTTTGCGTGGTAGCCGTCTTTGAAATTTTGTTCGTTTGCAAACATGCCACCATGATTTAACACCTCTTCTACGCTTAAAAGCGAGTTTTTAAAATTTGAGATCTCGCTAGCTAGCACCGAGGTAGCGATATCGCCCTCAAAGCCTTTTAAAATGCGTTTTTTATCGTCGGTGTCGATGATGACGAAGTTGTTTTTGCGCTTTAAGCGGTCGATATAAAATTTCAAAAACAAAAGCCCGAATTTGTGAAAAGTGCAAAGCAGCGGAGTGAAATTTTTACCTGCGTCGCCTAGCATTTTTAGCGCGCGGGTTCGCATTTCGCTTGCGGCTTTGTTGGTGAAGGTTAGCGTTAGGGTATTTGACGACGGGATGCCTAGCTCGCTTATAAGATAGGCTAGGCGAGTGGTGATGGTTTTGGTTTTACCGCTGCCGGCTCCTGCCAAAATCAGCATCGCTCCGTCGGTATGCGAGGCCGCCTCGCGCTGGCTTTCGTTGAGTTCGTCTAGTAAATCGGGCATTAAATTTCCTGCTTTATTTATTAAAATGATTAAATTCTAACAAAATAAGCTTAAAAATGGCCGCTGATTTAAATTTGGGTCTGATTAAGAGCGTTTTCAGATATAAATCAATACAATATTAAAAAGATGATTTTATAAGCTGATATAATAATAAGGAGCCTGACATGATCAATGATTTTAGTAAATTTTATACCTTTATGGAGATAGTGAAAGAAAGAAGCTTCTCAAAAGCCTCAAGGGCGCTGGGCATCTCGCAGCCCGCAGTCACTTTGCAGATGAAAAAGCTCGAGGAGATGCTACAAACAACGCTAATAATGCGTAAGAAAAACGGCATCGTACTAACTCACGAGGGCGAGAAATTTTATAAACTCTGTACGCAGTTTGAAAGCGCGATGTTTCGCTTTAAAGACGAGCTAGCGCGCATAAAAACGGACAAGGTACCGCTAGTCATCGCAACCACCCAGCTCATCGCCGAGGCGGTCATCTCGATACTGCTGGATAAAATCTCGCAAAGCGTAGGCAGCGAGCTAGATATCAGGATAAAGGAGCAAAACGAGCTCATAAACTACCTAAAAGACCGCCGCAGCGACATCGCCATCATCCTGGAGCAGTCGCTTGATAGTAGCTTGCTCGTTAAAAAGCTATTTGACTACGAGCTGATTTTGGTTTCAAATAAAAAAATCGCCGAGAGTGTGAAGCCTGAGGAGCTTATCAAGTTTAAATTTATCAAAGATAGGACGCGAACTTATCTGGATGATATCTTGCATAAGCACGGCGTGGACGCGCATGCGCTTGACGTGGCGTATTCGCTAGACGGCTCGATAATGGTCTGCCGCGCGTTGGCGTCAAACCATGCCGATACGTACGTGGCGTTTTTGCCGAGATTTTTGATCGAAAACGAGCTAAAAAACGGCAGGTTGTTTGAGATAAACATCGCTAAATTTAAGCTCACCCGCTCGGTCTATGCCGCCGCGTTAAAAGAAAACGAGGAAGCGTTACATAAATTTTTAAAGATTAAGACTAGTTTTAATTTTTAATTCGCTTTAGCGTACGCGCTAAATTTTGATTAAATTTAGCTTTTTACGGCGCGTAAATTTAAAATACTCTCGGGCAAATTTAGCGCAAAAATATCCTTGCTGAACCTGGAGATGATCTTGGTTTGGCGATTTTATAACTTCCAAATTTACAGTCAAATTTAAAATTAAAAAATTAAGTAAGCGTAAAAGAAAAAGACGGGCAAAGAGCCCGTCTGAATAAAATGCGGTTTAGAACGTAAATTCCCAGTTTAGTCTGAAATTTCTGCCCGCCGAGTAGAAGCGATTTATGCCTAGACCCGTGGTTCTATCGATCATGTTCATAGTACCAAAAGGCCTGATAGAGCGCGCAGCGTCCCAAGTGATATATTTTTCGTTAGTTAGGTTATAAACGCCTAGCCTAAACGTCAAATTTTTAATCGGACGTACATAGGTTACGATGTCTACTAGGGTGTAGGCATTGCTTCGCCATTTTGAGTAGCTGTTTGTATTGTATGGATTGCCGTACGGGTCGGTGTCTAGGCGCCAGAACATATTATAGGTGTCTTTTTCTTTTTTAGATGCGACGCTAGTGACGTAGATGTCGGCGCCGAATTTATCCGCCGGGCTTGCGTAGCCTAGGCCGTAGATCGCAGTGGTCGGCTGGATGGCATTCATCGGCACTTTACCGTCGTTATCGGTTTGTACTCTGCCTTTTTGCATCGTTAGCTTGTAGCTAGCGTGAAAGCCCTTTAACGAGTCTGAAATTTGACCGAAATGTAACATAGAGTTTATCTCAAAGCCGCGTACGGTTGCTTTGCTGCGGTTTACGTTGCCGTATAGCGCAAAAGGTATGGTGTTGCCGCCGCCGCCAGTGGCGTAGCTTTTAGTGCCTAGAGATATTAGGTCGATAAAGTTATCGTATTTGGTCTCAAAAAAGCTAGTTGTTATAAAGCTTTTATCCTCGTGTAGCGTCAATGCAAGCTCTTTTGTCTTAGCTATTTCAGGTTTTAGATCCGGATTTGGCTGGACGGTAAAATCAGGATGCTTAAACGCTAGATATAGTTCGTCCGTGGTCGGCGCTCTAAAGCCTTTGGAGTATTTTAGCTGTATCCTAAAGTAATCTAGCGGATCGATGTCGGCTCCGATGGCATAAGAGCTATTCGTAAATTTTTTATTTTGAGCGATGTATTTTATATTTGCTAGCGCGTTATTAGGCGCTTCTTGCTTCCATGCGTCGTGGGCTATTTTCCACTCGTCTCTATCTGCGTAGTCCCACCATTTTGGCTCTGGGCTAGGATTATACGGCACGAAAAGGCCTAGCACCATATCGTCCGGGATTTTAGGCGTAGAGCTCGGGACGTAGTTTGGTTTATATTTTATCTTGTCGTAGCGATAGCCTAAATTTATCCCCAACCAGTCGTTTACTCGCATATCGTCGTTGAGGTATAGCGCGCCTTCTTTTGTTTTAACGGGGATTAAAAACGATGTGAGCGGCTCGGTTCTAGGGCAAAGCGCGTAAAGTAGCGTTAGCGGTGCGTTTTCGCACGTATACGGCGTGCCGGTAAAATCCGTACCTAGAGTCTTAGGCGCCCACCACTGATTGTTTGTAGTGTCGTAGCCTTGCTTGTTTGTCATGGATTTTTCGGTTTTAGCAAAGCTTAGTCCGTATGCGATATCGTGCTCTACGTCGCCCGTTTTGGCGTATTTGTTAAAGTCTAAGTTAAACTGTTTGGTGTTTGTGTCTAGATCTCGCTCTTTCCAGTCGCGGCTTATGTAGCCTTTGCCGTACGGAGTGATTAGATATCCGCTCTGCGAGCTTTGTTTAAAGGTCTTGCCCGTGCTCGCGTCGGTGTAGCTTTTATCTAGCGGGACTGTTGATTTTATGTATTGCTCGGTGGCATAGTCGTATTTTAGCACGTCGATATTTGGCTGAGAGCAGTCAAATACCGAGCAGTCAAGCCAAGTATTGCTAACGTTTTGATTGATGCTAAATTTGTTCTGATCATGGACGTTTCCTTGGCTATCTACGATTCTGTTCACCCATGTTAGACCGCCGTACTGCGGATCTACTTCTTGGGTTCTTTGCAAGGTTACTTCGCCGCCGTACTTATCGACAACCTTGTTGTTTTTAACCTGAAGTCCGATAGGATTTGAAATTTCAGCGCAGTTTTCTCCTGCTTGGCAGTGCTCCTCGGTTCTGGCGCGAGATTTGATTTTTTGATTAGAGTAGGTAAATTTCATCGTGTCCCATAGTGGAGTTTCGCTAAAATTTTCATATGCAAAAGCGCGATTTTTCCTATCCATCATATCGTCGTTGTATCTTAGACCGGTATCTATGATCTCGTCCCTGTTGCTAGAAAGCGTAAGCGTGTATGATAGGTCTTTGCCTTGAGATCGGTTTTTGTAGGTATCTGACATAAAGGTAAACCTATGCTCCTCGTGAGGCTGGAAACCTAGCTTGATGAGGCTGCTCGTTTTTTTGATATAGTACGGGTCGGCCTTTTCTCTGGTTCTACCCAGTACGCTGTCGTCATAGTCTTTGTAGCCGTAGTTTTCCGTCTCGTGATGTCTGCGCTTGGTTTGTACGGCCATGATGTCAAACCACTTAAACCTACCGGCTAAGGTATGCGAGTGCATGGTTTGGTTATCGGCGGTGCTGTAGCCGCCCTTGTAGCCGTAAAAATAGTCCTTATCTAGCAAAAGATCCCTTGCGTCTTTTGTTTCAAACATCACGGAGCCACCAAGAGAGCCTGAGCCCGTGCGAACTGAGTCTGCGCCTTTTGAAATAGTTGCTTGTTTTAGCGTTTCAAATTCCACGCCGTTGCGGGTGTTGTTAAAATTTCCGTATCCTTCAAATAGCTCCTTAAAGCCTTGCGAGCTTAGCGTTTGAGCCTGATGGAGGCCGTCAACGGTGATAGCCACGCGGTTTTCCTCCACGCCTCTTATCGCGTAGCCGCTCTGGCCGAAACGCCCAGCCTCCACGGTTGTTACGCCCGTTTCGTATCGCACTAGGTCTTTGTTATCAGAAACCTGCGTTTTGGTTAGTTCTTTGGCGCTTTTTACGCTTTGGCCGACTTTTTTTTGCATCGGATCATTCTCAGCGCCTGCTTCGCCGCTAACCGTTACTTCTTTTAGCTCGACTTCGGCCTCTTTTGCATTTAAATTTGACAAAAGAAGCAAAGCGGCAAGAGAAAATTTAAGATGATTCATTTCCGTCCTTATTAACGCTAGTTTTGATATTCATTTGCTATAAAGGCGAAATGATAATAAATATTTGTTTATACTTTGATTAAAAAATTAGAATTTAGTTTAAAAATTATAAA
>ERZ773035.2925-NODE-2925-length-10588-cov-155.594607_pt1 | contig 10588 bp, 7 predicted proteins | sample MGYA00511487_ERZ773035 | MGnify/ENA primary metagenome ERZ773035 (study PRJEB29015, sample SAMEA2737985) | human oral metagenome | biome: human oral; feature: human-associated habitat; material: dental | place: China | collected 2024 ...
ACAATAATCTGAACACGCCAGAAGCGCTTAGTATTATCGACGAGTCGTTTTCGAGTATCAGCCAACGACCGCTTGACGCAATTTACCGCACGGGATTAGTAGAGCTACTGCAAACAATTGACGATGTACTCGGGCTCCAGCTGCTTGATTCAACGCCAGATATCAACGACGATGCTAAGCAGCTACTGGTAGAACGCCGGCGCGCCCGCGACAATAAAAATTGGGTACGCTCTGATGAGCTGCGCGACCAGCTCAAAACACTAGGAATTATCATGCGCGACACGGCGTACGATACAATTTGGACGTATGCATGAAAACGATATTATTCTGATGACGCAGCTTTTTTGAGCTTGCTCGCCAGCTTACCAAGCACCGGCTTGTCGTGTTTGCTTTCTTCACGCTTAGCTTTGGCGCGCTCAAGGTAGTCGTCAAGGAACACTTTGATCGTACCGGCGATTGGAATAGCAATGAAACCGCCAGCAACACCTGCAACATACAGACCAACCGTCACCGCTGTCAGAACCATCAGAGCTGATAGCTCGACTTTCTTAGACTGAATCGCCGGCGAAATGAAGTTATTCTCAATCTGCTGGTACACAACGAAAAATACCGCGTAAGCGATACCCGCCGGCACATTGTTAAACGCTAGAAGCAACGTAACGAGAACGCCGGCAATCGTCGCGCCAAACATTGGGATCAGAGACAGTACAAACACGATTAAAATTGTCGGCATAACCAAGTTTGCGTCAATTGCCGGCACAAATAAACTAATACCGAATACAAATGCACCCGCTACTAATGAACCAATACCGGAAACTGTCAACTGCCCGGCAACATAGCCGGTAATAACATTATAGATGCGCCCAACAAGCCGTTTATGGTGTTCCATGCGCGCTTGATTATCATACAAACCCCAAACGCGCCGCATCCACTCCGGACCCTCAAGCAGCATCAAGAACGACAATACAATAACCAAGAATAATGAGGTCATAAACGACGCCAGCGAGCCGACGCTGCCAATAATACTGCCGCTTAGATCGGTCGCCCAGTGAGATGCTTGCGTTCTAATTGATTCCAAAACTGAGTTTACTTGCTCGCGCATGCTATGCTCGTCAATAAACCGATTGACACCGTGCCACTGCGTGCTCGCCTGATCGATAATCCCAGGCACCGACTCGGCAAACTTCGCCGTCTGCTGCACGATTGGCGGCACCACAAACCACACGACACAAAATAAAAACACGACGAGCAGCGTAAATGCGAGCGCTGTACCGCCTAACCGGCTTTTGCCGGGGATGAGCTTTGCCAGCCGCGCCACTGGACGATTGAGCGCAAGCGCCAGAAACAGCGCTGTGCCCAAGATAACCAGCGCTGTCTGCGCTAAATAAATTGTTAACCCCGCTAAACCAAAACCAATTACCACAAGCCAAAAGCGAATAAACGTTTTTGTGTCAATTTCAATTTGTACCTTCATATCTATTAGTATAGCGCAATCATTCAGATTGCGCATCCGATCTAGTATACTATGCTTATGGCTTTCTACACAAAATCAGTAAAACAAACACTTGATGATCTCCAGACAACAGGCGGCGGATTATCGGCAATCGAATCAAAACAGCGGCTACGGCAATACGGACCGAATTCAATTAAATTACGCACTGAGCCGCTCTGGCGCAAGCTGCTTGAACCATTTTTGTCGGTTTTTATGGCGGTGCTTGTTGTAGCGATTGGTATTAGCCTATGGCACCGGTCGTATTTCGACGCAGCAATTATCGGCGCGATCATTTTGCTGAATGCACTGATTTATTACGTACAGCAGTTTTCAACCGAGCGGATTTTACGTTCGTTGCAAAAGCGATCCACAGTGAAAGTTGAGGTGCTGCGCAAAGATAAAAGCGTCACAGTCGACGCTGTCAACATTGTACCGGGTGATGTCATTGTACTGGACGAAGGAGACAAGATTCCTGCCGATGCCCGCATTATTGAAGCGCGGTCGTTTCGCGTCGACGAATCGCAGTTAACGGGCGAATCACTGCCAATTTCAAAGCAAGCTGAAGCACTTGGCGCCGACCGGCAAATCTACGAACAATCAAACATGGTCTTCCAGGGGTCATTCGTTATCGGCGGCGAAGCGCGCGCCGTCGTCGTAGCGACAGGCAACAACACTGAATTTGGGCGGCTGAGCGACTTGTCGGCGACGAGCGAAGAAGTTAATCCAGTCGAAAGGAAAATCGATACGCTTATCACACAGATCGTTATCGTCATTAGTCTCGTTGCGCTCGTCACAATGGGGCTAGCGCTGTGGCGCGGAATCGCATGGGATGAAGCGCTACGATTCGTGATCGCGCTGAGCGTGAGCGCTGTGCCTGAGAACTTACCAATTGCAATTTCAATTATCCTGGTTCTCGCTATGCAGCGAATGGCACGACGTAAAGCATTGGTACGCACAATGGGATCAATTGAATCAATTGGCGCAATTACAACTATTGCTACCGATAAAACTGGTACGCTTACGCACAATAAACTGTCAGTACAAGAATTATGGCATCCGCGCAACCAACGTAAATGCACATTACAGACTTTGGCAGATGCAATCGTACCACACACGCGGCACAGTGTCGCCGATCCGCTTGATACAGCATTTCGCTCGTTTATCGCAAAAAATCCGCCGGCAAACGTTCGTAAACCAGTAAAGGTGTATCAATTCGAACATGCTTTAGCGCTGAGCGGTGCGCTGTATCATAACGGCGCACAGTACGCACTAGCACTCAAGGGCGCGCCTGAGCAGCTAATTGAACGCTGTAACTTAACTGAAGGCGAGCGCGAACGCGCCACTATTGAACTGCACCATCTAACGGGGCTTGGATTTCGCGTGATCGCGCTCGGGCACGCAGCGCTTAAGAAACCGCTGGAATCGCTTGAAGCACTATCGCCGCGCCAACATATCACGTTTGACGGATTCGTCGCCATTGCCGACACGCTCCGCACCGAAGCAAAAAGCGCTATTGCCACCGCACAAGCCGCCGGCATTACCGTGCGCATGATTACCGGCGACCATTTCGAAACAGCATATCATATTGGCAGAGAGCTAGGGCTCGTACATCATCGCAGCGAGGTGTTTGACAGCCGCCAAATGAGTATGATGTCCGACGACGACCTTGCTGAACGTCTCAAAACCATCCGTGTCTGCGCGCGCGTCCTGCCGGAATATAAGCACCGCATCTTAGAAATTCTCAAGCAATATGATATTACCGCCATGACAGGCGATGGCGTCAACGACATCCCTGCGCTCACGAACGCACATGTCGGTGTCGCAATGGGATCGGGAGCGCAAATTGCCAAAGATGCAGGCGATATCATTCTGCTTGACAATAATTTCCAGTCGATTGTGTCAGCAATTCACGAAGGGCGTACCGTATACGCTAATATCAAACGCATGGTAACGTATTTACTGTCGACAAATCTAGGCGAGGTGCTCGTGTCGCTCGGATCGCTCATCGTTGGGTTGCCGCTGCCGCTCACGCCAGTACAGATCTTGTGGATCAACATTGTCACTGATAGCGCAATGGTTATTCCGATCGGTATGGAGCCAGGCGAAGCACGCAATATGAAGCAACCGCCTAAACCCGCCAACGCGCCGTTGCTCAGTACGTTTATGATTTCGCGAATCATCATCATGGCGCTCCTAATGGCAGTGCTTGTGCTGACACTCTACGCGCTGTTTGACCATTGGCATGGTGCTGGCTATGCGCGCACAGTCGCATTTTGCGCGCTTGCAACAGTGCAGTGGGCAGGCGCGTTTGAGGCTCGCAGCGATTACGAGTCGCTCTTCCGGCGCATTAAAAAGCGCAATACGCCGTTCCTCGTCGGGTTGCTCGTCGCGGTCGGGCTGCAGCTCATCGCAATCGCAAGTCCATTTGCTCCCTACTTGCACGTTGCACCGATTGCTGCTACCGACTTCGCCGCCGCAACAACAGTCGCATTCGTCCTGCCGATTATCGTATTAGAGCTGCACAAATGGTTCGGGCGCACATTCCTCGGCAAGCGCCCGGAGTTAAATTAAGTATATGAGAAGTGAGACAATATAACTAAAGTAGTGGTATGATGCCATCTAGGAGACGTACATTTGGCAGTCGCAAATTCAGTAGACAAAGTATTATCATTAACGACATCGAGAGACATTAGGGGGCTAGGGCTTCGGGCTATCGCTAGGCGTCGATAAAAATAGTATTCGAGATGCTTCTACAGGAATGAGCCACCCGTAATAGTCACTTTTCACCAATGTGGTTGACGGAGCATCAACCACTAGAGAAAGGGGCGTCATGTCCGTAAGGATTATGGCTGGGGAGATCATACGGGAGGTCGGTCACGTAGTAACCGTTAAAGGATTCGTGGAAGCAGTTAGGGTGCACAAGAGTGTACAGTTCGTCATTATCCGCGGCTCCACTGGCAAGGTTCAGGTTACACATCTGAAGTCTAAGAGTGAGCTGCTTGCTCAACTGATCGAACAGCTCACTCCCGAGTCTGCAGTCATCGTCACGGGTAAGGTAATCAAGGCGCCTCAGGTCAAACTGGGCGGCATCGAGATTACCCCGACAGCGATTGAAGTTGCAAACTTCGCCGAGCCTCTGCCTATCCAGGCAGGAGCATCACTTGAGGTACGCATGGATCACCGTCAGGTTAGCTTGCGCTCTCCCGAGAGCCAGTTGATCTTGCAGGTTCAGACGACGCTCGAGCGAGCCATGCGCCAATTTTGGGCGGAGCGCGGATTCGTCGAGATCCATTCACCGAAGCTTCTTAGTACAGCTAGCGAGTCCGGGGCAGAGTTGTTCTCTCTACCGTACTTCGGTCGAACGGCCTACCTGGCCCAGTCACCGCAGTTCTACAAGCAGCTGGCGATTGCTGGTGGCTTTGAAGGCGTCTTCGAAATCGGTCCGGTATTCCGAGCTAACCCGTCGCACACTTCCCGTCATGACACTGAGTTTACATCAGTAGACACGGAGTTCGCGTGGGTAGAGTCGCACGAGACAGTGATGAAGTTTGAGGAGCAGTTCCTCGCTTTCATTCTGGGTGTCGTTGCCGAAAGGCACGGCACCGAACTTGAGGCGATCTTCGGAACGACACTTGAAGCGCCAACAACTCCGTTCCCGCGGATCACGCTGAGCGAAGCACGTAAGTGGCTCGCAAGGCTGGGTCACGAAATCACAGAGAAGGCGGACCTCGACCCTGAGGGAGAGCGTCTGCTCTATCGTCTGATCGCCGAGAAGTACGGTCACGAGTTCGTTTTTGTAACCGACTATCCGGCCGAGGTACGCGCGTTCTACCACATGCGCCACCCTGACACTAGCGTGACCAAAAGCTTTGACCTTCTGTGGAAGGGGCTTGAGGTCACGACAGGTGCTCAGCGTGAGCATCGCTATGAGCAGCTGGTTAAGCAGGCTAAGGAGAAGGGCTATACCCTCGCTCCTCTGGAGGACTACTTTAATTTCTTCCGGTACGGCTGCCCGCCGCATGGCGGGTTTGGCATCGGTCTGACCCGACTGCTCATGTGCATCACGGGACTCAGCAATGTGAGGGAGGCCACCTTCCTTTATCGCGGGATCAACCGTCTCACACCATGATCGTGAGTATGGAGTATATTTTTATACTCCACGGGCGGATACTGGCGGCTTAAACCATAAGCATGCCAGTACCCGCCCGATCACACCAAATCCTTTTTGAGTTACGTTATAACAGTTATAACTGTAGCTAATGGAGTATTTGGTGTGATGTTTATTTTATGGCGTCAACCGCTTCGGTCCTCTATAAAGATAGGTTACTTCACGTACGTTAGAGACGTTTAGCAGTTTCATCAAGAGCCGGCTTGGGCTGAGACCAATACCTCCATGAGGCGGGCAACCGTACTTAAAGAAGTTGAAATAAAATTCAAGTGGTTCTTTGTGCAAGCTTTTTTCTTCTGCCTGCTTCATTAGTTGCTCATAGCGATGCTCACGCTGAGCGCCGGTTGTTATCTCTATGCCGTTCCATAATAAGTCAAAGCTTTTTGTAAGCGTTTGATCTCCTTCAAGCCTCATGTGATAGAAAGGGCGAGCTGACACAGGGTATTCTGTTACAAATACAAATTCATGCCCGTACTTTTCTTTTATAATCTCAGAGAGAGCTCGCTCTTCCTCCGGACTTAAGTCATCAGATTTTTCTGAGTTGACTCCTTTCTTCGCTAACATTTCTTTTGCATCACGAAGCGGTATACGAGGAAAGGGAAGCGTCGGAACGATGACATCTCTGCTGTAGCTATCGTAAATTTTCTTACCATGCACCTCCTTAACAGTACGAATCATCGCTTCAAGCCAACGTTCTTCCTCATCCATAATATCGTAATGTGAATCAATATACGAAAGCTCCATGTCATAACCGGTAAATTCAGTATCATGGCGCGATGTAAACGATGGATTTGCCCGGAAAACCGGACCAACCTCAAACACTTTATCAAAGCCAGATGCCATCGCCATTTGCTTATAGAATTGTGGCGACTGGGCAAGGTAAGCCTTCTTGCCAAAGTAATCTAGCTCAAATAGTTCTGCTGCACCCTCACTTGGCGTCCCGAGCAATTTAGGCGAGTGAATTTCTATATAGCCGTTTGAAACCCAATAGTTTCTCGCAGCTTGTTCCATTGTTGTCCATATCTCAAAAATAAGCTTTTTGCTATTTTGGCGTAAATCTATCCATCTCCAATCAAGCCTATTCTGCAGATCTGCTTCATTTTCTGCGTGTTCGGCAACTGGTATAGGAAGTTGTGAATTGGCTTTTGACAATATGTCTATAGATTCCACTAGCAACTCTACTCCTTGCGGAGCGGCGTCTTGAATTTGAATACTGCCAGACATACGAATAACGGACTCGTCGGTTAAACCCTTGCTGGTACTGAATATTTTCTCATTCTTTTTTAACACTACTCCCTGAAATAATCCATGCTCATTTCGTAGCACGATAAATAAAATCTTTCCTTGATTACGTATTGTATCCACCCATCCCTCTAGTGTAGCGGTAGTGTGTTCGCCTTTTTCAATTAATTCTTGCGCGGTTAGATGTTTCATCTTGTCCTTTCTCCTGTTAAAATTAAAAATCCTTGCAACTAACATATACGCTAGTTGCAAGGACGTTATCAAACGTGGTGCCACCTTGCTTCGCTACAATAGCCTCATTGCACGCTATCACGGGCGCTCCCGGAGAGTTCTAGTTGCAAGCACTAAGCTCTTACTTTCTTCTCTCGGCTCGATAGTGTCTGCTATGTCATTGCCTTTACAGCCTATAATAGCAAATCTGAGAATAAAGTAAAAGAGCATCCTACTCTCAGGCTCAGCCACCTAACCCCACCTATATCAACTCAACTTTTATTAGTGTTAGCATAACCTCTTTTGCCGTGATTATAGCTATCGTGAATATAACCGAGAAGTAGTAGCTTATCGTAGCTATTCCATCCGTCTGTGATACATAAGCCGCTAGAAGACTACCAAGTCCCCGAATAAATTTCTCAATCACACAGTACATTTATGCATACCGATTCCGCTTCTCCGGATATTTTGTTTTAGTTTACTAAATCGTTTTTCGTCCAAAAAAATCAGCTTGAGTCATTGGGGGCTATTTTCTTCTCCGTGCTACACGAAGGGCAAGTCAAAGGAATTATCTATTGCAAACGCCGCTTTGACCGCCGCGAGCGCAATAGCGTTATATCAGAAACATCTTTGCGCCGCCCGATGCGCCGCTTAGCGTCAATAAGCCGCTCGGTGGATACGCAAGGAATTTGCTCAATACGCTCGGCGTCGCGCTGCAATTGCCGCAGCGGCCAGCCCATCCACGTTTTCATAAGCGTATACTGCCCGCGTACGAGCACGCGCTTACCGCTTGTCCAAGTGGCTTCGTGCCAGGTTTTTTGCGCGCGGAATTGTTCGTAAATCTCGTTTGATACGACAATATCAACGTCATGCGTATCGCGCAAATGCAGCATATCAAGCACCGCGCCGCCGACCACAACATACTGCGCTGGGTCAAGGTTCAGGTCTAAAATCATATCGCGCGCCGGCGGGCTCGCCGGATGAGCCAGCGCTTTCGTTAGCGTTGCGTATAAATTCCGCTCGCCGATGATATCTGTCATGCCGTAAATATCAAACTGCGCGCGCAGGCTCGGCGACATATGCGCAAAAGCAATAGCAATTCCATCTTCGCTCAGCTCGCGGTACAACCGTTTCAACTCTTCAATCGCCGTGTAGTCAATGTCGTCAATCGCACCGGCGTCAATCACCACGTAGCGCACCGCATGGCGCGCCCGCATAATCGCTCGCTTAAGCCGCGCTACAAAATAATTCACATTCTCAAAAAACAGCGATTCGTCGAATCCGTACACCAACACGTCGTGCGGTATTTTTTGCTCGCGGCCAAGACGCTCTTTCGCCCAATCCGATAGTACACCGTCGCGCAGCAAAATCGTATCGTGCGGGCGATATTGCCGGCGCAAGCGCTCCATCAGCGACACTGTTACCGCAATCAGCACGCCGAGCTGTACACCGAACAGCACCGTGCATACTAACGCAATCATCGCAACAACAAACTCTTCGTAGCGCACCATCCACAAATTACGCAATTCACGAAATCGAATCAGTTGAAACCCAATAACGCACACAATCGCCGCTAACGCTGCTTGCGGCACGTAGCGAAACAACGATCCGCCCCACAGCAGTAGCCCGCCGACCATGATACCGGACAGAATTGTCGTCATCTGCGAACGCATACCCGCATTGCTTGCCACCTGCGTACGCGATGGCGTCGCGTTCGCCAAGAATCCTTGGAACAGCGACGTCGCAATCGACGATACGCCAAGCGCCACAAAATCACGGTTCAGCGCCACGTCCTCATCGTGGTCGCTCGCTAAATTACGAATCATCGTCGTAGACTGCACTAGCGATACCACAACGATCGACAACGCTGTCGGCAGCAATACCGTTACCAAATCAAAATCAACATGCGGCAACATAAATCGCGGCAGTCCGCGCGGTAATTCTCCCGCAAACGCCACGCCGAAGTCCTGTACATGAAATATTATTGCAAATAACGCTGCTACAACTAATCCAACCAATTCGCCGGGCACGCGCGTGCGGTGAAACACTATCATCGTACCAATGACAAGGATTGATACTGTCACCGTCATGCCGTTGATTGACGGCATTTGCGCCATAATTGAGCCGATGTAATGCCATATTTCACCGTGCCCCGCAACTTTCACGCCCAATAATGCCGCCAATTGCAATACGACAATCTGCACGCCTACGCCTGCCAAAAAACCAATCATTACCGGGCGCGAAATTAAATCCGACAAAAACCCGAACCGCGCCACGCCGAGTAGTATCAGTATCGCGCCGGCGATCAGCCCGAGTACAAATACCGCGTTCATATACTCAGCCGTACCCGCTGCCGCAACCAACGCCGCACCGGACGCCACTAAAATCGCTGTCGGCGAGTTCGGACCGACTACTAACCGCCGCGTATGCGCCAACAATCCAAATACAATCGGCGCGATCATCGCCGCATACAGACCCATCACTGGCGGCACACCGACGATTACAGCAAGCGCTAACGCGCTCGGCACAGTCACCGCTGTCACTACAAGCGCTGCAACCATATCGTACGGCAAGTACTGCAGCTTATACCGGAACACGCTCGGTAACCTGTTACGCATATGGTTTTATGATACCGACCAAAGATAACGGTTGTCAATCAGAAGAGCGAGTCCTCTCGTGCCACCAGTTAAAAATCAAGTAGCAAATAAATGACCTCTGCCTCATGCTATAATTGCCAATATGACACACGGCGATCTGGAAACGACGCACCCCACAATTCTACTGGTTGAGGACGAACCGGCACTACGCGAAGGCACGGGGCGATTTCTGCGTACGCGCGGTTACCGAGTACTGACAGCAGAGGACGGACAATCGGCACTCGCTCAGATCCAGCAGGCTGATATCATCATACTTGATATTATGCTGCCAGACATGACGGGACTTGAAGTGCTTGAACAATTACGACAGGTAAGCGATGTCCCGGTGCTCATCGTAACCGCACTTGGCGACGAAGCTACCCAAATCAGCAGTTTTAATCGATTAGCGGACGATTATGTAACCAAACCGTTTTCGCTCACTGTTTTAGACAAACGCCTGCAAGCGCTATTACGCCGCCATCCGCCGCTACCGAAACGCTGGCATTATGGCAAAGCAGAGGTAGATTTCGCAGCTTATACTAGCCAATACGCAGGGCGCGACGCTGCCTTAACACCAAAAGAGATCCAGCTACTGAAATTATTCGTTAGTCACCCTGGACGCGTCTGGAGCCGGCAAGCAATACTGGATGCGCTATGGACACACGAGGAATTGCCATTTGACCGCGTCATTGACGTATACGTCAAAAATCTACGCAAACGACTACATCTTGATTGCATCGTCACTGTGAAGGGAGTCGGCTACCGCTATGAAGCGCCTAACGTTATTTCCTAAAACATTCCTAGCGTCAATCAGCATGCTCGCAGCGATGATTATCATAG
>ERZ773035.2927-NODE-2927-length-10583-cov-7.460771_pt1 | contig 10583 bp, 8 predicted proteins | sample MGYA00511487_ERZ773035 | MGnify/ENA primary metagenome ERZ773035 (study PRJEB29015, sample SAMEA2737985) | human oral metagenome | biome: human oral; feature: human-associated habitat; material: dental | place: China | collected 2024 ...
GTCATGCGGCCGTGGCCGGGCTGGATGCCGGGGCGCTTCGGCATGCCGGGCAGGGAGCCGCGCCCTCGGCCGCGCTTTCGCGTCCGATCTCTGCCCTGAGCCGCTCTCAGGGTTCCGATGTGCCGGGCAACACCTCGGCGAGCGTCCGAGCCACGTCCCCACGACCGCTGCTGGCCACGATGCCGGCGCTGGAGATCACGCCGCTGCGCGAGATTCCGCTGGGTCTGGTGGGCGATGTGGCAGGGCTGGCGCAAGCCCGTGACTTCATGCTGGTCCTGGGAGCCGATGGTCGGCTCTGGGCGCGCGGTCTCAACACGCGGGGCCAGCTGGGCGTGGGCATTGCCCAGGCCCAGGTGAACGACTTCCTGCCTCTGCCAGGGCATGACTATCAGGCTGTGGCCGTCGGCGGTGCGCATGCGCTGGCACTGGATCGTCAGGGCAATCTGTGGGGGTGGGGGGATGACCGATACGGCCAGCTGGGCCGTGGGCGGGCCAATCACACGCCGCAGGACAGGCCGACACGCATTGCCCGCGATATCGTGGCCATGGCGGCCGGTGATCGTCACAGTCTCGCGATTCGCAAGGATGGCGCGTTGCTGGCCTGGGGCGAGAATCGCTGGGGTGAGGTGGGCAATGGCAGCCAGGAAAGCGTCACCGAGCCGGTCGTCGTTGGCGAAGGCTTCCGGGCCGTGGCTGCCGGGGCAGGCTACTCGCTGGCCATCGACCGTCAGGGCCGACTCTGGGCCTGGGGACGGGGCGAATCGGGCCGCCTGGGTACGGGCAACGAGGACGATCAGTCCCGGCCGGTCCTGATCGGGGGCGGCTATCGCAGTGTCACGGCTTCCACGGCCCAGTCGTTTGCCATCGGGCAGGACGGGACGCTGTGGGCGTGGGGCAGCAACCTGCTGGGCCAGCTGGGCGATGGTACTCATGAAGATCGGCTGAGCCCGGTGAAGATCGGCAGCGGTTATGTGGCCGTGGCTGCGGGTGGCGCTCATGCCGTGGGTCTGCAGCGTGACGGCAGTGTCTGGGCCTGGGGCAGCAACGGCGTGGGCCAGCTGGCGGATGGCAGTCTGGACGATCGGCTGCGCCCCGAGCGGATCGGCCGTGGCTACGACTTCATCGGGGCTGCCGGCGCTGCCTCGACGCTGGCCCGCCGTGATGGGGTGCTGCGCATGGCGGGGGCCAGACTGCTGCAGTGACCGGGAGGAGGGCCGGGTACTGTCGATCACCCAACGGAGTGCTGGCCAACGGAATGCCCCTGGCCGGCTTTGGGTTATATTTGTCGCACGCCGGCCGTTCATTCCGCCGGGACGGCGCCCGGCATCTTCTTCTGTCTGTTGTTCGCCATGATTCCAGCCCACGAAGCCCTCAAGATCCTTCAGGCTGGCAACAGCCGTTTCGTCGCCGGCTTGGGGGGCGTCTCACTGGCCACCAACCAGGCGCGCCGCAGCCAGCTCATCATGAAGCAGACGCCCTTTGCCGTGCTGCTGGGCTGTGCGGATTCCCGCGTGCCAGCCGAGCTGGTCTTCGATCAGGGGCTGGGCGAGCTGTTCGTCATCCGCGTGGCCGGCAACATCGTGGCGCCTTCGCAGATCGGCAGCGTCGAGTTTGCCGTCGAGCGCTTCAGCACGCGGCTGGTGGTGGTGCTGGGTCATTCCAACTGTGGCGCCATCTCGGCCACGCTGGATGAGCTGAAACTGCCCGCCAAGGGGCGTTCCCCCAACCTGCGTGCCGTGGTGGACCGTATCCGCCCGTCCATCGAGCCCTTGCTGGAAACCGAGCTGGCCAATGATCCGGAGCGGCTGAAGCGGCACGCGGTGCGCGCCAACATCCGCAACGCGGCCAACCACCTGCGGCACGGCTCCCCCATCCTCGAACACTGGATCGCGCATGAGGGGCTGCTGGTAGTGGGGGCCGAATACTCGCTGGAGACCGGCATTGTCGACTTCTTCGACGGCATGCCGGACAACGCCCCCCCGGCCGTGCCGGGGCTGCCGTCGGCCACCTGAGTTTTGGCTGCCTGAGTTTTCGTCTTCCCGGCGTCTTCCCGGTCTGGGCAGGCCAAGCCAGGCCAGCGCAGATCAAGCCTGGCCAGATCCAGCAAACCAGACCAGGCAAACCACGCCAAGCCAGATCAGGCCACTTCAAATCAGGCCACTTCAAATCAGGCCAGGGAAAACGAGGCCAGGTCAAATCAGGCCTGGCCTGATTCCCGGCCTCCTGACGTCTTAGCGCCAGTCCGACAGGGGATGTGCGCCGTCGTGGTGGTCGCGGAAGTGGCTTTCGATGAACTTCTGCTCCACGGCGGCCAGCGTGGGCGGATCCCACTTCGGCGACCGGTCCTTGTCGATGAGCAGCGCACGCACACCTTCGGCGAAGTCATGGGCCGCACAGCAGCTGATGGCCACGTTGTACTCGATGCGGAACACGTCGGACAGCGCGCGGTGACGGCAGCGGTGCTGCAGTTCCCAGGCCAGAGCGGCCGAGGTGGGACTGCCACGCCGGAACGTGTCCACGGCCGTGGCCAGCCATTCGTCGCCCTCGGTGGGCAGGGCCAGCAGGCGCTCGGCCGTGTCCTTCAGGCTGGCCATGCCCACGGTCTTGCGGATCAGGTCGAAGTGCTTGCGTAGGTTGGAGGGCGCGCGTTCGGCCCTGCTTTCGTGCGCATCCAGCAAGTGGGTCATCTGGGCCTTGTTGGCCGCCGTGTCGGTGCTCCAGTGCGCCTTCAGAATGTCGGCCAGCACCGCATCGCGGGCCGAATCGTCAATGCAGAAGTCGCCCATGCCGGAGAAGAGCGCGTCCGAGGCGTTCATCGGCGCCCCGGTCAGTGCCAGGAAGAGCCCGGCCCGACCCGGCAGTCGGCTCAGGAACCAGCTGCCACCCACGTCGGGGAAGAGCCCGATGCTGATCTCGGGCATGGCGATGCGGGTCTCGGGGGTGACCACACGGTGCGAGGCGCCGGCCAGCAGGCCCAGGCCGCCCCCCATGACGATGCCGTGCCCCCAGCAGAGCACTGGCTTCGTACAGGTATGGATGCGATAGTCCAGCGCGTACTCCAGGAAGAAGAAGCGCTGTGCGTAGGGATTGGGACGGTCTCCGTATTCCTTGATGGAATGATAGAGATCCCGGATATCACCGCCGGCGCTGAATGCACGTGAGCCGGCGCCATCCAGCACGATGGCCACGATGTCCGGATCCCGGACCCATTGCTTGAGGCGCGGCAGCAGCTGCTCGACCATGGCCAGTGACAGTGCGTTCAGCGATGCCGGGGCGTTGAGGCGGGCATGACCGATGCGCCGGCCATCGGCCGTGGCAGGTTCCTCGAAAATGACCACGTTCTCTTCTGTCATGACGATGTGCGTTCCTGTCTCCCCTGCTGGTCGGGGCAAAAGTAAGTCCCTGATTACTACCACAATATTAACCGGGTGGTCATCGTGTCGGCGGCAGCGCCTTCGGGAAAACGGGAAGATGCCGTCTCCGTCGACAGTTCCCCGCGGTGCATGGCCCTGGTGGGAAAGGTCATGAATGCTAAACTCCGTCAAATCAACCTGACCCGCAACGATGCTTGGAGAAGACGCATGAAAGTACGCAGTGACTCCTTCGTGGCTGGCCAGCCGCTGCCTGATGCGCTGGCCTTCGCGCGACCCGATCCCTCCTCGCGGGTAACCCTTTCCGACAATCGCAACCCGCACCTGGCCTGGGAGGATGTGCCCGAGGGCACCCGTTCCTTTGCCGTGCTGTGCATCGACCATGACGCACCTTCGCGGCCCGACGACGTGAATCACCCGGACCGTGAAGTGCCGGCCGACCTGCCGCGCGTGGAATTCATGCACTGGACGCTCATCGACCTGCCGCCCGAGCTTCGTTCGGTGGGCGAGGGCGTGTATTCCAGCGAGGTCTCGCCGCGTGGCAAGCCGGGGCCGGAGCTGCCCGACGGCACCCGCCAGGGCGTGAACGACTACACGGCCTGGTTTGCTGCCGATCATGACATGAACGGCGACTACTATGGCTATGATGGTCCGTGCCCGCCGTGGAACGATGCGCTGCCGCACCGCTACGACTTCATCGTGCATGCGCTGGATGTGGAGCGCCTGCCCATTGAAGGGCGTTTTGACGGCCGTCAGGCCATCGAGCTGATCAAGCGGCACAGCCTGGGATCGGCCAGCGTGGGGGGCACCTATACGCTGAATGCCCGGCTGCGGGCCGAGCAGACTGGTCGCTGACCTTGACCCTTTCCGTCAGCGCGAGGGGCGCTGACGGATCAGCCCCACGCCGATGCCCTCGATATGAAAGTCCCGGGTGCCGACCGGCACCACGATGGGTTCGTAGGCGGGGTTTTCCGGCAGCAGTTCCACGGGGCCATTGAGCCCGTTGCGGTGCAGCCGCTTGACGGTGACTTCCTGTCCCAGACGGGCCACGACGATCTGGCCATTGTGCGCGTCGGCGGTGGCCTTGACCGCCAGCAGGTCGCCATCCAGCATGCCCGCATCGCGCATGCTGTCGCCCCGGATGCGCAGCAGATAGTCGGGGTGGCGCTCGAAAAGGCTGGCATCGAGCGTGAAGCTGGCCTCGATGTGGCTTTCGGCCAGGATGGGGTGCCCGGCTGCCACGCGTCCCACCAGGGGCAGCGAGATGCTGGGGCCGCTGCCCAGCAGCCCGGCCGCCGCGGCGCGCTCCATGGCACCTGCACCCAGTCCGCGCACCGTCACGCTGCGCCCGCCCCGGGTGAGCGTGGTGCCGTTGGCCCCCCTGGCCGTGGCATGGCCGGCCGTGCCGGATGCGGCAGGCGGTAGGGGGCCTTCCAGGGAGTCTTCGGCCGCCGGCAGCAGGCGGATGCCGCGCGAGGTGCCGGCACAGAGTTCGATCATGCCCTTGCGGGCCAGCGCCTTCAGGTGATCTTCAGCGGCATTGACTGACCGGAAGCCCAGCGCACTGGCGATTTCCGCCCGGGTGGGGGGAAAGCCGGTCTGGTCGAGATGCGCTTGGATCTGGGCAAGGACTTCCCGTTGCCGGGCGGTGAGGGGGCGCATGGTGGCAGGCGAATCGAAGATGGAAGAAGGACGGTCAGCCTGTATTTTTGTCCAGTATCGCGTGAACCGCAAGTCGTGGGGAGATTCGCACTTCAGCAGGCAAAAAAAGTTACACTCTCATATTGTGGCACTGCAACTCAGGATGCGAGCGCTTTCTGTCTCATATACGCGCTGCATTCCACCGTGACGGGACAGCTTGCTTGAAAGGTCTCCTCAATGCGTTGCCACCATTCCGTTGCTTGCCGGGGCGTTTTCCTGCGGCCGGTCCGCAGGCGCCTGTATCGGGGTTGCGCAGTCGTTCGCACTGCTGCCTGACCCCGCCGGGCGGGCAGTCCCTTTCCACGGGGCTGCCAGGCAATGGAACGGTTCTCTCTTCCAGGGGTTGCCGCCCTGTTCAGGGGCTGGCGCTCTACCGTTCGTAAGCACGGACGGCTGTTCTCGCTCGTTTCTCGTCGATCCCTCGCATGGAGGGCCGCCCGATCGGCCCCGATTCCTGCGCGGGGGCTGTGGCTGCATCACGCCGTCGGGCGATCGATCCCCTCGGTATCGGACAGCCGCACGCCGTGTTTCGTCCCTTTTCTGGAAGCCCGTTTCACTACATGTCCACCAAGATCTACGTCGGTAATTTGCCGTGGCGCACCACGGATGTGCAGCTGACCCAGCTGTTCGCTGCCCATGGTGATGTCCTCAGTGTCCGCATCATCTCCGACCGGGATACCGGCCGGTCGAGAGGGTTTGCCTTCGTCACCATGGCCAGTGCGCCGGCCGCCCAGGCAGCCATTGCCGCCCTGCACGGCTCGTTGCTGGAAGGGCGCACGCTGGTGGTCAATGAGGCCAACAACCAGGGTGGTCGCCCGGGGTCTCGCCCGACTGGCCCGCGCACGCACGAAGACGCATGAACACAGGGGCCCGGCAATGCCGGGCCCCTGTATCGTTTCATGGGATGTTCAGACCCGGGGGCTGGCCTGCAGGCCCCCGCGGGCAAGGGCGCGCCCCGAGGGGCTGAGCCCAAGGCTTACATGCTGCTGTAGTTCGGGCCGCCGCCGCCTTCCGGCGTTGTCCAGACGATGTTCTGCGTCGGATCCTTGATGTCGCAGGTCTTGCAGTGCACACAGTTCGACGCGTTGATCTGCAGCTTCAGCCCGCTGCCGTCCTCGTGCTCGACGAACTCGTAGACACCGGCCGGACAGTAGCGCGCTTCGGGCCCGGCATAGCGGGCCAGGTTCACCGCCACCGGCACCTCGGGGTCCTTCAGGCGCAGGTGCGACGGCTGGTTCTCGTCGTGGTTGGCATTGGAGATGAACACCGACGACATCCGGTCGAAGGTGATCTTGCCATCGGGCTTCGGGTACTCGATGGGCTGACACTCGCTGGCCGGCTTCAGATAACAGTGGTCGGCCTTCTTCACGTGCAGGGTGAACGGCAGCTTGCCCCGGAACAGCACCTGGTCCAGTCCCACCAGCAGGCTGCCCAGCACCAGGCCCTTGCCCATGGCCGCCTTGAAGTTGCGCGTCTTCCAGAGTTCCTCGTGCAGCGGCGACTGGCGGAAGGCCTCGGGGTAGCCCTGCAGCACGTCCTGGCTGCGGCCCTCGGCCAGGGCCTGCGCGATGCTCTCGGCTGCCAGCATGCCGCTCTTGATGGCCGAGTGCACGCCCTTGATGCGGGCTGCGTTCAGAAAGCCCGCCTCACAGCCCACCAGGCAGCCGCCCGGGAAGACCAGCTTCGGCAGGGCGTTGATGCCGCCTGCGGTGATGGCGCGCGCGCCGTATTCAAGGCGACGGCCGCCCTCGAAGGTGTCGCGCAGCGCCGGGTGCGTCTTCCAGCGCTGGAATTCCTCGAAGGGTGACAGATAGGGGTTCTGGTAATTGAGGCCCACCACGTAGCCGGCGGCCACCAGATTCTCGCCGAAGTGGTAGATGAAGCCGCCCCCGTAGGTGGCATTGTCCAGCGGCCAGCCCGCCGTGTGCACGACCAGTCCCGGGCGGAACTTCTCGGGCGGAACCTCCCACAGCTCCTTGATGCCGATGCCATAGCTCTGGGGGTCGGACTCGGCTTCCAGCTGGAAGCGCTCCATCAGCTCGCGCCCCAGGTGACCGCGCGAGCCTTCGGCGAACACCACGTACCGGCCCAGCAGTTCCATGCCCGGCTGGAAGGCGTCGGTGGGCTTGCCATCACGGCCGACACCCATGTCACCCGTGATCACGCCACGCACCTGGCCCTCTTCGCCATACAGGATGCGGGCCGCCGGAAAGCCCGGGTAGACCTCCACGCCCAGCGCCTCGGCCTGCTCGCCCAGCCAGCGCACCAGCTGCGCCGCACTGCCGATGTAGGCGCCGTGGTTCTTCATGCCGGGCGGGATGGCCCATTCCGGCGTGCGCAGGGTGCCCGTGGCCGTCAGAAACAGCACCTCGTCGTGCGTGACCTCGGTCTGCAGCGGGGCGCCATCCTTCTTCCAGTCGGGCAGCAGCTCGGTGAGGGATTCCGGATCGATGACGGCGCCCGCCAGGATATGGGCGCCCACCTCGGCCCCTTTCTCGAGCACGCAGACGTTGATCTCCTGATTCTTCTCGGCCGCCAGCTGCTTGAGCCGGATGGCGGTGGCCAGGCCGGCCGGTCCGGCGCCGACGATCACGACATCGAATTCCATCGAGTCGCGTTCGATCTCGACGACGGATTCATCTCGCTCCATGGAGGCTTCCTTTGAGGGAGGGATGGCCGGGTGTTTGCCCGCACGATCCCTGGTTCGGTGTCCGAGGGGCCCGGTTCGAGGCCTGTCGCGAGCCGACGCATGCGGCACCGCCACCAGAGCCCGTCCGGGGAGTCATCACGATATCCCCGCCATTTTCGGTGAAGCCATGCTGCGGCGCAAACGGGGAAACCCCCCCCGCTCGACAATTGTCCATTTTTGCACCATGGGAACGCTGTCGTGTCGGCAGGCAGGGTCATGCGCGGCAATGTGGGGTTCCGGGCGCGAAAACGCCAGCGCAGCACTTTGGACGGGACCGGATCATTGCTACAATTTCCATTTCCGGAAGGGCATACATGACCAAATATGTATTTGTCACCGGCGGCGTGGTCTCTTCCCTGGGCAAGGGCATAGCCGCCGCCTCCATGGCCGCGCTCCTGGAGTCGCGGGGGGTCAACGTCACGTTGATGAAACTTGACCCCTACATCAACGTCGACCCGGGCACCATGAGCCCGTTCCAGCACGGTGAGGTCTTCGTCACCGAGGACGGCGCCGAGACCGACCTGGACCTGGGCCACTACGAGCGCTTCGTCTCGGCGCGCATGCGCCGCTCCAACAACTTCACCACCGGCCAGATCTACGACTCCGTCATCCGCAAGGAACGCCGGGGCGAGTACCTGGGCCGCACGGTGCAGGTCATCCCGCACATCACCAACGAGATCCAGGCCTTCGTCGAGCGTGGCGCAGGTGTGGGCACCCCGGCCGAGGCCGAGGTCGCCATCGTCGAGATCGGTGGTACCGTGGGTGACATCGAATCCCTGCCGTTCCTTGAGGCCGCCCGGCAGATGAGCCTGAAGGTCGGGCGCGGCAACGCCTGCTTCGTGCACCTCACGCTGGTGCCCTTCCTGGGCAAGGCCGGCGAGCTCAAGACCAAGCCCACCCAGCACTCGCTGCAGGAGCTGCGCAAGATCGGCATCCAGGCCGACATGGTGCTGTGCCGGGCCGACCGCGCCATCCCCGACGACGAGCGCGCCAAGATCTCGCTCTTTTCCAACATTCCGGTGGATTCGGTCATCTCCGTGCGCGATTCCGACTCCATCTACAAGATCCCGCGCATGCTGCACGAGCAGAAGGTCGACGACATCCTCGTCGATCTGCTCAAGCTCGACCGCCCGCCCGCAGACCTGAGCGTCTGGGACACCCTCATCCAGCGGCTGGAGCATCCGCGCCACCACGTGCGCATTGCCATGGTCGGCAAGTACGTCGACCTCACCGAGTCCTACAAGTCGCTGACCGAGGCGCTGGTGCATGCCGGCATGCACACCTCCACCCGCATCGCCATCGACTACCTCGATTCCGAGCAGATCGAGCGCGAAGGCACGGCCATGCTGGCCAACTACGACGCCATCCTGGTGCCAGGCGGCTTCGGCAAGCGCGGTGTCGAGGGCAAGATCCGGGCCATCCAGTACGCCCGCGAGCACAAGGTGCCGTTCCTGGGCATCTGCCTGGGCATGCAGCTGGCCGTGGTCGAATACGCGCGCCACGTGGCAGGGCTGACGGATGCCAACAGCACCGAGTTCGCGCTCGATACCCCGCATCCGGTCATCGCGCTCATCACCGAATGGACCGACCGCAGCGGCAACGTCGAGAAGCGTGACCACAGCTCCGGTCTGGGTGGCACCATGCGGCTGGGGGCGCAGCGCTGCCCGGTGCGCTCCGGCACGCTGCTGGCCAGCATCTACGGCGACTCGGTCTACGAGCGTCACCGTCACCGCTTCGAGGTCAACAACGACTACGTCGACCGCCTGCAGGCGGCAGGGCTCACCATCGCGGCCCGCACCCCGGTCGAGGGCCTGACCGAGACGGTCGAGCTGCCCACCGCTGGCGAGCATGCGCATCCGTGGTTCCTGGGCGTGCAGTTCCACCCCGAGTTCACGTCCACCCCGCGTCACGGGCATCCGCTCTTCATCGCCTACATCAAGGCGGCACTGGCTCACGCCAGCGAGCAGCGTGCCCAGCAGTCGGCGGCTGGCGACAGCCAGGCCTCGCAGGAGAAACACCCATGAAGATCGCAGGACGCCCCGTCGGGCTTGACCAGCCCTTCTTCCTGCTGGCCGGGCCGTGCGCCATCGAGTCCCTGCAGCTGGCACTCGACACCGCCGGCCAGCTCAAGGAAATCTGCGCCGAGCTGGACATCCCCTTCGTCTACAAGTCGTCGTTCGACAAGGCCAACCGCAGCTCCGGCAAGTCCTTCCGGGGGCCGGGTCTTGAGGGCGGGCTGAAGGTGCTGGCCGAGGTCAAGCGCCAGATCGGTGTGCCCGTCGTCACCGATGTCCACGAGATCGATCAGATCAAGCCCGTGGCCGAGGTGGTGGACGTGCTGCAGACGCCGGCCTTCCTGTGCCGCCAGACCGACTTCATCAACGCCGTGGCCGCCAGCGGCCGGCCCGTCAATATCAAGAAGGGCCAGTTCCTGGCGCCTCACGACATGATGCAGGTCGTGGCCAAGGCACGGGCCGCGGCGCGGGACGCCGGTGTCGACGAGGACTGCGTGATGGTCTGCGAGCGTGGCGCCAGCTTCGGCTACAACAATCTGGTCTCCGACATGCGGTCGCTGGCCATCATGCGCGAGACCGGCTGCCCGGTGGTCTTTGACGCCACCCACTCGGTGCAGCTGCCGGGCGGGCAGGGCGATCGTTCCGGCGGCCAGCGCGAGTTCATCCCGGTGCTGGCCCGTGCGGCCGTCGCCAGCGGGGTGGCGGGTCTCTTCATGGAAACCCACCCTGATCCGGCGCATGCGCTTTCCGACGGCCCCAATGCCTGGCCGCTGGGGCGGATGCGCGACCTGCTGGCCACGCTGAAGG
>ERZ773035.2929-NODE-2929-length-10580-cov-16.759525_pt1 | contig 10580 bp, 7 predicted proteins | sample MGYA00511487_ERZ773035 | MGnify/ENA primary metagenome ERZ773035 (study PRJEB29015, sample SAMEA2737985) | human oral metagenome | biome: human oral; feature: human-associated habitat; material: dental | place: China | collected 2024 ...
GTAATGCCTGCACCGCCGAACTGCACATGCTCGTCTTTAAATGATGTTACGTTGGGTACGGTGGCTAGGTACTGTCGGATAAGTTGGCGGAGAATGCCGTTACCCTTGCCGTGAAGGATGCGCACACGGGGCATGCCCACAAGAATGGCATCGTCGATGAAGTGCATAACGGCGTTAAGTGCCTCGTCGCCACGCTCGCCCCTGATGTCGAGATCTTGGTGAAAGTGGCTCTTACGTTCGTCGATAGTTTGTCGCGTTCCTTTACTCATGGTGTATTGTTTGGCTTGCTCTTTCTCCGTTTGGGTAGCCAGTTCAAGTCGTTTGACATCCATTTTAGAGCGCATACCCCCGAACACCACCAAGGCCATGCCATTATTGTCGAGCGACTCTACCCGCCCAACGGTTGAAAGGCCTTTCATCTTAACAGCATCGCCAGGCTTAATCTCGCCCGTGGGCGACTGTTTCTTACTCACAGCCTCCCTTATTTGTTCGGCCGCTTTCTTCTGTTTCTCGGCCTTTTCCTTAATATGTTTCTCGTGCCTTTCCTTTCTACGCTTTATCTGCTCAATCTTCTTGGCGATAAACTCGTCGTTGGCAGCAGCGTCAACTTGTTCCACCGAGGCACGGAACTCACTCAGTTCTTCGCGAATGCGTTTCGTACGTTCCTTTTCGGCTTGTGCCTCCTTAATCTCACGAATGGTTGTTTCTATACGTTTGTTGCTTTCGCGGAGCAGCTCTTCAGCCTGTTCTTTCGCCCGTTTTAGTACATCTTTCCTTGTTTTTCCAATTTCCTCGATGTCTTTTTCATAACGTTCGATAACCGCCTGCAATTCTTTCTCTTGCTTGTGTATGGTGGTTCGTTTGTTTTCCCAATAGCGTTTGTCGCGCACAATGTCTTGCAAATACTTGTCGCTCTGTATATAGTCTTCGCCCACAATGCGCGATGCATCTTGTATTACCTCTTCGGGCAACCCTATTTTGCGTGCAATTTCGATGGCAAACGAACTTCCTGGCTGTCCGATAGACAGCATGAAGAGGGCCTGCATCTCCTTCCTGTCGTAGAGCATGGCTCCATTGGCCACGCCTTGATGGGTATCTGCAAAATGTTTTAGGTTTTGATAGTGGGTGGTGATGACGCCAAACGCACCCTTGTTACAAAACTGGGTGAGCACAGACTCGGCTATGGCGCCACCGATGAGCGGCTCGGTGCCCGTACCGAACTCGTCGATGAGGATGAGGGTCTTATCGTTGGCATGTTTCATCATCATCTTCATATTGAGCAGATGCGACGAGTAGGTGCTGAGATCGTTTTCAATGCTTTGTTCGTCGCCAATGTCTATCATCACGTTTTGGAACACACCAAACTGTGAAGTGTCGCCCACGGGTACAGATAAGCCACATTGAAGCATGTATTGGAGCAGACCTACAGTTTTAAGACATACCGATTTGCCGCCCGCATTAGGACCCGAAATGATGAGGATTCGCTTTTGTGGAGTGAGCATAACATCAAGAGGAACAACTCTTTTTCCTTGTTTCTCTAACGAAAGCTTTAATAGTGGGTGCACGGCTTGCCCCCAGTCGATGAGGGGCTTGTTGCTCAGCTGTGGTTCGATGGCCTTGAAGGTTTTGGCCAACTCTGCCTTGGCACGGATAAAGTCGATGTGCGCCAATAGCTGATAAGAGGCAGTCATGGGGGCGATGTGTGGCCGAATGTCGTTAGACACCTCTTTTAATATGCGCACAATCTCCTTTTTCTCGTCGGCCTCTAATTCTCTTATCTTGTTGTTTGCCTCCACAACTTCGGTCGGTTCGATGTAAACCGTACGGCCAGAGGCCGACTCATCGTGAACGATACCGCCAATTTTGCGTTTCATTCCAGGCAAGACGGGTATCACAAGCCGTCCTTCGCGTATGGCAGGCGAAACGTCTTTCTCTACCAATCCTTCTTGTTGGGCATTTCGGAGAATGGAATTGAGGATGCGCGAAACGCTTCCTTCGGTTTGTGCTAGTTCGCGCCTGATGCGCGCAAGTTCGGGTGATGCGCTGTCTTTTATCTTTCCAAACTTGTCTACAATTTGCGTAATGCGGCGCACGATGTCGGGAAAGGTGGCCACATCTATAGTTAATTGTTGCAGGGACGGGTAGGGAAAGCGCGCCTCTTGGCCCTCGGCAACCACCTCGCCCTCGGTGGTACGGTTGAGAAACTGCACAACTTGGTGGATGGTGTCGAGCGAACGTAGCAGGTCGAAGAGTTCTTGCTCATCAAGATGTGTTCCTTCGATGCGCAGGCGCGAAAGGGTGTGGCGCAGGTCGAAGAAGTATTGAAGGGGGAAATCGTCGGCTTGGGTTTGCAAAAGCCTGAACTCACGGATCTGCGTAAGCCATGTTCGTATCTCGTCGGCATTGTGGCTCATGGACATATCGTCTACCTTGGTGGTGCCAAGTGTAGACAGACATTTTCCTTTTAATAAGGTTCTAACCTCATTGAAACCAATTTTCTGCTCAAAATTATTCGGGTAAATCATACTGCAAAATTACTTCACATTATCGAATTGGCAAAACCAAAGGAAGAAAATACTGCTTTAAAGTTAGGGTGCATGTTGTGAGGCCTCATGTTTAGCATTGCGTCGTTATGGATGTTTTGGCGCATTTTACCAATAAAAAAGCACCCGACGAATGTTCGGCAGGTGCTTTTGTGGGTTTGTAGGAACTGTGATTATTACTTATTTTTGAGCAAGTCGCGAATTTCTGAAAGCAGTTTTTCTTCGTTGCTGGGCTCTGCTGGTGCCTCTGGAGCAGCAGGTTCTTCTTTCTTGCGCGAGAGTGAATTGATGCCCTTGATAAGCAAGAAGATACAGAAAGCGATAATCGTGAAGTCGATAACGTTCTGAATAAAATTGCCTAACATGATTTTGGCTGCATCATCTTCTGTGCCAAGAGGAATAACCAACGACTTGAAATCTACCCCTCCAATCAATAATCCGATGACAGGCATCAGCAAGTCGTCTACAACAGACGAAACAATTTTGCCGAAAGCACCACCAATGATAACACCGACCGCCAAATCTATCACGTTACCCCGCATGGCAAAGTCTTTAAACTCGTTTAAAAATTTACTCATTGTTTTTTTGTTGTTGATAATAATTATTTGTGAAATCCAATGCAAATATAGAAATAAATTCGTAACTTTGCGGTGCAATTGAGGAAAAAAAGCATTGTTTAGGCTAACATTTTGATTTGTTAAACCATTTTGTAATGTCAACTTGCTAAATGCCCCCACAAGCATATTTTTAACCCATTAAAAATAAGAACAAAGATGATTAAAATTGGTATTAACGGATTTGGCCGTATCGGTCGTTTCGTTTTCCGTGCTTCTCTCGAAGAGGCAAACGCTAAAGAAGTGCAAGTTGTTGCTATCAACGACCTTTGCCCCGTAGACTACTTGGCTTACATGCTGAAGTATGACACGATGCACGGTATCTTCAATGGCACTATCGAGGCAGACGTTGAGAAGTCGCAACTCATCGTAAACGGCAACGTTATCCGTGTAACCGCTGAGCGCAATCCCGCCGACTTGAAGTGGGGCGAGGTTGGTGCAGAATATGTTGTTGAATCTACCGGCTTGTTCCTTTCTAAGGAAAAGTCGCAAGGACACATCGATGCAGGTGCTAAGTATGTTGTTATGTCGGCTCCTTCTAAGGACGATACGCCCATGTTCGTAACTGGCGTAAACGACAAGACCTACGTAAAGGGTACGCAATTCGTTTCTAACGCTTCTTGCACCACCAACTGCTTGGCTCCTATCGCTAAGGTGTTGAACGACAAATGGGGTATCACCGATGGTTTGATGACGACGGTTCACTCAACCACTGCTACACAAAAGACTGTTGACGGTCCTTCTATGAAAGACTGGCGTGGTGGCCGTGCCGCTTCGGGTAACATCATTCCTTCTTCTACTGGTGCTGCTAAGGCCGTAGGTAAGGTTATCCCCGAATTGAACGGCAAGCTCACGGGTATGTCTATGCGTGTTCCTACACTCGACGTTTCGGTTGTTGACCTTACCGTTAACTTGGCTAAGCCTGCTAAGTACGAGGAGATTTGTGCTGCCATGAAGGAAGCTTCTGAGGGCGAACTCAAAGGTGTTCTGGGTTACACCGAGGATGCTGTGGTTTCTTCTGACTTCTTGGGCGACCCTCGCACCTCTATCTTCGACGCCAAAGCAGGTATTGCTCTTACCGATACCTTCGTGAAGGTTGTTTCTTGGTACGACAACGAAATTGGCTACTCGCACAAGGTTGTTGAGCTGATTAAGCACATGGCAAAGGTTAACGGCTAATTATTTTTAGCGTTAAACTGAACAAAAACGAGCCGTCCTATAAGTTAGGACGGCTTTTTTTATTACCTTTGCCTTTGTGAAGATGATAACGATATTGGGTCCAACTGCCTGTGGCAAAACTGCCTTGGCTGTTAATCTTGCCGCCAAAACGGGTGGCGAGATTATCAGCGCGGATAGTAGACAGGTGTATCGGGGCATGGATATTGGTACAGGTAAAGACCTGTCTGAATATAATGTGGACGGCAAACAAATTGCTTACCACCTTATAGATATAGAGGATGCAGGGCAGAAGTATAACCTATTTAGGTTTCAAGAAGACTTCAACGCCGCATACGAAGACCTTACCCATAGGGGAGTGCTGCCCATATTGTGCGGCGGAACGGGTCTTTATATGGAGGCGGTGCTGAAAGGTTACGCCTTGTCGCCTGTTCCACAAGACGACAACTTGCGCAAAAAACTATCCGCACGAACGTTAACCGAGTTAAAAGAGCTGTTGATATGGTTGAAGGCAAGGAACGGTTCGGTAATGCACAACGAAACGGATGTTGATACGGTAAGTCGTGCCATAAGGGCGATAGAGATTGAACTTCACAACCTGCGCCATCCCGTTGATACGCGAAGGCTACCTGCCGTGAGTTCGCTCATCGTAGGATTAGACGTTGACAGGGATGTACGGAGAGAGCGAATAACTGCTCGGCTGAAAGCCAGACTGAACGAAGGTATGGTGGAAGAGGTGCGCGGACTGCTTGCAAAAGATGGCATTACGAAAGAAGACCTGATGTACTATGGACTGGAATATAAGTATGTTACGGCCTATGTGGTTGGAGAAATGTCGTACGAAGATATGTTCAAGCAGTTGGAAATAGCCATTCACCAGTTTGCCAAACGGCAGATGACATGGTTTAGAGGTATGGAACGGCGCGGGTTTAATATCCATTGGCTAAACGCCAGCATGCCTATGGCCGACAAGCTGGCGCAAATTGAGAGGTGGATGGAACAAGAAGACGAAACAATTTAAGGAAGAGAGGATAAAAGCATGGCAGCAAACAAGAAATGGGCTATATTGTACTGCCCCAAAAAAGGGATGTACAGCAGGGGGGTACGTTGGAGTAGGGTGGAACGAAGCCTTATGGACAACGGCATCGACTTTGACTATGTGCAGAGCGAAAACGCCAATAGCGTTGAGCGATTGATAACCATGTTTATCGAAAATGGTTATCAAACCATTGTTGTTGTTGGGGGCGACTCGGCTCTTAACGATGCTGTTAACTGCCTGATGCGCGCTGACAAAGAAACGAGAGACGGCATAGCGTTGGGCGTTATACCCAATGGGCTGATGAACGACTTTGCTCATTTCTGGGGAATGAAAGATGGTGACGTGGACTCTATCGTGAAATGGCTGAAGAAAAGACGCGTAAGGAAGATCGACTTAGGGCTTATCCGCTATATTAATAAGGAGGGGAAGAACTGCCGACGCTACTTTTTGAATTGCATAAACGTGGGACTGATTGCCACCATCATGAACTTGCGCATGCAAACACGACGACTTTTTGGGTCGCGCACCTTATCTTTTCTTTTCTCTTTCGCGCTTTTAGCCTTCCAAAGGCTAGAATATAAGATGCGCCTGAAAATTAATGAAGAAGTACTGAACCGCAAGATAATGACCATCTGCGTTGGAAATGCTTTGGGGTATGGTCAAACACCCAATGCAGTTCCATACAACGGGTTATTGGATGTTTCTGTGGTGTATCATCCAAAGATGATGAAATTGTTTGAAGGTATTTACTTGTTTTTGCGTGGTAAATTCTTAAATCATCGTAGCGTGCACCCTTATCGCACACGCATGGTAGAATTCATGGATGCCAATCACGCCTTGGTTGGCATTGATGGAAGGCCTATGAACACGCCCGTTGGCGAGTTTAAGATTAGTGTAGAGCAAGAAGTGGTAAACTTCTTGATACCCGATTAACCTAGCTTGCTTACTTTGCGTAACTCTTCGTCTTGCATGATGCGTATCTTGCGCCCGTCTATGGCAACCATGTTTTCGGCAGCAAACGAGGAAAGCGTGCGTATGGCATTACTCGTTGTCATGTTAGACATGCTTGCGATGTCTTCTCTGCTAAGGTATATGCTTAGCGTGTAGCCATCTTCTTCCACACCATAGCTGTCTTTTAAAAACAATAAAGTTTCGGCTAGTCGGCCGCGTATGTGTTTCTGTGTAAGGTTTACAGTTCGCTCATCAGACGAACCTAGCAGCCTTGCGAGATGTCGAATGAAAAACGACGAGACGGCAGTGTTTTCGTGAATGAACTTCACCACTAATTGAATGGGTATGAAAGCAACCACGCATGTGTCGATGACTATCGCCGACGTTTTATATTCTTCGCCAGCAAAGAAAGCTCGATAACCGAAAAATTCCACAGCCTTAATAGCGCGGATAATCTGACTTCTGCCGTTAACACCATCCTTATATATCTTAACCTTACCCGATATAAGGCACATCACTTCGCGTGGAGATTCCCCTCCTCTATATATGATGTCGTTCTTTTTAAATGTAACAATCCGCAAATTGTCGGCCAACAAGTCTTGTTGAGCTTTCGAAAGGGGGCTCCAGTGCTCGGAAATGATACCTATCACTTCCTCCCCTGATACTAGAATTTTAGCTGTCATAATTTTCCTGGCTTTACTCAGTCTTGTATTGATTAACAGAATTGCATACAAAATTACACATTTTTCTTCTAAGGGGCGGGTTTGTTGTTCTCTTTTTTATCTGAATGAAGTAGAAAAAAGGTTATTTTTGCATTTTCATAAGGTTTTATTTGTGTTAAAGCCGATATTTTTGTACTTTTGGCGGATGAAGAGTTGACATTCTAACCAATCTTCTGAACTTGATGACTAACAATTAAACCTTAAAGTATAGCTATATGGGTTATATACGATTTGAAAAATCCCTCATGACCAATCTTGAGGAAACATTACCTAAAGAGTTGCTGCGGACTAACCGGTCGGGAGCGTACGCTTGTTCGTCTATACTGGATTGCAATACGAGGAAGTATCACGGGCTCCTCGTTCTGCCTATTCCTGAAATCGACGACGACAATCACGTACTGCTCTCTGCACTAGATGTCTCTGTTGTTCAGCATGGCGCAGTATTCAATCTTGGGGTACACAAGTACCGCGGAAACACTTACAGTCCTAACGGACACAAATACATCCGCGAGTTCAACTGCGACAAGGTGCCCACAACTTTGTATAGGGTGGGGGGAGTACTGTTGAGAAAGGAAATGGTTTTCCAGCACTTCGAAGACAGAATACTTATTCGATACACCTTAGAAGATGCGCACTCGGCCACCACGCTGCGCTTTAAACCTTTTCTCGCTTTTAGGAGCGTGCGGCAATATACGCACGAAAACGCCGTGGCATCACGCGAATTTCATGAGGTAGAAAATGGAATAAAGACTTGTATGTATGCAGGTTATCCCGATTTGTTCATGCAATTCAGCAAGAAGAACACATTTGTGTTCGAGCCAAACTGGTATCGGGGCGTGGAATATCCCAAGGAACAAGAACGCGGTTACGATGCCAACGAAGACCTCTATGTGCCTGGTTACTTCGAAATGAACATCAAAAAGGGCGAAAGCATCGTGTTCTCTGCCTCCATCAAAGAGTTTACAACTAAGGGGCTCTGCCAATTGTTTGAAGATGAAGTGAATGAGAGAAGTCCCCGCGACAACTTCTTCCACTGTTTAGTAAACGCTGCTCATCAGTTCCACATCAGTGAGGGAAATGGCGATGAGTACATCCTAGCCGGTTATCCTTGGTTCAAGTGCAGGGCACGCGACACCTTCGTTGCTTTGCCTGGGTTAACGCTTGCCATCGAAGAAGAAAGCTATTTCGAAGCTGTTATGCGTACGGCAGAACGAGGCTTGCGAGAGTTTATGGACGATAAACCTTTAACCGTTAACATCGCAGAGATTGAACAACCCGACGTTTTGTTGTGGGCTGTATGGGCCATACAGCAATATGGGCGAGAAACTGGTAAGGAACGTTGCATAGAAAAATATGGACAACTGGTTAAAGACATCATTATATATATAAGGAGTAACAAACACCCGAACCTTATACTCGACGATAACGGACTTATTAGGACCAACGGAAAAGACAAAGCCGTAACGTGGATGAACTCCACCATCAACGGCAAGCCTGCGGTTCCTCGCTCTGGATACATCGTAGAGTTTAATGCCCTGTGGTATAATGCGCTGAAATTCGCTGCAACAATCGCCATCGACATGGGCGAACCCCACGAAACAGAGAACCTAGAAGCGATGGCCGCATTGTGCAAAAAGTCTTTCGTAGACACGTTCTTGAACGAATACGGCTACCTTTACGACTATGTTGACGGCAATATGGTAGACTGGAGCGTGCGCCCGAACATGATTTTTGCCGTTGCACTAGACTATTCGCCATTAGAGTTGAACCAAAAGAAGAGCGTTCTCGATGTCTGCACGCGCGAATTACTCACGCCCAAAGGCCTTAGAACCCTGTCGCCCAAGAGCGGAGGATACAATCCCATGTACGTTGGGTCGCAGATACAACGCGATTATACCTATCATCAAGGAACCGCATGGCCTTGGTTGGGCGGATTTTACATGGAAGCGTGCCTCAAACTCTATAAGCGCACACGCCTGAGTTTTATCGAAAGACAGATGGTTGGTTACGAAGACGAGATGTTTTACCATTGTCTCGGAACCATTCCCGAACTATTCGATGGCAACCCACCTTTCCATGGGCGAGGTGCAATATCGTTCGCCATGAACGTAGGCGAAATATTGAGAACTTTAGAACTACTTGAAAAATACTCATATTAATAATTACGGAGGAACTGAATAATGAAAGTACTAATGTTTGGTTGGGAGTATCCTCCTCACATCTTAGGCGGTCTTGGCACGGCAAGCTTTGGCATCACCGAAGGGTTGCATGCCCAAGGCGACATGGATATAACCTTCTGTTTGCCCAAACCTTGGGGCGACGAAGACAGGAATGCCGCCAACATCGTGGCCATGAACTGCGTTCCCGTGGCATGGCGCGACGTAAACTACGACTATCTTAAAGAAAGATTAGGCAATGTAATGTCTCCCGAATACTATTATGAATTGAGAGACCACATATATGCCGACTTCAATTACATGAACTTGAACGACTTGGGTTGTGTGGAGTTTTCCGGACGCTACCCCGATAACCTGCACGAAGAGATTAACAACTACTCAATTGTTGCTGGCGTTGTGGCTAGGCAACAGTCGTTCGACATCATTCACGCACACGATTGGCTCACTTATCCTGCGGGACTTCATGCCAAGCAGGTGTCGGGCAAGCCGCTTTGCATTCATGTACATGCTACCGACTTCGACCGTTCGCGCGGAAAGGTAAACCCAACGGTTTATTCAATCGAGAAAGATGGTATGGACAACGCCGATTGCATCATGTGCGTGTCTGAACTTACTCGCCAAACGGTTATCAACCAATACCATCAAGACCCGCGTAAGTGTTTTACCGTACACAATGCCGTATATCCTTTGGCGCAAGAATTGCAAGACATACCGCGCCCAAATCACGATAACAAGGAGAAGGTAGTAACCTTTCTTGGGCGTATCACCATGCAAAAGGGGCCCGAATACTTTGTCGAAGCGGCCACTATGGTGTTGCACCGCACCCGAAATGTGCGTTTCTGTATGGCTGGTTCGGGCGACATGATGGACCAAATGATTTATCTAGCAGCCAATCGCGGCATTGCCGACAGGTTTCATTTCCCTGGATTTATGCGGGGCAAGCAGGTTTACGAGTGTCTAAAAGCCTCAGATGTATATGTGATGCCGTCTGTAAGCGAACCCTTTGGCATCTCGCCTCTCGAGGCCATGCAATGCGGCACGCCCTCAATCATTTCCAAACAAAGTGGTTGCGCAGAGATATTGACCAATTGTATCAAGGTAGACTATTGGGACATTCACGCTATGGCCGACGCCATTTACTCCATCTGCCACAACGATAGCCTGTTCCATTACCTCCAAGAAGAGGGAAAGAACGAGGTAGACCAAATTACTTGGGAGAAAGTTGGCCTTTGGATACGCACGCTTTACGAGAGAACAATTAACAAGAACTAATGCAGCCTTTAAAACAATAAAACGATGAAAACGATATGTTTATATTTTGAGATACACCAAATTATCCATCTCAAGCGGTACAGATT
>ERZ773035.2930-NODE-2930-length-10577-cov-19.797757_pt1 | contig 10577 bp, 7 predicted proteins | sample MGYA00511487_ERZ773035 | MGnify/ENA primary metagenome ERZ773035 (study PRJEB29015, sample SAMEA2737985) | human oral metagenome | biome: human oral; feature: human-associated habitat; material: dental | place: China | collected 2024 ...
ACAAGGCCTTGATGGATGGTAAGTGGAAACAAGCAGGCCAGCTAATCGCAAAAGAACAAGAATTGCCTGTCTATAAAGACTTGGTGACAGAATCTGATATTTTGACCACCTTGAGCCGCTTGTCAGGTATCCCAGTCCAAAAGCTGACGCAAACAGATGCTAAGAAATACCTTAACCTCGAAGCAGAACTACACAAACGTGTCATCGGCCAAGATCAAGCTGTTTCAAGTATTAGCCGTGCTATTCGTCGTAACCAGTCAGGTATTCGCAGTCACAAACGTCCGATTGGTTCCTTTATGTTCCTGGGACCAACGGGTGTCGGAAAGACTGAATTGGCCAAGGCATTGGCAGAAGTTCTTTTTGATGAGGAATCAGCCCTTATCCGCTTTGATATGAGTGAGTATATGGAGAAATTTGCGGCTAGCCGTCTCAACGGTGCCCCTCCAGGCTATGTGGGGTATGAAGAAGGTGGGGAGTTGACCGAGAAGGTTCGCAATAAACCATATTCAGTCTTGCTCTTTGACGAGGTAGAAAAGGCTCATCCAGATATCTTTAATGTGCTCTTGCAAGTCTTGGATGATGGTGTCTTGACAGATAGTAAAGGTCGCAAGGTTGACTTCTCAAACACCATTATCATCATGACGTCAAACCTTGGTGCGACAGCTCTTCGTGATGACAAGACGGTCGGCTTTGGGGCCAAGGACATTCGTTTTGATCAAGAAAATATGGAAAAACGAATCTTTGAAGAGTTGAAAAAAGCTTATCGACCAGAGTTTATCAACCGTATTGATGAAAAGGTGGTCTTCCATAGCTTGGATAGCGAACACATGCAGGAAATCGTTAAGATCATGGTGAAACCATTGATTGCTAGCCTAGCAGAGAAAGGCATCGACTTGAAACTGCAAGCTTCAGCGTTGAAGTTACTAGCAAGTCAAGGATATAATCCAGAAATGGGAGCTCGCCCACTTCGCAGAACCCTGCAAACAGAAGTGGAGGACAAGTTGGCAGAACTTCTTCTTAAGGGAGAATTAGTGGCAGGAAAGACCCTCAAGATTGGTGTCAAAGCTGGTCAATTAAAATTTGATATTGCTTAAAAATGGAGAATCAGGAGTTGTCCTGATTCTTTTTGTATTTATTTTTAAAAAACCAAAGGAAATAAGTTGACAATATGTAAATATTGGTTATAATAAGAATAAATAGATATTAAGATTTGTATAGAATGAAAAAGAGCAGAGTTTCCTGAAATTTCCACCATTTCAATAGAGCCCTGTTTCTTTTTTTGCGTATGAAATGAAAATAACGTAAACCTAGCCAAAGAGTGAATTTTAGATAGGTTAAGAAGGGAAATAGATGAACATTTTAGTTGTAGATGATGAGGATATGATTAGAGAGGGAGTAGCTGCTTTTTTTGAGAGAAGAAGGCTATCATGTTATTCTAGCAAAGGATGGACAGGAGGCCTTGGAGAAATTTCATGAGTTCCCTATTCATCTGATGGTCTTGGATCTGATGTTACCGAAGCGGAGTGGATTTGAGGTGTTAAAAGAAATTAATGGAAATCATGATATTCCTGTAATCGTCTTAAGTGCGCTCGGAGATGAGGAAACTCAGATGCAGGTATTTGACCTTTATGCTGATGATCATGTGACGAAACCATTTTCACTGGTGCTCCTAGTCAAACGGATTCAAGCCTTGCTTAGGCGTTACTATGTTGTGGAGGATATTTGGCATTATCAAGATGTGACAGTGGATTTCACATCTTACCAAGCTCGAGTCAAGAACGAGGAGGTTGCAATTAAGCCGAAAGAATTGTTGGTTTTAAAATGTTTAATCCAACATAAGAACCAGGTCTTGAGTAGAGAGCAGATACTCGAGTCTATCTCAAATGATTTTGCAGATTTGCCTCTTGATAGAGTAGTTGATGTTTACATTCGAAATCTTCGTAAGAAGTTGGATCTGGATTGTATTGTAACAGTGAAAATGCCGGATATAAAATTAGCTTATGATAAAAAATCCTAAATTATTAACCAAATCATTTTTAAGAAGTTTTTCGCTTTTAGGTGCAATCGCTTTGGTCATCCACATTGCCATCTATCTGACCTTCCCTTTTTATTACATTCAGCAAGAGGGTGAGAAGTTTAATGAGAGTGCGACTATTATGAGCAAGTACTTAGAAGGCAAAAATTTTCATGAACTGCCTAGTTTGCTGGAGTCCTATTCGAAATCTCTTCGCATCTCTGCCCATTTGAAAGATGATGTACTGGATAAGAGAATTTCCCTTGTGCACGACTTGGAAATAAAGGAAGGAAGTCCCACTAACTATATCGTAACGATTGACCGTCAGATTACGACAGCTGATGGTAAAAAGGTAACCATTCAATTTATTCAAGGTGTGGATATTTATAAAGAGGCAAAACGGATTATGTTTCTCTATCTCCCCTATACCTTTTTAGCAACGCTTGTATTTGCCTTTCTCTTTTCCTACTTCTATACGAAACGTTTATTGGAGCCTCTCTTTTATATCTCAAAAGTTACAGGTAAGATGCAGGAGTTGGATCATGATATTCGCTTTGATGAAACGCGAAAGGATGAAGTTGGGGAAGTTGGAAAGCAAATCAATGATGTGTATGAAAACTTGCTGGCAGTCATTGATGAATCTGAGAGAAGAAATGAACGGATTGTCAGGTTGCAAAAGCAGAAAGTTTCTTTTGTTCGTGGAGCGTCACATGAGTTGAAAACCCCTTTAGCCAGTCTTCGAATTATTCTAGAGAATATGCAGTACAATATTGGGGATTATAAAGACCACCCTAAGTATATAGCAAAGAGTATCGATCAGATTGATCAAATGAGCCACTTGCTCGAAGAAGTTTTGGAGTCCTCTAAGTTCCAAGAGTGGACAGAGTGTAGCGAGACCTTGATAGTCCAGACTATTTTGACGGATGTTTTATCTCGCTATCAGGAATTAGCACGCTCAAGAGGAATAGAAATTGAAAATCAATTGACAGATGCTACCAGGGTCGTCATGAGTCTCAAGGCATTGGATAAGGTTTTGACAAACCTGATTAGTAATGCAATTAAATATTCAGATAAAAATGGGCGCGTAATCATATCCGAGCAAGATGGCTATCTTTCTATCAAAAATACCTGCCAACCTCTTAATCAAGAAGAGTTGAATCATTTGTTTGATATTTTTTACCACTCTCAAGTTGTCACAGACAAGTCTGAAGGGTCTGGTTTAGGACTCTATATCGTGAATAACATCCTAGAAAGTTATCAAATGTCCTATAGTTTTCTCCCTTATGAACAAGGAATGGAATTTAAAATTTGCTTGCAAGCAGATTAGTTGTATAAAGCAAAAGAACGGAAATCTCTCCGTTCTTTTTTGTTAAAGTTCACATAGGTTTAACATGAGAATATTATTTTAAATATAGAAAAAAGAAAGGATACTGGTATGGTATTAGCGATTATTTTAGTAACCTTCCTCGTTCGATTGATTTTTTTAAAACGTTCGATGGAGAATGAAAAACGAATCCTTAGCAATGGCGGGAAAGAATTTGGAGTTGAGAATACAAAACGATTAACGATGGCTCATATTGTTTTCTATCTCTCCTGCTTCGTTGAAGCAATGGTGCACAAGACAAATTTTGATGGCATAAGCATGGTTGGTTTAGTCTTGCTTATTTTTTCTATGCTGATGTTGATGTTGGTGATTCACTTGTTGGGAGATATTTGGACAGTAAAGCTTATGCTTGTCAATAATCACAAATATGTAGATCATCCTCTCTTTCGAATTGTGAAACATCCCAATTACTTTTTAAATATTCTTCCTGAGTTAGTTGGTTTAGCTTTGGTGAGTCATGCTTACGTAACTTTTATCTTTATTTTTCCTGTCTATGCGGTTATTCTTTATCAAAGAATAGCAGAAGAAGAGAAATTACTGCAAGAAGTTATCATTCCTAATGGAAGAATGAAAGGATAGCGAAAATAATATAGCAAATTTCACATACAATTCATATTAGCAGGATATACTGTAGTTAATTAAAATTATGGAGGATACAGATATGTTTAAATCAAATCATGAACGAAGAATGCGATATTCCATTCGTAAATTTAGTGTAGGAGTAGCTAGTGTACTAGTAGCTAGCTTCTTTATGGGGAGTGTTGCTCATGCTGGTGAGATGAGCTCTAGTACACCTACAAATAGTGCCAAGGTCACTGAGCAAACTTCATCTAAGGATAAGACAGGAGAAGACAAGGAAACTTCTTCTGAAAATAATAAAAAAACAGAACCAGCTAGAGAAACTTTGAAAGATGCAAAAGAAAAATTAATAAAAGAGCTAGCGGAAAGTGACCTTCCTACAGATAAAAAAGCAGCATATCAGCAGAAAATCGAACAGGCGAATGATACAGGAAGCTTGCTTTCGATAGATAATGATTTTCACCTAGACTTACTAGAACACCATGAAAAGCAGCATATGGAACAAGAAAGGAAGGAAAAAGAAAATCAATCGAAAGATGAAAACAAGGTAGTTCCTCCGACTAAGGAGAGCTCGGAACAGTCTCACGATACTTCTACAAAAGAGAACACAGGTGCGGTCGCTGAAATTCAAAAACGTTTAAAAGAAGAAATCAGAAAAAGTACCCTACCAACTGAGCGGAAAGATTCCTTGATAAAAGAGATTGAGGGAGAAGATGACCGTGATAACCTAGAAACTTTGGAGAATAGTTATAGAGAGCTGGAAGATACTTTCAAAAAAATCAATGAAGAACTCGACCATCAAAGGAAATTGATTAGCGATATGGCAACTACAAAAGGTATCACTGAAGAGGATAAAAGTTCTTTAGTAGGCGAAATCAATAAAATCAAAGAGCGAATTGTAAATGATTTTAAGAACGAGTCGGATAAATCACTCCAAACGATTAAACAAGAAGTTATTGCTGATCTAGGTAAGTTATTCAAATCTTACAAAGCTTACGTTGAAAAAGAAATTCAAAACTACGTCAATCAACAAGTGGACGAAAACATAAAGGAGAAAAAACTAAACAAAGAAGAAGCAAACGAGGATGCCACAATCAAACAGTTACGCGAGTTGGAAAAAAAGGCGCTTCAGCAACTCGATCAGGCCGCGAAAAATGAAGAGGTGCTGAAGGCTAAACACAGTCTTCTTGATGAGATTGCAAAACTCAAGTCATCTAATGGCAATAAAGAGACAACGAAACCGAGAGACAAACGAAGTGCTAAGGAGACTGATCAGCAAGATTTAGCTAAACAAATTTCAGAAGCTAATCTATCGCTTTCTAATCACATGAGTGAGCTGTTGGATAGAACTAAAAAAGATCTGAAATCTGAGGATGAGTCTAAATTTGATGAATTAATTAAAAATGCCTTAGGAATTGTAAATAAATATAGATCAGAGCTTTCTAAAGCTCAAACAAAAGAGGAACTAAATCGGATTCTAGAAACAGCGAAGTCAGAGCTAAATGCTACTGTGGAGGAATTCAAAAAAGGGTTAACGAAACCAACTGAGCCTCAAAGAAAGCCTGATATGGAAGGTCATATTCCTCCAACTAAAGATGGGAAATCTCAGACACCGACTGAAGAAACGAAAGAGATAGAATCTTTGAAGAATAAGGCTAAGGAAGAGCTAAAAAAACTAGAGCAAGCTTTGGCTGAAGTGAATAACTATCCAGAGTTACCAGAAAATAACAGTGATTATAAGGTGCAGAAAAAAGATATTTGGGATGATTCTAAAAAGATTGCTCCTGATAAAATAAAAGCATTTAGAGAACAGTTAGAAAAAGGTTCATACACTGCCAAAACTCTCCAAACGTTTATAGATGACTTTATCTATTATCAAATCCATGCACAAATCGAAAAGATGACAAGACAAGTCGCTTTGTATCGAGAAAAATACGCGAAAATTCCTAGTCTAGAAAAAGAATTTGAATCAGGCATTAAGCAAACGTGGAATAAGAATTATGCTACCTTAGAAGGGAAATATCTAGCGGATTACTTTAAGAATGAATTTCTTCCATCCTTTAATAAGATTCAGCAGATTGTGGAACTTCAGAAGGCTATCAGCCAGCTTGAAGAAGAAATGAAGACAGTCCCAGATGGAGCTAAGTTAACAGGAGAAGCTGGTTCTGCTTATGAAAAGGTCAGAAATCGTGCAAGCGAAATCATTAAACAAGGGAAAGAGCTTCTAGAACAAGTAAATATTACAGAAAAGCAGCTAGATACTCAGATAGGAGAGCTTCAGAAGAGCTTATCTGAATTGAAGGTGGCGAAGGCCAACTTAGTGCCAAAGAAAGAAGATAAGAAAGAAATTCCAAAACCAGGTATGCAACCAAGTCCTCAACCAGAAGGCAAGAAACCACACACGCCGGCACAACCCGGTACTGAGGATAAGAAGCCATCTACTCCAAAACCAGGTATGCAACCAAGTCCTCAACCAGAAGGCAAAAAACCGCAAACACCGGCACAACCCGGTACTGAGGATAAGAAGCCATCTGCTCCAAAACCAGGTATGCAACCAAGTCCTCAACCAGAGGGTAAGAAACCGCAAACACCGGCACAATCAAAGACACATAAAATCTTTACAGCAGCAGATGGCAAGACGAAAGTTTCAGTAATATTTGATAAACCTACAGATGCTGATAAGTTACATCTCAAGGAAGTAACGACGAAAGAGTTGGCTGATAAAATTGCTCGTAAAACAGGAGGAGGAACAGTTCGTGTGTTTGACTTATCTCTTTCTAAAGGAGGCAAGGAAACTCATGTCAATGGAGAACGAACTGTTCGGCTCGCGCTTGGGCAGACTGGCTCAGATGTTCAGGTCTATCACGTAAAGGAAAATGGCGACCTTGAACGCATTCCTTCTAAAGTTGAAAATGGGCAAGTTGTCTTTAAAACGAGCCACTTCAGTTTGTTTGCGATTAAGACACTTTCTAAGAATCAAAATGTCACTACACCTAAGCAGACTAAGCCGTCTATCCAAGATAGTCAAACACAGATAGGAGAGAGCCAAACTGGAAAATTCCAGAATAAAGAAGTTAATCATAAATCACTGGCTACTGAAAATGAAACAGTAGCAAAAGGAAATTCTACATCAGCAACTGAGAAGAAATTGCCATCTACAGGAGTAGCGTCTAATCTAGTTCTTGAGATCATTGGTCTCCTTGGTTTGATTGGAACTTCATTCATCGCGATGAAAAGAAGAAAATAATGATTCAGTTTTTTAAAAATATCCACTTTCGATATTTAGCATTTGATTGGTTAACCATTGAAGATCCCAAAGATTTTACTTATAATTGGTATCTAATAATTATAAATCATTTCATATAGAGATGAATCTAAGATATAAAAAGAGAAGGCTAGTGAACCGCAAAAGTTAGAGTTTTTATGTCCAACTTTTGAGGGGCAGTATAAAGATGGCCTTCTCTTTTTGGCACCTTTTTATAAAAAATAATAAAAATATATTGACAAAATAAAAATATAGTATATAATAAAAACACAGAAAATAAAAATATTAAAAATTATAAAAAGGTAAAACGTTTATGAAAAAGAAAACAGCAGTGATATTTGGAACCTTTGCCCCTCTCCATCAAGGGCATATCGACCTTATCCAGAGAGCGAAGCGCCAGTGTGATCAGGTCTGGGTAGTCGTTTCAGGCTATGAGGGAGACCGAGGGGAGCAGATAGGCTTAACTCTTCAAAAACGATTTCGCTATATCCGAGAAGCTTTTCGTGACGATGAGTTGACCTCTGTCTGTAAGCTGGATGAGACCAACCTTCCCCGTTACCCTATGGGCTGGCAGGAGTGGTTGGACCAGATGTTAGCGGAGATTTCCTACGATGAAAACCAGCAAGAGCTGATCTTCTTTGTAGGAGAAGCAGACTACCAGCAAGAGCTATCTAAACGTGGATTTGGCACTGTCTTGCAAGAAAGAAAGTTTGGTATCTCATCGACTATGATTCGAGAAAATCCAAGCAAATATTGGAAATACATCGCTCAGCCCTTCCGTCGTCAGTTTACAAAGAAAGTGTTGATTATGGGGAGTGCCAGCAATGGGAAGACCACTCTGGCCAAGGATTTGGCAAGGTATTACGATGCGCCGGTCAGCCTGGAATATGCACGTGAGTACCAGATCAAAAACAATGTCCGCGACGATGAATTGACTCCAAAGGATTATTATTATCTCCTGTTGGGGCAGTATGACCAGACCTCAAAGCTAATCGATAGCAATGCCAATCGAGGTCTAGTGATAGCCGATACCAACTCCTTGGTAACCAAGGGTTACTATGATTATTACATGGAAACTGAGAATCAAGGGGACTTATCAGGAGAAACCTTTGACAATCTTTTTGTTTCGATTTTGGCTAAGGAAAAATGGGACTTGATTCTCTTTGTGCAGCCTGTCGGTTCTTATGTCAATGACGGGTTTAGAGATATGACCATGGCGGAAGACCATATTCGCTACAGTTTTTCCCAGCATTTGGATCAGATGAGAGAGCGATATTTAACCAATATTCCTTTAGTTTATCTAGCGGAGGATTATCTAGGCAATTACGAAGCAGCAAAAGTGGCTATCGATGCCATTTACCAAGCAGATTAGGAGAAAATTATGAAAAAACTAACTGAAAAAATCACACAATTTATCGAAAACTTTAAAAATGTCCATGCCGAAGCCCGCAAGATTGGTTTTGCAGGGATCATGCGCCTGCTCTGGAAAGATCTCTTTGTCGGCCGTAGCCTTTTCCAGTGGTTGTATCTCATCGCCTTGTCAAGTGTTCCCTTGATCTTGGAATTCACGCAAAATATAGAAAGTCATGACTGGCTGAGCTTGTTTGCATCTTGGACTGGGATTGTCTGTGTTATCTTGGTAGCAGAAGGGCGTGCAAGCAATTATCTCTTTGGGGCTATTAACTCAGCTATCTATTTGATTTTGGCCATGAATGCGACTTTTTATGGCGAAGTCTTGACGACTGTTTACTTCTTTGTCATGCAGCCGATTGGTCTCTATGCTTGGTTGTCCAATCGTATCAATGACCAAGAAAAACCAGAAGAATCCCACTTTGAAGCTAAGAAATTATCTGTTCTTGACTGGCTCAAGTACTTGGCCTTGACTGCCATTATCTGGATTGGTATGGGCTTGGCTTACCAAAGTATCCATAGTGCTCGCCCTTTCCGTGATAGTGTTACCGATGCGACCAATGGTGTTGGTCAGCTCTTGATGACACGTCTCTACCGTGAGCAATGGATTTTCTGGATTGCAACCAATCTCTTTAGTATCTACCTCTGGTGGGGTGAAAATATCCACATCCAAGGGATGTACTGGGTTTACACACTGAACAGTCTAGTGGGATGGTACCAATGGACCAAGGCAGTTCGAAAGGAGGCATAAGATGGCAGACATAAAGATTCCAGAAGGAATGACGGAAAAAGAATATTATGAAATCCATGCCAGTCAGGAGGAGTTTTTAGACTGGTACTACAGGCAGGAACTCCCTCAATATGAAAAACCAAGTGTGACAGTAGATATGGTGGCTTACTGCTTTGTCGAAGGAAAGATCAAGCTCTTACTGATCCGTCGCAAGGCCCACCCTTATCAAAACTGTTTGGCTCTGGTTGGAGGCTTTATGGACAAGGGAGAAGATGCTGCACATGCCTGTCAGCGCGAAGTGAGAGAAGAAGTCAATCTCGATCTACCTTTGGAAAAAATCGAGCAATTGATAACCGTATCGACCCCCGGTCGTGATCCACGGGGCTGGACGGTGACCATTGCCCACTTGGTGTACCTACCTAGTCGTGCCCTAGACCTCGTTCAGGCAGGTGACGATGCCAAGGATGTCGTTTTCGTAGATGTCGATTTTCAGACAGGCAAATGTTTCCTAGAGGGAGTGGAGCTGGACGAGCAAGCCTTCGCCTTTGACCATTATGCCATTATCCAAGAATCCATCAAACGAATTCAAGGCCGTCTCGACTGGAATCCGACCTTCCTTTATCTGCTGGAGGAAGAGTTTACTGTCTATGAAGGAACCGAACTGGTCAATCTCATCAACCCAGGTCGGCCCATCGTCAGCAATAACTTTCTCGTAAAATACGGCGAATATGTAGAAGAGGTTGGGCTCAAACGAGTGCCTAAAAAGAAACCAAGAAAAACCTATCGATTGAAATAAAAGTGAGGTCGGGACAAAGTTCCCGCCCTCTTTATTTATTATCATTTTTTATGAATGGCTATCTTTCTTAGAATTACACAAGAGCGATGCAAAAAATAGGACTCTAATATAAAAAATTTTCTATTTTTTCGTTTCAATTACGAATAGAAATAGTGGAGGGAACAATTTTAACTCGATTTGCTGAGATTTTTAAAATAGTTTCTCTAAATAATTGACAGATTTAAGGCCTAATGTTACAATTATATTACAAAAAGATTTCTTAATATTTCAAAAGTATTACAAAGGAGTGAAAAATGAAAAAGAAAACCTATATCAAATTGATGGCAGCGACTGTATTGGCTTCTACCTTGCTACTGGGAGCTTGTGGAAATAAAAACGAAACCACTCAAACCAGCAGCT
>ERZ773035.2934-NODE-2934-length-10554-cov-39.378131_pt1 | contig 10554 bp, 7 predicted proteins | sample MGYA00511487_ERZ773035 | MGnify/ENA primary metagenome ERZ773035 (study PRJEB29015, sample SAMEA2737985) | human oral metagenome | biome: human oral; feature: human-associated habitat; material: dental | place: China | collected 2024 ...
CCCAGCCGACGGGCGAGCCCCTGGTGGTCCTGCGCGTCGGGGCCCCGGACCCGGCCCCCACCCCGGGAGGGGCGCCCACACCGGACAGCGGACCGGCCCCGGGAGGGGCGCCCTCCCCCTCAACCGCGCCCACCTGGGACGGGGGACGATCATCTGACGGGCAATCGGGCGCAGTGTAGACGGCGCCGCGCAGCCCCGTTTTACGCACACAAGGATCGGAATTACGCAACATGCGACCGCGTACAAGGGCGGAATCAAGCCGTTGTATGCGCAGTGTGTTTCGGAAATCAGTCCCCTTACGTGCGTGCCCGACTAGGCCGTGTTGTCTGATTCCGGTCCTTTTGTGTGCGTGGTTGTGGGGAGGGGCTGCGTGTGCGGCTCGTTGTCGATGCTTTGGGCGGCTTCGTACGCTGTGCTGCGGGATTCGCTCGCGGTTGCGCGGCTTCGTGCGCCGCTTCACCACTTAGCCCGCCGTTGCACCACTTAGCGCACCGCTACACCACTTAGGGCTCCACTGCGCCACTTAGGCCCAAATGGGCCCTGGTTCTCCCGGCGTGTCGGGGGCCTAAGTGGTGCGGGCAATGCCCAAGTGGCGCAGACGCGGGCGCGCACCCGGACCCAGGCGCCCTTGGGCCAGGCGCAGCCGTGCCGCCGCACCACAGCCGCGCCCTCCAGTGCCCAGCGGACGACACTGGGGCAGGAAACCAAGCATTGGGGCAGGTTAGCCCTCATTGGGGCAGGTTACTAACCTGCCCGAATGACCTGTTTCCTACCCCAATGCGGAACAACGCTTGCAAAACAGCCCGCCGGGTCGGGTCACCTCGCCGACCGGCCACCTGGTCGGGTCGTCGGGAGTCGAGGCCGCGGCATGGCGGGCGCGAGGCCTGGCGCGGGCACCCCCGCCGGAAGTGGGCCTTGCCGGGGGCACAATACCCGAAAGATCCCACCGCACCCGCACACGCGATACGCCCTAGGGGCGCACGTAGTCGACCAGCGCAGGTGTGGAGCGCTCGATAACGGCCAGGGTGTCCACGAAGTCCCCGTACCAGGGGTCGGGCAGGTCCTTGTCCCGGCCGGGCCCCTCGGGCAGGTGCGCGCACTGGGGGTCGAAGTCGCGGAACATGCGGATCTCCGGCGCCCTCCCGCCGGGGCGGGCGCGGTCGCGCAGCCGCGACAGCGCCGCGTAGTGCGACGACGTCATCGCCAGGACCAGGTCCCAGTCGGCCAGCTCGCTGGCCCGCACCTGCCTGGCGCGGTGGTCGGGGACGCCGTGCCCGTGGGCGCGCAGCACTCGGGCGGCACGGGGGTCGATGGGGTTGCCGTGCTCCTCGTCGGACACGCCCGCGGAGTCCACGCGGACGGCGCCGGAGAGCCCGGCGGCCGCCACGGCCTCGTCGAGCACCTGGTGGGCCATCGTCGACCGGCAGATGTTGCCGGTGCACACCATGAGGACGCGCATCGCACCCGCCCCCCTCACAGCAGGGCCAGGTAGGCGCGGACGGCCTCGGCGCTGTGGGCGGCCGCGCGTTCGCCGTCCATGTGGAAGGCCTGGTCGGCGCCCGGGCCGCACAGGTCGGACACTGCGCGCAGCGAGATCCAGTCGATGCCGCAGCTCCACGCGACCTGGGCGATCGCGCACGTCTCCATGTCCGCGCCCATGGCGTCGGGGAAGCGCTGGCGCATCGGCTCGGCCACCTGCTCGGTGCAGAAGGAGTCCGAGGAGACGATCCGCCCCAGCCGCACCGGGTGGTCGACGAGGCCGACCAGGGCATCGCACCTGGCGGCGGCGCGCTCGGAGGAGGAGTAGTCGACGGGCATCCGGGGGACCTGCCCCAGCGCGTAGCCGAAGGCAGTGGCGTCGGCCTGCCCGTAGACGGCGCTCACGCCGACTGCGATGTCGCCGACGTTGATGTCGCGCGCGAGACCGCCCGTGGTCCCCGCGGCGATCACGATCGGGGCGTCGACGAGCACCAGGGCCCGTGCGGTGGCCGCCGCGGCGTTCGCCTCGCCGATCCCGGAGGTGACGACCAGGACCGTGCGCCCGTCGATGAGGCCGAGGGCGAAGCGCTGCACGTGGCGACCGGGGGCGCCCGCGTGGACTGCGCGGGGCGTCTCCTCGTCGCCCATGGGTTCGAGGAGGTGGAGCAGCGGCGCGGCCTCCATGTCCATGGCGCACTGGATGACGGCGTCGGCACGGACGCGCCCGGGGAAACTCAGGTTCTCGCTCATGGGCACAGTCTACGGGGCGGGGCGCGCCGAGGCCCCCCTGGCCCCGCTCCCGTCAAGCGGGCCCCGCCCCGGGGGCGTCCCACCGCGCCGACCGGACGATCGCGTCGCACTGGGCGACGACCCCGTCGCGCGAGTCCGCGCCCGGCCTGGTGAACACGATCCGCGCCGCGGAGGCGGGGTCGCCCGGCACCTCGATCCAGTAGTCGACGAGGAGCATCTCCTGCTCGGGGGCCGCGCCCCCGCGCCGGGCGGCGGGCCTGACGCGGACGGAGCGCAGGAGGCGGCGCGCCCGCGTCTCGATGACCGCGATCTCGTCGTCATCGTCGGCTGTTTCCGCCAGGAAGTCGCGCACGTGGACCAGCGGCCCGTCGGAGGTCCTGGGAAGGGCCAGCCAGTAGTTGACGAGGGTCAGCGCCGGTTCCGTGCGCTTCGCCGAGTTCAGGAGAACGGCGAATTCCACGCCCCCGCTGGACTTGGCCTGGAGGCAGGTGCGCTGGAGCCAGCCTCGCGTGCGCTCCCGCAGCCAGCCCATCGTGGTCGGCCATTGCCGCATCTGCTCGGCGATGAGGTCGTCCACCCTGGCCCTGAGCTCCTCCGCGCCCACTGTGAGGTCGACGCGCACCCAGTCGTCGGACAGGTCGAGCACGAACCCGGTGGGCGTCGGACCCTCCCCTGCGGCCCCGGCCCCCCATCCGGTGCCCTCCTCCCGCCGATCCGCACGGCGCGGCGGCGGCATTGTGGCGAAGTACTGGGGCAGGCTGGCCGGGAACTCGATCGGGCGGAAGCAGGAGGCGGGGTCCACGGCGACGAAGAGGATCCGCTCGGAGTGCTCGTCGAGGAACCTGATGACGCTGGCCCCGTGCCTGATGATGAACAGCGGCCCTGCCCGCTCGAGGTCGGCGTGGACGGCCGCGGAGGTGGAGTAGACGCTGAGCCGCAGGAAGTCCTCGCCCTCCCTGCGGTGGGCGACCAGGCGGAGGCGCCCGTAGTCGTCGAAGGCGACGGGCAGGGCGACCGGGTTCTCGGCCAGGGCCCTGACGGTGGCGTTGAAGTCGTTCGTCACTTCCGCCAGCTCCTGGGACCCGAACCCCTCCGACGGGAGCACGGGGACCACCCGGTGGTCGCCCACGCGCGTGCCCCCGCCGCCGGGCGCCCCACTGTGCGCCAGGGAGAACACGGTGCCCTGGTCGGCGTCCTCGTCCCCCCAGGCGCTCTTCCAGTCGAGGCGCGCCTCCGGTTCCCCTGCGAGCGCGTCGGCCCGGAACCCGGCGCCCCCGGGCAGGTGCGGGTAGAGGACGCGGGCGGAGGCGGCGGGGCTGTTCGCGTCATCCATGGGACCACCTTACGTTCGGGGCGGCCCGGGCGCATCGGCACCGGGCCGGGTGTCGGGGCCGCTGGTCCCGTCAGCACCGGGGCCGGTGGTGGGGTTGTGGGCCGCGCCGGCGTCCGCGTCAGGGCCGGGTCCGCTGGTCCCGTCCGCGCCGGGTCCGGCATCGGTACTGGCGCGGGTGTCGGGGCCGGCGGTGGGTTCGGGGCCTCCGGCGGGCCGGGTGCCGGTGTCGGTGGTGGGCCTGGTCCAGGTGGGCATCACACGGGCGGGCCCCACCTGCGCGCTGGGCCTGGTCCCCAGCAGCCAGTCGACCAGCCGCCTCCTGGGAACAGGCCCCACAGTGGGCAAGAACTCCTCCGGGAACCACTGCCCCGCCCCCGCCTCGCAGACCACCGGCTCGGTAGAAGTCTGGACGAGCACCCCGCCATCACCCGTTTCCTCCACAACCCACGAGGACGGAGCCCCCCGCTCCAACCACCCGCTCACCACGCGCGCGTAATCAGGACCCAACCACACCCACCACGAAGGAGCCGACGGCAAACCCAAGAGCTCGTCGTCGCGCCCGAGCTGGGGCGAGTGGCGCTGTGCGGCGCCGGGCGTCCATTCGGCGAGTCCGCTCACGGAGGCGTACCCCGTGAGGAACTGGCCCGTGGCGAACTCCGCGCCGAGCCCGCGCCCCATGTTGGTGAAGAACCTGCGCAGCGCTGCCAGGCCCATGCGCTCGCGCGCCCTCTGCCACAGCAATGCGCAACTGGCGGAGTACGCGCCCTGGGGGCTGACCGACAGGAGGTAGCCGGGGCCGCTCCGCTCGACCAGTGTCGGCAGGCGGAAGTCGATGTCGCCGAGGAGCGTTCCCTCGCGCAGGGTCATGTAGCGCTCGTTGTTCTCGGCGCTGAGCAGGTACTCCCGTGCGGCGCCGGTGATCGGGCGCAACGGCCGCCCGTACTCGGTGGGCACCAGGTCCGGGTGGTGGCGCTCGCACGCCAGGATCCAGTTGGCGACCGGATTGGGGCCCGCCGGCATGCGGCCGTACCATTCGAGGACGAGCGCGTCGTGCTCCGAGGGCCGGGGAGCCCAGTCGTCCTCGGCACGTAGCGTGAACTCCTGCCCCGTTTCCTCGTCGGTGTAGTCGATGGCGAGTTCGTGGAGGAACACGGAGACCCCGTCGGCGCGCGAGGCGAGGGCCGCGAAGGCGGTCCTCAACGCGCCGTCGATGTCGGGGCCGTAGCGCCCGTCGATCATTTTCTCATCGAATACGGCGCTATACATGTGCGTGTAGGCGGGCACGCCGCGCACCTGGGCCAGCCACTGGACGAGTCCGGCGCTGCTGAGCACCGACATCCAGTTCTCCAGCACGAACCCCTGCCCACCGAACACCACGGTGTAACTGCCGTCAAGGCGTTCCTCCACCACCGCGCCGGGGCCGAAGGCGTCGCGCACGTCCTGGGCGCCCAGCGCCCGGTGCCCGTAGACCTCGAATGAGACGATGTACGACATGTCAGTCCTCCGTGGGTTCTCCGGGGCCTCCGGCGGACCGGGGGCCGGTGGGGTTGTGGGCCCTGCCGGCGTCCGCGTCGGCGCCGGGGCCATTGGTTCCGTCAGCGCCGGCGCTGGGGTCGGCATCGTCGGTGGTGGGGTTGTGGGCCGTGCCGGTAGCCGCGTCAGCGCCGGGGTCATTAGTTCCGTCCGCGCCGGGGCCGGTGTCGGTGGTGGGCCTGGTCCAGGTGGGCATCACGCGGGCGGGCCCCATCTGTGGCCTGGGCCTGGTCCCCAGCAGCCAGTCGACCAGCCTCCTCCTGGGAACAGGCCCCACCGTGGGTAAGAACTCCTCCGGGAACCACTGCCCCGCCCCCGACTCGTACCCCGTCGGCTCCGCAGAAGTCTGGATGAGCACCCCGCCATCACCCGTCCCCTCCACAACCCACGACCCCGGAGCCCCCCGCTCCAACCACCCACCCACCACGCGCGCGTAATCAGGACCCAACCACACCCACCACGACGCAACAGACGGCAAACCCAAGAGCTCACGGTCCTGGGACATGGCGGGCCAGTGGCGCTGCCCGAGTTCGCAGGTCGCCAGTTCCGCTGGAAGCTCCCGGGCCATTCCGATGAAGAAATCACGGAGCCCTTCTGCGCCCATGCCGGTTTCCAGCTTGTCCAGCGGCACCCTGCACGCGATGGAGTACGTCCTGTGGAGGGGCACGGGCGTCGTCCTGTCAGGGCTGTAGACGGCGGGAAGGTTGACGTGGACGTCCCCCAGTAGTTCCGTGTTCGATATCAGCGATTCGTACTCGCGGCTGCTGGGGTCGAAGAGGTAGCGCCTTTTGGCCGCCGTGATAGGGCGCCCTTCGTAGCCGTACCTGTCGGGCGCCAGATCGGGGTAGAGGCGTTCGCATGTTTCCATCCACCGCCTCATCGGGTGCGGTGTCAGCGCGGGGAACCCCATCCACGCCAAGGAGAGGAAAGCCCCCTCGTCGGTCCGCAGGGCCGGCCCTTCCGGCTCGGCGGCACTGTCGACTTCATCGGGAAACCTGTACGTCTGTCCGGTTTCTTCATCGTAGTAGTCGGTTGGTTGGGCGGGGTCGTAGTCCAGGAATACGAACACGCCCCCTATGCGCTCGGCGAGCAGGGCGAAAGCCCCTCGGATGTCGTCCCACAGCGCGTCGGCCTCGTCGAAGTCGTCGACGTAGCGGTGCACGTCCTCGATCTCCGCCCCGTACAAGTGCGTGTAGGGGGCGGCTCCGCGCACCCGGGCCAACCACTCCACCAACCCCGGACGGCTCGCCGGGGACGGGCAGTCCATGAGGCGAAAACCCAGGCCACCGACCCCCACATCGAACGTCCCGTCCAACAGCGGCCGCACCCGGCACCCGAAAGGCCCGAACGCATCGCACACGTCCTGGGCGCCCAGTGCCCGGTGCCCGTACACGTCAAGTGCGACAGTCCATGACATGTCAGTCCTCCGTGGGTTCTCCGGGGCCTCCGGGCGCATCCGTGCCGGGGCCAGTGGTGGGGTTGTGGGCCCTGTCAGCGTCCGCGCCGACGACGTGACCGCTGGTTCCGTCAGCGCCGGGGCCTCCGGCGGGCCGGGGGACGGGGCCGGGGTCGGTGGTGGGCCTGGTCCAGGTGGGCATCACACGAGCGGGCCCCACCTGCGCCCTTGGCCTGGTCCCCAACAACCAATCAACCAGCCTCCTCCTGGGAACAGGCCCCACAGTGGGCAAGAACTCCTCCGGGAACCACTCCCCCGCCCCGCAGGCCACCGGCTCCGCAGAAGTCTGGACGAACACCCCGCCATCACCCGTCCCCTCCACAACCCACGACCCCGGAGCCCCCCGCTCCAACCACCCACCCACCACGCGCGCGTAATCAGGACCCAACCACACCCACCACGACCCAACAGACGGCAAACCCAAGAACTCATAGTCCCGGGACAGCTCCAAGGAACGAGGCTGCTCAGCACCGGGCACCCATACCGCCTCCCCGCCATCTGACGCGTAACCGCGAAGGACTTGACCGGTCGCGAGTTCTGATCGGAGTTCACGGGCCATGGTGGTGAAGAACCTGCGGAATTCTCGCAACGACATGCGCTCTTCCACTGTCCGAAGCAGGACTCTGCACCCATAACCGTAGACAGGATTGGGATTCGCATTCGCAGTTCCCGAGCCGCCGCTGGACAGTCTCGGCAATCGCGCTCCCATTCTCCCCAAGAAACCGGATTGGATGAGCGCGGGATTCTCCTGCCTGCTGTCTGGGTCTAAAAGGTACCGGCGAGCGGCGGCGGTAATCGGGCGCCGCTCGTAATCATAGTAGTCGGGGACCAAATCTGGGAAATAACGTTCACACGCCTCGATCCAGCGTCCAGCTGGATGCGGAGTGACAGAGAGCAGCTCGTACCAGTCAAGATCCAAAGCCGGTCCGGACGGCCCTTCCGGCTCGGCGGCACTGTCGACTTCATCCGGAAACCTGTACGTCTGTCCGGTTTCTTCATCGTAGTAGTCGGTTGGTTGGGCGGGGTCGTAGTCCAGGAATACGAACACGCCCCCTATGCGCTCGGCGAGCAGGGCGAAAGCCCCTCGGATGTCGTCCCACAGCGCGTCGGCCTCGTCGAAGTCGTCGACGTAGCGGTGCACGTCCTCGATCTCCGCCCCGTACAAGTGCGTGTAGGGGGCGGCTCCGCGCACCCGGGCCAACCACTCCACCAACCCCGGACGGCTCGCCGGGGACGGGCAGTCAACAATATAAAAACTAAAGTCACCGACCCCCACCTGGAAAGTCCCGTCCAACAGCGGCCGCACCCAGCACCCGAAAGACTCGAACGCGTCGCGCACGTCCTGGGCGCCCAGCGCCCGGTGCCCGTACACGTCAAAATACAGAAAAGCCGACACGGAGGCTCACCCGCCCCAACCACTGAAGTAATGGTTGACCCCTTGGCCGAACTGGCAGGTCACATTGATCTCCGTGGCGGCCCGCAGTCCGACGTACTCCTCAATGGGATGGAACACCACGTTCACAACTTCACGCTCCGACAGCTTCTCAGCAAACGAGACCACGGAATCAGCGTTCGTATAGAACTTCGGATAGAATACGTGAACCAGTCCGTCAGTTGTGACCTCCTCAGCATTATGCGCATAACCAATAATCTGATTTACCAGCTTTTCTTTATTAGTGAACGCCTGCAGGAACTTCACCTCGCCCATATAAGTTCTACCGAGAATGCTGATATTCAGATCTGGCAAACCGGTCCTCGGAGCTCCTGTCGCCGTGAGTCCCGGAACACGGTACCGCACTTTGGGCCACAGGCCCACGAGCATGCTCTCCTCGCCGAGCTGGCCGACCATTGCGTTCCTGAATCTATAGCGCAGAATAGCGGGAACCCCTCCCGGGCGGAGCAGGGCGCGCAGCCCCACCTTCCCCAGAACCGAGCTGGCCGCGCCCTTCGCGCGCGCGAGGAACTCGACGTGCTTGAGCATGCCCTTGCACATCGCCGTCCCCAGTCTGGCCGCTCCTTTCAGGGCCCCCAGCCCCACGAGCGCCAGCGCCACCGAGACCAGCACCGTCAGCAGCTCCTCGTCGCCCGCCAGCCATAGAGCCGTGTGGCCGATCGCGGCGACGGTCCCCAGAATGACGCTGATCGTGAGGAAGACCCCCGACACCGCCTGCCCGAGTATGGGGATCCATCCGAACACCAGTGCGAGCACGCCAGTGATCGCGCCCACGGCCTCGGCGAGCGCCGTCATCCACTTCACGACGGTCCGCCCCCAGTCGTCCCACCATGAGTCCGCCACGCCATCAGCGTCCTTCGCCGCCGCGATCAGCCCCATCGCGCGGACGGCTGCCGCGTCCCTCTGCTCCACGGCCGCAGTGACGACCTGCTGCTGGGCCGCGATCCTGCCCCGCGCGCAGGCGGCGTCAGCCTCGGCCGCTCCGGCGAGCCGCGTGCAACGCGCCTGCTCCTCGTCGTCGCCCGCCACTCCGGCGTCCTGCGCGGACCGCGTGAAGGACTCGGACCGCCCGACTGCCGCGTCCAGTTCGCCCTGCGCGTCCCGCGCCGCGTACCACGCCTGCAAGGATTCTGACTGCGCCCGGTCAAGGACCACCGCGTACTCCTCGAGCGCGGCGCCCGCCTGCCGGTAACGGGCCTCCATAACCCCCACCTGGTCCACGATCTCGTCGCGCGCCTCCAGCAGGGCCGCAACACTGTCGGCGCCCCGCGACGCGCCCGCCTCCAGGGCCCGCAACGACTGCGCGCAGTGGCTGATCTGATCGGCCAAGGCCGCCCACGACACCGCCCCGGCCCGCACTGCCACCGGATCCCCTGGGACGGGGTCGCAGTCGAATCCCAGTACACTCCAGTCCGATGGCCGCTCCACGCCGATCATCCCCTTCCCCAACGGTGTTCCAGGCCGCTGCCCCCACCGTAGCGCGGATCAGGAGGGCGGGGAAGCCCCGAGGCGGGGCCTCCGACGCCCGTCCAGCCGAGGCACGGGAAGCCCCACCCCCACCGCCTCCGGCACAATAGTGGCCATGGACCCGCACCCCGTCCCCCTCGACTCCCCCCTCGGCCAGTACCACGCGGGTCGCCCCACGGCGGCCGCCATCGTATCGGGCGAGATCCCCGCCACCGACGCGCCCCACCCCCTGTCCGTCTTCGATATGTTCCGCATCGGCATCGGCCCCTCCTCCTCCCACACCGTCGGGCCCATGCGCGCGGGACTGGCCTTCACCACGGAACTGGCCGCCCTCGCCCAACCCGCCCGCATCGCCGTCGACCTCTACGGGTCCCTGGGGGCGACCGGGCGCGGCCACTCCACCGACCGGGCGGTCCTGCTCGGCCTGGCAGGGCACGACCCCGAGACCGTCGCCATCGACGTCGTCGACGCCCTGCTGCCCGCCCTGGCCGCCACTGGTTCCCTCACCCTGCCCGGCGGCACGGCGGTCCCCCTCGACCTGGCCGCCGACGTGCGGTTCGCGCCCCGCACGGTCCTGCCCTACCACGTCAACGCCCTCACGATCACCGCTTCGGACCACCGCGGCCGGACCGTCCTGCAACGCACCTACTACTCCGTCGGCGGCGGATTCGTCATGGTCCAGACCAACGACGACGCCTCGGATCCCCAAGTCGCGTCCCTGGCCACCAGCCAGTCCGGCGTCGGTATCGACGTGCCCGCGCCGCACCCCTTCGCCACCGCGGCCCAACTGCTCGCCGCCTGCGCCGAGTCCGGCCTGTCGATCGCCGAGCTGGTCCGCGCCAACGAGGAGGCCGTCCGCCCCCGGGCCGTCGTCGACGCCCACCTGGACCGCATCGCGAACACCATGTTCGACTGCGTGGACGCCGGGACCAGCGCCCAGGGGATCCTCCCCGGCGGCCTCGACGTGCCGCGCCGGGCCAGGGCGCTCGCCGCCAAACTCGCCCGGCGCTCCGACTCGCGCGCCGCCGACGGCCCGAGGCCGTGGGTGTCCACGCCCGTCGACCCCATGCGCGCCATGGACTG
>ERZ773035.2935-NODE-2935-length-10548-cov-23.455542_pt1 | contig 10548 bp, 9 predicted proteins | sample MGYA00511487_ERZ773035 | MGnify/ENA primary metagenome ERZ773035 (study PRJEB29015, sample SAMEA2737985) | human oral metagenome | biome: human oral; feature: human-associated habitat; material: dental | place: China | collected 2024 ...
GACACTCGTGGGAATCCTCGTGGGATATTTCGGCGGGCGGATGGATGATGTGCTGACGACGATCAGCAACGTCTTTCAGGGCATCCCCGGCATCAGCTTTATGGTGGCGGTGGCGGGCTTTGTCGGGCCCAGTGTTGCGGGCCTTCTCCTCGCGCTTGTCGTCGGCTCGTGGGCGGGGTTCTCGCGCATCGTGCGTGCAGAGGTCATGCGCCTTGCGGCAGAGCCGTATGTAGAGCACCTGCACGTCCTCGGCTGCAGTGACGGCCGTATCCTTTTCCGCCACATCCTGCCCGCGCTCGGCGGGACACTGATCGTGCTCGGCACCCTGCGTCTCGGGCGCGGCGTACTCGCGATTGCAGGCCTAAGTTTCCTCGGGCTTGGCGTACAGCCGCCGACACCGGACTGGAGCACGATGATCAGCGATGCCATGCTCTACTATCGGCAGGCACCGCATCTCATCATTGTGCCGGGCATGGCGATCGTCCTCCTCGTCAGCTCCCTCAACATGGTCGGACAGTTGCTGCGCAGCCGCTTTGATGTGCGGCAGGAGGTGCGTGGATGATGCAGGAAAAAGGATTTGTCGTGCGCGATCTAACCGTGCGCTATGCCGACGGACATGCACACATGGCGGCGCTCGATCGTATCAGCGTTGACCTTCCCGTCGGGGGCGTGACGGCGATTATCGGCGAGAGCGGCAGCGGAAAATCTACACTCGGTCAGGCGCTCTTCGGTGCACTGCCTCCGGACGCTGCGGTCGAGGGGCAGGTGCTGTTTGATGGGGCGGATGTGACGGCCCTCTGCAGGAAGGAGCTGTGCAGCCAATACTGGGGGAAACGGTGGGGCATTGTTCCCCAGCTGCCGCGCGCGGCGCTCAGCCCCGTGCATCGGATCGTCCGTCAGATCGCGGATGTGCGGCGCGGCGCGGGGCGCAGCGCATGGACACCAGCGCAGTATGAGGCGCTCCTCGCGCGGTTCGGCTTCGACGATCCTGCGCGCGTCCTCGCTTCGTATCCGCACGAGCTGTCGGGCGGAATGCTGCAGCGCGTCCTGTGCGCAATGGCGGATGCGGGCGAGCCGCAGTGGATCCTCGCGGACGAGCCGACGAAGGGGCTCGATCCCGCCGTCTGGCAGATGGTCGCGGACAATCTGAAGTGTCTTGCGGCACGTGCGGATGCCTCGCTCCTCCTCATTACCCACGACATTCCGCTTGCGCAGCAGCTCGCAGAATATGTCGTCGTCATGCAGGCAGGGCGGATTGTGGAGCAGGGGGCGGATGTATGGGAACACCCCACACATCCCTATACACGCACGTATTTTGCAGCGCAGCCGGAGGTTCTCGCCGCGAAAAAGAGTGCGGATGTGCCTGTGCGTGTGGGAGAACCGCCTGCCGCCGCACAGCATGAACCTGCCGTGCTCACTGCGGAGGGCGTGGTGAAGATCATGCGCGACCGCGCGACGGAGCGTCCGCTCCGTGTGCTCGATGGGTGCAGTCTCACCGTCATTGCCGGGCGTGCCGTCGGACTTGAAGGAAAGAGCGGGGCGGGCAAGAGCACCCTCGTACGCATTCTGCTTGGGCTTCTTCGCCCCGACGGCGGCAGCGTCCGCTGGAATAAGCGTGCTCTCGGGACTCTCTCGCGGGCTGAGATGCATGCGTTTCGGCGCAGCGTGCAGCTCGTCGCGCAGAACCCCGAGCAGGCATTTGATCCGCGCCTGACCATCGACGCAAGCCTCTCGGAGGTCTTTGCCATTCATCCCATGCTGTGTACGGAGGGGCGCACGGTGCGGGAACGCATTGCGGCGGGGCTTGCGGCGGTGGAGCTCTCGGAGCGCGTCCTCGCGCGGCAGCCGCATGAGCTCTCGGGCGGGGAACTCCAGCGCGCGGCGATTGCGCGGGCACTCCTCACAGAGCCGCGTATCCTGCTGCTCGATGAGCCGACGACGATGCTCGACGTTTCCATACAGGCACAGATCATGGAGCTGCTCATGCGCCTGCGCACAGACCATCAGCTCGGCATGCTGCTCATCTCGCACGATCGCCCGCTGCTCACATATTTTGCCGATGAAATTCATGTTTTGGATGCAGGAAAGGTGCAATAGTTTCCGATCTGCAAGGGGAATTAAGGAAGGAATTGGATTATATGAAGAAGAAACAGCTGACCGCAGCCATTCTGACGGCATTGATGGCGATGGGCACCGCTGTCTGCGCCGCAGAGAAGTCGGAGAGCATGAACACCTACGAGCTCGCGCCCGTCGATGTGGAGGGCGTGCGCACTGCGGAGGAGACGGCGGGCGGCATGCTCAGCAAGGATGCGCGTATGGGGATTCTCGGAGATGTCAGTGTGATGGACATCCCTTACTCCATGCAGAGCATGACAAAGAAGACAATCGATACGTACGGCGATCCCAGTCAGCCGCTTGCGAATGTGCTGGCAAACAACCCGTCGATTCGCTCGAGCACGAGCTCGCCGATGTATACGGACTTTTCGATGCGCGGCATCAATATGAACGGCAACCACTTCATGCTGAACGGCGTTCCGAGCCTCTTCTACCAGTTTACGACACCGCCTGCGCACCTCATCGAGCGCATGGACATCACCTCGGGGCCGAATGCGGCAGTCAACGGTGTGAGCATGTCGAACAACGGCACGAACAGCGGAGCAACGCCAGCACCGGGCACGATCAATGTCGTGACGAAGCGTGCGAGCGATGTACCGATCACGAAGTATACGCAGGTCATCTCGGGACGCTCGACCGCGGGGGAGTACATCGACATCGGCCGCCGTTTCGGCAAGGATAACGCATGGGGCGTACGCGTCAATGGCGAGATGCTCCAGGGCGGGCTTGCCCTGCCGGGGGCGAAGATCGACAGCAAAGACATCTTCGTCAACATCGATCATCGGGGCAAGCGGAGTATGACCAACCTCTTCTTCGGTTACTGGGATCACAATATCGATGGGGCGCAGCGCTGGTTTACCTACAGTGGAAATGGGCGTGCGCTGCCGACTGCGCCGGACGCAAAGACGAGCTATGACTTCCCCGAGACGTGGAAGCGGATGTATGTGAAGGTGATGACCCTCAACCACGAGCAGAAACTCAGCGATACGTGGAAGGCGTTCTTCAATATGGGATACTCCTATCGCGATGGAGATAAGATGAACTCAGGAGCAAACCTGCAGTTCGATACGAACGGGAATTTCACAAGCGCCAATAAAGCGAATGCGCAGAACGAGTCGGGGAAGAATATGTACCTGCAGCTCGGTGTAGCGGGCGAGGTCAGGACGGGCAGCGTGAAGCACAATCTTGCCCTTTCGGTCGATCGTTCGCGTGCGCAGTACTGGAATGCGACGCGCAATGGTGCCGGGAGCCTTTATGGCGGCAACCTCTACGATGGCATCATTTTCCGTCCGGGCTTCTATCCGCTGCCGGCGATGCCTGTGCAGAAGGCGCAGTGGAGCGAGACGAACGTCGGCATCTCGCTCGTGGATACCATGACGTTTGGCAAGTGGAATGTCCTTCTCGCAGCGACGCGCAAACACGAAGACCTGAAGAATCATACGAACAATACTGTGATCCGCAACAACAACATCCTGCCGACATGGGGGCTGACCTATCATCCAACGGCGAACACGGCGATCTACTACGGGCACACGGAGAGCTTCTCCCGCGGCTATGTTGTGACGGACAACAAGTATGTGAACAAGGGCGATGTTATGGATCCGGTCAAGAGCAAACAGAACGAGATCGGTGTGAAGTATGAGAACAAGGGGCTTCTGACGACGTTCGCCCTGTTCCAGATCGATGAGGCGAACCGCTATGATCAGGATGCTGGTGCCGGCAAGTTCCGCTACGTAGCAGACGGCAGAAATGTCTACCGCGGGGCAGAGCTGACGGTCAACGGGCAAATCGCCCCGCGCCTGACGGTGACAGGCGGCGTGCTCTACCTCGATGCCGAGCGCGATAAGACACAGGGCGGCAGGAAGGACGGCTATTTTGTCAACGGTGCTGCCAAGTGGAGCACGGTACTTGGGCTGGACTATGCCGTCAGTGAGCAGTTCCGCCTGATCGGACGGCTGAACTGGATGGGCAAGTCCTACATCGACAGCAGAGGGCCGAATAACCGCACGGAGATTCCGGGGTATACGACGGTTGATTTCGGTATGAAGTACCTCACAAAGGTGGACGGGATGCCGCTTGAGCTGAGCTTTATGTGCTACAACGCGACGAACCGCAGCTACTGGATGGGGAGGGGCGGCTCAACCACATTTGGCCTGTCGATGCCGCGTACACTCATGTTCTCGGCCTCGCTCAGTATGTGATCAAATTTCTAAGAGAACAAGGGGCTGTTGTACAAAGTTTTTAGCTTCGTGCAACAGCTCCTTCGTGCGTTACGGATGCACCCTTTCAAACCGATATTGCTGCGGTACGTCGGGGTACTTTGCGCGGTCGACCTCGCTCAGGAACATCGCGAGCGGGCGTGCATAGGTGCCGTATGTCCCGTAGAGTGCCTGATAGATGACGAGCATTTCGCCTGTCTCCGTGTGCTCCGCGACGGTTTCGATGCGGTAGAGGTTGCCCTTGAAGTGCCGCCAGATCTCGCCGTGCCGTGGTGTTTCGCGTGTCATATTCTGCTCCCTTCTGTCATGTCCGATTATAGGGCGGTGCACATCGGATGTCAAAGCGTCGGCACGAATCTCTGCCGATGTGGCAGTTTTATATTGACAAAACACAGAAAGTCGTTATAATAAATGTAAGATTCAAAGGTGTTACTGTTCGGCAGGCATTACCGCGATCTCTGCGCAGAGCGCAGGCGTACGGTGATGTCTGTTTTTTGTTGCACAGAAAGGTCGTGTTTCGGATGTCTTTTCTTCAGATGTTCAAAAGGGGACCGCAGGCAAAGCACCCCAAAGAGGTGCGGGAAAATGTGGTCTATGCTCCTGTGGAGGGAGAGCTGATCCCTCTGGGACAGGTGGATGATGAGGCGTTTGCGTCGGGCAGCCTCGGGGACGGCTGTGCCATTCGCCCCACGGACGGCACAGTCTATGCACCCGTGAGCGGAACAGTGAAGATGGTGTTTCCCACGGGACATGCCGTCGGGATTGTCAGCACTGCGGGGATGGAACTACTCATCCACGTGGGGCTCAATACAGTCGAGATGAACGGGGCAGGGTTCCATGCGCTCGTATCTGCCGGACAGACGGTGCAGGCGGGGGTCCCGCTCCTGACGTTCGACCGCGCGAAGATACGCGAGGCGGGATACGATTCGACCGTCATCATGGTCGCAGGAAACGGTAAGGATTTTCCGCCGTTTCAGATGCGGCCGCCGCAAACGGTCGCGGCGATGGCGGAGGCGTTTTCTTTTTGAATGCGCGAAGGAAGGAGGCTTCCTTTGAAGATTTTGCGTGTATACAGCAACAATGTGGTCTTGGCCAGCGACGAGGGCGGCGCAGAGGTTGTGGCCATCGGCAAGGGCCTCGGCTTCGGGGCGCATGTCGGCGACACGATCGCGGAAACGGCCGTGGAGAAACTCTTCGTGCTGAAAGATAAGCAGGTGCAGAACAGACTCGGTGAGATCATCGGCGATCTGCCCAGTGTCTATCTGGAGATCGCAGGGGACATTCTGAAGGCGATTCAGGACGAGGCGGGACGGCCGCTCGACGAGGCGATCTACCTCACACTGACGGACCATATCAGCGTATCGCTTGCACGCGAGAAAGCGGGCGTGCGCTGTGTCAATCCGCTGCTGCCCGAGATTCGTCTGCTCTATCCCGAGGAATTTCGTCTTGCGCAGCTTGCGGTGCCGATCATTCGGCGCTTCCTTGATGTCACGATCTCGGAGGATGAGATTGGGTTTATCACACTTCATATCGTCAATGCATATATGAATCATCGCATGGTTGACACAATGAAAGTGACGCGCATGATACGGGACATCCTCGCGATTATTGAGGCAGCTTTCCCGGAGGCCTATCGGAAGAAGGGCCTTCCCTACGATCGCCTTTTGCGGCACCTGCAGATCTTCCTCTGGACGCTGGTGACGGCCGAGACGGTGGTGCAGGAGGAGAGCTACTTTTACACATGGGGTAAGAGCGAGCATAAGGATGCCTACGCATGCGTGCAGCAGATTGCCGCCTATCTCGAGGAGGAGACGGGCAAGAAGATCACAAACGGTGAGCAGGGCTATCTCCTGCTGCATCTGGTCAATTTGATTCATTCATAGGAGGTAATCATATGCGGGAAAATTTGACCGCGGAGATTCTGGCTGCCGTCGGCGGATCGGAAAATGTCGCATCGCTTGTACACTGTGCGACGCGGCTGCGGTTTTCGCTGAAGGATGAGGCGAAGGCGGATGATGCGAAGGCACAGGCGATTCCGGAGGTGCTCAGCCTCGTGAAGAAGGGCGGGCAGTACCAGCTCGTCATCGGCAACGATGTGGATCGTGTCTATGCCGCACTGATCGCCGCTGCACCTGCGCTGCAGCAGGAGAAGGCACCCAAGGCGGAGACGAAGGCCGTCGAGGAGAAAACGCTCATCAACAGGATCCTCGGGACGATCACAGGCTCTATCGCGCCTGTTGTACCTCTTCTTGCTGGCTGTGGTATGGGCAAGGTGCTGCTGCTCGTTCTGGTGATGACAGGCTTGCTCGACAAATCGTCCTCTTCCTACGCGTTTCTCAACATGATCTTTGATACGGGCTTCTACTTCATGCCCGTCTTTATCGGCTTCTCCTCGGCAAAGATGTTCGGCTGCAACCAGTATATGGGCGCCTTCATCGGTCTCGCCATGGTCCATCCGACGTGGGTGGCGATGGTGTCGAAGGGAAACCCCGTGGACTTCTTCGGCATCCCCATCATGCTGGCGAAGTACTCATCGACGATTGTGCCGGTGCTGCTCTCTGTCTGGATCATGTCCTATATTGAACGTGTTGTGAAACGCATTACACCTGCAATGGTAAAGATCTTTGTCGAGCCGATGCTCGTCGCGCTCATCAGTGTGCCGCTTGCACTCATCTGCATCGGTCCGGTCGGCAATGTTATCTCGCAGGGGATCGCGGACGGCAGCATGTTTGTCTACGGCGTACTTGGCAGCTTTGCGCTCGCGGTACTCGCGGCACTCTATCCGTGGCTCGTATCCATTGGCATGCACAAGGCGCTGAGCCCGATCAGCATCATGCTCGTCGCGCAGCAGGGCTTTGATCCTGTCATCCGCGTGGTGGCACTCTGCTCGAACATGGCGCAGGCGGCTGCGGCGATGGCGGTCGCATGGAAAACGAAGAATCAGAAGCTCCGCTCGCTCGCCCTCTCGTCTGGTATGACCGCCTACCTCGGCGGCATCACGGAGCCTGCCATGTATGGTGTCAACCTGAAGCTGAAGCGTCCCATGTACGCCTGTATGCTTGGCAGTGGTGCGGCGGCGCTCTTTGCGGGGATCGTAAAGCTCAAGGCGTTCATCTACGTCACGCCGGGCCTGCTCAGCATGGCAATGTGGGTCAGCGAGGATGAGAACTACATCGTATATGCACTCATCACCCTGCTCATCTCGTCCGTCGTCACCTTTGCGGCAGCGCTTGTGATCGGCTTTGAGGACCCGAAGGAGGAGGAAGAGGCATGAAGCGTGCGTTTATCTTCGACATGGACGGCGTCATCGTCGACAGCGAGCCGCTTCACACGGCGACGAAGATGGAGACCTTTCACCATTTTGGCATCCCGTTTGAGGAACGCCGCCTCGAACAGTACGCGGGGCGCACGAGCAAGGAGCTGTTCTCCGACGCGCTTGCGGACTGCCCGACAGCGTTGACGTGGAAGGATCTCGCAGACTACAAGCATCGGCTCTACATCGACCGATTGACACATGCTGCCGACATCGTGCCGATCCCCGGCGTCGTACAGCTCATTGCGCGCCTCCACGCGAAAGGCAATCTGCTCGCCGTTGCCTCCTCCACGGGGCGGAACATTATCGAGATGGTGCTGCGGCGCTTCGGTGTGCGTCCATACTTCACAGCCGTCATCAGTGGGGCGGAGCTCCCGCGGAGCAAGCCGGACCCTGCGATCTACCGCAAAGCAGCGGATTCCCTCGGCATCGTGCCTGCGCACTGTACCGTGATCGAGGACGCGGCCGCCGGCATCGCGGCGGCAAAGGCCGCCGGCATGACCTGCATCGCCTATCACAACCCGAACTCCGGCAATCAGGATCTCTCCTGCGCTGATTGGATCGCCGAGAGTTTTGATATGATTGAACCGTAATTCTGACAGAAGACAGTCCGCCTTCGCTGCTGCACTTGTGCAGCGGACGAGGCGGACTGTTTGCTTCGCACAGAAAATCCCTGTTACGCAAGCGGCCGTGCGTTTATCTGCCAAAATACCGTCGCACTTCTGAAAGGTCCTTCGCCCCGCAAGAAGAAGTGCGACGGGGGCAGAACGCACCCTTGTTCCGCTTGCTTCACTATGGTTCGCCTTGGGGGACGCACCACATTCATACAAGCTGTTTCAAAATACCCCACAACATTTGATAAAGATCAAACCTTGCCGAGGCTTCCATTGTGCAGCGAATTCGTATAAAATGTAGAAAAAGAAGAGTGGAGCGAACTTGTTTCCGGAAAGGCAAGGAGGATGACACGATGAAACATACGGTGAAACTGTCAAACGGGGTACAGGTGCCCGCCCTCGGGCAGGGGACGTGGTATCTCGGCGATGCACCCGAGACCTATGCGCGTGAGGTGGATGCGTTGCGTGCAGGGATCGAGGCGGGCATGACCCTCCTCGACACGGCGGAGAACTACGGTGACGGGCGTTCGGAGCGGCTGGTTGGCGAGGCAATCCGCCCGTATGACCGTGCGCAGCTCTTTCTCGTGTCGAAGGTCATGCCGTCGAACGCGTACGGGACGCGCCTCATGGCATCGCTTGAGCGCAGCCTCTCCCATCTCGGGACGGACTATCTCGACCTCTATCTCTACCATTGGCGCGGGGAGCGTCCGCTCGCAGAGATGGTTGCGGCAATGGAGAAGGCACGCGCGGCGGGCAAAATCCGCGCGTGGGGCGTGTCGAATCTCGATACCGCAGATATGGAGGAACTGTGGGCGGTTGATGGCGGTGCGAACTGTGCAGTGAATCAGGTGCTCTACCACATGGGCTCGCGCGGGATCGACTACAGTCTGCTCCCTTGGATGCGCGCGCACGGCGTCGCGCTCATGGCGTACTGTCCGCTCGCGCAGGCGGGGCGGCTCTCCTGCGATCTCCTCGGGAGCAGCGTGCTCAAAGAAATCGCGGAGAAATACGGGGCAACGCCCGCACAGATCGCGCTTGCGTGGGCGATGCGCGACGGGAACACGATTGCCATTCCGCGCACGGGGCGCAAGGAGCACGCCGTCAGCAACGCGGGCGCAGACACGTTCGACCTCACCGCGGAGGACTGCGCCGCAATCGACCGTGCATTCCCGCCGCCGACGCGGAAAGAGCCGCTGCATATCGAGTGATTAGGAGGAAATGCGATGAAGATTGTTGTACTCGACGGATATACGGAGAACCCGGGCGATATCAGCTGGGGACCGCTCGAAGCACTGGGCGAGGTGACGGTCTATGACCGCACGGCGTATGAGGAGTCGCCGCTGATCGCGGAGCGCATCGGAGACGCGGAGGTCGCCGTTACAAACAAGACACCGCTCACGCGCACCGTGATCGACGCCTGTCCGAATCTCAGGGCAATCGCCGTGCTCGCGACGGGCTATAATGTTGTGGACACTGCATACGCGCGCGAGAAGAATATTCCTGTCATGAATGTGCCTGTGTATGGTACGGACAATGTCGCACAGTATGCGATAGCGCTGCTCCTCGAAGCCTGCTCGCAGGTGGGGCTTCACGACCGCTCCGTTCATGCGGGCGACTGGACGCGGAGCATTGATTTCTGCTACTGGCAGAGGCCTCTGATCGAGGTGAGCGGAAAGACGGCGGGCATCATTGGATTTGGACGCATCGGGATGGCGGTTGCCCGCATCCTGCGCGCGATGAATGTGCGCGTGCTCGCCTACAGCCGCACGGAGCGTCCCGAGGGGTGGGAGCTTGCAGACTATGTGCCACTGGACGATCTGATTGCACAGTCGGACTTCATCTTTCTGCATTGCCCGCTCACGCCCGAGACGGAGGGCATCATCAACGCGGCGAACATTGCGCGGATGAAGGACGGCGTCATCATCGTCAACAATGGACGCGGTCAACTCGTTGTTGAGGGGGATCTGGTGGCGGCGCTCACGAGCGGCAAGGTCGCCTATGCCACCGTTGACGTGGCATCGACCGAGCCCATCCGCGCGGACAATCCGCTGCTCTCCGCGCCGAACTGCATCATCACGCCGCATATCTCGTGGGCGACGAAGGAGGCGCGCGAGCGCATCATGCAGACCACGGCGGACAACGTGAAGTCGTTCATCGACGGCAAGCCGGTGAATGTTGTGAACTAAGGATCGTTTGACACTGTAAAAAGCCCGCTTGGTATTGTGCGCCAAGCGGGCTTTTTCGGAAATATGTTTGACTTTTACTGTTCACGTCCAATATATAGAAG
>ERZ773035.2937-NODE-2937-length-10547-cov-6.158978_pt1 | contig 10547 bp, 8 predicted proteins | sample MGYA00511487_ERZ773035 | MGnify/ENA primary metagenome ERZ773035 (study PRJEB29015, sample SAMEA2737985) | human oral metagenome | biome: human oral; feature: human-associated habitat; material: dental | place: China | collected 2024 ...
TAAAACTTGATGCCAAAGAAGCAAGCCTTGAAGTGCCGGCAGAGCATTTTTCGCTTTATGTTATAAGTTTTATAAATAAGAATTCAAGAGTAACCAAAACAATAGGTTTAGAAGTAGGAAATAGTGCAAAACTTATCGATATGTTAGATTATATGTTATACGGAGTAAGAGATGCCGTATCATTAAATGAAGATATTGTTAAGGTTGAAAGAAATAGTAATGGCGATTTGTTATTGACAGCACTTAAGGAAGGTGAAGCTAAAATACGCGTACGTGATGGAGTAGGCAGTATATATACTTATGATATTATAATTCAAGCTGCAAAAATTGAAGGAAGAATAGGAAAAAACGTAGGTTATGCTATATCAGGCAGTGGAAATAATATGACCCTTACAATAAGTGGACAGGGATACAGTGATTTTTTTGTAACTCCTCCTTGGTCTACTTATAAAGATAATATAAGTAGAGTAGTGATCGGTGAGGGAGTAGAAGGTATAGAAGCAATCAATGCTTTCGCTTATATGGAAAATTTACAAACAGTTTTATTGCCATCTTCCCTTAAATCAATAGGAGACAGTGCTTTTTATAACTCTAATAAATTGGGAGATGTTACAATACCAAGTTCAGTAGTTGTAATAGGTTCACAAGCTTTTGTGAAAGAACAGTATACCGGTAGAACAAATACTATAACTAATAGGTCTAATGTAAAATTATATAAAGAGAGTGAAGTTGATGCCGGTTACGAGCATTACAATGATAACTTTACCAATGTGGTACAAGGTAATATAGTTGTACATAAGAGAGATATAAAAGATTTTCAAATAGTTGATGTTAACTTAGGTAATCTAAAACTTGTTCCAAGTGTTAACAATTTAGAATATATGGAGTTACAAGCTACTTATAAAAAACATGAAACAGACCTAACAGATACAAGTCCTAACTACTATTTGTATAGAACTACAAATCCTTATGAAGTAGTAACGGAAGAGACGTTTAAAGACAGTAGAGGCAATTTTAGGGTTGATTATAAGGTTAATGTTCAAAGAAGAAGCATTGGTTATGAATACCAAGAAGAGGATACCGGATATTATATAGAAAAGGAAATTGTATATGATAGCAGATACGGGATTGGATATTGGATAGGTGGTACAACATATTATTGCTATATATTAGGTGTGATAGGGGATGAGTTAAATCCTAAACTTAGTCAGATATTTAGAAAAGAAATTACTGTAGAGACTTCATATCCCGTAGTGCATAATGAAGATAATATTACCTGGCAATTATCTGCTGACGATACTTATGGCAATGTTAATAGTGCAACAGAGTATACGCTTAATATAAGCGGAACAGGTGCTATGAAGGATTATAATTTTAGAAGTAATGAAAGCCCTTGGAATAAACTTATTAAGGCAAGGGAAGGTTATTATACATCCTATACATCCGGTAGTCTGATGGAAAAACCTGTAAATCTTACGATAGGTGAGGGCATAACTAAGATAGGTGCATATTCTTTTAAGGATATGCATATAAAAGGTGATTTAGTTATACCAAGCACTGTTACTGAAATAGCTGACGGTGCCTTTCATGGAACAACAATAGAGGGTAATATAGTACTTCCAAACGGTTTAAAGAAAATAGGTAATTCTGCTTTTTCCGATATGAGATATACCGGAAATATGAATTTACCTGAGGGACTTGAAGTTATAGGCAGAGAAGCTTTTGCCGGTTCCAGCAATAATGGTATCACAGACAGCATAGGAAATATAACTATACCTTCTACTGTCAGAGAAATCGGTTTAAGAGCCTTTTACAAGTATTCTATGGGTATTAATGGTAAAAATACTATAGTTAATAATTCCAACATAAAACTAAGTGAAAGATATGCTAATGCTCTATATACAAACTTCCAATTAGACGATTCAGGAGAAGAAGAAATACCTAAGAGCAATACTACAAATAATGGTGGCAGTTCCGGCTCAGGAAGTAGCGGTTCAGGAGGTGGTTCCGGCTCAGGAAGTAGTGGTTCCGGTGGCGGTTCAGGTTCAGGAGGTAGCGGTTCCGGAGGTGGTTCAGGCTCAGGAAGTAGCGGTTCCGGTGGCGGTTCCGGTTCCGGCGGTGGCGGCGGCTCTCGTGGGGGCGGTTCAGGTTCCGGCGGTGGGGGCTCTCGTGGAGGCGGTTCAGGTTCCGGAGGCGGCTCAGCTACTAAAGGTACAGGAAATAACAAGCAAAATCAGCAAGCACCCAACACATCAACATCTTTTACTTGGGTACAGGACTCAAGAGGTTGGTGGTTGAAGAATTCCGACAATTCTTATCCTAAGAGTACTTGGAAACAGGTTGGTTCAGTGTGGTACTACTTCGATTCTGACGGCTATATGACTACAGGTTGGATAGACATCGGCGGTAATTGGTACTTTATGGAAGCACAGAATGCTGCTGCTTTGGGAAGTATGAGAACCGGTTGGATAGTATGGAATGGTAAATGGTACTACTTAAGCGAATCGGGAGCTATGATGGTAAACACAAGGGTAGGTAACTACTTACTTGGAGCTGACGGAACATGGGATGGAGTCAGTAGATAATAATAAGGCAGAGTAGTAAGTTATAAAACCTAATTATTCAGAAATATATTTTGCAGTATCACCTTATAGCAATGTATCAAAAAAATGCATATCACTATGTTACATAGATTAAGATATATGTACTCTATACTATTAATGATTAGGGAAAATCAAGTAAATTATCGTTAACTAAATAAGGCTATCATATAAGTTATACTTGCTTGTGTGGTAGCCCCAAAAGTTTTGGAGATATTATAGGGAGAGGTTATGAAAAAAATGTTTGGGTATAAGAAGGTATTAATATGTGCAGCAGCCATCTTACTAACAGCTTGCTCTTCTGATGCATCATATAAGGATTTGGAAAAAAATGCTGAAAATTTGGATAAACATGCTCAATGTTAAGCTGTGATATACTCCTGATGAAGTTGATGTTATAGAAAATAGCGTATTTAATGAATATAAAAAAACTGATGTTAAGTTCTTGGCTGATTTGATAATGAAGGGAGTGTTTTATGAAAACTTGGAAACTGGTTTCAGGAATATTATCAATTATATTATTTGTTTGGATGATGTTTCAATCTTTTGCAGTAGGTTTTGTAAACATAATTTTGAATACAGGAGAGTTTAGCGGTTCAGCCGGAATAATAGTAGCAATTCTAATACTTGCAGGAGGAATTGTATCTATATCAACAAGAAGTGGAGGAGAAGACGGAGATATTACTTTAATTGTACTTTTTGGTGTTGCAGCTTTTGTGGGAGCTGTAATGGCTGGTACTATATATCTTGATTTATATGTATGGGCTTTTTGGGGAGCAATTAATGTGATAACAGCGATGACATCATTTTCACAAAAAAAGTCTCAGTCAAATGGAGTTGATACAGTTAATAAAATCGCTATATCCAATGACAACACAGAAAAAATAAGTAAAAATAAAGAAACAGATGTAACCGTAGATGAAGAAAATATGGATACAAGCTCTAAGACAGAAACAAATGTAGTATTAAATAAGGATGTAGAAAATTCAACTAATCAACAAGATATAGAAAATAAAAAGTTTATGTGGGTTTTGTTTGTTGTTATTGTATGCATAGTATTTACAGCAATTATTATGAGTAATTCAAATATAAGATTTAATGAGACATTAACTACGGAAGAAAGTTCTACTACGTAGATGTATCTATTGATGATAATGGTGTAACTAGTGTTAAGCCGTCTGCTGTTGGAGACATATTTCCTAATAGTGGAAGAGTGTATTTAACGTTAGATAATGTACGAGGTATGGATGAGAAAATTATTTGCATGAAAATGGTGGAAAGTGGGATTAAGCAAATGGATAATCAAAGTATAACTCCTAATGTTATAAGGGTGCAAAATATTTATCATCAAATTAAATAAGTCTATTATATGTACTTGTATATAAGCACATATATACAGAAAAAATAAATTATGTCAACAATATTAAAGGGGGAATTATGAGAAAAATATTTGGATATAAGAAGGTATTAATATGTACAGCAGCTTTATTACTTACTGCTTGTTCTTCTGATGCATCATATAAGGATTTGGAAAAAAATGCTGAAAATGTAGCAAAGCATGTTTCCGATCAAATTGAGAATCAAAAAGATGCCGATAATGAAAATGTGTTGGGGGTAAAAAACGGATATCCTGAAAACTACCCTGATTGTAAATATGGAGATGTTTTTGATGAGTTTTTTGCAGATCCTACATGGCAGTATTTTAAATCCACAGAGAATAGGGATATAGTTGAATTTACTGGGTATTGTACATATATGGAACAAGAAGTGAAAGCAAGATTACAATTTATATTAAATAATGATGATACTTTTGAGGCAAGTGCATTATCTTTTAACGATGTTCCACAGTCCAAATTAATAACTGTTACATTATTAACAAAGGCTTTTAGCGAATATATGAAAAATCACAACATGGAGGATGATGCAGCAGCAATTGAGGCAGAAATAGATAGTATCTTCGGTAATTATGATATTCCTACAACAACACCGGAAACAACAGCACCTCAGGCGAATAACCCTGTTCCGCCGGCTACTGTAGTATATGAAACAGAAGATGATGAAGAACTTTATAATGTTAAAGCGGATGGGTATTATGATATATTTCCGGACAGTAATGGGAGATATCTTGATTATGGAGATGTAGAAGATAAGGATGCTTATACTGTAAGGTTGGGCTTAAATGAAATCTATGCGAGACATGGAAGAAAATTTAATGATGCAAATTTACAGGAGTATTTTAACTCTCAGCCATGGTACACCCCCGTTTATACCCCTGATGAATTTAATGCTATAGAAAACAGTGTATTTAATGAGTACGAAAAAGCTAATGTTAAGTTTTTGGCTGATCTGATAAGATAGGATATTTATTAAACTTGAAATTTTAAACTATAAGAATAGGAGGTAAATCATGAAAAAAAATAGTTCAGTGTTGATATTATCACTTGCATTATCAAGCTTTTTTGCTATAAGTGCTTTTGCCGGTTCTTGGCAACAAACAGGAGGACGTTGGTGGTATCAAAACAATGATGGGAGTTTTCCTAAGTCTACTTGGCAAAATATAGACGGAGCTTGGTATTATTTTCATAATGACGGATATATGGCATATAACACATGGATAGGTAATTATTATGTGTCCAATTCAGGAACTATGTTAACTAATGCCAATACACCTGACGGTTATAAGGTTGGAGCTGATGGGGCATGGACAGGAGAGTTGGCATATCCAAAAGCGGAATATCTTGTATATATGCTCAGTAGAGATTTTATGAGTCATTATGCATATACACAAGATAATACTGCGGGAAAACCTGCTTATTACGGACAACCTTTATATCTTGATACCAATAAGCTAGTAGATAGGGGAGATTACTATGAATTAAAAAATACAACACTTTATGTGGATACACAATATTATTCAAGACCAAGTACAAATTACACTTATTCTGAAACAGTTCGACTCTCAAATGGAGGATGGGTAAGATACGGTGATGATTTGGACGTGGAATCTACAGCTTACTATACAGGAAGTGTATATATAAGAAAAGATGTAAGTATACTTTCTAATATAAGTGTTGGAAATTCTTATGTGCAAAAAAGTTTCTCTATGGGAGAGTACTTATCAAGGAAGGATTACCATACTATGGAGTTTGTAATATTGGAACTTGATGATAAGGGATATGTAAAAGTGTTGAAAGCAGCTGAGTGGAGCTAGCATTTAATTAATTGGTTGCTGATTTATACAGTAATAAATTGTTGCCAGAAAGCATATAGTTAATATGTGTTGTCCGGTACTATCTTAGTGCATATAAAAGTAATTAATTGCTTATAAATAATACGTAATAGATGTTGCTTAAAGATTCACATATAAAAGAATTATTTAGGAGTAAAATAATGATGAATAATGAAAATACTTTAGTAAATACAGGAGTGCAACTGACAAAGCAAGTAGATGATGTAAATAGTACTTTAAATGAAAATACTTATAATAATTCAGTAATAGGTAAAACGTATGATTTGTCCTCAGCAAGAGGAACAAACTTAATAGGAATTTTAAATGATAAAATAATAAGTAGAGTAACATTTGCTGATGATAGGTTATTTATTGATATGAGACCTAAGCGTTTGAATAAAGTGCCGGCTCTTTTGTATGAAGACATAACAGGTGTCAATATAGCTATGAAGTTGAATTTATATAAGTGTTTTTATCTTATAGCATCAATTGTAGCGGCTATAGTAAATCCTCTTTTTCTAATTATTAGTGTATTAGTTTTATGGTTAGGAAGAGATATGAAAATAACAATTACACAACGAAACGGTATCAGTGCTGTTATATATGCAAAGACTAAGGCTGAGGCAGAAGCTTTTAAAGAAGATGTGAGGAAGGTGGCAAAGATACAGTAAATATTTGAGTGTTGTATAAAGTAAAAAATCATCATAAAGTGATAGTGTCAGAAGACCTATGAAAAAACAAGTCTAAAAAGTTTTGTAAAGGAGAACAGAGTATGAAAAAATTTAGCACAGTGTTAGTATTATCATTAATGTTATCCAGCTTTTTTGCCTTAACCGCATTTGCCGGTGCGTGGCTTACGGCAAAAGACGGTTGGTGGTACAGGTATGATGACGGTTCATATCCTACATCTCAGTGGGTATGGTTAGACGGAGATAATGACGGAGTATCGGAATGTTATTATTTTAATGAGTGGGGATATTTGATTACCAATACCCACAGTCCTGACGGCTACTATGTAGACGAAAACGGTGCTTGGGTGGATAGCGGAAGAGTTCAGACAAGGGGGCAGAAAAAACAGGCAAGCAGGTTTAGGAGAGACTGGATATACGGTATATATCAATGCCATGATGAGTATTTGGATGCAGAGATGGAACTGGGTTATTACAGTGATTCAGGGGATATGTACATCAGAATAGAAGGGAATATTAGTTATTCTCCATACAGTCTTGGAGCTTTTACCAGCAAAGTTGTTTATGACACTGGAAATAACAGTTACTACGCTGTAGGTACCGGAGGAGATTACATAAAATTCACTTACAATGGAGTTGACGGAATCAATATTACGGACAGTATTATTGAGCATGACTCAGGAAGTAGATTCAGAAGTTTTAAAGGAAATTACCATAAAACTCAAGACGGTTTTGAAAGTTAGTTTGTATTAAAGTTGAAAAGTAATAAGAATAAGTTAAAACCATTATTTATATAATCTACCTATCTTATTTCTATAAAGGTCAATAAGCTTTTCACACTTAAAAAGCTCGCTCGATCTTAATTTACACAAAAAAGCCCTGGACAGTAAAAGTCTAAGGGCTTTTTTGTGGTAAAAAGATTACAAGGTCAATAGGTGTACTTATAGTATGCTTAATAAGGCTCAAGCTAAGATGTAAAAATATAAATTATATACAGCAGCAAAAATATTACAAATAAAGCTATTATAATCATTAATACAGCAACTATAGTAAAAAGCACGAAAAAAGAGTAAAAATACTATAAAAATTACAAAATTATTATATAATATAAAAACATACACGCAAATATTTATGAAAAATTCCGGATTAACTTTTGATAATATTGTAGGGGGTAATACTATGGGAAGGGCTTACAAGGTTATATGTGCGGTAAATATAATATTTTTATGTATTGTGTTTTGGGCTATAGGAGGGATACCTACAGATGGTGAGGATATAATACTTATATTTTCCTGTATATACTTTCCTTTTTTATTTCCGTTTTTAATATCCATTATAGCTATATGCAATGCCAAGACTCTTCACAATGTAGAGAAGATAAGAGGACTTGTAAAACGCAGCCTGATTTATAATTTACTGATAGTTCCTGCAGTACGGTGGATAGTCGGATATCGGAACTTCTATTTGGTATTCCACGCCTTCGTTATTATTGTAAAAGTCGAGTTTGTTTCTTTGATTATTCATATGGCTTTTTGGGTGCATATAAATAAACAATATAAAGAGCTGATAGATAAAAGTGATGACGAGATGAAACAGCCTACAGGAAAAATTTATAAATATAAGGAAGTAAAAATTTTATTGACACTTATACTGTCATCGTTAGCTATAATATTTGCATACAGATACAATGTAAAACGGACACTTGTAAAAGATATAGAAAAAGAGCCGCCTATAATATTTTCTGCTAATTTAACTGGAAGCGATAAAGGCACATTTATCTATAACCTTGGTAATGAGGACTTGACAAAGGTTTCCGATCATATTTTTAAATCGCTGTCATACAACGAAGATAGGACCAAGATAGTGGGAGTTATAGAGGAAGAAGAGGGCTTTAACGGTATAGCCGAGCTTAACCTTATTGATAATTCATTTAAGGAAGTGCTCAGTGTAGAAGAGCTTAATGAATTTGGTAAAAATAATGAGCTTTATATTTTCGATACATCAGATGGTTATTGGAACACAGGTGACAGGATAAGGACTCCGAAATACTATAAAGATTCCTATACCTTTATATATGATAGTAACATTTGTATGTTTTCCGAAAAGCAGGGAGTTAAGAATATTGAAATTATAAGAAAAAACGATGAATCCAAGTTATATTCTTACTATATTGATGAAAATAATGAAAATGTATTGTATCTTGAAAAATACGAATATGAAGAAAACAAACCAAAGATAGTGATTGTGAAAGAGAATACAGCTGATAAAAGTGTAAAGATTATAACACAGAGAAGTAAAGGTACTTATGAAAAGGATAATATTGACGGTTTGATGGAAATACCTGATGGTATAGGAGAGTTGTTCTATTACAAGTCTCCATATATATCCGCCTATAATTTGGAATCAGGTTTAAAAAGTAAGCTGATAAGACATAACCTTTTTGTTAAAAATATGCTTGATATAAAATTATCTAAGGATAAACAGTATTTATTTTATACAATAGTAGAAGAGGATGTGTTTTACTTAAGTGATTACAGATATACATTTTGCGTAGTTGACCTAAAAAATAGATCACGAGCAAGTTTAAAACGCTGGTATATAAAGGATATTTTTTACGGTTTTGGCTGGTGAGTTTTTATGATTCTCTAAATCATAGCTCGTCAGTAGTATCATCAGATTTTGTTGTTTTGGGGCAGACAAATTCAATGACCTCATTCATTACATTATAAAGGGAAGTCTGCTCATAGTTATTTCCTCTTGTAATTTCCGTTTTGGATGACATAAATAAAACTTTTCCTTGAAAGGTGGTAATAAGGCAAGATAATTGGTTCTTATTTCTAATATTAAAGTCTATGGAGGTTTCATTTTTATTGAGCCTAGACTCTTTCTTATTATAGGTTAAAAGTACATAGTCTTCGTAAAAATATGCATTACCCGAACTGTCATGTGCATCTAATAAAAGTAATACAAATTGTGCAGGAACTATAAGACCTATGTATATTAGTATTAAACAGAATAAAAATAAAGCTCCATATGGGTTAATAAACCTACCTATACCAAATATAAGATATATAAATAGTACTGTTATAAAATCACTTGATAATGTAAAATCGGCATTTGTAAATAGTAAAAACCAAAATAAAAAAGCGATTATTATACTAACGACAAATATAGTTCGTCTAAAGGCAGGAGTGAAAGCATTGTATTTAAATGTTAAAGACTTTAAAGGCTCCATATATATTCCTTTCATAATTTTGATTAAAGACATTATACGATATAGTAAATTTACAAACAAATATTTATGAAATATTATAGCGAAATAAAACATATAAGCACTTACAATATAACATTATATACAAATAAAGTAAATATGAAGTTTATTTATTTATATAAAACACAGTAAATTTGATTCTCAGATACTTATTTTTTGGGAGAATCATTTAAATATCTTGTTTTATTCATTGAATGTCGTTTATTTAAGAAGAAGTTTATCGGATAATTGTGTTTTGATAAAAAGGACTATATTGCACTTTTTTATTTTGATCAAACAGGAAAAATTAATATAATCCCAAATTATTCATAGCTTTCTATTAAATGTTATTGAAAGTTTTATGACTAAAATATTTTAATTAAATATTGCATTTTATAGAATCAGTAAATAGAAAAAAGATAACTTGCATGGTAAAATAAAAATGCCCAAACAATAAATACCTGCAAAGTAATCCTTTATAAGTATTGTAAATATGTTAACCATGAGTAGTAATAGAAAAATTAAAATTTCTTTCTTCAGATTCCGGGAGACTCCTAATAAAGGTTATTTTCCTTTTAAGTGGATAAATCTGCCCTTAAAAGAAAGTCTTTGATAAAAAAACTTATTTTTCAATAAAACACAATGTTAGGGATGCTGTATTGTGATTTTTATTTATTGTGAATAATTTGGGTTTAAATATATCATAAAAACAAGAGAGGGTTAAAATGAAGCAGGATCATCAGTCGAACTTGGAAACACATAATAATTTATCGCATGAT
>ERZ773035.2938-NODE-2938-length-10541-cov-3.656780_pt1 | contig 10541 bp, 9 predicted proteins | sample MGYA00511487_ERZ773035 | MGnify/ENA primary metagenome ERZ773035 (study PRJEB29015, sample SAMEA2737985) | human oral metagenome | biome: human oral; feature: human-associated habitat; material: dental | place: China | collected 2024 ...
CTTCTTTGTTATATCCATAATGCCCCTTTCTTCTCATCTTTAGCTGATGTGTTGATGCTTCGCACATATCGTGCTAAGGCTTCGCACATATTGTGCGAATGGTAAACACCAATGGTGCGGAGTGCTAAACACATTGAAATATGTTATGTAAATGGACTCAACTAATTGATGAAAATTGCATAGAAGATATTATTGTGGATTCTTATCGTAGACTTTTAGCTTTCTAATAGGTACTCATGTGGAATTCGTTTTGTTCTATAAAAGAAAATAATTGTCCTGTTCTTCTCTGTTTAGTAGAGGAAAAGCAAAAGGGTAAAATTGCAATTTAATATCTAATTTATTTTTTGCTTTGCGGATAAATGTTTATATTTGCAGAAAATAAAGTACAATCAGCTATTTGAATAAAAGACTTTCAGGCTTTTTTATATGTGCTGATTGGTCGAAGATAAATTAGGAAACAATGCAGACAATCGGACATCTCTCTGTTCTTATTCACGAACAAGCAAAAAAATACGGAGCAAAACCAGCAATCACTTTCCGTAACTTTGGCAGTCTGGACTGGAACACAGTGTCATGGAACCAGTTCTCAATGCGCGTAAAGGAAGTGTCAAATGCGCTCTTGAACCTCGGAATGAAGCCACAAGAGACTATTGCTGTGTTTTCACAAAACTGTATCCATCATCTTTATACAGATTATGGTGCATACGGAGTACGCGTGATTAGTATTCCGTTTTATGCGACAAGTTCTGAACAACAGATACAGTATATGATTCAAGATGCCAATGTAAAGTTTCTTTTCGTTGGCGAACAGGAGCAATACGACAAGGCGCGTCGTATTCAATCCCTTTGCCCTACATTGGAACGTATAATTGTCTTTGATTCAAGTGTACGCCTTAGTCAGCATGATCCAAACTCTATCTATTTCGCAGACTTCTTAAAGTTAGGTGAAGGTTTCCCACGTGAAGCAGAGGTAAAAGAGCGTTGGGCGCATGCTAACTATGATGATATTTGTAATATTCTTTACACAAGTGGTACTACAGGTGAGAGCAAGGGAGTTATCTTGACTTATAAGATGTATCAGGCTGCTATGGATGCGAATAGGAAGAGTGTGCCTGTAAATGAAAAAGACCGTGTTATAAACTTCCTGCCGTTCAGTCATGTCTTCGAGCGTGGTTGGGCTTGTTTGTCTCTCGCTGCGGGTGCAGAATTGATTGTAAACACTTATCCAAAGGAGATTCAGCAGAGTATGCGTGAGACGCATCCAACAAGTATGGCTTCCGTACCTCGTTTCTGGGAGAAGGTCTATGTGGCTGTAAAGGAGCGCATGGATAAGTCAAGCATCGTTCAGCGTAAGCTTTTCTATCATGCTTTGAATGTTGGAAGAAAGCGCAATATACAGTATCTTGCACGTGGAAAGCGTGTTCCTTTGACGTTGGAGATGGAGTATAAGTTTGTTAATAAGACTGTTTTGAGTCTCGTTCGCAAACAGTTAGGCTTGGAAAATCCACATCTCTTCCCAACAGCTGGAGCCTATGTTTCTCCAGAGGTAGAGGAGTTTGTACATAGCATCGGTATTACCATGATTGTTGGTTATGGCTTGACTGAGAGCTTGGCAACCGTTACTTGTGACCATGTAGGACAGCCTTATACCGTTGGTTCTGTGGGTAGACCGCTTGAGGGTATTGATATAAAGATTAGCGATGAGGGTGAAGTAATGCTGAAAGGTCCAACGATTATGCCAGGTTACTTCCGTCGTGATACTGCTAATGCAGAGGCATTTGATAAGGATGGTTACTTCCATACTGGTGATGCCGGTTATATGAAGGACGGTGAATTATTCTTAAAAGAGCGTATCAAGGACCTCTTCAAGACATCTAATGGTAAGTATATTGCACCACAGATGGTGGAGGCGATGCTGTTAGTAGATAAGTTTATTGAGCAGGTTTCAGTGATTGCTGACCAGCGTAAGTTTGTTTCTGCTTTGATTGTTCCAGAGTATTCTGTATTGGAAGAGTGGGCAAGAGAGAATCACATAGAGTTCAAAGATCGTGAGGAGTTATGCCAAGATAAGCGTGTAAACGAGATGATGCGTGAGCGTATCGAAACCTTACAGCAGCGTTTGGCATCATACGAGAAGATTAAACGTTTCACCCTTCTCGCTCACCATTTCTCAATGGAAAGCGGAGAGCTAACGAATACGTTAAAGCTAAAGCGTTCGGTTGTAAACCGCCGCTATCATGATGTGATAGAAAAGATGTACGAGGAGTAGGGAGGTAAATGAGTTGACGAGTTGATGAGTTGACGTGTAGACAGGTTAGTTGTTAAGAAGAATTAGGCTGTGTTTTATCAGCTTTAATAGTTTCACTCGGCTTGCTATTTTTGATAGTCTTACTCGTTCTACCAGTTCTCCTAACCCCATTCCAACGATAAAAGAATAAAGATGATAACAGCAGATCAGCTAAAAGATATCCAAGAACGCACTGAAGCGTTGCACCGTTATCTTGATATTGACAAGAAACGAATAGAGTTTGAGGAGGAACAACTCCGTACACAAGCCCCAGATTTTTGGGATGACCCAGCTCGTGCGCAGGAGCAGATGAAGAAGGTTAAGGATATCGAGAAATGGGTTAAAGACTATGATAAGGCACGTGCGTTGGCTGATGAAGTACAGTTGGCGTTCGATTTCTATAAAGATGAACTTGTCACTGAGGAGGAAGTTGATACCGCATACGCTAAGGTTCTTAAGGTAATCGAAAGATTAGAGCTTAAGAATATGCTACGTCAGGAGGAGGATCCGATGGAGTGTGTGATGAAAATTAACTCTGGAGCGGGCGGTACGGAGAGTCAAGACTGGGCTTCTATGCTGATGCGTATGTATATGCGTTGGGGTGAAGCACAGGGATATAGAGTTACTATCTCTGATATACAGGAAGGCGATGAGGCTGGTATTAAGAGTGTGACAATGAAGTTTGAGGGTGGAGAGTATGCTTATGGCTACTTGAAGAGTGAGAATGGTGTGCATCGTTTAGTACGTGTTAGTCCGTTCAATGCCCAAGGTAAGCGTATGACAAGCTTTGCCAGCGTCTTCGTTACGCCATTGGTTGATGATACGATAGAGGTATATGTTGACCCTGCTCGCGTCAGTTGGGATACCTTCCGTTCGAGTGGTGCGGGTGGACAGAACGTCAACAAGGTGGAGTCAGGTGTACGTTTGCGCTATCAATATGAAGATCCTGACACTGGAGAACAGGAGGAAATCCTCATTGAAAATACGGAAACTCGCGACCAACCAAAGAACCGTGCTAAGGCTATGCAGCTCTTGAAGTCGCAGTTGTATGACCGTGCAATGAAGAAACGCATGGAAGAACAGGCTAAGATTGAGGCTGGCAAGAAGAAGATTGAGTGGGGAAGTCAGATTCGAAGTTATGTCTTTGATGACCGTCGTGTGAAGGATCACCGCACTAATTATCAGACTTCTGATGTGGATGGTGTGATGGATGGTAAGATTGATGACTTCATCAAAGCTTATCTGATGGAGTTTCCAACGGAGGAATAGAAAGCTTCTTCTGTCTTCTCTGAGGGGAGGAAAGAGCCTAAGGAAAAGTGGATTAGGTAAAGATTATCGATAGAAAAACCTGCGATTATCCCACTGTAATCCAATATTTCTCCTCCTTCTGCGGAACTTAGGGAGGTTTCTTCCCTTATTAATAATGATATACAACCTTTTAAAATAATATAACTATGAGTGAAAGAAGTAAAGTAAATCGTAAGGAAAGAGAACTTAAACAAGAAAAGCAGGCTAATCGTGTCGTTGCTTGGTTGGCTGTGATTTTAGTTGCTTTGGGCGTTCTTACAATCATTATAGCATCAAATAGCTAATAGTAAACAGGACATAAATGATACGCGACTGTTATCTCTTAGATCGTGACAGTCGCTTATTATATTAACAATAGGGGTCTCATGAGTGGATTAGAGATTGAAAGAAAGTTCTTAGTTCATAAGAATATGGACTGGAAAAAGCATGCAAGTAGTTGTAGTCACATACAACAAGGATATTTTGCAGCTGTTAATACCGTTCGTGTTCGTATCAGGGACGATAAGGGATATCTGACAATCAAAGGTCCATCACGTACAGGTGGGCTATCACGTTATGAGTTTGAAAAAGAGATTACACTGGAAGAAGCACGGCAATTAATGCTTTTATGCGAGCCAGGTGTGATTGATAAGCATCGCTATCTTGTTCCTTTTGGTGGTCATACCTTTGAGATAGATGAGTTTCATGGTGATAATGATGGACTCGTCTTGGCTGAAGTGGAGTTAGGAAGTGAGGATGAATCGTTTGATAAGCCAGACTTTATTGGCTTAGAAGTGACGGGTAATCGCCACTTCTATAATTCCCAGATGCGTCGCAACCCATTTAAGCTTTGGCGCGATATCGTACCAGAAGAATACCGATAAGCACGGCTATTGTCGAGCCAATAGCATCTGCGAAGAAGTCGAGCCATTCACCACTTCGATTTCCATTCGTACAGTAGGACTGAAGAATTTCAATGAGTCCTCCCATGATAATAGGTATCAACCAGACCCATACAATGATGAATTTGGGGCTGGGCTGCTTTGTATTGCGTAAATATTCGAGGCTTATACTTAGGCCTAAAACTAAGTAAATAAGACTATGTGTCCACTTATCTATAAACCGAACAGAACTCAATGGCGTTTCTGGAATAGTCATAAAACACAATATCCAAGTTCCGATTACAATAATACAACTAAATGGGTATTTAGTTAAGATGTATTGTATAATACTCATATTTTACTTCTAATTTGACACAAAGGTAGATATTTTTTCGTAAATTTGCGCATATATTCAAATCAAATTTATATGAGTGAACAAAAAAGAGCGAAGTTTGGAAGCAAGTTAGGTATGATTCTTGCCACTGCAGGCGGTGCTGTTGGTTTGGGTAATGTGTGGCGTTTCCCTTATATGACAGGTCAGAATGGTGGTGCTGCTTTCATTCTTATTTATATTGGTTGCATCTTGTTATTGGGCTTGCCTTGTATGATTAGCGAGTTCATTATCGGTCGTCATGCAGCCTCAAATACGGCACGAGCCTATACAAAGTTATCTAATGGGAGTGCTTGGAAGTGGGTAGGTTACTTAGGAGTGCTCACTGGTTTCCTCATTACGGGCTATTACGCTGTCGTTTCGGGTTGGTGTTTGCAATATGGAGCAGCCTCTGTCCTGAATCATCTGCACGGTACACCAGATTATTTCAAGTCTTATTTTACAGACTTCTCTACCAATCCTTGGAAGCCTGTTTTATGGACCGTAGCTATTCTGTTTATCACTCACTACATTATTATTCATGGTGTCAGGAATGGTATTGAGCGTGCATCAAAGATTATGATGCCAGCCCTCTTTGTGCTTTTGCTGGCTATTGTCGTTGCATCTTGCCTTCTTCCAGGTGCAAGTAAGGGCATAGAATTCCTATTGAAGCCCGACTTCAGTAAGGTAACAGGCGATGTATTCTTGGGTGCTTTGGGGCAATCATTCTATTCGATGAGTATTGCGATGGGATGTATCTGTACCTACGCCTCTTATTATAGTCGTCATACAAAGTTGTTGAACTCAGCAGTACAGATTGGTGTCATTGACACCTGCGTTGCTATTCTTGCTGGTTTGATGATTTTCCCAGCTGCATTCTCTGTGGGAGTAAGTCCTGATAGTGGACCATCTCTCATCTTCATCACCCTTCCAAATGTCTTTGAGCAGGCCTTTGAGAGTATGCCTATAGTTGGCTATATCATTTCAATGGCATTCTATCTGTTGCTTTCGATGGCAGCGTTGACCTCATTGATATCCCTACACGAAGTGAGTACAGCCTTCTTCCAAGAGGAGTTGCATATTAGTCGTCCACGTGCTGCAATGATTGTAACGGCTGCTTGTTCGCTTATCGGTGCAGTCTGCTCGTTATCATTGGGCGAGTGGAGTTTCCTCAAGGTGGCAGGTGTCAACCTTTTCGACGTCTTCGACTTTGTGACAGGACAAATCTTCCTACCTATAGGAGGACTTCTCACCTGCTTATTCATTGGCTGGTATGTGCCTAAAAAGCTGGTGAAGGATGAGTTTACCAACTGGGGAACCACACGTGCTATCTTCTTTGGTACCTATTACTTCCTCATCCGCTTTGTCTGTCCATTGGCTATTCTCGCAATCTTCCTACATCAGTTAGGTGTGTTCTAAGCCATTAGGTACGCAATTTTCCTCTATCTTCTCTATCCTTGAAAAGTATGAGAAGAAATCCTATACCAACCCTTCTCCAATAGGAGAGGGGATGGGTAAGATAAAAAGGAGTATTAACTTCCAACATTAATTTACAACCTATTATCACCAACTAATACTTAATAATCCTCTAACCCTCCCTTACATCTATAATGATTTCTTCTTTCGAAGGATTTATCAGAGTTTAAACACTGTATGCTATGAACCTAAAATCAATTTTCTATCTTCATCGTTCCGACCGAAAAGTGCTGTTGCTACTCTTACTGTTTATCGTTGGTAGCATTGGTTTGATTATCTTTGTTGGCAATCAGACAACGGAAACTATAGCTGTGAAAACCGATAGTATAAGTAAGAATAAACCGACTTCTTTCTCCCGTAAAGAGCAACTTCCTACAGTTGAAACGGCAGAAGGAAAACATCTATTTCCTTTCGATCCAAATACAGCTACAGCCGAAGAGTTGCAGCAGTTAGGCTTGGCTCCTTTCCAAGTGCGTAATATCATCAAGTATCGTTCTAAAGGCGGAGTCTATCATTCACCGATGGACTTTGCCCGCCTCTATGGTCTTACGCGCAAACAGTATCGAGCGTTAGAACCCTATATAACGATTGGTGATGATTACGAACCAGCCTCCACGCTCGCCTCTGTACAAGCTTATATTGCTCAAAAAGAAGCTGATAAGCAGGCTGCTCATGCAGCTTATGAGGCCTATAAGGCGCAAAACACATATAAACCTAACAGAGGGAATGACCGTGATACCCTTCGCTATCCATTGAAGCTAAAAGTTGGTGAACATATCAATCTCGTTACTGCAGACACAACCCAGCTAAAGAAGATTCCGGGTATTGGCTCTGGGTGGGCACGTGCCATCCTTAACTATGGTAAACGATTAGGTGGATATGTTGCTGTGGGACAACTGCAAGAGATTGAAGGATTCCCAGAAGAAACTCTACCTTACTTCTCAATTGCTAACCCACAGACAGAGAAGATAAACCTAAATACTGCAACTCTCGCACAACTTCGTAAGCATCCTTATGTGAATTTCTATCAGGCTAAGGCTATTTGCGACTATAGACGGCTGAAGGGAAAACTAACCAATCTCTCACAACTCCACTTATTAAAGGACTTTACGCCCGAAGCAATCGAACGTCTGCGTCCGTATGTCGCGTTTTAAGTAGTCATGTTTTATAAGCGATTGTAAGGTTCTGATAGAAACTCTTTACCCTCTTTTTTCGTTGTGTTGATGCTCCGCACCAATGGTGCTCACCGTCCGCACCAATGGTGCGGGGCGTTAATTCCCTTGCTATCTATCGTTGTGTGGAATCTAATAGCAATCACTCCAACAGCTTGAAGATGATTTCTGATAATAAAAAAAGACATTCATTGCTTTGCATTGTCTTTCATTTAGCTTACCTTTGCACAAAGAATAAAGTAAACGCAATGGATATACAGGAGATTTACAAGATTTACCAAGCGCACCCTGTTGTGACCACAGACAGCCGTAACTGTCCTGAAGGAAGTATTTTCGTGGCATTGAAGGGAGCATCATTCGATGGTAATAAGTTTGCAGAAGCTGCTTTAGAAAAGGGCTGTAGCTATGCGATCATTGACGAAAAAGAATATGCAAAGGCAGGCGACGAGCGTTATATCCTCGTTGATGACGCCCTTGTAACTTATAAAGAATTGGCACGCGAGCATCGTCGTCAGTTCTCAATCCCTGTGATTGGTATTACAGGAACAAACGGAAAGACGACAAGTAAAGAACTTATCTCTGCCGTATTGGCTGAGAAGTTTAATGTACATCATACGGAGGCGAACTATAACAACGACGTGGGTGTGCCTCGTACGTTGTTAGGTATTCGTCCAGAACATGAGATTGCAGTTATCGAGATGGGTGCTTCTCACCCTGGTGACATTGAAAAATTGGTTACATACGTAGAGCCAACTTGTGGTTTGATTACTAATGTCGGTCGTGCACATCTTCAGGGTTTTGGTAGTTTTGAGGGCGTAAAGAAGACCAAGGGTGAACTTTATGATTTCCTAAAAGCTCATGGTAGTTTACTTTTTCTCAACGAGAGCAATCCCGATTTGACGGAAATGGCAGAACAGCGAGCGTTTGATCGTATCATAACTTACGGACAAGATGAAACTGCTGATGTGCAAGGTTATGTTGTTAGCTGCGCTCCGTGTTTGAAGTTTGAGTGGCAGTCGTCAAGTCTTAACACCCACCAGCCAGCACCTACTATCTACGAAGTGCAAACCCATCTCATTGGTTCTTACAACTTAGATAATATGTTGGCAGCCATAGCTATTGGTCTTCACTTTGGTGTTACACCACAGCAAATCAACTATGCTCTGGAGAATTATGTGCCTCATAACAATCGTTCGCAGTTGACTGAGACAGCACATAACAAGCTTATTGTGGATGCTTACAATGCTAATCCATCCAGTATGGCTGCTGCAATAGAGAACTTCCAACTGATGGATGTAGAGAATAAGATGGCTATCCTCGGTGATATGCGTGAACTTGGAGATGCGTCTGCAGAAGAACATCAGAAGGTTGTGGAATTGCTTAAGGCTACAGACATTCGTAATGTATGGCTTGTTGGAGAGGAGTTTGGAAAGACACAAATCGACTTCCGCAAGTTCCGCGACATTGATGAGGTGAAAAAGGAGATAGCTCTTCATCGTCCAGAGGATCATTATATCTTGATAAAAGGTAGTAATGGCATTAAGCTTTTTGAGCTTCCAGCCTTGCTATAACAAGAAAGAAAAACGGCAAGAAAGTTTGTGTTAGTTCCGAGAAAATAGTTAACTTTGCACTTGCTTTTAAGCTATCGGGATGTAGCGCAGTTGGTAGCGCACTACGTTCGGGACGTAGGGGTCGCCAGTTCGACTCTGGTCATCCCGACAGAAAAAGGGAAGAAGCCGTTTGGTTTCTTCCCTTTTTGGTTTTATTGGGCTAATTAGCCTTATTAGCTTAATAAGGTCTATAAGCCTTATTAATTATCATTCCCTTAGTTTTTCTCTGCAATCTTCAAGGATTGCCATCAACTCATCCATCTTTGTTGTACGCAACATAGCGATGCGTGTCTTTTTAAAATCGGGGATTCCTTTGAAGATTGGCGATGCAGCTAAGTGTCGACGTGTATGCAAGATACCACGATGTTCGTCGATACGTTCCACATTTATGCGAAGCATCTCTTCAAGAATGTCAATCTTGTCATCTATTGTCAACTGCTTCTCTCCTTGATTAAAGAGCCACGGACAACCAAAGGTTGCACGACCAATCATCACCGCATCAACACCATAACGGTCGAACTTCTCGTGCGCTTCCTCAATACTTGTAACGTCACCATTGCCAATGATGGGGATATGAATACGTGGATTGTTCTTCACCTCACCGATCAATGTCCAGTCAGCTTCACCTGTGTACATCTGCGAACGGGTACGTCCATGAATCGTCAATGCCTGTATACCACAGTCTTGCAGTTGCTCTGCAAGGTCGGTAATAATCAAGTTGTCGTTATCCCAACCTAAACGAGTTTTCACTGTGACAGGTGTGTTGACAGCCTTTACGACCTCTCTTGTGATGTCAAGTAGCAGTGGGATGTTCTTCAACATACCAGAGCCAGCACCCTTGTTTGCCACCTTCTTCACCGGACAACCAAAGTTTATATCTATCACATCGGGCTTTACCTGTTCTACAATCTTAGCTGCTTCAACCATTGAAGCTACATCCCTGCCATATATCTGTATTCCTACAGGACGTTCACTATCGTCAATGACTAATTTTGAAAGTGTCGACTTGATACTACGGATGACGGCATCAGCCGACACAAACTCCGTATATACCATGGCTGCACCAAAGCGTTTACACATCTTGCGGAAGCCAATATCTGTCACATCTTCCATTGGAGCCAAGAATAGTGGGCGTTCCCCCAAATCTATTGTTCCTATTTTCATAGGTGCAAAGGTAACGAAAAGGCTTTGAATAGTAAAGGAGTAAGAAGGCAAAAAAGCAAAAGGAGGGAAAGTTTTAAAGTTCTTCCATTAAATGTGTGAACGCTTATCGTATTGCTTTAACGTAAGAGACGAGGTTGCTCATTAAACAAAAATATGGCTAAGACAGTCAACTATCTATCCTATTATTATCCTCTGACATTGAAAATCATTTCTTTTTGGACTTCGAAAATAGGTAGACAGGGATTTGAAAAATCATTACATAAATTCAAAGAAAACATCTATAACTAACGGCAA
>ERZ773035.2939-NODE-2939-length-10540-cov-84.705770_pt1 | contig 10540 bp, 13 predicted proteins | sample MGYA00511487_ERZ773035 | MGnify/ENA primary metagenome ERZ773035 (study PRJEB29015, sample SAMEA2737985) | human oral metagenome | biome: human oral; feature: human-associated habitat; material: dental | place: China | collected 2024 ...
TCACTACCCGCTCGAAGCTGACTTGCTGTTCGCTGTTTTCGCGAATATTTTGCAGGTTATACAAGCCCTTGGCGACAGACTGCTCATCAACCGTCATCACGTAGCGGACGCGCTTTTTAATAGCTTCTTTGACTTGTCGATCAATTGGCCGGCCGGTATAATCAACCTCGACCGAAACCCGCTCGCTGCGCAGCTTTTCGGCGATTCGTTCAGCGTCGTCAAGTACATTGCCTACGGTTACAATATAGGCTTGAGTAGCGCTCTCGAGGTGGCGCATACCAGTATGGCGCGCCAGCAGCTCAATAATATTCGACATGTCTGATTGGCCGCCAACCGAACTTTGCAAGTCGTTATTGACGTAGCGTCCGCCCTTATATAGTAAGGCACTATGCGTAGCATCAGCTTCGGTGAAATCGAAAATAATACCGCCAGTGTATTCTGGATGCGCCAGCGTGATATCGAGGATAACGTTATCAATTCCCAGCCGCTCTAACCGTTCATACAATGCCACTAAATTCACATAACATTCACTATGGCGGATAACTTCTGGTAGGTCTTCGGCCGACCTGGCGGTCAAAAGCTTAGATAATTTTTGCAGAACTTCGCTAGAGTGCGACAACCCGACGATATCAATCGCGCGGTCGCGAAACTTATCTGGCGCCAGCGTTCGCTTCTGTGTCAGCAGGCGCGCCATTAGGCTAGTTTGTACGGCGTCAAGATCAAGGTATTCGCTTAATAACAAATCAAGCATCTCGGAGTCGTTAATGCGCAAATTGTAAGCGGAACGCTTGATGCCCATAGCATCGAGGCCGCGCTTGGCAATCGCAATCGCCTCGACATCGGCCCGCGGCGACTCGCAGCCAGCGTGCTCGTAACGCAGCAAGTAAGCTGCGCTCGGATACGCCGATACGCCGAAAGCACCTGCTACAATATCGTAGCGGCGGCGGTTCTGTAATTTTGACTCGGTGTCAATATCGTATTCTTCGTAGCCGTACAACGTCGCAGCGCTGCGCCACGACTGCTCGACGAGCTGGCAAGCGCGTACCGTATCTGGATAGCGTACTTCTGTATCGGCGATTACATTGGATGCTGGTGCCATCATATACCCCTATTATAGCATAAATGGAATTATTTTGCAAGAGTGCTATCTACAAACTCTTTACAGGCGCACCTAAATCAGCTAGAATGAGTTTGCGCGCTAGATATGATTATGCGCGGCGAACTGCGTGGGCAACTCACGTATGTGTGGATGCGCTGCGCGTCAGTCTTCTAGAGATTAGTAGATAATCGCGATGTAGTGCTTCACAAGTTATACGCAGATGTGGCGACTGCGTGGGCAACGCAAGTATGCGTAGACGCGCTGCGCGTTGCTAAGAATCGGTAGATGTCGCGATATAGTACTTTACAATAACACGCAGATGTGGCGGAATTGGTAGACGCGCTAGCTTCAGGTGCTAGTGCCCTTCGGGGCGTGGAGGTTCAAGTCCTCTCATCTGTACCATAACTTGTATTTAGTGGAACAATGTTAGCTGAGGTAAGATAGAGTTACCATTTACGCGGTGGGCGTTATCGACCTCAGCTTTTTATGTTAAATAGCAATACTTTTTACGTCTACACCTATTTGTCTGAAATAACAGGTGTTTTCTGTGGGTTTTTCGCCGCTGTCTACTTTACCCACAAAGCTATAAAAGATTTCGATTTTACGGGTGTTCGTTTCCTTATCCAACTCGTGAACAAGAATACGGTCAATAAACTCATGGACGTTTTCATAGGTCAGTTCATCTATCGCCGTATATCTGCGTGCAAGCGCGATAAACCTCTTCACGTCCGCGCCGCGCTCGGCGGCGGTGGAGATTTCCTTTCGCAATTCCGTTATGCGCTGCGTCAGAGTCTTTTTCTCGTCCTCGTAGCCGGAAGTCAGAAATACAAATCTTTCGTCCGACAGCTTCCCAAGTGCGTTATCCTCATACAGCTTGCGGAAAAGAATATCAAGTTCGTTAATTCGTTTCTCGGCTTTGTCAAGCTCCTTTTGCTGCTGCGAAAAGGCTTTTTTCATTGCCTGTTCGCTGTACTCGTTGGCGGTGCATATAAACTCCTGTTCATGCTCCCGCACATAAGACATGACGCGCTGCAAGTCTGCAAGGACGAGCTCTTTCAAAACGGGCTTGCGGATATAATGCGTCGTACAAACAAAGTCATTTCTTGCTCGGTTGCGGTAATTGCCGCAAGTGTAGGCGTGTTTGCGCTCTAATGTTCCCGCGCCCCTAATCGCATACATCTTATAGCCACAATCCCCACAAAAGAGAATACCTGAAAACAAGTCTATCTCGTCAACCTTTGTAGGGCGTTGCTTCGTAGAAATCCTTTTCTGTGCAAGTTCAAAGGTTTCTTCATCAATCAACGCTTCGTGTGTGTTCGGGAAAAAGTATTGTTTGTCCTCCGGGTTTTTGATAGTCTTTTTTGACTTATACGATACCTTGCGGGTTTTGCCCGTTATGGTATGCTCTAAATACTCTTTCCGCGAAAGTATGTCATAAAGCGTCTTATCCGGCCAATTATAGTAGGCTTCTAACTGTGGCCGCGGGTGCCGGGTGCTTCCTGTGCGGCGATAGCGGAGTTCGCCAACAGTAAGTATCTTGTTGTCCCGTAGCCAATTTTGGATTTCACAAATGCGGTCGCCGTTCACATACATAGCAAAAATCTGTTTTACGACGTGCGCGGTTTCCGGGTCGGGGATTAAGTGATTGCGGTCATTCGGGTCTGCTAAATAGCCGTAGGGTACTTCACCGTTGATGCGCTCGCCCTTTTGCGCCTTTGCCTGTTTGACAGCCCGGATTTTCTTTGAAGTATCGCGGGCGTAAAACTCGTTGAGCTAATTTCGCAAAGGGGTAAACTCGTTATCTTCTCTTGCAGTGTCTACTCCGTCGTTGATAGCGATATAGCGCACTCCGTTTTCAGGAAATACAATCTCTATCAATTCGCCTGTTTTAAGATAGTTTCTGCCAAGACGGGAGAGGTCTTTTGTTATAACCGTCGCCACTCGTCCGGCTTCTACTTCCTGCAACATAGCTTGTAGCCCGTCGCGTTCAAAGCTCACTCCCGAAAATCCGTCGTCAACGAAAAAACGAGTGTTCAGTAAATGATGTTCGTCTGCGTACCTTTATAAAATCAGCTTTTGATTTTGTATGCTTTCGCTTTCGCCTTTCTGCATATCCTCTTGACTTAATCTGCAATACAAAGCGGTTATCTTGTCTGCCTGTAACATTGTTCCTCCTTTCCGACAGCAGACAAGCAAGGTATATGTACTACTAATATTATACCATGTCCCGCTGCGATTGTCATTGCCTAAATGTTAAAAAACGCCCTATTTACGGGCGTTTGCGGCGTTTTGCTCCATGTCTTTACGAATGAGCTTTTTGATTTTTTTATCTATTGTGTCTGTCGCGTTTTCACTCTGCGACGCGCAAACGATGTACGTTGTTTTGCCTATTTTATGTTCCGTCTTTGTAACGGGCGTTTGATTTTGCGACAAAAGAAAAGCCCCCTTTCTTTCGCAAACTGTTTATACAGTCTATGAATAGCGGTAAGTCCACTATTCCATTTACATATTAAAGAGGGCTTTAATCGGACGGTTGTTAGCACAACCTCACGGGAGTTTCACCCCTGCATGGTTCTCATGCAGCCCTACCCATTGCCTGCGACGCTTTGAACGCTCGGACTGTGGCTGTAAGGGAGTATCATTATGTATTCTGCGCGTCGTTGCCTGCAAGCTGCTAAACTTGCTTTCTGGCGCGGTGTTGATCGCTCGGCTTTCTAAAAAAGCGTCATGGCGCACCCGCCGTATGGCTCGACGCAAAAGTAACGTATCCGATTTGCCCTATACTGCGTCGCCGTTATCTTGCGTCGCTTTCTTTATCAAAGAGCAAAGGCAGAGATAGCCTGAATACGCAAAGCGGAAAGGGGGCGCTTTGCGTAGTGCGTTAATCTACCTTGTGACCAAGAACAACCCGCATGAGCTTTGCTTGCAGCCGTTCACGCATATCCTCGTCTATGCCGTAGTAGGTATTGCCATATTCATCACGTACTTTACGGGTAGACAGATGGGCTATGTAGCTCGCGTAATGCTGCATAACAATTTTCATTGCGTCGGGGTCGCCCTTTGTCGCGGCTAAAATGACCGGGTAAGGTAATAAGCCGCGTTCGTTGGGATTGTTGTCAATCTTTCCATTCATCAGCTTTTTCCTCCAAAAATCGTTTTAGAAGTTCAAAAGAGCTTGTCCGCCGAAACTGTACTGTGCTGCGCGGTATCTTCATCAGTTCCGCGATTTCCGCGTCTTTCATGTCAAAGAAGTAGTACAGCAATACGGCTTGACGTTTTTCTTTCGGCAAAGAGTGCAGCGCGTCGGCAAGCAGTTTCGCCGTAATTTCTTTCCCTGCGACAAAGAAAGATTTTTCAGCTTCGTCATTCACAAAATACTGGTCGCAAGTGTAAAGCTGATTTTCTTCCTGTGGCGACAAGTCGGAAAAGACGACTTCGTACTTTCTGCGTGTTTGGCTCTCTCTGATAGCGTCGATTGCTTCATTTTTCAGCACTCTCTTGCAAAAGCCGTTGAACGTGCAGCGTTTCTGCCATTCGGTGCGATTAGGTTCCATATTCTCACCCCCTTTCGTACCCGGGGGCGGGTTTATTTGTCCCCTTTCGCAAACCCTCGACGGACGCGCACTTTTTTTGCCAATCGAGGGAAGCACTTTTTCAAAAAAAACTGTGAAAAAGCAAAATGCGCCCGCCTGCAAAATGCAGACGGGCGCAAGGGATTTGTCAGCAGTATTTAGATGTATTGACAGTTCATACTCATGGGCGAAATATCCCGACGGTGGGTAAAGGCTTTTTTTGAGCGTAGGCTATTTGGCGGGGTAGTACAAACAAAAATGAACATGACGATACCTCCTTGATACCGCCATATCCTTAAAAATGGGCGACTTTAATACACCCTCCATATTTCCATTTTTCTAAAAGGAAAACGGCGACTTTGATTGTTATTTCAAAACCGCCGCTTAAACTGTAACCTCAATTAGCTGACAGCAACGGTTTATAAGCTGTAATCTGTCAGCAATCGTATAGGCAGAATGTAGTTGTCAAAGAAAAGAGCCGATAACCGCAAACTAAAATCTGCGTGTTATCGGCTCTGCGTCTTTGCGTCTGGCTCTTTGATAACTGACATATTTAATTGTTTTACATTGATTAGCGTTTCCTGTTTACACTTTGGGCAAAATAGCGGGAAGTTTTCAAGCACCATATCGCTTCGTATCTTAATCCGCGTTTTGTTGTTACAGATCGGACACAATATAAAATCTGTTTGTTTCATTGTTTTAATTTCAAAATTACAGTTGCTTTTTGTTAAATATAGGTATACTTACGGCAAAGCATATCAAACTTGCAACCACTGTAATTAAAATAGCTACGATGTATGTTTTTGCTTCTGCAACACCGTAAATCAAAGAGTTTCCGTTGGCTAATAAGGTCGGCAAATATTTACTTATTTTAGGAAGCAAGCCGAGCAGATAAGACGCAAGGACAACGCTACCCGTTCCGACAAGCACACCTGTGTTTGAATTTGCAATCGTAGAGAATAAGATCATCAACGAAATTACACACACCGAACAGCCACCAACATACCACAGAAAGGATAAGGTTTTGTGCTACCGAATTATCCCAGAAATATGCGTTATATCCGTATGTGACCCCAAAGCACAGCCAATAGCCAACCGTCCAAAGAACAGTAAGCACAACAGTTTTAGAAACAACGACCTTAAAGCGTTCAAGCCCTTTGGTTAAAGACAGAACCAACGTGCCCGATTGATATTCCTTGGTGAAGATGCTACTTTGAAGCAAAACAAAGACAATCAATCCAAGTGGCATATTCTTAAAGAATTGCACCCAAGAATCCATTGCGCTTACAGTTACAGGCGTTACAGTCATACCGCTTTCCGCAAGGGAATCTGCCAATATCTCAAGCAGCCAAGGTGTTATTTTTGCCACAGCCGGATTCATAACGCCGAGAAGAACAAACAGTATGCCGAGAATCATCAATCTGCCCGAGCGAAACTGTTCCATTGTTTCTTTTTTTATAAAGGCAAGCAAGGATTTCATTTCTTAACCACCTCCATAAACAAAGACTCCAACGTTGGCTCTGCTCGTTCCAATTTCAAAAGTGCGATATGCCTATCCGCTATAAAGCGCAGTATATCAAATACGGTGTAATCGCCTTCGCAAAAAACAAGTTGATTTCTGCCGATTTGTTGCATATTAGGAAAAGTTTGCTGAAGAATAAGCATATCTGTATCATTTCCCGTTTCCAACTGATATTCTTCACTGCGGTATCTCGTTTTAATGTCGGAAAGTTTTCCTTGAACACCTACCACGCCGCTATTAAGAAAGGCCACGTCGGTACAAATGCGCTCTACGTCTGAAAGGATATGCGTGGAAAACAACACCGTCGTCTGTTCTCTGATAGCCAAAAGAATATCCAACATTTCTTTTCTTCCCACGGGATCAAGCGCAGAAGTGGGTTCATCACAGATCAACAGCTTTGGTCTATTTAAGAGAGTCTGTGCAATACCCAAACGCTGTTTCATACCTCTTGAAAAACCTTTTATGCGGTGAGTTTCATTCCCAAGTCCAACTAACTCCAATAGTTCCTTACAACGCTCTTCATTCTCTGTTCGCTTCATTCCTATAATTTCGCCGCAAAAGTGAAGATATTCTGCCGCCGTCATAAATGGATAAAACTCCGGTACGTCGGGCAGATAACCTATATAACGATTAGTTGTTGTTTGTCCGTAAACCACTTTTTCACCGTTTACTATAATCTCACCTGCATCCGCTTTTAAGAGTCCGAGTACCATTTTCATCGTCGTTGTTTTGCCTGCGCCGTTTTTACCTATAAATCCGAATATGCTATGTTCTGGTACAGATAAATTCAGCCCATTCAAAACCTTTTTATCACTAAAACGCTTATACAGATCGGAGATGTATAACATATCCATTACGCATCCTCCTTTCCGAACAGAAAGTAAAGGATCGGCCCAACAAAGCTCATCAGTACAATGGTGATGATAAGCCACAAAGTACGATTTCCACGCTTATAGGTGTTATGGGTCAAAATGTGATGCAATGTATAACCCAACAGTGCAAATTCCGCAATTACAAGCGGAATCAAAAACGGAAGAAATTCCATAACCCTATCCATTTTTCTTTTCCTCCTTTCCGTAAGTTTCTACACAGAAGCCGTGATATCCACAACAAGTACAGGTCAGCTTTCGGAGTGTCGGTGTATGTCTTGCCCAAAATGCTTCCTTAAAATTTGGTTTGAATACTTCATGGCACCGTGGACAGATATACGCAACTCGCTTGAAGTAAAAGTTGGATACCCAGATTCCATACGGAATCGCTAATAAAGCCCAAACAATGATAGGCCACCATATTCCTGTAGCTATCCACATAATAATTGATGTCCACTGAATTATGCCGATAGGAATACCCGAAATTAACAAAATGGCATGAAGCTGATTCATTTTCTTTTTGTTTCCCATCGCATATGCTATATCACCGATAGATTCAACAGAGAAATTCTCCATGCTCTTTAGCTCTCGTCTGATGCCGTCGATCATTTCCAGCTTTGCTTTGCGCTCACTGACTTCTTCTTGCAGAAGCTGCTCTTGCTGTTCAAGTAAAACAGAAATAACACTGCCTGGATTATCTTCTGAAAGTAGTTCACCAATGCTGTTAATTGAGACTCCTGCATCACGAAGAAAGCAAATAATCTTCATTCGCTTCAAATCCTGCTCAGAGTATAGCCGACGTCCACCCTCTGACAATTCGCTGGGAATGAGAATATTTCTGGAATCATAATACTGTACCGTTCGGACAGATACGTCACAGAGCTTTGCAATTTCTCCTGTTGTGTACTTTGACATAGCTCTCACCTCCTTACACTGCCTATTTTACATCATTACGCAGCGTCACAAGCAATACCTCACGCAAGGGGATTTTTCAAATATTCTCGATTTTTTGTTGAGGTTTAACTATAAATCCTATTTTGGTTTCTTTATGATGTAGCATTTTTAGGTCGATTTGCGATTTTCTTTTCGCCGCTCGTCAACGGGCTTTTCTGTGTCTTTGGGAATAAGCCACATATAGCCGATTTTTGAAACGCCGGGTATGCGGCTTCCCTCGCATAGCTTTTGTACACGTCGCTCTGAAATACCCCACTTCTTCGCCGCTTCCGGGCAAGACATATATTCCATAATTACTCTTTATCCTTTCCTCAAAGTTTATCAGTATAATTATATACGGAGAGCCGAACAATAGCAAGTCTAAAATATGAATTATTTTGGCTAATCGTATGAATTGTATAGACATATCCAAAGAACAATAAGAACTATACAATATAAGAGGGTGAATTGATATGACTAAAAGACCGGTACCACTATATGACTTTGCAGCTTTCGGGCAAGCGATAAAAGCGGCGCGGACAGGCAGGAATGAGAGCCGCAAGAAAGTAAGCGACGAAATGAACATTTCCCCACGCTATCTTGCGAACATTGAGAACAAAGGGCAACAGCCGAGCCTGCAAATCTTCTATGAGCTTGTAACCCGTTATGACATATCCGTAGACCAATTCTTTTTCCCGGATAAGACAGCCGAGAAAACGACGCAACGGCGGCAGCTCGACGCGCTGCTTGACGGTATGAGCGATAAGGGGATACGGATTGTAACCGCAACGGCGAAAGAGATTGCAGAAGTCGAACAAGAAAACTGAATAGGTAAGAAAGAGCGTTGCAGCCTTTAATGAAGATTGCAGCGTTTTTCTTTTGCCCTGCTTTGGCAAAAAGACGCTTTCCCCCGTAGTAGGAAGTAGGGAAAAACATTCGTAGCAAGCATAGGAAGCGAGTACCCACAAGATACCAATTATCGCCGTACTCAATGCGGGTCGGCTTCCACTTGCCCCCGGTGAATACCTCCAAGCACTCCCCGCAATGCAAGCCGCCGTAGTAGTCGGCAAGGTCAAAGCGAATATCGTAACGGTCGGTCAGTTCGTTAAAAATCAATGCGCCCTGTTTCATAGTGCGTCCTCCTTTGGTTTTACAGGCTTTCGCCCTCGTTGTAGGTGTAATTGGGAATACCGTTTTTCTTTGGCTTGCCCCAATCGGGCTGCGCCATATCGTGAGTGACAAGAGAGGTATAATAGCTGTCAATGGTGGACGGGGCATTGAAAAGCACCGCCCGTAGATACTGCTTGATGTTGCGGATTTTGGTCGTGTTCTCCCGCATACAGTCAAGGACAAACTCAATGTGGCTGCTGTTCAGCTTCATAAACTTGCTTTTCACAAGCTCGGCGGGGTAGTCGTCCCCGGCAATGCGGAGCGTCTTTCTCGCTGTGCATACCGTTTCAAGTATGAGGTCAACGATTTCGTCCAAGCGGTCTTTATCCATGTGCGGGTCCTCAACGAGAATGTCATACTCGATATTTTCCTTGATGATTTCCCGATATATCTCTACTGCGCTTTGCGTTTTCGCTTCTGTTCCTTTCCGTTCCGGCTCTGCCGCGTCCCCGTCGAAAGGCAAGGGATTTAGGGAATGGATAGGAATGGAATGGGTAATTGATATATCCGTATTTGATTTTTATTTTTTGGGTAAGTCAGTTCTTTGTATATCTTTATTTAATTGCGTTGGATTTTCCAACGTAGGGTTTTCCAACATAGGTTTTTCCAACGTTGGATTTTCCAATGTAGGTAAATCCGATATAGGCGGCTGCTCGTAAATAATATAGTCTGCGCCACGCAAGCGTCCTTTCTCGTCGCGTTCGCGGCTACGGACGATATACCCGGCTTTTTCAAGCTCCCGTACCGCTTCGCGTATTGCGTCGATTTTTTCCCGGTTGATGTGGGATAGTCCCGCAAGGGTGTAATCCCACGTTTCCGGCAAGGACAGCGTTTGCGACAACAAGCCTTTGCTTTTAGCGTCAGCTCCTTGTTGCGTAGGTGGTGGTTGCTCATTACGGTATAGCCCTTGTTTCTCTCTACTCGGAAAACTGCCATAGCTTCATCACTCCTTTTACTGTGGATTTGTTACGGAGTAGAACGGCGATTTTAAGGGGAAAGGTATAAACACCTTGCCCCGTCAAAACCGCACCTGAAAAGCCCCTTGATATAAGGCTTTTTCCTGCTCTACTGCGCAACATGAGGGCATGAAAAAAGCGGCGTTCCTTTTCTCCCCTGTGGGGAGTGAGAAACGCCGCCTGTGCGCGTATTCGGTTTTAGTACATTCCTTGCTTGTCCGCTATCTGGAAAACCTTGATTTTAGTGTGTTTTGAAAAGTAACGCTATCGCACCTCATTATTAATACTGCCCGCTCAGGCAAAGCGGGCTTTTTTGTTGAGCAAATAGTTGCCTCGCAGCTAAAGTTTGTGTTTAAATAGAAGCATGACGAACGAAGAGCTAGCGATTAAAATTGAGAACTTAAGCGATATCGTTGCTA
>ERZ773035.2940-NODE-2940-length-10538-cov-13.585424_pt1 | contig 10538 bp, 9 predicted proteins | sample MGYA00511487_ERZ773035 | MGnify/ENA primary metagenome ERZ773035 (study PRJEB29015, sample SAMEA2737985) | human oral metagenome | biome: human oral; feature: human-associated habitat; material: dental | place: China | collected 2024 ...
GGTTTTTTCCCCATCCCTTCTTGCTCCGTGTCCACATCCTTGGGTACAGTATATTTTGCCATTACAATACCCCCAAAAGTTAGATCCTCTATGTCTAACTTTTTGGGGTCACTACACTATGCAGTCCCTTTTTCATGCACTTTTCTCAAAGCATCGCCTTGTAGCGCCCCCACTCCGATTCCGGAATGGCAAGCACATCCATAGCCTTTTCTGCCGTGAGCGATAATTTTTCCATCATCCTTCGGATGGCCAAGATGTATGCACTCTCCGCGCCACATTCCATGCCCTGCTCTATTCCTTGTTCTATTCCTTGCTCTCGGCCTTTCTCATATCCTTCCTGAACCAATTTCTCCAGTGCCGCATTCATGTCAGCCGCTCCTTTCCCATTCTGCTTAAAGGCCCCCGTACGCTCCGCGAGAATATCATAATACATCTGCGCGGGCTGAGTACAACGAAAATCGTGCATCAACCGTCCCAGAGGCGTATTCTCATCCACAATTGAACTGTTCACATAGACGATATGCGAGCCGTCATCAAAGAGATCGCCGTCACTCTCAATCATCCGCCGAATCACATAGAGCGGCTTTCCTTTCCCGAGGACATCCGTCTCTGTGATAAAAATAACATAACTCTCCGGCAGTTTCTCATAGTCCGCACGCTCAGGCAGTGCATGCGCGTCCATCATGCTGCTGTGATAGCGCGCCCTGCGCGGGGCCGCTCCCTTTTTCGCACGCTGGATTTCGATATTAAACTCCTGTCCGTCCGCAAATGCGTGAACATCAAGCCGCACATCATGCCCCTGTAAATTCTTCAGCGTGTCCTGTGTGATAACGCGCCGCGCCCGAAGATTCGGCCGATCCAGAATGATCTGCAAGACCAGATCAACACAGGGAAGGCTGTCCTGAAATACTGCCGTCATAAAAATGTCATCAAGCAGCGTCAATGTCCGGACGATCTCTTGGTACTGTACACGCCGCTCTTCCTCTGTATCAGCCATAACATCCCTCCTGCCTGTATTTTATCGCATTCGTCATGCAATCGCAAGTCAGAGAATCCTTTTGCGTTGCTCCAATGCAGTAAAAGCACAGCAATGAAAAAGCCTCCTGCCACGGATTTTGCCATGACAGGCGGCTTTTTTCGGTATGCGCTGTTATATTGTGGTGTTCTGGGGTGCTCCACCATGCGGGGCATCGGCAGCGGCTTTTTCCTCCTTGGCGAGCTCTGCGGCGGCCTGACGCTGACCCTCACAGATACAGCCGTTGATCATTTTCGGTACACGGCGCTTGCGTGCCTTGTGCTCCTCATAGCGCCGCTTGCCCTCCTCAAAGGCGGCACGCGCCTCCTCCGTATCAAGCGTAAGCGGTGGAACGTTCTTTGGGCGCGCATTGCGGTCGAGCGCCACCATCGTAAAGTATGCCGAAAGCGCGAGTTGCGGCTCGCCGCCATCGTCCAGATCCTCCACGATGACGTTGACCGCCACCTCCATAGAGCTGCGTCCGACATAGACGATGTCCGCCGTTACGACGACGAGATCGCCGATGCGGATCGGCAGATGGAACTCCAACTCATCGACGCGTGCCGTCACCACGTTTGAGCGCGCATAGCGCCGCGCCGCCGCGTACGCCGCCGAATCCATGAGCTTCATAATCTCGCCGCCGTGCACGTTCCCATTCGGGTTCGTCTGGCTCGGCATCATCACTTCACTGATAACAATACGACTTTCTTTCATACTGCACTGGTGCATTATGTCCTCCTGTGTACGAAACCGTTGTTATTCCGGTAATATGCTTTGTTTGCTTATCTTACCACAGCTGTCAAGAAAAAACTGTTTCTTTTGTTAAGCCTTCCGTAAAGACATTCTTGACAGGAAAGCGCCCCCCAGTGCTATAATCATTTCAGAGAGGTCTTAGCATGTGCGCCGCAAAAGATGCGGCGGCTGTTTTTGAGAGGGTAAGGGGGTGCCGTCTTGTATCTGGAAAAAATTACCACACCTGCGGACATCAAGGGCTATCATGCGCAGGAGCGCAGGGCGCTCGCGCATGAGATGCGCACGGCGATGCTAAATCGTGCAAGCATCCACGGCGGGCATTTTGGCCCTGATTTTGGCGCAGTCGAGGCCATCATCGCACTGCATACCGTGTTCGATTCGCCAAAGGACAAGATCGTATTCGATGTCTCGCACCAGTGCTATCCGCACAAGATGCTGACGGGACGCGCCGCGGCATATCTGGACGAGGCGCAGTATGACAGCGTATCCGGGTACACGAATCCTGCGGAAAGCCCACATGACTTTTTCAATGTTGGGCACACATCGACCTCCATCAGCCTTGCGACAGGGCTTGCCAAGGCACGGGATCTGGCAGGCCGCAAGGAAAACATCATCGCCTTCATCGGCGACGGGGCCATGTCGGGCGGCGAGGCACTGGAGGGGCTGAATGTCGCGGGCGAGATGGAGACGAACCTCATCATCGTATGCAACGACAACGACCAGTCTATTGCAGAGAACCACGGCGGGATGTACCGCGGACTGAAAGAACTGCGCGAGAGCGGCGGCATGGCGGAGCATAATCTCTTTCGCGCGATGGGGCTCGATTACCGCTATGTTGCAGACGGCAACGACACGGAGGCGCTGATTGCGGCATTCAAAGAGGTCAAGGATATAAACAGGCCCGTCGTCGTCCACATCGCAACGCAAAAGGGCAAGGGGTATCGCTTTGCCGAGGAGGACCGCGAGACGTGGCACTACCGCATGCCTTTTGATATTGAAACAGGTGCGCTCAAAGCACCCTATAAAGACCCGTTTCAGGAGGCGACAAAGGACTTCCTAAAGGAGCAGGCACAGACGAATCCAAGCTTCGTCTATATCGCAGCAGGCACGATGGGCGGCATCGGGCTTTCCCCCGCAGATCGCACGCAGCTCGGGCCGCACTATGTCGATGTCGGCATCGCTGAGGAGCATGCGGTTGCGATGGCCTCGGGGCTTGCCCGCGGCGGTGCACGGCCGATTTTCGGCACATACAGCACATTCTTTCAGCGCGTCTACGACCAGATGGCGCAGGATGTGGCGATAAACAACAGCCCTGCGGTGTTCCTGTCGGTCGGTGCCTCTTTATACTATATGAACGATGTGACGCATCTCGGCTTTTTCGACATCCCGATTTTCTCGAACATCCCGAACCTCGTCTTTCTCGCCCCAGGTAGCCTGGAGGAGTACAAGGCGGTACTGCGCTGGGCCGTGCAGCAGACAGCGCATCCCGTCATGATCCGTATGCCGGTGATGGATGATACGGCAAGCCCCTATCCCGTGCGCACGGACTACACTGTGCTGAAGTTCCAGACCGTGACAGAGGGAGCGGAGGTCGCCCTCCTCGGCGTCGGCAATTTCCTGCCCCTTGCGCGTGCGGCGGCGGCAGCGCTGCAAAAACACGGCATCCACGCGACGGTCATCAATCCCATCTTTATCTCAGGGCTTGATACGGTACTGCTCGATGCACTGCGAGAAAAACACCGCCTCATCCTCACCCTTGAGGACGGCATCCTCGACGGCGGCTTTGGACAAAAAGTAGCCGCTTTCTACGGCATGGACGAAAAGATCCGTGTGCGCTGCTATGGTCTTTCAAAAGAGTTCCACGACCGCTACGATGCGCAGGCACTCGCACGTGCGCATCGTCTCACCGCCCCGCAGATCGCAGAGGATACGTTGGCGGCGCTGAAGGGATAAGAGGGAGGTCTATCATGCAACTGCGCCAAGATGCCGACGGCATCATTCAGGAGTCGCTCGCTGCCATTTTGCCCGATGCAGCGGTGAAAAAGGCGCTCATGGGATATACATTCTCTGCAGGGCGCATCGTGCTCGTCGCGGCGGGAAAGGCCGCGTGGCAGATGGCACGCACGGCGGCAGAAGTACTCGGGGAGCGCATCCACGACGGCATCGTCATTACGAAATACGATCATGTGATGGGAGAGATTCCGCGCGTCCTCTGCTGTGAGGCAGGGCATCCCGTGCCGGATGAAAATTCATTCGCGGCGACCCAGCGGGCGCTCGACATGACCGCGCATCTAGGAGAAGATGATACGGTGCTCTTTCTCCTCTCGGGCGGCGGGAGCGCCCTTTTTGAACAGCCGCTCATTCCCGTGGAGGAGCTGACCGCACTCACACAGGCTCTGCTCGCATCGGGGGCGGACATCGTGGAGATGAACACCCTGCGCAAACGCATGAGCGCCGTGAAGGGCGGGCGGTTCGGCGCACACTGCGCCCCCGCCAAGGTGCTTTCCATCGTGCTCAGCGACATCCTCGGCGACCCGCTGGACATGATTGCATCGGGGCCGGCGTACCCCGACCGCTCCACGGCGGCGGACGCACACAGCACGCTCAAAAAATACGGGCTGCACCTTTCTGCGGCAGCGGCCGCACTCCTTGACCGACCGCTGCCTGCGGTGCTGCCGAACGTCACCACACAGATCACAGGCAGCGTGCGAGAGCTGTGTGCAGCAGCGGCGCGCGCGGCGGAAAAACGCGGCTATGCCCCCATCCTGCTGACCGATCAGCTCAATGCGGAGGCACGCGAGGCGGGGCGTTTCCTCGCTGCGATTGCACGCACGCACGCGGGAGACGGTCCCCTTGCCTACATCGCAGGCGGTGAAACGGTCGTGCAGCTAAAGGGCAAGGGGCGCGGCGGGCGCAATCAAGAGCTTGCTCTTGCGGCGGCAGAGGGGATTGCAGGTCTTTCAAACGTCGCCGTGTTTAGCTTTGGCAGCGACGGGACGGACGGGCCGACGGATGCGGCGGGCGGCTATGTGGACGGCGGAACGATGGCGGCGCTCAAGGCGGCGGGAAAGAGTGCGGCAGCGGCGCTCGCCGAAAACGACGCCTACCCCACGCTGAACGCCGTGGGCGGACTGATCGTGACCGGCCCCACGGGGACCAATGTGAATGATGCGGCGCTGGTGCTGATTCGATAGCGGTGGCTGCCATGCGGGGCAAAATGCCCTACAATCAAGATAAAGAAACGATCGATACCAAAAGAAAGGTCTGTGTATGAAAAAAGAATATTTAGGCGGCATAGGTTACGCACTTCTTTTTGCTGTTCCGGCGTATGCGCTCGGGCGTTATTTCCCCATCGTGGGCGGCCCTGTGTTCGGCATTTTGCTCGGGATGCTGTTTGCGCGGGTGCGGCGTGCGAAATCGTTGGAGAGCGGCATCCGGTTCACGGGCAAAAAGATTTTGCAGTACGCCATCATCCTGCTCGGCTTTGAGATGAACCTCTTTCACGTCATGGAGGTCGGTGCGCAGTCGCTCTATGTCATGATCTTTACACTCCTCGCGGCGTTCGGGGCGGCGCTGCTCATGGGCAAAGTCCTAGGTCTTGGCCGTGATATGACGGCGCTCGTCGGCGCGGGGACGGCCATCTGCGGCGGCTCTGCCATTGCTGCCGTGGCGCCGGTCATCGGGGCAAAAGACCGCGATGTCGTCATCTCGATTGCAACGATTTTCCTCTTTAACGTGCTCGCGGTGTTCATCTTCCCCTTTCTCGGACATACCTGGGGGATGACGGATACAGGCTTTGGCATGTGGGCGGGTACCGCCATCAACGACACCTCGTCCGTCGTTGCGGCAGGGTACGCTTACAGTGCCGAGGCGGGCGCATATGCGACCATCGTCAAGCTCACGCGCACCCTGATGATTGTGCCCGTCTGCCTGTTCTTTGCCCTCATGATGATGCGGGGAGCGCAGGGCAGCGCCGCGGGGTTCTCGCTGAAACGCATTTTCCCGATGTTCGTACTGTACTTCATCGCAGCTTGTCTCATCAATACGAGTGGGATTCTCCCCACAGCGGCGGCGCATGCACTCGGCACGCTCGGAAAGTTCGCCATTGTGCTTGCCATGAGCGCCCTCGGACTCAATACCGATCTTGCAGCGCTCCTTAAAAACGGTCTGCGCCCGCTCGCGTTCGGAATGGTCTGCTGGCTCGCGGTCGCAGGGACGTCGCTCCTCGTGCAACATGCCCTCGGGCTGCTCTAACGTTTAAGGAAAGGCATTATGTCAAATCAACAGGAGATCGAGCTGCGCCCGTTCCCGCCCTTTCTGCCGCCGCAGGCGACGGTGCTCATGATGGGGAGTTTCCCGCCGCGTGCAGAGCGGCGGTCGATGGCGTTTCACTATCCGAATTTCCAGAACGATATGTGGCGTGTCTATGGTCTTGTGTTCTTTGGCAATGCCGCACATTTTGAGCGCCCGGGGGAAAAGGCCTTCGATGCAGAACGCATCAAGGCGTTCCTCAGGGAGCGCGGCATCGCCTCGTGTCCCGGGGTGCGCCGCGCGATTCGTACGCACGGAAATGCTTCGGATGCGCACCTTAGGGTCGTGGAGACGGTAGAGCTGCCCGAGATTTTAGAAAAGATCCCGCACTGCCGCCACATCTGCACGACGGGCGGCAAGGCGACAGAGATCCTGTGCGCACTGGTTGAAACGGACGTGCGGGCAAAGGATGTACAGATCGGCACAGCGTTTCCCGCACGCTGCGCGGGACGCGACCTGTCCATCACACGGCTGCCGTCCACCTCGCGCGCCTATCCGATGAAGCTCGCGGCAAAGGCAGCGGCGTACCGCGCGTTCTTCGTGCAGGCAGGGTGTTTGGCAGCGGAGGAATGATATGGCTGTTTTCGAGGAGATTCTTGCATCGCGTGCATCAGAGGCGGGGCTTTCTCTGACAGAGCGGCAGACTGCGCAGCTTTCATGCTACAACAATATGCTCATGGACTGGAATACACGCATGAACCTCACGGCGCTGACGGCGCCCGAGGATGTCGCGGTAAAGCATATCATCGACAGTCTCACGGCGTATGAGGAGGCGCTCTTTGCGCCCGCCCGCACCCTGCTCGATGTGGGGACGGGGGCGGGACTGCCCGGGATCCCGCTCGCGGTGTACGCCCCCCATATAGAGGTGACGCTGATGGATGCACTGAAAAAGCGCGTGCACTTCCTCCGAGCGGTAACAGCGGCGATGGGGCTGACCAATACGGTCTGTGTCCACGCGCGGGCAGAGGAGGCGGCACGGCAAAAGGAGCACCGCGCACGCTACGACATCGCAGTCAGCCGCGCCGTTGCACGCCTGCCCGTACTGCTTGAGTACACGCTCCCTTTCGTACGCATCGGCGGGACGCTGCTCGCACTCAAGGGACGCGCCTATGCCGAGGAGAAAGAGGAGGCGGCATATGCGGCAAAGCTGCTCGGCGGCGGCAGCATCCATGCGCGCCGCGTTTTTTTGCCGGGACTTGCCGATGTGCGTGCCATCCTCAGCGTACGAAAACAGAACAACACGCCCCCTGCCTACCCGCGCCGTGCAGGAATGCCGGAGAAAGCGCCGCTGTAATAAGGGATTGGCGCCCCCAAAGGCGGCAAAAGATGGGTTCTTTCACCAGTGAAAAGAGCCTGCATCGCCCAAAAGAGGGATTTTCCCATTCGCGTCGAAAGTATCAAGGATAATGGGTATGTTTATTTGTTGCGCAGTTTTCTTCGCAGCCGGCACGGAGTGCATCCGCTCTTGTGCGCTTTGCGGGAAAGCCATCAAAAAGACAAGGGGATGACAAGATGAAACGATTCAAGAGCCGCCTTGCTGGGGCACTTGCCATAGCACTTCTTGCCGCGCCGCTCACCACGGCGCAGGCAGCCGATACCACAGATCCGGCACAGGCTGCGGCAACGACGGCAGCCATGGACCGGACGCCGCAGACGAAAGAAGACAAAGCTGCTGCAGCCGCACAAAAGAAAGCACAGCAGCAGGCACAGCGTGCCCAAAAAAAGGCGACGCAGCGGGAAAAGGCCGCAGAGCGCAAGCGCGAGCGGGAGGCACGTTTTAAGACGCTCTTTGTCGATAATGGATTCACTTACTATCTCGATTCCAAGAATTCCCAGTGGATCCCGCGCCCGAACAACCACTCCGAGCGCATCATCGACGCATGGGTACGTCTGGTGGAGAATACGGCCGGCGCTTCCGCGCGTGAGGATCGGAACATCCACCCGTACAAGTATTTTTTGGAACACTACTATATCAGCCCCGAACGGCGCGAGATCATGTTCATCTCGGAGCTGGAGGTGACGGGGCGGCCCGAGAACGCAATCCACGAGCGCCCCTATAACAATGCAAACTGGGAAAAGCTCGTTCCGGGTTCCATCGAAGATGATCTCTTTGATGCCATCGTTTTGCAGATGAATAAGAAGGGCAAGCGTCACGGTGCAAAAGACCGCATGAGCCTGCGCGATATGATCGAGGAGTATGCACGCATCTCTCTTTGAGCATCGGGCCGTTTCAGGCAGCAGTCATGTGCGCCAATGAGGAAAAGGGGTGTGACATGCTTTGGCTGAGCTTTTCCAACATGATCTTTGTCAGGTTACGGGACTGCTGAATATGATGCAGTTCATCCAGCATGCGTCCGCATCGATGCGGCGCGGCGCCGCCGGGAAACTGACATTCCTATACTTTGACATCGAAAATTTCAAGAGCTTCAATCAGAGATATGGATTCCGGCAGGGGAATGTATTTTTACGCTATATGGCGGATCTGCTGCGGGAGATCTTCGATGACGATCTGATTGCACGCTTTAACGATGACCATTTTGCCGTCGCGACAGCGCGGGAAAATATCGCAGACTGCATCCAGTTCATCCATGAGCGCATTCACTCCTATGAGCTGGGGCTTTCCATGGAGGTCAAGGCGGGTGTCTACCACCCCGGCGCAGATGTGACGGACATCGTGCTCATCATGGACCGTGCCAAGATCGCCTGCAACAGCATTAAAAAGACGTATGACCTCACCTGGGCGGAGTTCAACCCCGCGATGGAGGAGGCCATCAATTTCCGCAGCCATATCATCCGCTCATTCCACGAGGCGATGCAGCAGGGCTTTATCAAGGTATTCTACCAGCCGGAGGTTCGCGTGATGACGCGTGAAATCTGCGGATTTGAAGCACTGGCGCGTTGGAACGACCCGGTCTATGGGATGATCTCCCCCGGCATCTTTGTGCCCGTACTGGAGGAGGCACACCTCTCGCCGCAGCTCGATCTCTACATCATCGAGCAGGTATGCCGGGACTTTGCCGCCGTGCGCCGCGCCCTGCCGGACTGGGTGATGCTGCGCACCTCGGTCAACCTCTCGCGCGTGGACTTTCGTCTGCTGGATGTACTGCAGGCAATTGAAGACATCCGTATACGCTACAATGTGACGCGCGATATGCTCAACATCGAGGTCACAGAGGGCGCACTCAGTGAGGACGAGGTGTTTCTTCAGGGAGAGATTGAACGGCTGCGTGCGGCGGGCTATGAGGTCTGGATGGATGATTTCGGCAGTGGCTTCTCCTCGTTGAACAACATCAAGGATTTCGTCTTTGATGTCATCAAAATCGACATGAAGTTCCTCCGCTCGTTCGAGGTAAATCCAAAGTCGCGCGTTGTCCTGCGCTCCATTGTCAACATGGCAAAAGAACTTGGAATGCATACGCTCGCCGAGGGGGTCGAGACGGAGGAGCAGTTCGCGTTCCTGCGTGAGATCGGCTGTGAAAAGGTACAGGGGTATCTTTTCAGTGCGCCGATCCCGCTGTCGAAGGCCATCGACTTTTGCTATGGGAAAAAAGCGCAGCTCACACCGGAGCCGACGGAGCTGAACTCTTACTACGCGGAGATCGGGCGCATCAATGTCCTCGCAAGCGACCCACTGCAAAGTCATAGCAGCGGAATGAACGGCGAGACGCTCTCTCTCGCGATTCTCGAACGCCACGATGGTGAGATCCGCTACCTCTACCAGAGCAGTGCATTCCAAGAGTTCATGCACAGCATCCAGCTCGGCGAGGAGAGCGCACACACGCCGCACTACGAGCGGCGCCTCAAGCAGCATCGGCGCATGGTCGCGCGCATGATGGATGAGGCCGACCGTACGGGACGCGAGGTCTATACCGACTTTATCACGCACAACGCCTTTAACAGTATGCGTCTGCATCTGGTGACGCGCGACGCAAAGGATACGCGTGCCGTTTTTCTTATGGCGACGGTCAACATTTCACGCTTTAGCCCGGAGGCCGGCTCCATGCAGGAGTCGCTCAATCAGATTGTCGCACTCTACGACCGGATCGACCTCTATGATCTGGAGACGAAGAAGGTCACGCAGCTCTATCGCGAGGTCTGCGAGCCGCGCATCATAGAAAGCTACGGGCATTTTGAGGAGTTCGTCCGCCGCTACGCCGAGGAGATGCTGCTCCCCGAGGAGCGCGTACCGTTCCAAAAGTTTTACAGTGAAAAGCATCTGCGCGCCATTCTTGAGGACAAGAATGCACGCCGCCATGTCGCTGTCCTCTTTCATCGGAAGCTGTCGGACGGTGGATGTGTTTTACGTCTGCACCTGCTGCTCCCATTCCATGTCGAGCAGCGCGAATATGTCATCTCATGTATACAGACCATTGATGAAAAAGGGATTGGCTCCGTGCTTGCAGCCATCACCGAATGACCCGATAAAAAGCGCTGCGGCATCCATCAAGACCGATGGATG
>ERZ773035.2943-NODE-2943-length-10531-cov-15.570829_pt1 | contig 10531 bp, 8 predicted proteins | sample MGYA00511487_ERZ773035 | MGnify/ENA primary metagenome ERZ773035 (study PRJEB29015, sample SAMEA2737985) | human oral metagenome | biome: human oral; feature: human-associated habitat; material: dental | place: China | collected 2024 ...
CAACTCAAGCCTTCAACGCTCCTGACGGACGTGCACTAGCAGTAAGTTGGCTTGGTTTACCAGATGTAGCCTACCCATCTGACCGTTTTGACCACCAAGGAACCTTCTCATTGGTCAAAGAACTCACTATCAAAGATGGCAAACTCTACCAATACCCTGTCGCAGCTATCAAAGAACTTCGCGCTTCTGAAGAAACCTTCTCAAACCGTGCCCAAACCAAGAACACCTATGAACTGGAGCTCAACTTGGAAGCCAATAGCCGAAGCGAGATTGTTCTACTGGCAGATAAAGAAGGCAAGGGACTTTCCATCAACTTTGATCTTGTAAATGGTCAAGTGACAGTGGATCGTAGCCAGGCTGGTGAGCAGTATGCACAAGAATTTGGTACCACTCGTTCTTGCCCAATAGACAAGCAAGCTACTACTGCTAACATCTTCATCGACAATTCTATCTTTGAAATTTTCATCAATAAAGGAGAAAAAGTATTTTCTGGTCGCGTCTTTCCGCATGTCGATCAAAACGGTATCCTGATCAAATCTGGAAAGCCAACCGGAACTTATTATGAATTAGATTATGGTCGCAAAACTAACTGATGTCGCCAAACTTGCAGGCGTCAGCCCCACTACCGTCTCACGGGTTATCAATAAAAAGGGTTATCTATCGGAAAAAACCATTCAAAAGGTCAATGAAGCCATGCGAGAGTTAGGCTACAAGCCCAACAACCTGGCTCGAAGCCTCCAAGGAAAATCTGCTAAATTGATTGGTCTCATTTTCCCAAACATTAGTCATGTCTTTTATGCAGAGTTGATTGACAAGTTGGAACACCAGCTCTTCAAGAATGGTTACAAGACCATCATCTGTAACAGCGAACACGACTCTGAGAAGGAACGAGAGTACATTGAAATGCTGGAGGCTAATCAGGTCGACGGTATCATTTCGGGCAGTCACAACTTGGGAATTGAGGACTACAATCGTGTGACGGCGCCAATTATTTCCTTTGACCGAAATCTATCACCAGACATCCCTGTCGTCTCCTCTGATAACTACGGTGGCGGGGTCCTCGCTGCCCGAACTCTGGTCAAGACAGGCGCCCAGTCTATTATCATGATTACAGGGAATGACAATTCCAACTCACCGACTGGACTTCGTCATGCTGGCTTCGCCTCTGTTCTCCCAAAAGCTCCTATTATCAATGTTTCGAGTGACTTTTCTCCCATCAGAAAGGAAATGGAAATCAAGAATATCTTGACTCATCAGAAACCAGATGCCATCTTTGCTTCGGATGATTTGACAGCTATCCTGGTTATCAAAATCGCTCAGGAACTGGGAATATCTGTTCCTGAAGAACTCAAGGTCATCGGCTATGATGGGACTTACTTTATCGAGAACTACTACCCTCATCTGACAACAATTAAGCAGCCTCTAAAAGAGATTGCCCACCTCACTGTTGATCTTCTCCTGCAGAAAATTGAAGGCAAAGAAGTCGCAACAACTGGTTACTTCTTACCAGTTATATTATTACCAGGAAAAAGTATTTAACTACAAAAAACTCAGACGAATTCGTCTGAGTTTTTATGATCTTAAGATTTCTAGATAGCGCTGGGCTGTCTCTAAGTTAAAGGTTTTCTCTGCGATGAGGCGCTCAACGAGGGGAGCAACCTCTGTCTCACTAGCACCAGCTAAGAGAGCTAAGGATTTGGCCTGCAATTTCATGTGACCTTGCTGGATGCCCGTACTCACCAAGGCTTTGAGGGCCGCAAAGTTTTGTGCCAGTCCGATAGATACGATAATCTGAGCTAATTCTTTGGCAGAAGGACTTCCCAATAATTCATGACTGAGAGCTACACGAGGGTTGAGACCGATAGAGCCACCCTTGGTCGCTACGGGCATAGGTAGTGTCATCTCACCGACCAATTCTTCTCTTTCCATATCCAACTTCCATTGACTTAGACCTTGATAGCGTCCATCTCGACTGGCAAAGGCATGAGCCCCAGCTTCGATAGCACGCCAGTCATTACCCGTGGCGATTAAAATGGCATCGATACCATTAAAAATTCCTTTATTGTGGGTAGCAGCTCGATAAGGATCAGCCTGCGCAAACTGGCTAGCCAAAGCCATCTTCTCTGCAATTTCACGTCCTTGGTCCTTTTGAGGGTTCAAGTACCTAAAGGCAATACGACAACTTGCTGTCACTAGAGAATCTGTCGCATAATTGGACAGGATTCCCATGAGACTCTGTCCATGACTGAGTTCTTCTAAGACTGGCTTCAAGGCTTCTAGCATGGTATTGAGCATATTGGCTCCCATGGCTTCCTGGGTATCGATATGAAGATAGACGACGAGAAAGTCTGTTTCTCCCTTGATCAGTTCTACACGCAAATCACGCGCCCCACCTCCTCGTTTAACGATAGAAGGATAGGCTTGATTGGCAAGTTCCAAGAGTTCCGCTTTCTTGCTGGCAATCTTCACTTGCGCTTGTTCAGGATCAGCAACTTGATAAAGGGCTACCTGCCCAATCATCTGGCGCTGATGCACTTGAGCAGTAAAGCCGCCTGCTCGCTTGATGATTTTGCTGGCATAGCTGGCCGCAGCAACCACTGACGGCTCTTCTGTCACATAGGGAACTGTATAATCCTGACCATTCACCAAAAGTTCTGGAATGATCGAATAAGGCAGAGAAAAAGTTCCCACCACATTCTCACTCAGCTGGTCTGCAACAGCCAAACTGACTTGCTCATCCTGCTCTAGACTCCTTTGCTTTTCAGGACTAAGGAGCGCCTGAGCTCGCAACAACTCCAGGCGCTCATGGTATGATTTTTTAGAAAATCCATTCCAACTTATCTTCATTATTTTTCAACCTTGCTATATCGGCGTTGGTGGTCGACAATCTCCACCAAGGCATAGTCTTGATGTTCATAAGCTGCAAATTGGGCTGAACCCGACTCATCCAACTGCACCTCTTCAAAGAAGACTTTTTCATAGTCTGCAACGGATAAGGCTGTACGCTGCTTGAGCTTGCTCAAGCGTTCTTTGTCTAGATAGGCCTCATAGCCTTCGACCAATTCACCACTAAAGAACTCTGAAACAGCTCCACTTCCGTAACTGTAGAGGGCAATTTTATCGCCAGCCTTCAAATTCTCTGCATTTTCCAAAAGGGAGAGGAGGCCGAGGAAGAGAGAACCTGTATAGATATTCCCAATCATCTGACTGTAGAGAATTGATTTGTCAAAGTTTTCTTGCAAACTATCCTGTTTTTCTTGAGATAGAGTCTTGTCCATCATCTTGCGCAAGCCTTTTAGGGCCAGCTTAGGATAAGGTAAGTGGAAACAGATGGCTGCAAAATCACCTATGGTCCAATCGTAGCGCTTCTTGTATTCATCCCAAGTCGTCGTGAGACTATCCAGATACTGCTGGGTTGAATAAACACCATTGACATAAGGAGTCGTTGAGTAGTTTGGTCGCCAGAAATCCATGATGTCACGAGTTTGAGCAACATTATCATTGTTAAAGGCCATAATGCGCGGATTTTTTGTGATTAGCATCGCTACACTTCCAACTCCCTGGGTGGGCTCACCCGGAGTCCCCACACCATACTTGGCAATATCACTGGCAATGACTAGGACTTTTGATTCTGGAGAATTTTCCACATGTAACTTGGCATAATGGAGGGCAGCTGTTGCTCCATAGCAGGCTTCCTTGATTTCAAAGCTACGGGCGAAAGGCTGTATGCCTAATAGACCATGAACAAAGACCGCTGCCGCCTTACTCTGGTCAATTCCTGACTCAGTCGCAACGATGACCATGTCGATTTCTTCTTTTTCTTTGTCTGTGAGGATAGAGTTGCTTGCACTAGCTGCCAAGGTAACAATGTCCTCAGTCAGTGGCGCAATACTAATTTCATTTAACAAGAGTCCCTTGCTAAATTTTTCGGGGTCAACTCCCCTTGCTTCTGCTAGGTCTTGTAATTTCAAGACATATTGACTGGTCGCAAAACCAATCTTATCAATACCGATTGTCATATTTACCTCTGTTTTTTCATTCATTGTAAAAAATCGTTTCATTCTATTTTATCACAAATAGGGGCAAAAGAGAGAAAAAAGACTTGATTCACCAAATCAAGCCTTTTCTTTGACAGCCTTAGGAGGAGATTCCTCTCTGTTTTCGAATGTAGTAATAAATCTTTAAAATCACCGTTCCACTAGCCATTCCGATAGAAATGACTAGAGCTAACATAACCACCAAGGTCGCGCTGGCAATAGCATGGCTGTAATCGCCTGTTACAAAGAAAGCTGTCGTTCGATAGGATAAATAACCTGGTACCAAGGGGGCAAGAATAGCCAAGACAAAAACCACTGCTGGTGTCTTATAGAGAATACTTAAAATCTGGCTGATACAAGAACCAATCACCGCTGCGATAAAGGTTGCAACGATGACATTGGTTGGTTCTTTAAGTACAAGGTAGAGGAGCCAAACGCCCATTCCCAAAATACCACCAGGTAGGAGCATGGAGCGTTGAACATTCAGTACGATTAGAAAGGTGATAATGGCGAGTAAACTCGCAACTGCCTGGAGTAAAATACTTGTTAGAGTCATCTTATGTCATCAAAACCAGGGCGACTGAGGTGCCAGCCCCTAAAGCGAGGGTAATGAGCAGAGATTCAAACATTTTGCTCATACCAGAGTTGATATGGTTGGTCATGATATCTCGAACCGCATTTGTCAGAGCAATCCCTGGAACAAAGGGCATGACCGCTCCTGCGATGATCAGGTCTGCTGTCGAAGGAAATCCAGTGTAGCGGGCCCAGAACTGGGCAATCAAGCCAAAAACAAAGGCACCCGCAAAGGCTGTTACAAAAGGAATTCGGATAAACTTCTCAACGTAGAGAGAGAAGGCAAAACCAAATAAGGTCGCAATAGCTGCACCAAAGGCGTCATAGACATTTCCCCCAAACATAATCGAGAAGAAAGGAGCGCTGAGGGTTGCTGCGATGGTCACTTGGAACTTGCTATAAGGAAGTGGTTGATTGCCAATTTCTTTTAGCTTTTTAAAGGCTGTAGAAAGATCAATCTGGCCACCCACAAGTTCTCGAGACACTTGGTTGACATCGCAGACTTTTTCGATGTTATAGGAGGATGAGGTCACCCGTTTCATCCGAGAAATATTGGTGTTTTCAATCGAAAAGAAAATAGCCGCGGGCATGGCAAGAACATTGCAATCCACTATTCCCTGTGAATGGGCAATGCGAATCATGGTGTCCTCAACCCGATGAATCTCCGAACCACTTTTCAAGAGAATAGTTCCAGCTAGCATAATCACATCAATGACAGCATTTAACTCTTTTGATTCGTCCATTTTCTACTCCTATTTTCTACTCCCTCTATTCTATCACAAAAGTTCATGAAAAAAAATCTTTGTCATGAAATCATGACAAAGATTCGTTTAATCTCGAGAACTTTCGTGAGATCCTTCATTATTGGATGAACTGCTAGAAGAAGTGTTCCCTTGTTGATTCCCTTGTTGGTTCCCTTGTTGGTTCCCTTGTTGATTCCCTTGTTGGTTCCCTTGATTTGGTGTTGTTGTAGAACCTTGGTTCCCACGTTGAGTAGGGTTAGAGGATGAAGTTGACGGCGGTGTTTTCGGTTTATAAACTGAAATTTTGATACGTGTGTAAGTAAGGTCAATCTTTTCTCCAGCTTTTGGTGTTTGATCTACAACCGTGCCCTCTGCTGTTCCTTCAGGAGCTGTCGAAACCTCGACAACCTCAATATTAGCCTCCTTTACTCCGACAATCTTAATAAGATTAGTCTTAGTAAATTCGAGACTTGAACCGATGTAACTAGGCATGCCCTTCTTAGCAACTGTTAAGGTGATCGTAGTGGCTTTGGAGAGATCATAGGTCGAACCCGATGCAGGAGTCTGTCTGAGGATAGTTCCCGGTTCGCTTTCGCTGGATACTTCCTCTTCCATCTGGATTAGATTTTCTGGTACCTTCTTCTCCTTGAGTTCAGCTACAACTTCTGTGTACTTGCGTCCGACGTAATTACTCAATTGGAAGGATTGCTTGCCTGATGAAACGATTAGATTTACCTTGCTTCCCTCTTTTCGGCCACTTCCAGCTTCTGGATCTGTTCGAATGACTCGGCCTTCAGCCACCGTCTCACTGGCCTCTGATTTTTCCTCGCCTGCTTCAAAATTGGACTTTTTAAGGGTTTCTTTGGCCTCTGCTACTGTCTGCCCCGATACATCTGGAATGGCAATAGTCGCTGGAGTTTTAGAAAAAATCCAAATGAGAGAGGCTGCAACTAACAATAGACTAGCTAGTATAATCATATAGCGAGCCTTAAACTTCCGTTTTTTAGCTGGCTTTTGTACAGACGCCTGATTTGAAATTTCTTGAGTTGGTTTTCTTACTGATGGGCGTTCTTCTTGCACCTGAGTTTTAGGGATAGAAGTTAGAGTGCTTTGCGAAACCTTTGGCAAGGTTTTGGTATCCGCCTTATTGGCATCATCAAAGACCAGTTTAGGTTCATTTCGACGATTATAGGACAAGCTAGTTGACAAGTCCACATACATTTCTGAAACCGACTGATAACGATCCGTCAACTTCTTGGCAGTTGCCTTGATGACAACATTTTCTAAAGCCTGTGGGACAGATGGATTTTCAGCAATGACTGATGGAAGTGGCTTCTGGAAATGCTGAAGGGCAATGGTTACTGCACTATCCCCATCGTAAGGGATATGACCCGTCAGCATCTCATAGAAGATAATCCCCATGGCATAGATATCACTCTGGAAAGTCGCTTTTGATCCACGTGCTTGCTCAGGTGACAGGTAATGAACAGATCCTAGCATAGAATTGGTCTGAGTCAGACTGGTCTCTGCAAAGGCTACTGCAATCCCAAAGTCCGTGACCTTGGCAGTACCATCTGGGTTCAAAAGGATATTTTGAGGTTTCAAATCCCTGTGAACGATCCCGCGAGCATGCGCCAAACGCATGGCCAAGAGAATCTGTCCCATAATACGGACTGCTTCCTCATTTGAAAGAGGGTAATTTTCTTTGATATAACGTTTAAGGTCAAGGCCAGCCACATACTCCATCGCTAGGTATTGTTGACCGTCTTCTTCACCGATATCTGTTATCCGAACGATATGAGGATGGTCTAGATCTGCCATAGCTCTCGCTTCTCTCTGAAAGCGCGCTACAGCTATTGGGTCAGTTTGGTAGTTGGTCCTCAGAACCTTGACAGCTACCTCTTCCCCATCCAAGATCAAATCCTTGGCCAAATAGACATCTGCCATGCCTCCTCGACCAATCTGTTTTAGAATCCGATACCGTCCGGCAAAAATTTTGCCGATTTGGATCATTCTATAGCCTCCTCGTTCATGTAAACAAGGGCAACTGTAATATTATCTAAACCACCTGCATTGTTGGCAAAACGAATTAAGGTTGCCACCTTGTCTTCCAAGGAAATATCACTAGTTACAATATCGTAAATCTCACTACCTGAAATCATATTAGTCAAACCATCACTATTGAGCAAGAGATAGTCTCCCGGCTCTAGGCTAACCATACCAAAATCTGGTTGAATTTCATCTTTTTGTCCGATAGATTGAGTAATGATGTTTTTCTGTGGGTGTGTTTCAGCTTCTTCTGGGGTCAATTGGCCAGCTTTCAACAAAGCATTAACCAAGGAATGATCACTCGTCAACTGATGATACTCTTCACCACGAATCAAACCAATACGAGAATCTCCGATATGAGCATAGATGGCCTGATTTCCAATAATGGCTACTGCTTCAAGGGTTGTCCCCATTCCTTTATAAGCCTCATCGCGACCAAGTTGATGAATTTTTTGATTTTCAATTTCTAGGTAGTGGGCAAACCATTCACGAACTTCATTGACCGTGTCAATTTGGGTATCAACCCAAGCCACGCCTAGGTCTGTTACCGCCATCTCACTAGCGATATTGCCTGCACGGTGTCCTCCCATCCCGTCAGCCAAGATGATCATGGTGCGTCCTGCTCGGTTGACAAAGTGATTGACATAGTCTTGGTTATTTGTTCGTTTCTGACCAACATCTGTTAATAATGCTATTTCCATTGTGTCAGTTCCTTCCTAATCTGATATCTTGCGAAATTGGCTAATGAAGAATCCATCACTTCCGTATAGTTCAGGGGTAATCAAGATGCAGCCATCTTTCAAGATATCCTTGCATTCGTGTTCTAGTTTTACCTGTTCAAACTCAGGATGACTTTCTAAAAAAGTTTTAACAACTTGAAAGTTCTCCTCTGAGACAATAGTACAGGTACTATAGGTTATTATACCACCTTTTCGTAAGGTTTGACAAACATTACCTAATATTTCCAGCTGAATTTGCTGTAATGATGCGAAATCCGCTGTTTCTTTGTTGTATTTGATATCCGGCTTGCGGCGCAAAAGTCCAATTCCAGAACAAGGAGCATCTACTAAAATCTTGTCAAAGGAGTCCTTTTCAAAAAACTCATGTACCTTTCTGGCATCCAATTTTTGTGTCTGAACCCGATCCGCCACACCCAAACGTTGGGCGTTTTCTTGGATCAAGCCCAACTTGTGATCATAAAGATCCAAAGCCGTAACCTTTCCAGATGTGAGGTAAGAAGCCATATGGGCTGTTTTCCCACCCGGAGCGGCACAGGCATCTAGAATCTCCTCATCCCCTTGTAGATCAAGAGTCGGAGCAACCAGTTGACTGGACTCGTCTTGGATGGTAATGGCCCCCTCTAAAAACAAATCATGTCCCGCAAAGTGTCCCTGCTCCTTGACCAGACCAGAAGCGGACAAAGGTGAATCACTCGCCTCTAACACGGCCTTGATTTCCTCTTTTCGGCTCAAGTCAGTCACTCGAATGCTAGCTTTGTTGCGCACCAAAAGACTTTCAAAAATGGCTTGGGCTCGCTCTTCGCCGTATTCTTCCTTGAGCTTAGACACGAGCCAAACTGGGAGAGAATAAGCAATGGAATCACGCTTGTTTTTGCGTTTGATGCTGTCAACATCTGGCCAGCCTTCTCGCAAAATACGACGAAGGACAGCGTTGACCAATTTTTCACTGCCTTTTTTACGGGCTTTGGCTAGTTCCACTGCTTCATTGACCACAGCATGGTCAGGCACCTTATCTAGAAAACGGACTTGGTAGGCGCTCATAAGGAGTAGGATATAGAGCCAGTTATCTAGCTTACCTCGGTCTTCGATAAAGTGGGACAGATACCATTCTAAGGTGAGTTTGCGGGCTACCGTTCCGTAAACAATCTCTGTCACCAAACCCTTGTCTGCCACTGAGAGTTGACTGCCCTTGAGGTGTTTATTTAAAGCAATATTTGAATATGCTTGGTTGATAAAAACATCCTCTAACACTGCTAGAGCTAGATTTCTAGCCGTTTCTACTTTAGTCACCAAATCGTTCTCCTACTGCCAAAGTCCGTCCCATTCCATTGAGGAAGGAAGCAATATCCATCTTAGGCTTACCTGCTGGCTGCACTTGCTTGAGAGATAAAGCTCCTTCGGCCGTCGCAACAATCAATTCCTTCTTACCAATGGAGAGGATCTCACCTGGATTTCCCTGACCTTCTACTGGTAGGGCTTCATAGATCTTAAAGCGGTCGCCTTTGAGAAAAGTATGGGCAACAGGCCAAGGATTCATTCCACGGATTTGGTTGAAGAGTTGGCGATTGGTTTTAGTCCAATTCAATTTTTCTTCCTCTGGCTTGATATTTGGCGAGAAAGTGACCTGACTTGGATCCTGCGGTTCAGGTTGGATTTCTCCTGCTAGGTAGCCAGGAAGCGTATCCAAGAGTAAATCACGACCAACGATTGCCAATTTTTCAAACAAGGTCCCAACATTGTCCTCATCTGTGATGAGAATACTGCGGCGAGAAATCATATCTCCTGCATCCATTTCTTTAACCATTTCCATAATGGTCACACCAGCTTCCTCATCCCCTTGAATCAAGGCATAATGAATAGGAGCGCCACCACGGTGTTTGGGAAGGAGAGAGGCGTGAACGTTGACCGCAAAGTCCATTCTATCAAGAAGTTTACTTGGGAGAAATTGTCCAAAAGCAGCGGTCACAATCCCATCCGCTCCTAGATTCATAATAGCTTCCAGCTCTGTGCTTCCAGATAATTTTTCAGGCTGGTAGATAGGAAGGCCAGCTTCTTTGGCAGCCTGCTTGACTGGGGTTTCTTGGATCACTTTTTTACGGCCGACAGCGCGGTCTGGTTGAGTCACAACAGCTAGGATCTCGTAACGGTCGTCTGATAACAACCCCTTCAAAACTGTTGCTGAAAATTCAGGGGTTCCCATAAAGATTAGTTTTGTCATTTCTTCTCCTTCTTATAAAAATTGCTGCGGTTCGTGGTCAATACTGAGACGAAGCTCGCTATTTTCACGTTCTTGAGTCAAGGCCAAGACCCGGTTGAGGGTTGAACCCAGCTCACCTTCTAAACGGTATTTAATCAAAATCTGGTAATGATAAAGGTTGTGGGTACGGGC
>ERZ773035.2948-NODE-2948-length-10520-cov-2.591495_pt1 | contig 10520 bp, 12 predicted proteins | sample MGYA00511487_ERZ773035 | MGnify/ENA primary metagenome ERZ773035 (study PRJEB29015, sample SAMEA2737985) | human oral metagenome | biome: human oral; feature: human-associated habitat; material: dental | place: China | collected 2024 ...
AGAGACAGCGGCGCAGAGAGGCGAGCAGGCACCCTGCCTTATTCTGCCGCCGCTCCCGGAGAGCGCGCTTCAGCGCGCGCTAAAGCCGCTCAGAGAGCACTTTTCCGGTGTACTCGGGCTATTCTCCGGCGCGGAGGAGACAGGCTATGCGTTTCTTCTGTCCGGCGACGGGGTTGACCGGGAGCCTTTTCTCGCCGAACTCCGCGCGCGCGGCGGCAAGGGCGGCGGCGGGAAAGATCGCATTCAGGGTCGTATCTTTTGTAAAGCGACAGAAATACCCACTCTTTTTCATGATTTTGTAAAAAATGAGAAGTAAGATTGTGATAAAATTATAAGAGAAATGAAATAGAACTGAGAGCGGAGACGGCATCTCAGGGGAGGGAGATTTCGTTTTGATGCAGGAAAAAATCAAAAAAGGGCTCTGTTGTCTCATCGCGGCACTGCTGCTTTTCGGCGGCTCTATCGGCGTAAAGACAGCTTATGCGGCGACCGCGCCGCAGATTGCCTCGGAGGGCGCGGCGCTCTACAATGCGACGACGGGACAGTTTTTGTATGAGAAGAACGCAAATCAGCAGTTCTATCCGGCTTCAATCACCAAGTTTATGACGGCACTTCTGGTGCTCGAGAACAGCTCACAGGACGATGTGGTTGTGTTCTCCGACAGCGCGACCGGAAATCTGGAGTCGGGCGCGGTAAATCTGGAGCTCACAAAGGGCGATCGCGTCAAGGTGCGGGACTGCCTCTACGGGCTCATGCTGAAATCCGCGAACGAGGTCGCGAACGGGCTCGCCGAGCATGTCTCGGGTTCGGTCTCCGCGTTCGCACAGAAGATGAACCGGAGAGCCGGACAGCTCGGATGCACCAACACGAATTTCGTGAATCCGAACGGTCTGAACAACGCAAACCATGTCACGACACCGCATGACATGGCGCTGATTGCGAAGGCCTGTTTTGACCGCGCCGATTTCCGTGCGCTGGATCAGACGACTTCGTACCATTTTCCGGCGACCAAAAAGCGTCCGAACGGCACGGACATCACGATGGGACACCGTATGATTGCGCCGGGCGGTTCGGACTATTATCCGGGCATTCTCGGCGGCAAGACAGGCTATACGAGCGCGGCGGGCAATACGCTCGTGACCTGCGCGGAGCGAAACGGCGTGCGTCTCATTGCCGTGGTTATGAAGAGCAAGCGGACGCAATACGCGGACACAAGGGCGCTGCTCGACTACGGGTTCCAGCTCGCGGGAGAGTCCGGCGGAAAAAAACAGGAAGCCGTGGGCGGGGAAATGGCACAGGAGACAAGCGGCAGAGTACAGGCGCTCACGGCAAACAGTCAGGCTCAAAGTCAGCAGGAAAATCCGGCGGAAAATCAGCAGGCGGTAAGCAGACAAACGGTAAGTCCGGCGGGAAGTCAGGCAAATCCGGTAAGCAGACAGGAAGCAAATCCGTCGGCAAATCAAAATCAGGCACTAAGCGGACCGGGGGCAAAGTTGCCAAGTCAGGCGGGGTGGCTCCAAAGAAACGGCGTGTGGGCGTACAGAGCAGCAAACGGTGAGCTCGTGAAGAATGCTCGCCGGGAGATTAACGGTGCGCAGTACTGGTTTGACGCGGACGGCAATATGAAGGAGGGCTGGCAGCGGGATAGCACGGGCGCCTGGTATTACCTGACACCGGGGCAGGGCGCACTGCAGCAAAACTGCTGGCTACAGTATCGGAATCAGTGGTATTATCTTGGAAGTGACGGCAAAATGTTGACAGACAGCCGCACACCGGATGGATACCGAGTCAACAGGGAAGGGGTTTGGATTGGATAAGAAGAAGCTTTTCTTCTCGTTCGGTTCGGCGGCGGTCGGCATTGCGGCGGCCGCCCTTTTTGAATCCGAGCGGGAGCGTCGGAGCCTCATTGTGCGCCGCTATGAACTGCGGAGCCCGAAAATCGAAAGACCGCGCCGCATTGTATACCTCTCGGACTTTCACGAGCGCCGTCTCGGCGACATTGCGGCGCGACTCCTGAAAGAAACGGAGCGGCTTCGGCCGGACTACATCTTCCTCGGCGGAGATATGGTGACGGCAAAGCACGGCGCTTCGATTCAGGCGACCCTCGCGCTGACGGAGCGGCTCCCGCGGAAATCGCGCCGGTCTACTACGGCGAGGGAAACCACGAGGCGCGGCTGGACCGCGACCGCGGGCGCTATTTGCAGCTGTTCGACGACTTGCAGGCGGGGCTTAGTTGGCAGGGCGTACACTACCTCTCGGATGAGACTGTGTTGCTCGGCGATGACCTTGCGCTCTCGGGGCTCCATATCACCGAGAATTTTTACCGGCGAGCGCCGCATGATGAGATGAACGCGGACTATGTGCAGGAACACCTCAGCGCGGCAAATGCGACGCGCTTTCAGCTTCTCTTTGCGCATAGCCCGGCTTTTTTTGACGCCTATGCGCGCTGGGGCGCGGATCTCACATTTGCGGGGCACTGGCACGGCGGCACGGTGCGGCTCCCGGGGAACATAGGTCTCATGACGCCGCAGTTTGAATTTTTCCGCGGCCCGGCGAGCGGGCTTTTCTATCGGGGGGAGCACGCGATGCTCTTAAGCCCGGGCATCGGCACGCACAGCATCAACCTACGCTTTATGAATTTGCCAGAGCTTATGGTGCTGGAGCTTCGAAAGGGGAGAGGACATGGCAGATGAGGCGCTCTCGCTGCGGCTTGAAAAGTATGAGGGGCCGCTCGATCTTCTCTTAAAGCTGATTGAAAAGAATAAAATCAATATCTACGACATTCCGATTGCCGAGATCACGGAGCAGTATATGGCGTATCTCTCCGGCATGGAGAGGGAGGATCTCGATCAGCTCTCGGAATTCCTTCTGATAGCGGCGACTTTGCTCGATATCAAGGCGCGCATGCTCCTGCCGCGCGAGGTGGATCAGGAGACCGGCGAAGAGGTGGATCCGAGAGCGGAACTTGTGAATCGCCTCCTGGAGCACAAGAAGTATAAGCTTATGGCGGAGGAACTCGCTGACCGCGAATTTGACGCCTACAAGGTCTTTTTCCGCGAACCCGCGCTTCCGAAAGAAGTCGCGGAGTGGACGCAGCCCGTGGATCTCGACGAGCTCTTTCAGGATGTGACGCTCACGCGACTTCAGTTTGTGTTTCAGGAGGTCATGCGTCAGCGCGAAGACAGGATCGATCCGGAGCGGAGTCGCTTCGGGACCATCAAACGCGAGCCCATCAGTCTGAAGATGCAGATTGAAGCGGTCATGAGCTATGCGCGCGCGCACGAGAGTTTTTCGTTCCGGGACTTACTCGAAAAGCGGCGCAGCAAGCTGCTCCTCGTGGTCACTTTTCTCGCGGTGCTCGAACTCATGAAGGCGGGAATTCTAACCGCTTCGCAGGAGAGCCCGGCGCTCGACATCTACCTCGAGGTCTCGGCGGAGGAGTTGGAGAACCGGCACGACTTCTCGGAGCTTTTTGACGGCTGAGCTTGCGCGCGGCTTCTAGGTCGTGGTATGCTCTCTTTGTATCGATAAATGTACAAGGTCTCGGAGAGACCGGAGGTGAATATGGAATTTCGGCATGTATTGGTAGCGGGCGGCGGCGTGCTCGGCGCGCAGATTGCGTTTCAGACGGCGTTTAAGGGCTTCCCGGTGACGATATGGCTCCGGAGCGAGGGCTCGATCGGCAGAACGGAGCCGAAGCTCACGCGACTTTACAATGTGTACCGCGCGGAGCTCGCGCGGGTCGGCGAGGCGATGCTCGCGGGCAAACCGCTTGATTTGCCGCGCGGTTTCGGCGACGCGGCGGCGGTCAAGAGCGCAGAGAATCTCGCGCGCCTCGAGAAGGCTGTCGAGGCGGCGAAACAGAACATTCGGCTCTCGCTGGATCTTGCGGAGAGTGTCCGCGAGGCGGATTTCATCATCGAGAGCATGGCGGAGGACAGGGAGGCCAAGCGGGAATTTTACGCGAAACTCGCCCCCTTTCTCGACGAAAAGACGATTGTCGCGACCAATTCCTCGACGATGATTCCGAGCATGTTCTCGGATTTGCTGCCCTATCCGGAGAATTATCTCGCGCTTCACTTTGCAAACAATATCTGGCGCAGCAATACGGCGGAGATCATGGGGCACAGCGGGACTTCGGAGGCGGTCTTTGGCCGCGTCGTCGCATTTGCCAAGGAAATCGGCATGATTCCGCTGGAACTCAAAAAGGAGCAGCCGGGCTATATTCTGAACTCAATGCTTGTGCCTTTCTTAAGTGCCGCGGAGGCGCTTTGGGCCAACGAGGTCGCGGATCCGGAGACCATTGATAAGACCTGGACGCTCGGCACGGGTTCGCCCTACGGCCCCTTCCGGATTCTCGACATTGTGGGGCTTCAGACCGCTTACAACATCGTCTCGATGAACCCGGAGGCAAAAAATCCGGAGAGCACGGCCGGCAAGATTGCGGCGGGACTCAAGGCAAAAATCGACGCGGGCAAGACCGGCGTCAACGCGGGCGAGATTTTTGCGACGCCAAATCCGCTTAGTTGGGCGAGGGCTTTTACCGCTACGAAAAATAAGAGGCAGGGCAAACGGTTCCGTGCTATACTGGTACGGACAAGAGTTCTTTAACAGATTTCAGAAGTGGAGGAACCAATATGTTGACACATCTTTCTATTGAGAAGGTAATCGGAAGAGAGATCATTGACTCCCGCGGCAATCCGACAGTCGAGGCAGAGGTCACGCTTTCCGACGGTTCGGTCGGCAGAGGCACCGCACCGAGCGGCGCTTCGACCGGTGAGTTTGAGGCGATTGAGCTTCGCGACGGCGACAAGTCCCGCTTTGGCGGCAAGGGCGTGAAAAAGGCTGTCGAGAACATTAACACCGTGATCCATGACGTGCTGCACGGTCTGGATCCGCAGAATGTCTATGCGGTCGATGCCGCAATGCTCGCGGCGGACGGCACCGAGAATAAGTCGAAGCTCGGCGCAAACGCGATTCTCGCGGTTTCGATTGCTTCGGCAAAGGCTGCGGCCGAGTCGCTCGGCATTCCGCTGTACCGCTTCCTCGGCGGCGCAAACGGCAATAACCTCCCGGTGCCAATGATGAATATCTTAAACGGCGGCGTACACGCGACGAACTCCGTGGACACCCAGGAGTTCATGATTATGCCGGTCGGCGCGCCGAGCTTCTCCGAGGGTCTCCGCTGGTGCACCGAGGTGTTCCACAGCCTCCAGAAGATTCTGAAGAGCGAGGGCAATACGACGGCTGTCGGCGACGAGGGTGGTTTTGCACCGAACTTAAAGGATGACGAGGACACGATTGAGCACATTCTCGCGGCAGTCCGCGACGCAGGCTACGAGCCGGGCAAGGACTTTGTGCTCGCGATGGATGCGGCTTCCTCCGAGTGGAAGAGCGACAAGGGCATCGGCTTCTATCATCAGCCGAAGTCCGGCAGGGACTTCACCTCGAAGGAGCTCATTGCGCACTGGAAGAGCCTCATTGAGAAGTATCCGATCTGGTCCATCGAGGACGGTCTCGACGAAGAGGACTGGGAGGGCTGGAAAGAGATGACGAAGGAGCTCGGCGACAAGGTTCAGCTGGTCGGCGACGATCTCTTTGTCACGAACACGAAGCGCCTCAAGAAGGGCATTGAGCTTGGCTGCGGCAACTCGATTCTGATTAAGCTTAATCAGATCGGTTCGGTCTCCGAGACCCTCGAGGCAATCAAGATGGCGCACAAGGCGGGCTACACGGCGATTACCTCCCACCGTTCCGGTGAGACCGAGGATACGACGATTGCCGACCTCGCGGTCGCGCTGAACACGCGTCAGATTAAGACCGGTGCGCCGAGCCGTTCCGAGCGTGTCGCGAAGTACAACCAGCTGCTCCGCATCGAGTCGGATCTCGGTGTCGCGGCGGAGTATCCGGGCAAGAACGCGTTCAACCGTTAATCACACGAAAAAAATAAAGGCAGGGTGCCGGAGAGAGATCTCTGGATAATCGGGAAGCAGCAGAATCTGCGCGAACTCGTCACCGTATGCGGGGAGTCCGTCTGTCACTGCGAAAGCGGGAAGGCAGACAGGGGGCTGTGAGCCGCGAGCCGGGAGACCGGCCCTGTCTTTTAAGTACCTTCCTGAGCACGAGTGCCTGTCCGGGAACGCAGAGAAGAGGCGAGCTGCCTCTTCTTTGTGTGACAAAGAGAGGCTCTCTGCAAAGATGAGTCTCTCTTTGCACTTTATTTGGAATTTTTGCGCGGATATGTTACAATGAAACGGCATAATTTCATGCAAAGGGAGGAAATTGAAATGAAGAAAGTTAAAGTTGGAGCAGTTTTAGTGGCAGCAGCGCTCGCGGCAGTTCTGGCGACCGGCTGCAGCAGCAAGAAGGACGAGAGCAAGGCAGCTTCCGAGTCGGTTTCCGGTGCTGTGGAGTCCGCTTCCAGCATGGTGGAGAGCGCAAATGCGGCAGCTTCCAGCGGTGTCGAAGAGGCGAGCAAGGCAGCTTCCGGCGCGGTTGAAGAGGCGAACAAAGTAGCTTCCGACGCGGCAAAGGTAGGCTCCGATGCAGCTTCCGCAGCAGTGGAGGGCGCAAACAAGGCGGCTTCCGATGCGGCGAAGGCAGGCTCCGATGCGGCGAAGGCCGGCGAGAAGGCTGCGGGCGAAGCGGCGGAGAAGGCCGGTGAGGCAGCCGACAAGGCGGGCAAAGCGGCAGAGAAGGCAGGCGAGGCAGTAGATAAAGCTGCTGCGGGTGCTGACAAGGCCGGCGAGACCACGGTTTCCGAGTCCAGATAAGATACTGTTTGCTGAAATGCCAGAGGCTCTCCGCGAGGATGAGCCTCTTTTTATGCGAACAGAGACGGTTTTGAGGAATAAATTGACAGAGGGGTTAGGCAATGAAGAAGAAATACGGAGTAGCGGTGGCAATGGCGGCGCTCGCAGCCGTTCTCGCAGCGGGTTGCGGCGCAAAGAAGACGGAGAGCGCGGCTTCGTCTGCCGAGAGCACGGCGGCAGCGATGTCTTCGGCAGGCGAGAGCGCAGCATCCGATGCGGCATCGAAGGGCGAGAGTGTGGCGTCCGAGGCAGCGTCGAAGGGTGAGAGCGCGGCGAGCGAAGGCGAAAAGAAGCTTGCGGACTTCAAGGCAGAGGATTTCAAGGCGGGCGACGATATCACGGCACAGGCCGAGGCAGCGGCGCAGATGCTCGCGGAGAAGCACGAGAAGCTGACGGTTGCCGACGGAACCTATCAGGTCAATGTGACGTTTTCCGGCGGCAGCGGCAGAGCAAAGATTGCGAGCCCGACCGAGCTCACGATTAAGGACGGCAGAGCGACGGCAAAGATTGTCTGGAGTAGCGACAAGTACGACTACATGGAAGTCGAGGGCATTCGCTTTACGCCGGAGATCCAGAACGGCCACTCGGTCTTTATGGTTCCGGTCACGGAGCTCGATAAGCCGCTTGCGATGGTCGGCGACACGACGGCGATGAGTACGCCGCATGCAATCGACTATCAGCTCACATTTGAACTGCAGAAGTAAGGACTTCGGGCAAACAGCGCATTCATAAAGGAGCGGAGAGATGAGAAAGACAAAGCTTGCATTGTTGGCATTGACGGCGGCCCTGGCGGTCACAGCCTGCGGCGGCAAAAAGGAAGAAAAGAAGCTGGAGACTGTGAGCGCGGCGGAGACACAGGCAACGGAAGCGACAGAGGCAACGACGCTTGCCCCCGCGACCGATGAAGAGAAGGCGCAGGCGGCAGAGGTCGGCAAGAAGATTGATGCAATTTATGTCCAGAATTGGAGCGAGGACACGGAGAAGCTCTGCAAAGAGGCAAAGGAGGCTTGGGACGCTTTGAGTGACAGCGCAAAGGCAGAGGTGAAGGGCGAGCACGCGTCACCGGAGTATTTCGGTCTGGACACCGGCGATGTGACAAAGGACAATCCCTTAAACCAGGATGAGATCGGTGAGAAGGAGATTCTGGTGGTGAGCTTCGGCACGTCCTATAACGACAGCCGCGCGAAGGATATCGGCGGCATCGAGTCCTATCTCGCAAAGCAGTTCCCGGACTACAGCGTGCGCCGTGCCTTTACGTCTCAGATCATCATGAACCACATCCTCGCGCGGGACGGCGAGAAGATTGACAATGTGGAGCAGGCGCTGGAGCGCGCCAAGAAGAACGGCGTCAAAGAGCTCATTGTCCAGCCGACTCACCTCATGCAGGGCAAGGAGTACGATGAGTTAAAGGAGACGCTCGACAAACACAAGGCGGATTTCGCAAAAGTCGCGCTCGCAGAGCCGTTGCTCGGCGAAGTGGGCAAGGACGTGGAGGAGATCAATGCCGACAAGGAGCAGGTCGCGACCTTGCTTGTCCAGGCGGCTGTGACCGACGGCGGTTTTGATTCTGTCCAGAAGGCGGGACAGGAAGGCGCGGCCTTTGTCTTCCTGGGACACGGCACCTCCCACACCGCGGCAATCACCTATTCCGAGATGCAGACTGCAATGCGGAAGCTCGGCTACAACAATGTGTTCATCGGCACCGTCGAGGGCGAGCCGGCGGAGACCGCGGTTGACGCTGTGATTGAGGCGGTCAAGAAGGCGGGCTATAAGAAGGTCACGATTCGCCCGATGATGGTTGTCGCAGGCGATCACGCGCACAACGATATGGCAGGCGCGGAGGATGATTCCTGGCTGCAGAAGTTTGTCGTGTCGAAGAACTTTGACCGCGTCGAGACCCAGATTCTCGGCCTGGGCGGTATCGTCGACATTGAGAAAATTTATGCGGCGCACACGCAGGCAGCCATCGATCAGGCCGAGGGCAAGACGGCAGAGAGCGGCGCAGCCGAGACGACGGCTGCCGAGAGCAAGGCAAACTAAAGACTGACAGGGAGAGAAGATGAAGAGAAACAGCAGGATGCGAGGCGTCGGCGGCTTACTTGCGCTGGCGCTCGGACTTAGCATGCTTGTCGGCGGCTGTCGGGCGAAGGCGCCCGAGAGCCGCGGGCAGCGAGGCGGCGGCGAAGGAAGAGACGACAGCGGTGACGGCGGAGAGTCAGGTCACGGCGACCGCTGCATTGCCGGACGGCGTCTATACGGCGCGCTTTGAGACCGATAGCTCGATGTTTCATGTGAGCGAGGCGATGCACGACCGCGGGACGCTGACCGTAAAGGACGGGAAGATGACCCTCCATGTGTCGCTTCAGTCGAAGCGCATCCTGAATCTTTTCCCCGGGCGCGCCGAGGATGCCAAAAAGGACGGCGCCGTGCTCTTACAGCCCACGACCGACACGGTCAAATTTGAGGACGGGAGCACACAGGAGGTATACGGGTTCGATATCCCCGTCCCGGCGCTCGACACGGAATTCCCGCTCGCCCTCGTCGGCACCAAGGGTGTCTGGTACGACCATCAGGTCAAAGTCACAGAAGTCAAAGCAGAAGAGGTAAGTCAGGCGGCAGCTCCGGAGATTCCGGGGCTGCGCTTTGTTAAACGGATGGATCTTCGCTATGCAAAGACCTTTGACATTTACTTCTATGAGAAGAATTTCGCGCTGATCGATGTGCACGGCGCGGCGCGCTATCTGGTGATTCCGGCGGGAGAGGCAGCGCCGAAAGAGCTGCCGGGCGATGTGGTGCGCTTACAGCAGCCGCTGGATCACATCTACCTTGCGGCGACGGCGGCAATGAGTCTCTTTGAGGTAAACGGTGCGCTCGGTGATGTCCGTTTTACCGGCACGAGAGCGGAGGGCTGGCACATTGATGCGCCGAAGCGGGCGCTTTCGAGCGGTGCCATGCGCTTTGCGGGAAAGTACAGCGCGCCGGACTACGAGCTCCTCACATCGGAGGGCTGCGATCTCGCCATCGAGTCGCTGATGATACTGCACGCGCCCGAGGTGAAGGAGATGCTCGAGCGGCTCGGGATTCCGGTCTTTGTCGACTACTCGAGCAACGAGAACCACCCGCTCGGGCGCACCGAGTGGGTGCGGCTTTACGGCGTTTTGACCGACAGGAGCGAGGCGGCGGATGCTTTTTTCAAGGCCCAGTGCGATGAACTGGACGGGCTCAAAAACGTAGCGGATAGCGGCAAGAAGGTGGCATTTTTCGCCATGAATCGGGACGGGAGCTTTGTGGTGCGTCGCCGCACGGACTATGTGCCGAAGATGATAGCTCTGGCAGGCGGAACGTATCTTGGTGTCGGACCGGATGAACCCGGGCGCAGTTCCGTGCAGCGCGTCTCGCGCGAGGCTTTTTTTGAGGCGGCGAGAGATGCGGATGTGCTTGTATACAATGCTACGGTGGAAGCGCCGCTTGCCGGCCTTTCGGAGCTGCTCGAGAAGGATGAGCTCTTCTCGGACTTTAAGGCGGTGCGGGAGAAACAGGTCTATCAACTCGGAAGTGACATGTACCAGTCAGCCGATGCGGTCGCGGGACTGACACGTGATTTTTCACGCGTCTTGCACGGGGAAGAGGAGCTCGGGCTCTCCTACCTGAGGAGGATAGAATGAGGACGGGGGGAAAGCGTACGGCATCGGTATTCCTTCTGCTTAC
>ERZ773035.2952-NODE-2952-length-10506-cov-34.313750_pt1 | contig 10506 bp, 7 predicted proteins | sample MGYA00511487_ERZ773035 | MGnify/ENA primary metagenome ERZ773035 (study PRJEB29015, sample SAMEA2737985) | human oral metagenome | biome: human oral; feature: human-associated habitat; material: dental | place: China | collected 2024 ...
TGCCCCCACGCGCGCCGTGACGCTGCGTCGCCGCCCGTCACGCCACCGTGAGCACGACGCGCTGGTAGCGGGTGAGGGCCGGCGAGCCGGTGTCGGTGCCCTCGGCGATCAGGTGGATGGCCTGGCCCGGCTCGGCGGCCGCCGGAACGGTGACGACGGCGGTGCCGGCGCCGTCGTCCTCAAGCCGCGGAGCCACGGGGCACGGGTTGGCCCCGGCCTCGGGATAGGCCCACCAGCGCAGGAGGACGTCGTCGCCGTCGGGGTCGGTGGCCGTCGCGGTCAGGGTGACGACCTCGCCGGGGCGCACGACGCGGGCCAGCCCGCCCTCGGCGGTAGTGGGGGCGCCGGCGACGAGGACGAGCGGCGGGGGGTTGGCGTCCTCGTAGCGCGGGGTCACCGACCAGGCGAGCCGGGCGGCGAACTCGTTCTGGACGGCCCGCCACCAGCGGGTCATGTGGTACTCGGGCGGGGCGGGGCCGTCCGGGCCGCCAGGAGCACGGTCGACGACGAGCCTGTCGCGGACGGGTGCCGGCGCCCCGGGCAGGGCGAAGACCATGTCGGAGGTGAGGGTGCCTGGGCGGTCGGGGTCGGGCGCCTGGCGGCCGCCCCAGCCGCCGAAGGTGGCGTCCTCCCAGGAGCGCAGGCCGTTGGGGATCAGCGGGGTGAAGTTGGAGGTGTCGCCCTCGGAGATGAAGGCGCCGGGCTCCTGAAGCGGGCACCAGATCTGGTAGCCCTCCTCCCGCAGCTGCTCCTCGCTCTTGCCGGACTGGCCGAAGTAGTCCTCGGCGTCGAAGTCGGCGGCCATCCGACGGCCGTCGCCCCACACCCGGTAGGCGGCCCCGAGCGGCCCCCGAGAGCTGACGTTCCGGCGGGTCCACTCGGCGCCGACGAGTTCGCGGTCCCGGGGCGGCAGCACCGTGCGGGTCAGGTAGCCCCAGGTGTTGGTGGCGACCTCACGGTGCTCCAGCCCCGGCCAGGCCGGGCGGATGTAGCTCTCCAGGGTCGAGTCCTGCTCGCCGAAGGAGGAGACGACGAGGCGGTCGAGGATGCGCTGCTTGAGCACCGGCCAGTCGGGGCGCGCCCCCAGCTCCTCCTCGACGCTGCGCAGGGCCCGGGCGATGGTGGACACCCCGCCCCAGGCCTGGACGAACAGGGGGCGGGCGGCGTCGGCCGGCGGGCCGCTGCCGTCGCCGGCCGAGGCGCCGTCCGGGGTCAGTGCGGTCTCGCGCAGAAGGTCGGCGATGAGGGCGGAGCCGGGGGTGACCTCGTCCATCTCGCCCTCGGCGACGATATTGCCCGTGCGGACCAGGGACCGCAGGTGATCGGCCGTGGGGAAGCGGGGGTCGTGGACCCGCAGGGTCTCCTCGACCCGGGCGTAGGCGTCGATGGCCGCGTCGATGTGGAGGGTCTCGCCGGGGGCGGGCCAGCGGTGCGGGGCGATGCCGCGGGCCGGGTCGCCCGCCCAGTGGCAGGCCGAGCCCGCGTAGACCAGACCGCGCAGGTCGATCTCGTTGGCGTGGGTGAGCAGGCGGATCATGGAGTTGAGGTCGTCGAGCTCGGGGTCGGTGGTGACGACGACGCGAGGTCGGTCGGTGCGGGGGAAGGCTTCCTTGCGCATGGCACGAGCCTGCCACAGGGCGGGGCCCGGCCCCCCGCACCGGTCGCTGCGGCCGGGGCCTGTCAGGAGACGGTGACGCTCCCCGAGGCCGTCCCCGTGGCCGCTCCCCCGTTGGCCGTGGTCACCGTGACGGAGGACGACGAGCCGGCGGCGATGGCGCCGTCGGAGGTGGTGGCGTCCATGGTGAGGGCGAGGGCGCCGCCGTTGGAGCCGGAGGTGCCCCAGCGGTCCTCGTCGGCCTTGACCAGGCCCCCAGGGGCGGTCAGCGTGCAGCGGGTGAGGGTCGCCTGCGAGGAGGTGTTGGTGACGTAGAGGACCGGGGCGTCCTGGGTGCAGGTGAGGGCCACGTCGCTCAGGGCGAGGGTGGAGACCTCGGTGGCGGCATCGGAGTCGGCGGCGTCCCCGGACATCGACTGGTAGAGCATGACGCCGCCCTTGCTGGAGGCGCTGGTGAGGGTCGAGTCGGAGACGGTGGCGTGGTTCTTGCCCTCGACGACGATCGCCTGCGCCCCGTTGGCCTGGCCGGTCAGGCCGGACACGGTGATCTGGCCGGTGGAGTAGAGGCACGGAGAACCGTCGCCGTTGGTGGTGAAGGTGTTGGCGCCCTCGACCGTGACGGTACCCGAGCCGCGGTCCGTGGCGACGGCGGCGTAGTGGGCCCCCTGGGTCTCGATGGTCAGGTCGGAGCCGTTGATGACGCCGGCGTAGGTGGCGTGCAGGCCGCGCGAGGACTCCCCGGTGGTGGCGATCGCGCAGGTGGTGACCTGCGCGGTGGCGCTGCCGGAGGCGATGACGGCGTTGGCCCCGGAGGCGGTGGTCGTCAGGGTCGTCTCGTTGACGGTGACGGTGGAGCCCTCCCCCACGGCGACGACGGCGGAGTTGAGGCCGTAGAAGTTGTAGGCGTCGTCCACGCCGTGCTGGCCGTCGGTGGAGGCGTCGCCGGACTTGGTGATCCTCGCGTTGGTGATCGACAGGCTGCCGCCGCCCACGACCAGGAAGACCGTCTGGTCCGCGGTGGTGGACTCGAAGGTGCCGCCGTCGATGGTGGCGGAGATGCCGTCCACGAGGTAGGCGCCCGACAGCGTGATCTCCTTGTCCCCGATCCTGCCGGTCCACGAGCCGGACGACAGCGCCGTGTTGGAGGCGCTCGCCTCGTGGTAGGCGGGCGCGACGGCGGCGTCCGCGGCGGCTGTGGCCGTGTCGGTTCCGGTGAAGGGGCCGGTCGCGGTGGAGAAGCCGGAGGGGGCGGCGTCCGTCCCGCCCGAGGAGCCGCAGGCCACGAGCGCGCCGGCGGCCGACAGGCCGAGGCCTCCCACCAGGAAGCTGCGGCGGCGCAGGGCGAAGGCGACCCCGGTGTCGGGTATAGCGCCGTCGTCGGGGCGAGGCGATCGGGACGGCGCGAACGGCGCCGAGGATGTCGTCGAGGGGGTCATGGTGCTTCTCCTCGGTTCGGTGGAGTCAGAGCGTGCGACGTCGGCGGAGAGCGCCGGGCGGGCGGGGCCGAACGACCTTCGGACGGTGAGGCCGGGGCCGCCCGAGGCCCGCGGCCGCCCGGGCTCCGTCGACAGGCTCCACTGTCAATGAGGCGCCTATCAGCCGGGCATCTGCCCACCATGAGCGCGCTGTGAGCCGATTGACTCCAACGGGGTGCGGAGGTGCGGAGGTGCTTCCCGGGGCGACCCGAGCTCCGTACGGCCTGCTGTGCGCGGGTGGGCCGGCTCGCACCCAAGTACAACGCCGATAACCAGGTGTGGCCCGCTGTGCGCGGGGCGGGCCGGCTCGGGTGTCTTCCTCCTGGGACGCTCGCGGGTCTTGGGCGGGTGCCGGGCGCTGTTGGTGGGGCCGGGGGCGTCGGCCCGGCGCCCGCCGGGTGCCGCTGTGCCTCGAAAAGTGATCATCCCACGCACTTTTAACTTCCCGCGTCTCCTGGTCCGCGCCGCCAAACCGCGGAATCATGCCGATTCCTGTCGCACCCGAGGCCGTCAATCGTCTTAAAGCTGCGTAGGATGATCACTTTTCGTGGCAGCAGAGGCGATCGACAGGGTTCCACAAGCCTCTGCAGGCGCTCACAAGGCGCCGCGTTCGCCCCGCGTACGCCCGCGCCTCTCCCTCGCGCGCCGCACCTCTCCTTCCACGCGCCGCGAGCCGGAACGTCAACGTACCTTCCCAACACCAACGTACCTTTCTCCCATCCTTCTGGGGGTAAAGCTCAGAAGGATGGGAGAAAGGTACGTTCACGCGACGAAGGTACGTTCACGTCGTCAACCATGGTTGACGTCCGGCGCGCTCCGCCCGGCGCGCTCCGCCCGGCGCGCTCCGCACTCCGCCGGAATCACTCATCTGCGAGCTGGCCGTCCGGACCTCTTCCCGCCCGTTCGCCGGATCGGTCGCACTCCGCACCGAGATCGGTTCGGCTCCGGCTCGATGACTCCAGGGGCCATTGTCTGCCGTCGAGACGGGCGGGGCGGGCGGGTTGCGCGGCGCGGTCGCAGGGCCGCAGGACGGCTCTACCCGGGACCGCGGGCGCCGGGGCGCGGTGTTGCACATTCGCGTGCGCTCTGCGTTGACGGAAACCTTGGAATCATGCGGAAACGTGGATTCGGTGGCGGCCAGGATCCCGCTCCCATGTGCACAGACCCCCCTCTGCGCACATGGGAGTCCGGCAACCGAGCGCGGCTACCGGAGAGAAAGCGCATAATCCTGCGAGAAAACGGCCTTCACTCCGCTCAGGCCCCTCGCTCCCATGTGCAGTACCGGAGAAGATCGTCTCCATCGCCCCGCGCTCGCGCTCCGACACGACCCCGGGCATGGTGGCAGGGCGCGCTCTCAACGCCGACGACGGCTCGCCGCGCGCCTCATGGGCAGGCGGAAGGACACGAGCAGGGCCAGCCCCATGAAGAGCGTCGGCACCCAGAAGGCCCGCCCAAAGGCGCCCGCGGCCTGGGCGAGCCCGGCATCGAGGTCCGCCCCGTCCAGCTCCCCGGCGACGGCCGTCGGGCCGAGCGGCGTGGCCGCGAGCAGGAGGGCGAGGGTCACGGAAACGATGGCGATGCCGACGGCTCCGAAGACCTGCTGCCCAATGTTGAACAGGGTCGTCGCGTTGCCGACCTCGCGGCGGTCGACGACCTGAAGGGCGGCGGTCGACACCGGCATCATGGTGCCGCCGATGCCGAGCCCCTGGAGGGCGAGGACCGCGCCGAGCCACCACAGGCTCGTGTCCGCGCCGACCCGGGTGAGCGCGAGAACAGACAGGAGCATGGCCGTCATGCCGAAGGGAACCACTCTGCCGGCCGGGAGACGGTCGATGAGGCGCGAGGCGATCGGCATGGTGACCAGCGCCCCCAGGCCCGTCGGGGCGATGAGCAGGCCGGCGGCCATGGCGCCGAGCCCGCGCACCTGCTGGAAGTAGGCGGGCAGGAGGAGCAGGTCGGCGGTGAAGGCCGTCTGGAAGAAGACGGCGAGGAGGATCGCGGCCCGGTAGCCGCGCAGCCGCAGGATGGTCAGGTCGAGCAGCGGGTGGTCCGTGCGCAGGCTGCGGCGCACGAACAGAGCCACCATGACCAGGCCGAGGACGAGCGGCAGCCACACCGTCGGGGAGCCGGCCGGGGCGCCGGAGCCGGCGTTCGACACGCCCCACAGGGTCAGGGCGAGTCCCGGGGACATGAGGACGACACCGGGCACGTCGAGGCGCGCGACCCCGCGCCCGCCGGTGCGCGGCAGGAGGAGCAGGCCGAGGCCGGCGGCGGCCAGGCCGAAGGGCACGTTGATGAGGAGGACCCAGTGCCAGGACGCGGCCTCAACGAGCCAGCCGCCGAGGACCGGCCCGATGATCGGCGCGATGAGCATGGGGACGCCCATGAGGCCCATCATGCGCCCGAGGCTGTCGGGGCCAGCCGCGCCCGCGACCAGGGCGGTTCCCACGGGCATGATGCAGCCGCCGCACAGGCCCTGGACGACACGCATGACAATGAGGAACGGCAGGCTCGGCGAGAGGGCGCACAGCACGGAGGCGATGGTGAACAGCAGGATCGAGCCGATGTACATCGCCCGGGCGCCGACGCGCCTTAGCCCGAAGTCGGTCAGCGGGATGATCGCCGCCGTCGCCAGGGCGTAGCCGGTGACGGTCCAGGCGACGGTGGAGTAGGCGGGCAGGGCGCCGTCGGGGCGGGCGAACCAGCCCTGGAGCGCCGGGATGGCGACATTGATGATGGTGCCGTCGAGGACCGCCATGAAGGAGCCGATCATGACGACGGCGGCGACCCCGTAGGGGCCGGAGCCTCGTCTCGCGGGCCGGGAGGAGACGGGAGGGGCGGGGGAGTCCGCGGTCATGTGCGCACGTGCTTTCGTGAGTCGGTGGGCCCCGGGGCGCCCGGCGGCAGTCGACCTGCGCCGGGTCGGCGCTCGGTGAGGGACGGTCGCGCTGGGGGCTGGGGACGACGGCGACCGACCCGGCAGTCAGTCGGAGCCCGCGCCGGCGGGCCGCCGCTGCGAGGAGAGCCTGCCGTGGACGGCGCTTCCGGGGCAGGTCACCGAGTCGGCCTGGGTGATCCGGCGCACCGGTCGGGCCGGGCAGCCGACGGCGAGCCGGCCGGCCGGGACGTCCCGGGTGACGAGGGAGCCCGCGCCGACGACGGCGCCCTCGCCGATCGTGACCCCAGGCATGACGGTGGCACCCGCGCCGAGCCAGACACGGTCGCCGATAGTGATGGGGTCGCCGTACTCGGCGCCGCCGACGTGTCCGTCCGGGTAGGTCAGGTGCCTGCGCTCCTCGAAGAGCAGGGGGTGGGTGCCCGCGATCAGGCTGACGCCGGGGCCGAGCTGGACGTCGTCGCCGATGGTGACGGGGACGTCGTCGAGGATGGTGAGGTTGAAGTTGGCGAAGAAGCGGTCGCCGACGCGGGTGTGGGCGCCGCAGTTGACCTGGAGGGGCCCGCGCACGTAGGCGTCCTCGCCGAGGGAGGCGAAGATCTGCGCCAGGACCCCGCCACGGGCCGGGTCGAGCTCGTCCAGGGCGTTGTAGCGTCGGCACAGGTCGTGGACGCGGGCCTTCATCTCGCGGTAGCCGGGCCAGGCGGCGTCGAAGAGGAGGCCGGCGCGAGCCCGCTCGTCCTGGTCGTCCATGAGTACCGCGGAGCCCACGGACACGCCTGCGGCGCCGTTCCGGTCGCTCGGGGGCGCCCCCGCGCCCAGGCGGACGGGCTCGCCGGCCGCTGGCTCCCTGCTCATCGCGCTTCTCCTCTCCCCTCCGGGCCCACCGTATCCGGCCCCGGTCGGGACGCCGAGGGGCCGGGGCGCCGCCTTCGGCACGCTCCGTGCATAAGCCGCGTCCGCAGTCGCCTACGCGCGCTGGCGCGGCGCACCGCCCGCCCCTGCATCAGCGACGCGGACGGGCATGGGCACGGAGAATTGCAGATCCAAGGCATACGGCCAGCCCTGCGCCCCGCATCCGCGCGGCTTCCGACCTCATCGGGCAGAAGGCCGCCGTCGCCCGTCGCCCTTCGAGCGGCGCCGTCCCTACTCTGGCACCAGCGTCGTGCTGGAACAGAGCAGGACGAGCAGGACAAGGGCGTTCCGCGGTGCCACCGGCCCCGCGCTCGCCCTATGCACAGGGAGGGCACCATGAACACCGTGAACAGTATCGACCGGCACTTCGACGCGATCGTCATCGGCTCCGGTCCCGCCGGCTCGACGGCGGTGCGCGAGCTCACAGAGGCGGGCATGGACGTCCTGCTCCTGGAGGCGGGCCGCGAGCTGACCGAGGAGGACTTCACCCCGCCGGAGCACAAAAGGCTCATGCCCATGGGCATGGACGTGCTCGCCCGCGCCAAGCGCATGCTGGGCGACCGCCAGTTCAACCAGGCCCGCCGCTCCTTCTACTCCGACGCCACCTCCCGCTTCCTGGTGGACGACCTCGCCAACCCGTACACATACCCGGCCGACGCCCCCTACCTGTGGGTGCGCTCGCGGCTGCTCGGCGGGCGCATGCACGCCTACGGGCGCGTGCTCCAGCGCATGAGCGACGTCGACTTCAAGGCCGCGAGCCTGGACGGCGTCGGCATCGACTGGCCCTTCGAGTACAAGGACCTCGCCCCCTACTACGACCGGGTCGAGGAGCTCGTCGGCCTCTACGGCGACGACGACCCGGGCGTGGAGCACCCGCCGGCCGGCAGGTACGCGGGCCCCGGCCACCTCAACGAGATGGAGCGGGACTTCAAGGCCGCCGTCGAGTCCAGGTGGCCCGAGCGCCACGTCATCTCCTGGCGGTTCCAGGCGCCCTTCCTGGACCGCACGCCCCCCGGGATCCGGGAGGCCCGCGCCACCGGCCGCCTGACCATCCGCACGAACGCCGTCGTGTCCCGCATCACCACCAGCGCCCGCACGGGCCTGGCCACCGGGGCCGTGTTCATCGACGCCGTCACCAAGCGGGAGCACCGCGTCGCCGCCGACGTCGTCATGGTGTGCGCCTCAGCCATCGAGTCGGTGCGCCTGCTGCTGGGCTCCGGCTCGGGCCGCCACCCCGCGGGGCTGGGGAACTCCAACGGCCTGGTGGGCCACTACCTCATGGAGCAGTCCATGACGCTGGGATTCGGCGACGACGCGCGGCGGCCCGGGTACTTCGGGCCCTCCTCGCAGTGCGAGCCCGACCCGTTCTACGGCAACTCCGGCGGGTTCCTCATCCCCCGCTACCAGAACCTCACCGGCCAGAGCGAGCCCTACAAGCGCGGCTACTCCTTCCAAGGGCTCGCCGGGCGCGTGCCGGTGCCGGAGGACTCCCCCGCCATGTTCGGCTTCGGCGCCGGCGGGGAGATGCTGCCCCAGTACGGCAACCGCGTGACGCTCTCGCGGAGGGTGCGGGACCGGTGGGGCGTCCCGGCCGCGCACATCGTGTGCCGTCCGAACGACAACGACCGCCTCATGGTGCGCGCCGCGGTGCGCGACATCGGCGAGATGATGGCCGCCGGCGGCTACCGCACGAACTTCGTGGCCTCAACCTTCGGAGTGCACTCCAAGAGGGTGTGGCCGGACTTCAACCCGTTCCAGCGCGCCGTATTCCGGGTGGGCATCCGCATGAGCCTCATCATGGGCGTGTCCATCCACGAGGCGGGAGGCGCACGCATGGGGCACGACCCGGCGCTGTCGGTGCTCAACGGGGTGTGCCAGTCCTGGGACGTGCCCAACCTCTTCGTCACCGACGCCGCGTCCTTCCCGACCGGCTCGACCGAGGGGCCGGCGCTGACGATCATGGCGGTCACCGCCCGCGCCTGCGACTACATCGCCCGGGCGCACGGCTCGGGCGAGCTGACCCGACCCACTCAGGACGTCGTCCTGTAGGCCCCCGCGCCGAGATCGGTTCACTTCCGCACCGAGATCGGTCCACTTCCGCACCGAGATCGGTCCACTTCCGCACCGAGATCGGTCCGGTTCCGCGCCGAGATCGGTGACCGCGGCCGAGAAGGCCGGACAGGGCACGCGGACCCGGCCCGCGCAGAGGAACGGCTCCCCGCCCCATCGGGCGGGGAGCCGCGCGCGCTCGACCACCCAGATGACTGATTCCAAGGGGCGGCGCAGCATGGTGGAGAAAAGGTGGCTCCTGCGCGCTATTCAAGGTGCTCGTCGGTCGTAGACACAATGGAGACCAGCGTGATTCTGCGGTTCTAAGGTGAAGAGAGGGCGGTGTGAGGAGTGCGTGGGAACCATCTTTTTCCGGTCCGGGTCGACTCTTCTGGGGGCTCGGAGGATCTCGGCGAGCTGACGGCGACCCTGATAGAAGTCCGGCGAGCTGACGGCGGCCCGGCAGCGGACGCGCACGGCACCCGTAGCGTCGGGGCGCCCGCCCACAGCACGCCGGAACGTGAACGTACCTTTCCAACGTGAACGTACCTTTCTCCCATCCTTCTGGGGGCAGACCTCAGAAGGATGGGAGAAAGGTACGTTCGCGCGACGAAGGTACGTTCACGTCGTCAACCATGGTTGACGACCGGACACCACCCGACTGACCCTGCCCGCGCCCCGTCGGAATCAGTCAGCTAGACAATAATTGCTCGCGCGCCGTCGCAACCGCACTGGTAACCTGCTGAAGGCCGAGTCAACGGGCGCAAGCCCCTCGGATCGGGACCAACCGGATGAACGAAGGCCAGCGATGCTCCTGTCCCCCATCGACGCCAACACCGTCCGCGCCATCGCCGAGCTCGTCAACGCCAGGCTCGGCAGGCGCCCCACCGCCGACGGCCCTCGGCCGGGCAGAGAGAGCACCGCACGACGCGACGAGAGAACCGAGGACGCCGGGGGTCCCGCGCACCCGGGGCCGGAGAAGACGCACGACGGATAGGAGTCCCAATCGCCCCTGAGCGGGACGGCACCGGCGCCTCGGGACGACGGCGGACGCCGTTTCTGGGCGGAACGGGCAGAAGCCGTGACAAGAGCGTGTGTGGTCGCCGCGACACAGCACATCCGCTGATCGTTGCAATTCCAACACCCTGCCTAACAAGGACAGCGCCGTGCGCCGACGCTCACACCCTGTGCGGGACAATGCCGGGGCGGGCCCGGGCAGTATTCTCAATGGCACGGCGCACGGACGAGGACGTTCAGCAGAACCTCTCACCGGGCGTCGTTCTCATGTCAGGAACCGTTCACCAACGCTCAAGGAGCTCCGTATGTTCTACAGCACCATTGACACCAGGACCGCCCGCGCCATCGCCGAGCTCGTCAACGCCAGGCTCGTCGGCCAGACCACCGGCAAGCGGCGCTGACACGGTGCTGACGCCACACCACTGACGCCGGCCAGAGCAGGCGGCGCAACGCGGGACGTGCACCGCGCAGAAAAGCACGATCGCAACCGGGCGGGGACGACGGGGTCCCCGCCCTTCTCGCTGCGCCCGCCGGCCCCG
>ERZ773035.2955-NODE-2955-length-10499-cov-26.718690_pt1 | contig 10499 bp, 21 predicted proteins | sample MGYA00511487_ERZ773035 | MGnify/ENA primary metagenome ERZ773035 (study PRJEB29015, sample SAMEA2737985) | human oral metagenome | biome: human oral; feature: human-associated habitat; material: dental | place: China | collected 2024 ...
GGTTCGTGCAGGTCCGCGGCCTGCACGAACCGGCCGCCGAGGGTGGCGATCTGGACGGCGGCGGGCATGACCTCCCGGTCCTCGGGGGACAGGGGCACGGGCACGCCGCGGCCGTCGACGAGCGGGGTGCGCCGGCCGGTTCGCTGGTCGGCCACGGTGCGGGGCGCGGCGTTGAGGACGAGCGCCCAGGTGGCGGGGTCGGCGTCGGTCAGGCCGCCCAGTCCGGCGCCGCGCAGGAGGGTGAGGGCGTCGGCGCAGGTGGTGTCGGTGACGGGCATGGTGGTTCCTCTCCGAGGATGATGTCGGCGTAGTCGGTGGGTGTGAAGAGTTGGGCGCACAGGGCCGCCGCTTCGGCGTTGTCGGCGGGTTGGCGGATGCCCAGGTCCGTCGGCGGGGACGCTCGTCGTCTTCCGCCGCCGCGCGGTCTCTTGCGCTGGGCCTGGAGGCTGAGCTGGTCGTACTTCTGGCGGAGTTTGGGCAGGGAGAGGATGTTGGCTCGCCAGAAGTCGTCGTTGGCGGACCATGCGATGGCGGCGAGGATGTCGGCCTCGGTGCGCTTGTCGAGGTCGAGCATGCGGCGGGCGGCGTCTTTCCAGGCGCGGGTGATGCGCGGTCGCCGTCCGGTGCGTTCGGCGACGGAGTCGGCCATGGCGTTGCAGATGCGGCTGACGTCGTCGCGCGGTGCCGCCTTGGCGGTCGCCGCTGGCGATGGCGAGTTATCCACAGGCGTGGGATTCGCGTCGTCGTTTTCGAGGACGTCCTGTTCCCCTGTTCCCCTGTTCCCCTGTTCCCCTGTTCCAGGCGCTCCATCCTCGCGAGGCTTCGCGACAGTCTCGCGAGGCTTTGCGACGGCTTCGCGAATGGCGTCATTCTGCGGGATAGTCCGTGCGACCCCCTCTTCGGGGGCGGGGATGAGGGACGGCTTGGGGTGGTCCACCTTCTGATGCTTTTTCCAGGCCGTGACCGTGAGATAGTGCCTCCCGTCGACCTCGTAGCGGTGGATGAGACCGGCCTCGAAAAGCTGCGCGAGGCCTCGCGAGACCCTCGCGACGGTCTCGCGAGGCCTCTCGTACATGTCGCGAGGGAAGAGAGCGGCGATGATCAGGTGCTCCTCGTCGCGGCCCCGGCCGTAGTCGTCGACGTAGGACCACAGGCCGATGAAGAGGAGCCGGGTGTCCAGGTCGAGGGCGGCGACGTCGTCGCTCGTCCAGAACTCCGGCTTGATGGTGCGGATCCTCATCGGGTGACTCCCAGGGCGGTGGTGGCGCCGATGATGAGGAGGATGACGGCGATGCCGCCGAGCACCCATGCTGCGGCGCGCCCGAATCGCGACAGCGCCTTCCACACGACGTCGATGCCGGCGGCGCCGGCGGCGACCAGGAGGCCCACGACGAGGACCCAGTAGCCGAGCCAGCCGTTGGCGGTCATGAGATCACCGCCATGGGCGTGGCCAGCTCCTGGTCGGTGCCGATCACGTAGCGGTCGTAGACGGGCCTGTCGGAGCCCCGGTCGGCGACCATGCAGGCGTCCACGGCGGTGACGTCGCTGACGGCCTCCTCGGTCATCTCGCCCTCCTCGTTGGGGGCGGGGGCGGTGACGAGGACGGGCATGTCGCCGTAGGTGGAGCGCACGTCCTCCAGTGCGCTGATGAGGTCGGTGATGGTCATGGTGGGCTCCCTGGTGGTCATGGGAGGTCCTCCTCGTCGGGGGCGTGGTCGGGGCAGTAGGCGGTCGGGTGGTGGGAGTGGGTGATGTCGCCGGGGCCGATCCACCAGCCCGCGTCGAGGAGCGTCCCGACGTCGGACATGTCGGTGATGGAGGCGGTGCAGCCGGGGCGGTCGCAGGTGGCGGCGACGCACGGGTAGGCGCTCATGGGCGTCTCTTATCGTCGGTGGTGTCAGTGATGTCCACGGTGAGCCTGTGGTGCCCGGTGGGCAGGCGGGGGTCGGGGTCGCCGAGGCGCATGTCGGGTCCGTCCAGGTGGGCGGCGTCGTCGTCGGGCAGGACGCCGGCGTCCACGAGCCCGTCGATGCACGCCTTGACGGTCGGGTAGGCGTTGGCGGGGTCGGTGCGGGCCCGGGTGCGGCCGTGCACGTGCACGGTGATGCGGGCCCGCACCATGGGCGGGATGCGGGCGGCTCGGGCCGCGAGCGCCGCCCTCACCCGCAACGCCCTCGTCCGCCTCGCCTTCTGGGCCCAGTGGTAGCGGCCGTTGGAGGTCAGCCACTCGCCGGCGGGCACGTCGATGACGACGCTGCGGGTCGCGCGCTCACCCACGGCAGACCGCCTCCAGCAGCTCCAGCAGGTCCGCCGGCTCTCGGCGGGGGCGGTGGCCGCGCCGGTGGCACGGGCAGCGGGAGTCGTGGCGCACGCCCGCCTCCCACACCGCCCACGACTCGGCGCCGCCCAGGGCGGGGATGTAGCCGCGATGGTCCTCCACGTATCCGGCCGGGACGTCCGCCCGCGCGGCCGCCCACTCCGCGCCGCCCACCAGGCAGGAGCAGGACTCGCACTCCCCGGCCGCGCACCGCCCGCACGGCCCGTACTGGCACGGGCACATCGAGTACACGGCGGGGAATTGCCGCCACTGGCGGCGCATGGCGGGCGTCCAGGCGTGCTCGCGCACCCAGGCCGCCTCCGCGGCGGTCATCGCAGTCACGAGGCGGCCCTCACCGGGTGGGCGAGGACGTCGGCCTCGCCGCCGCACGCGGCCCGCACCCGGCACACCATGGTGATCGTCGCCGGCCGCCCGTGGGTCAGGCGCAGGTAGGGACGGGCGCACAGCACCAGGCCCCGCTCGCGCAGGTAGTCGGCCAGTTCCGCCATGGCCTCCATCTCCTGGTGCGCGATGGGCAGGTCGGCGTCGAGGGCCTCCCACACGACGGTGATGGACTCGCCCACGGGCGGGGTGACGGCGGTGGTGCGGCGTGCGGATGCGGGCAGGTGGGCGCGCTGCTCGGCGACCCGGTCGGGCGGGGGCGGTTCGGGGCGGCGCGAGTGGCGCCGGTAGCAGGCGCCGCACTTGCCGGCGCCCGCGTAGCGGACGGAGCCCTCCCACACGCCCACGGCGTCGGCCTCGCGCAGGTAGGAGGGGCGCGTGGGCCGCCCGCACTCCCGGCAGGCGATGGGCCCGTCGGACCAGTCGAGGGCGAGCCGTGTCATCGGGGCTCACCGCCGATCGTGGCGGCGCGGCGGCGGATCGCCTGGCGCTCGGCGCCGGTGGCCTCGTCCCACAGGGCGCGCAGGTCGTCCAGGGTGGTGGCGGCGTCGATGCGCTCCACCACCGTCGCCGACCCTTCGTGGTCCTCGCGAGGCTTCGCGAGAGTCTCGCGAGGGGCGTCGTCGGGCAGGGGCTGGACGGTGAAGGGGGCGCGCCGCCCGCGCGTGACCGTGAGCATCACCGTCATCGGCTCACGGATGTGGCTCAGGTGGCTGATGCGGATCCCGCCGACCTCCTCGCGGCCGAACCGCACGCGCGGGTCCCGGTACAGGGTCAGGCGGCGGCCCGCGTAGACGGACGAGTCCTTGCCCCATGCGGCGACCAGGATGCGGCGCATGGACTTGGCGGGCCTGTAGGGGCGGCCCGGGTACTCTGCGAGTTCGACGTTGACCGGCTGCTCGGGCGTGCCCCTGGTGACGCCCGTGATGGTGACCGTGACCGGCCCCGCCATGAGGTCATCGGCGTTGAGCTGGTCGGATCGTGGCTCGATGGTGCGCGTCATATCCATGGTCACGCCACCTCGATGTCGTCGTCGCCCAGGACCGAGTCCACGTACCAGCCCGGCAAGGACACCGGGTGGACGTCCGGCGCGTAGCCGGGCCAGGACCCGGAGGCGGTGCACTCCACCCACAGGCGCCTCGCCCGCTCGGCCTCCACGGCGCCCGCCTCCAGGGCCTCCTCGTCGAGCCGCACCACCGACGCGAGGTAGGGCGGCCGGGTCTCCTGCACCACGTGCAGGAAAGCGGGGGGCGTGCCGGTGATGGTGGCGATGGCGTCGCGGTACCAGGCCGCCTGGAGGTGGTAGCCGAATTGGGCGGCGATCCGCCCGAACTCGTGGGGGGATGCCGACCTCGACGTCGTCTTGTAGTCGATGATGGCGGCCATCTCCCCGTCCATCCAGTCCGGCCTCGCCCGGCACGCCGCGCCCGTCGCCTCATCCGTCCAGTAGATGGACGCCTCGCGCACGGCGCCCGGCGCGGTCAGCAGCGGCCCGGCCACGGGGTGGGTGCGCACCGCCGCGGCCATGGCGAGCACCTGCTCGTGCTCGCGCTCCAGCAGCGGGATCCTCCCCGCCTCCAGCGCCTCGTCCCGCTGTCCGCGGGCGGCCGCACTCCGCCACGAGTCGGCGTCGACGACCTGGATCGGGGAGCCGGCGCCCAGCACCAGGGCGTGGGCGGCGTGCCCCAGCTCGAGGGCCGGCGCGTAGGGGCGCCGGTGGTCCATGTCCCACCGGTAGCGGGCGGGACAGTCGAGCATCAGGCGCGCCCCGGTCGACGACAGGGTCGACGCGTCCGCGTGGTAGGCGGTGTCGCTCATGCCGGTCACCAGTCTGGTCCCGCCGCTCACCGCACCTCACCCCCGACGGCGTCCGCGTACTCGGCGCGGACAGTCACGGCCATCGCCCGCGCCATCCGCTCCGCCAGGCGGATCGTCGCCCAGTCCGCATCCGGTATCAGGTCGATGCCGTCGGGGCGGGGGTAGTCGGTCAGGGCGAAGCCGGCCCAGGTGGTGCGGGCCAATTCCCCGTTCTTCCTCAGGGCAGGCCCGTGCAGGGTCACCCACGGACGCAGCTCGTCGTCGCCGTCGGACCGCAGGGTCACCCACCGACTCTCGCTGCCGATCGTGGCGGAGACGGTCACGGCCCGCATGCGGGTCATGTGCCCGTGCACGGCCGGCAGGATCACGGCCTCGGGCAGTTCCAGCTCGACCCGGGCGCGCAGGCAGGCTACCCCGCGGGACTCGATCGTCCTGAGGCGCCGTCGCTCGACCCAGGCTCGCGAGTAGCCGCTCACAGCCGCTCACCCCCGTCCCGGTCGTACGCCCGCTCCGCCCGGGCCAGGCGCTCCCTGCGCGCCCGACGCCGCGCGAACCACTCCTGCGCCGCCGGCACCACGGCCGCGGCCAGCAGCACCGGCCACGCCACCCCCACCAGGGCCACCACCACCAGCGCCCTCACCGGACCTCACCACCCACAGCAGCCGCCGAGGCGGGGACCACAGGCCAGGACGTGTCGACCACCCAGCGGCCCACGCGCGCCCACGCCGACCGCCTCAGCCCACCCCGGCCCCCGGGGAAGGTGTTCTCCAGGGACAGGCCCAGCCGGGCGGCCAGGGCCCGCCCGTCATCGGTGGCCAGGGTGATCAGACCGCACATCTCACCCTGGGGATCGGCGTAGACGTGGGTATACGCCTGGTCCACGCGGATCCCCTCGCGCTCGCACTCATCGACGAGCGCCGACGCCAGAAACAGCGCGTCAGACAAGAACGACATTAGACTTCCCTTTCAGAGTCGCAGGTGATGTAGAAGAACGCCGCGCCCGCACCGATCGCGAGCAGCCCGGCCAGATTCGCCACGCCCCGAACCGCGCCGGCCACAGCACCGGCCAGCCCCAGGACCATCAGCACCACGGAGAACACGCGCACGCCCGTCACCCCTCGGGCAGGGCGTCGACCCACGCCACCAGATCCACGCGCCGGATCAGGATCCGCGCCCCCACCCGCCTGGCGAGCAGCGGCGGCAGATCGCCGTCGGCGCCGGTCGAGTGGATCGCCCGGCGGATCGTGTCCACGGACACTCCCGCCGCGTCCGCCGCATCCCGCACGCTGTACGCCACAGGGACTCCGCTCACGACCGCTCACCCCCATCGGCGGCGGCCAGGGCGGCCAGGTACTCGTCCGCCGCCGCCAGCAGATCCCGCAGCGACTCCAGCGGGCCGACCCCCCACTGAGCGACCGGGGACTCCTCCCCGTAGTTGCGCACCGCCACCGTCCAGCCGTACTTGTACAGGGTCGCCGTCCACGACGCCCTCGCCTCAGGCAGGCCGTCCGGCGTCTGGAGGTCCACCTGCACGGTCGCGATGGGCGTCTCACCGGCATAGAACGTGACCGAGGCCGCGAACACCTCGAGGTCGGGGCGGGAGACGGTCATCCTCCGCGCCTCGGAGGACACCGAGTCGAAGTCGCGGTCGATGAGCCCGCCGACGTTCACGCTCATCGGGCCGCCTCCTCGGCATCGCGGGCGCGCAGCCAGGCGGCCATCTGCGCGATAGTCGCGTCGGGCCCCAGCTCCGCGATCGCCTGGGACGCCCGCCACGTCCCGGCCTGCACCTCCGCGACCGTCAGTTCCACCACCGGGACGCCCTCTCCCGAGAGCGCCCCGGCCAGGTACCTGGCCCGCATCTCATCGTCCGGCACGCCCAGGAGGGCGCCCATGTCATACAGGTCGGGCGGCACCAGCGCACCGACTCTGCTACTCTCATTCATCAGAGATTTCCTTTCTCAACCGCCCTCACCCGCTGGATCCGGGTGAGGGCGCCTTGCTTGTCGGGTCAGCGGGCGGAATCCCGCCCGGGAACGGGGCCCTCCCCGGTAGGCTCCGCGGCGTCGTTGCCGGACGGCGCCGGACCCCCATCCCGGGCGCCGCCACCTACCGAGGAGGAGTCAATGGGAGAGATCGCATCCGTCGTCTCCGCTGTCATCTCAGGCGTCTGCGCGATAGCCGGCTTCATCGCCTGGATCCGGGCGCAACGCGCCGCCGCACGGGCCGAGGCCGCCGACGCGGACGCCCGCCGCGTCGCAGCCGAGCACGCCCGATCCGCCGCCGAGCAGGCGCAATCACTCAAGTCACTCGTCGCACAGGGCGAGGAGGCCGCGGGATCAGCGGCCCGGTCGGCGGGCGCCGTCGAGGAGATCGCCTCCGCGCTGGCCCCGCCGCGGCTCGTGGTCGAATGGGTCTCCGACGCGAAGTTCGCGCTGCGCAACACCTCGCCCGAGCCGGTTACGGTCAAGGCCCTGCGGGGCTCCTTCATCAGGGCGCCGTTCGCGGTGCCCGTGACCATCCCGCCGGGCGCATCCATCCCCGGGCTCGCACCGCGGCGGGTGACCTTCCCCGGCGAGCTCGTGCTCGACGTCGAGGGGGAGGACGATCCCGTCGTCGTCCCCGCCACGGGACGCCCGCCGAGAATCTGACGCGTCGCCTCAATCGAGGCCTTCTGGGCGGCGTCGGCCCGCTTCTTCGCCCGGAAGGTGAGGAACACGAACGTCCACGCGATGACGTAGCAGACGCTGCTGAACACCAGGCATGCGATCTTGAGCGTCATCACGCCACCCCCTGGCCGGTGGCGGCCGCGAGCGCGCTAGCAGCACGCGCTTCGGCGACGTCGAGATAGTCAGCGGGGACGACCTCGAAAGCGGCTTCGAACTTGACCGGGTAGCGGGTGAGCACCGCCCCGATCAGGTCTGGCGATGCCTTCGCGCCGCCGCGCAGTTGGCGGGAGGCGGTGCCCTTGTCGATCCCCAGGGCCCGACTCCATGCCGTCACCCCGCCCGCCTCTCGCGCGGCGCGGGCAGCCCAGGAGGGGCGTATGCGCGTGGTGTAGGTAGCCATGTCACCTCCTGTAGTGTTGGCCCATCCCATTGATGGGGTGGGCTTGCACAACGGACCATACACATGGTGATGGCCTTGCGCAACTCTAAGTTGTGCGACTCCAACCCATACGGATGTTGCATTTCTGCAACGGCAGTCGTATGGTGAGTCACATGAGCACGGATTGGTGGGACTACGTACAGGACGTCATCGGCGACGACAGCTACACGGATGCCGCCAATCGCGCGGGATTCGACAAGTCGGCCTTCAGTCGGTGGCGGAAGGGCGCGAAGGCCGACCCGGCCTTCGCCGTCGCACTCGCCCGAGGGTATGGGGCTAACGTCCTAGAGGCGCTGGTGGCGGCAGGCCTCATCACCAGCCGGGAAGCCGGGCTGACCGTCGTCCACGCAGGCGCGGACGACGCGATCCGGCAGGCCTCGGGGAGGATGCTGGCCGATGAGCTCGCTCGCCGTCTGAGCAGCGCGGAGACGTCCGGCGGACCGACGGGTGTGCCTCCGGAGTGGGAGGTGGCGGCTCAGGACGTGCCGGGCGAGGCGGATGAGGAGGACGCCGCCCTCGCCGACGCCGGCGCCTGACCCCAGCGCCCGGCCCCGCCCGGCCGGTAGCATCCCGCCGTGAGACCCACCCTGAACGCCCTGCTCGCCGACGCCACTGCGCAGGGCGTCACCGTCATCTGGGCGCCCCTGCCGCCCGGCCGCCGAGGCGCCTGGCACCACCCCACGCGCACCATCATCCTGCGCCCCGGCATGTCGGACACGCTCGCCGTCCCCACCCTCATGCACGAGCTGGAGCACGCACGCAGGGGCGACGAGGGACCCCAGCCCCGCAGCGTCGAGGCCCGCATAGACCGGGCGGTGGCGCACCGGCTCATCAGCGTGGGCGACTACCGGGCCGCCGAGGCCGCCGTCGGCCCGCACCCGGGCGCGATCGCCGTCGCCCTCGACCTGCCCCGGTGGGTCGTCGACGCCTACCGCTCCGCCCTCCGCGAGCGCACCTGACCCGCGGGCGCGGGCGGTTGCGCGATTTCCGACCAGGTTCGAGGCCGGATCAGGATGGCTGACACGATGGCTCACATCGCCTGACAGTCACCCATGCAGAGCATTGGTATCATGCCGATCATAGGGTGATCGAGCGGCTGTCTTGTAAACAGCAGGTCATCGGTTCGAACCCGATACGCGGCTCCACTGGAACGGCGGAATACCGTCGAAAATACGTCCCACCCGGCGGGCCGGCACGCGCCCGGGCACGGGGACGGCCGCCACGATGGCGCGCACGCAGGAGGAGACCCTGTGTACGGCGACGGGGCGGGCGTGGGCCGCTGACCCCGACCTCGACGTCGGCCGTCCTGATGAGCTCCGATGCCATGAAGGTTATCTGGGGGTGTCTGCGTGGGGCAGGTGGGGCTCCTGTGGCGACCCGGGGCGGGGGCGTGTCCAAATCTGCCACAAAGGCGCTCCGGGCCGGGATCGGCCGCGAAGAAAAGCGCGGAATATCAACGTTTCTTCTCGCGCGCTCCGGCTCGATCGGGGCCTTTGTGGCAGATTTGGACAAACTGCCGCCGCAGGCCGGGTGGGGAGGGCGGTTGTCCGCCTCGGCGGGGTCCACGGCGTCGGCGTCGGCGCGGGTACCGGCGAGGCGGGCGGTCACGGACCGGGCGGACGCCCCGTTCGACCGCGCCGGCCCCGCCCGAGCGCCGCCCGACCCGCGCGCAGGCGCCCCGGGACCATCACGACCGGCCCCGCGGCCCCACACACCCACCCCCAATGATCCACATCACACAACACACTCAGACGCCTCCGGAATAACCTTCCTAGTCGCAGTGTCCTCGCACCGCTTATCCTGATCGCATGGATGTTCAGGTCGATGTTGCCGAGGCCGAGGCTCATCTGTCCGAGCTCCTCGCACGAGTCGAAGTCGGTGAGGAGATAACGTTGACGCGTGCGGGGCGTCCCGTGGCGACGCTCAGGCCCCTTGAACCTCCCGTGCGGCGGGTCTTCGGTGGCCGTCCCGACCTCAAGATCCCGGACGAGTTCTTCTTCGAGCCTCTGGCGGACGAGGAGCTCGCCCTGTGGGAGTGAGCTCAACGGGGTTCCTTCTGGACACTCATGTCGTGGTGTGGCTCGTCACGAACCCGGGGCGACTGAGGCCCGTGGTTCTTGATGCGCTTGCGGATTCGTGACGAACGCTTTTCGTATCGGCTATTAGTGAACGTCTTTCACCGGCAACGGCGGCTCAGGAACGGGGATCGGCGCGGTGCTGCGGGAAGGAATGGATGTGGTGTGGAAGTGGCGCGCGGAGCCGCACCGACCTGCGTCGCCCCCGGGCCCTCCCGCGTCATCATGCCGATCCTGGCCAGTCCGGGGGTCATCCTGGTGAGAAAGGCCCTGTGATATAATTATCACATGGATCGTGACTGTTTAATTGCCGACCACAACTTACTGGCCGCAACGGCGTATGAGGGGAATGATGAATGACTTTCTGACTCTCGGCCCCGACGGTCGGGTCGTCGACCACGAGGGAAAGACCCTGGACTACAAGCGCGATCTGTCCGGATCCGAGGGAGTGCTGCGCACAGTCGTGGCTTTCGCCAATTCCGCGGGTGGGCGCCTCGTCGTCGGCGTGGCGGACGATCGCAGCGTCGTCGGCGTCGATGATCCCGTGACGGCTGAGATGCGACTGGCCAATCTCATCGCGGACTCGATCCGCCCCCAATTGCTTCCCACCATCGAACTCATCACCCTCGATGGCAGAACCGTGCTCGTCGCCAACGTGCCGGTCGGGGGACAGCGCCCATATTATCTGAAGGAGGCGGGCCGATACGGCGGCGCCTACGTGCGACTCGGCTCCTCCAACCGGCGGGCCACCAGGCTGTTGACGGACGATCTCGCCCGGG